>Ga0326727_10005080_pt1 | contig 38167 bp, 35 predicted proteins | sample MB2enrmetagenome_FD_207643 | JGI IMG/M metagenome (GOLD analysis project Ga0326727, IMG submission 207643) | Lab enriched peat soil microbial communities from McLean, Ithaca, NY, United States - MB29MY | ecosystem: Environmental > Terrestrial > Soil > Wetlands > Peat | place: USA: New York... | reverse complement strand
ATCAATGGGGCTTGTGAGGACGTCACTCACTAGAAAGGTACATATAGCATTTGCTTTCAGCGCTTTCTCTTTGGCGTTCTCAATCGCGACCTCTGAAGCATCAATGCCGACGACATGGAAGCTTTGTTGATAAAGCCATATGGAGTTGTCACCAGTTCCGCAACCAATCTCCAAAGCCTTACAGGGTTTTATGGGCGTCGCGGTTACGGTCTGAATCAGATTGAAGTCAGGTTTGCCAATATCCCAAGGCGTGTCGCCTGTTTCATATCTTTGCTTGAAACGGTTTTGTTCAGCCATCTTACCCCCTTGCAACTCGGCCTGTGCGCGTCCAGAAAGGTCTGCCCGCCCTCAGCCCCGCACGCGCAAGGTTCGGGGCTCTCCCTTGCGGTGTTCTTGGTATTTTAGCCCGTATTTCCAATTTGCAGGGTACCTCTGACGGGGTAGGCGAAACGGCCGACGGAGCGAGTTTAAGGCGACGTGCGGGCAGGGGCGGCAAGGTCTCGGGGCAATCCGGCGGGAGGAGCGATCACTTTGCAAGATCAGACCTTGCAGGGAGGGAGAAAGGCTGCCTCCCGTAGCCGCCGGTAGCTCCGAGCGTCGAAAGCCCAAGGCGCGGTAGCGTTCGGAGGCGCTCGGGTGTACTCTGACGGTTGGTTAAGAATCGGAAATGGCAATTCCGGTTAGGTTGACCGCCAAAATCCAACTCACTGAAACTTAACAACCCAAGGATTCCGAAGATGACCTTGCGCACAACAATGACGTGGCTCGATTTCCGCCGCTCGACGCTGGAGAGAGGCTCGGCGTGCCTCATGGCGGCGGTCCTTGCCGCGGGCTCGACGGTTGCCATCGCAGCACACGTTGGCAAGGCGGACGCCCTAACCGGTCCGGTGGAGGCACTCAAACAACCAGAACAATCCACCCGAAAGGCGGGCGCGGGTGGCCTGGCCGGATTGCCGCCTTTCGCCAGCGCGCGAGCGTTTGCCGATCTCAAGCACCTCGTATCCTTTGCAAGAGCTTGAGAACTCGCCCCAGCTTTATCATTGATCTCAATCTAGCCTTGGGCCCTATCGCGCGGCGACTTTTCGAGGCCGCCCCACCACATGTAGGTTCTGCCGGGAAGCCGATATCTTTGCCGCAGTCGTGCATTCCGCACTAATGACGTTACGAGGGTAGTCTGAGTGGATAACTATCAGAGCGAGACGGGGGTGACGTTCGCCGCATCGGAAATAGAGATTTAACCCAGGAGGAGGTTTGGTGGTTCAGGTGAGCGGACACGGTGGAGGCTAACTGGCACGCAAGTGCTCAAACTCCGGCACTACCTTGAAGGGTGTATCGGGTGCCTTGACAGGGCTTGCAAGCTGATCGATCAACGCCGTTGACGCATTGCCCAGAAATCTTGCGGCTTCACGGATGTGGGGAATTCTTTCCGGCAGGAAGCCCATTAGCCTCGCGCACGTCGCATCCGCGGCTACGGGATCATCAGCGAGCACAATGCTGTGGAGCGGCCGGGGGGTCCCGGCAAGAGGACCGTTTCCCTCCATCGCCACGATGGCATCGGCGATTACGAAATGAATCGGCACGGTCGCACAGATGTCCAGAATGCTCCGCTGAATACCGCTCCAGTGCAGGATGTTCTTGGGCCAGCCGTACTTTGTGCCTGGGACAACGCCAAACATGTTTTTCATGCTTAGCGTGACACCCGACCAGTGATGGGTTTTCACCTTGGGCATGGAAACGACGAAGTCATGGCTGAGCACGGTGCGTGGGAGAAAAAGATGGCCCAGGCCAGTGTAGTTTGCACACAACTTGGTCTTGACCAACTCATCCCGGTTCAGATCAATAAAGGGAATATAATGCTTGGCGAGTTCCTCTTGGAACCCACTTTCAAAAAGTACAAGTTGTGTGTCCCGCTGGTGCCCTGGACCTTCAGCGACGGCGACAGAGCGAGCACCAAGCCTCCTGAAGCACTCCGCGGCGGCAGTGACTAAAACGGGAGCGGTATTGATATCGACGCCCGGCACAAAGTCCACGAGATTCGGCTTTAGGAGAACCGACTTTCCAGCGAGATTGGGATCAAATAACCGGAGGGCGCTCACCAAGGTCCCTTCAAGCCGCTCCGAATACTCGTCCGCTCGCACGATGGCGACGCGTGAACGGGCGGGTCGCCGGACTCGGTCGTATTTGGGCAGGAGAAAGGGAGCGGCAGTCGCAACTCCCGCTGCAAGTCCGACAGAACCAGCTAGCAAGCTTCTTCTTGTCATGCGATCACCTTGAAAGCGTTGCCTTCGACCAGGCAATCAGTGGCTAGAATAACAGCCGCCAGGGTGGCAGAATCCGCGAGGAGGGCTGGATCCCCCAGAGCGCAGAGTCGATCAACCAAACTCTCAACGGGCCGACGGTAGGCATCAAGAGCCAGGATGGACCAGGCCAAGCTCCAAGGCGCGGAGCAAGTACCCGCCCTGCGCTCGAGCCAATCAAGACCGGAGGCTGTGGCGCCGTTGCCCTGTTCTCCGCCCAGGGCGAGCAAGGCGATGGCCGTGGCATCTAGATGTGGCGCAAGAGGCACTCTGTAAACCACACCGTTTCCGGCATTCCAGCCGCCGGCGGGGCAGGCGCGATCTAGCAGCATCTCCTCGCCGCGCCGGATTCGGAAGTTGACCCGGTCTGGCTTGCAGCACACAAATCCCTGCTTCAGCGCAATGATTGACAGAGCTGTAGGAATAACCCAACTGCAAGTTCCAGGCTGCCACGGCCAGCCGAACTTGTTGGGGTCAAAGCGGACGTGAGTATCCGTGGTCTGAAACTTCCATCTCCAAAGCCAGTGTGATTCTCTTCCTTTCAAACTTAGCAGCCATTCGACTCCGCGCTCTGTTTGAAGTGCCATCTCGCCGTTGTTGATGAGCGCGATCACGGCCAAGGCCGTTAGACCCGAACCCTCGGAGTCGTCCCCACTGAACGCCGGCCAGCTTCCGTTTGGATTCTGCATTCCGAGCAAGAACTCGAAGCCGAGGGCGCGGGCGGGACTGGAATCCCACCGCAGAGCCAGCAGAGCAAGGCACGTCGGTTCGAGGGCAGCCTGGCTTGTCGACGAACCATAGCTCCAGCCTCCGGCGGAAAGCTCCTTTTTGATGAGGGCATTCTTCAGCTCGGCTCGCAGCGCCATGTCGATCATGGCTTGGTTTTAAGGGAAGATGTTCAGGCAGTCAAACGAGCGCCCCTGCCTCAGGCTCGAGAGTAGTCTGGACACTAGGCGAACAGGACGATAGAGCTTTGAATACTACCCACTGGCCGAGCATCAGGGCGCGCGAAGACGCTCTCGCAGGTGGTTCTCACATTTGTCGACCCGTGAAAAAAAGTTGTTTATTGCCCTCCTGGGGTGCTACGCAAGCCTAAGCCTAAAGTAAACAGCGGCGAGGGTGGCACTCACGGCCAAACGGCGGTCGGCCAAACTCCTCATGTCCCGCGACGGGTTCTTCGATCTCATCCCTCTGGTTTCGGAACCGCTCCTACGTTTTCCGCTTTGCGAAGAATTTCGCAGGGTTCCAACTGTTCCGATGGGCACCGGTGCTATTGCGCTTATTCTATCCCATGAAACATACAAGGCCGTTTGATACCCTTGTTTTACCAAGTGCCGACATTGTAAAATAAGATTGGTGGGGCTGTCTGCTTGGATTCGTGCGGTAAAATAAGCAGCTAAACACGGTCTGCATGTTATGCGCGCTGGAACTTATGTAAAACAAGCAAACGGTTACCAGGCCTTCATCCCTACTCCGTTGCCGCCTGATCCACCCATCGAAATCGATGCGGAATTGGGCCGGCTCGCGTCGGAAGCGGATCGAGCCCTGGGCCGACTGGACGGAGTCGCGACCGTTCTCCCCAACCCTGACCTCTTTGTCTCCATGTATGTCCGGCAGGAGGCAGTGCTGAGTTCGCAAATCGAGGGCACCCAAAGCACCCTTGAAGACGTTCTCCAATTTGAAGTGGATTCGAAGGGGCGGGAATTCCCGAAAGACATCCAGGAAGTCGTCAACTACGTGCGCGCTATGAACTACGGCCTGGAACGCCTGAAGACCCTGCCCTTGAGCCTGCGGCTGATCCGCGAAATCCATGGCAAGTTGCTCGAAGGGGTCCGTGGCTCGCACCGCACCCCCGGCGAGTTTCGCACCAGTCAGAACTGGATTGGCCCACCGGGATGCACACTCAGTGCCGCAACCTTCGTGCCTCCTCCTGTCCACGAAATGCATGAGGCGCTGGATAATACGGAGAAGTTTCTCCACGACAACTCACTCCCGTTGCTCATCCAATGTGGGTTAGCGCACGCGCAGTTTGAGACCATCCATCCGTTTCTTGATGGCAATGGCAGAGTCGGACGCCTCCTCATCACCTTTCTTCTCTGCCACAGACAGGCGTTGGGACGACCCTTGCTCTATTTGAGCCACTATCTGAAACAGCATCGCGCCGAGTACTACGACCGGCTGATGGCCATTCGCAACGACGGTGACTGGGAAGGCTGGCTGAAGTTTTTTGTCCGCGGTGTTTTTGAGGTCAGCCAAAAGGCTACGGAGACGGCGCGAAACATTATGCGGCTAAGGGAGGAGCATCGCCGGGTACTCAGTGAAAAGCTGCTACCGGAAAAGCCGACGACTGCGGCGCCCGAGTCGCTTCGGTCGCGCCACCTGAGAGCTTTTGCCGGATATTCACGAGACGAGGGGGGGGCTACGCCCTATGACCTACTCTTGCTTGAATACTTGTTTGAGCAACCGATCGTTACTATTCGCATGGTCGCGCAGTCTCTGAACTGCGTCTTCGTCACCGCAAACAAGGTGGTCAACCGATTCGTGAAGCTCGGTTTGCTTGAAGAGGTCACAGGCTATCAACGCAACCGGCGCTTTCGCTACGCTCCTTACCTTGCTTTGTTCGAGCCCGCCCATGGCGGGCCACCACCCGCTTGAGCCGCTCGATTCCCTCCTGGTTCTCACAATCGTCGACCCGCAAAAATAATTCTTGAGGTCTGTTTTCCTCGTCTAAAAGCGTGTGCTACTTACCCTTCCCGCTTGGTCGCGACTGAGGTGGGACCTGAGTGCCGACTTCGAATGGCCGGGTTCAAGAGAATTGCAGTGTATTGTGTGCCCTCAGGAGGTGCTGGACGTGTTTCGATCAAGGCAGGAACTTTCCGGCAAGCTGCGCGAGGCCAAGTATGTCATCGACGAGGTGACCCTGGAAGTGGTGTATCTCGCCTCGCGCATGCAGAAGCCGCTGCTTGTCGAGGGGCCGCCCGGCTGCGGCAAGACACAACTGGCATACGCAGTGGCTGAGGCAGCCGGAACGTTCGTGGAGCGCCTACAGTGTTACGAAGGCATCACCGATGATAAGGCCATCGGTAAGTTCGATGAGGCCTTGCAGAAGCTCTTCCTCGAAACTCAGGGAGATCAATTCAGCGGCAACTGGGACTCTATTCGCAAGCGCCTGCATTCGCTCGATTTCTTCGCCGAAGGTCCCCTGCTGCGGGCTTTGCTGTGCCGGGACCGACCCTGCGTGCTGCTGGTAGACGAACTCGACAAGGTGGACCACGAATTTGAAGCATTGCTGCTGGAGATCTTGAGCGCCTGGCAGGTGACGGTTCCAAAACTAGGGACCATCGAGGCGGAAACGGTTCCTTTTGTGGTTCTGAGCTCGAATGAAGAGCGCCGGCTGGGTGATCCCCTGCGAAGACGGTGCTTTTATTTGCGCGTGGAGTACCCGACCGTGGAACGGGAGGCAGAGATCCTCGCGGTGCACAGCACAGATATGGACCCCGCCTTACGGGGACAACTGGCCGGTCTGGCGCGGGCGCTGCGCGGGTGGAGTCTCGAAAAACCGCCGTCCATCGCAGAAATGCTCGACCTGGCAAGAGCTCTCGAGATCATGGGAGTGAGCGAAATCGAGCCCGACCAACGGGATGTACTACTCGCTCTCCTGGCCAAGACTGAGGCCGACCGGAAGCGTCTGTTGCTGCGTGCCGGATTCGACGGCTTGGTCGCGGACTCGAAGAGATATCGTGACGAGTTGACGAGGGTGGCCGCATGAAGACGGGCGGCAGGGTGTTGATCGTTTTATTTTGGTTCGTGAGTGTGGCGCCAAGTGCAGAGCCCACACCGGTACGTGATTATTCCTCCCGTTGTGCCGAGTATTACGCGCATATCTATCGAGTTCCGGTTGAGTTGGTGGACGCCGTGATCGAGGTGGAGTCGAATTGGCAGCCTTATGCGGTTTCTCCGAAAGGCGCCGCAGGCTTGATGCAACTGATGCCGGCGACTGCCGTGAGACTCGGAGTGCGGAATCGATTTCAGATCGAGGAGAACATTCGCGCGGGCGTCGAGTATTTGGCCTGGTTGATGCGCCTCTTCGGCGGCGACCTCAGGCTGGCGATTGCAGCTTATTACGCGGGGGAGCGCCCGATCCTCGCCAGGAGACTCGATTACTCTTCACCGGATGTCTATAGCTACGTCAGTCGTGTGGCTCGTCTTTATCGCACGAAAAGGGCTGAGAGAATGCGACGGGTGCCCACAGCGGAGGCTCCGTGAAAGGAAACGAGGTGATCAATGAGCACGTTTAGTAAGGCTTTCGTAATCTGCATCTTGTTCGTTTTCCGGTCGGCGATGGCTCAGGTTCCCGAGGTCAAGCCGCGGGTGCTGACCAAACTGGAAATGGACGGGAAGGTCGCGGTAGTCGAGGTCGCCGCTCACTTTGTAACGGCGATCCGCATGCCGGAGACTGTGAATTCCGTAGTCGTGGGCGACCCGACACTATTCAAAGTCGAGCACTCGGACCAGGAGCCACAACTGGTGTTCGTTAAAGCCCTCACAGAGAAGCCTGCGGAGACCAATCTGCTGATTTCAACGACCCACGGGCGCGAGGCAAGCTTGCTGCTGGTGAGCCGCGGGCAAGAAAAATCGAACGACCCCAAAAACGTGGACCTTCTGCTCAATTACAAACCTTCCAAAGGCTTTCTGATCGAGCCGGACTACCCCTCTGCGCTGGTAGCGAAAACTGTGGCAATAGGATCGCCCGGAGCTGTTGCCGTGCCCGCAACTCTTGAGACAGCAAGGACAGGCGGGGCGACGATGGATGTCGAGCAAGTGTCCTCCGTCGCACCAGACCCACCGGATGCTCCCGCACCGGCGGGGTTGGATGAACTTCTTGCTCGGCAGGAACGGTCTTCATTGCCACCGCTCTATGGCGAACATGTATCGGCAGAAACGGCCACCGGAGACCGAGTGCGCGCCGGCGTGGGCGAGGTAATAGATGGCGGAGGGCGGGTCATCGTGCTGTTTTCTGCCCTCAATCCAACTAACCGCAGCATTCTGATCATGCCGCCACAAGTCCAGCTTGGAGGAAAGGTCAAAGCGGGGAAGATCATTCGGCGGTCTCGCTGGACGACGGCCGAACAGCTTTCTGTGCTGAATTCTCGCTTGAGCAAGCGCCGTTTGGCGCCTGGTGAGCGCGCAGATGGGGTGGTGGTCTTCGATCGTCCCCCCTACAAACAGTCTAACGAGACGCTTTTCTTGCAGATTGCCGAGGCGGGGGCCGTGGACCACCCTGCCTTGGCGCCCATCGGTTTTGGCATCAACACCTTGAAGGAGGAATCTACCCATGGAGAGCCCATCAAAGGAAAATGACACACTACACACGACGCCGGCGGAGTCGCGAGCCGATGTAGAGGAAGCCGCGGGACCGGAAACAGCGGATGTAAAGCGCGGGATTCAATGGCGCGAAATCATCCGCCAAGCGTTTGACAAGGCACGGCAGACCCAGCAGCCCAGGACCACCCGCCGCGAGCTCAGCAAGGACAAAAGCAAGTCGCTCGTGGTACTGGGTGGTGCGGCCGTCGCTATGCTCCTGCTGTTCCTGGGCATATTCTCTTCGCCTCAAAAGGCGAAGAGAACAGAGGGACGGGCAGGCGCGCCTGACTTGGGTCGCAGGATAACTCCGGGCCAGGAAAGTGGCCAAAGCGGATCTGTAACCCCCATGTTGAACGCCGAGGTAAGCGGCGACGAGGCAGTGAATCGGGGCGACGTGACACCCGAGGAGATCGGGCGAACGGCGCGACCGGGTCGGCCGAAGGCCTCCACCGCGCAACGAACAACTCCGCAGTACGCGCTGAATAAGATCGATTTCGATTCCACCCTGGCGCAGGAGCCAGGCTATCAACGCCCGCCGCAGCCTCCCTCACCTGACGAATCCCCTGAGGTCGCTCTCCGTAAGCCATCGCTGGTGTTTGTGCGGGGGACAGAGACTGGCGCTGCCGGAGGCGTCCCGATGAGGCCGGCCGCTCTCGAACAGAGCGATTTCGTCACTTTGCTGCCTCCCGGCACCCGCCTCGTAGCGCGGTTGGAATCGGCGGTCAGTACGGGGGTGAAAGAACCGGTTGTCGCGGTAATCGAGTACAACTTCGAACGTGAAGGCGAGATCGTGGTGCCGGCTGGAGCAAAAGCGATCGGCCAGTTGCGTCAAGCCGACCGCACGGGGAACGTCGATGTCAGGTTCGACAGGCTGGAAATGCCGGATGGAACCACGCAGAGGATGGATGGAGTAGCTATGGACCTGGCATTTCGACCGCTTAAGGGATCCGTATCTGGAAAGAGAACAGGGACCAAATTTCTGGTGCGGACATTCACCGGTCTTGGGACTGTCGCCGCTTATCTGGTCGGAAATGGGGGGAGCAGTGGATTCTACGGCCCGCTTTCTGAGAGCGCGCTGCTCCGGGAACGGGTCGCGAACAAAGTCGGGGTCGCGGGCGACGAGGAGTTGAATGAGCTGGCGTTCAATCAGAACATCGTGGTGACCGTCCCTGGCAACACGAGGTTTTACATAGTTCTTGGGACAGGTTCCGTGGCCCGTGACGCAGGAAGCAAACAGGCGGTCGCACCCGTTCCCGCCGGGTCGAGAGTCGCCACAACGCCGAGCCTTGAGGAGCTCCGGCAGTTGATGCAACTCAGGCAAGAGCTCAGTGCGATGTATCAACAGTCCGCTTCACCTCCGGTGACAACCGAGACACCACAGTAGCGAGGGAGGAGTCGCGAAGTAGAATCAATTCCGCCAAACGGTTCGCGTTCAAGATTCCCGATGACCGAGATGAACTTCCGCCTGCCATGCGGGCGGACTTTGAGCAAGCCCCGAACCGACTGAAGAAAGCGGTCTAACCAGACGTCTCTGTTTCCTGTGGCTCTTTCTCTTCAGGCGTTCTTCACTACCGCGGAGGACTCAGGAATGGCAGCTTCCAACCGGAGGCGATCAGCTGTCCAAGCGATTGTGAACCAGACGGAGTGAACCGCCAGACAATTATGCTCGGGAGAGCGGTGTGTGCCCAAAACGCTGGCGAAACTTCCAGGAAGGCTTCCTTCTGCGCTTTCTGGTCACCCCGTGATCGATCACCACGTCATGCGTATAGGTGTTACCGTTAATTTGGATGGAGCCGAACGAGAAATTGCCGACGTTCACGGATCCGTACCCCCTCGAGGGCGCGTCCCACATCACCGTTAGGCTGCTGCTGAGAATTCAGAAAGGGATTCCGGTGCCGCGCCGCCGTCAGGTAACGAACGTCCTCCGGGAGGGAAGGAGGGACCGTCTTCTTCAAACCTTGATCTGGCGAACCCTGCGATCTATGAGGATTGTTCGTAGCTGCTATGGCCCATTGGTTTCTACGCCAACGGAAGAATTCCTGGTAATAGTTGACCAGTTCCCGCCTAGCAGTGGCGTCAGGACAGGCTTGATCAGGAGAGATACTGATCGAAGAGTCAGTGGGCATGGATTCCCCTCTAAGGATGCAACACAATTACCGCCAGAATGACGAAACGTCCGACAACCAGTTTGAGAGTGTGCACACCTGGTCGGACAAGTAGTGTATTTACGCTTCCGACACCCGTCAATTAGGGGAAACACCTAGGGCACCGTAGACACGACGGTGGTCCTAGCACCTCATATTTACAGTCTGGCGAATTCTTTGTACTGGGAAAAACGAGCCACAAGGCCGCGTTGATTATTCAGTCAAATCGTCGGCACGGCAAACCCATAAGCGTGAACCACAGTTGAACTTCTCGGCCCCTCTAAACACCCAGTGATATCTTCTTCAGTTCGAGCCGCCGAACTTCCGTCATGCGTTCGAGCGCGATTTCTACACCAAAGTCCATCGATGATCGAACTGGGCCAGATTCTGCGCAATGCCTCCTGGAAGTGGAGAAATGGAGCCAAAGTCCGAAGACGTGGTCTGATCAGGCACGCCCTGAAAATGCTCCTCCATGCCTTGCTCCGGGAACCGATCAACAAGGAGGTATTTGCATTTAGACTAGAATCAGTTCGGGGAAAGTGTGGCCGCGAACCAGAACAAGCTCTCGTCCGGGCTTAAATCCAGGTTCGATTACATTGTCTGCGGCGCAGGCTCATCGGGCTCGGTTGTGGCGGTCAGGCGCGGTTCTTTTGGCGTTCAAGTCGCAGCAAGGCGAAAACGGCTCCGAGAAGCTGAATTGGGGGCTTACGGGCAGATACAAAGTGCGGTCACAAAGTGCTTTGCCGGACATTAGTGAAGCAATATAATAAGGCCCGATAGACAGCGTTCCACCTCGGAGCCTGGAGCGGGTATGCGCGCATACGGGTCGAATTTCCTCCTCGCCTGCTGTGACGCGTTGCTAGAGATTTCGCATGCGATTGCCTCGCACCGGAGCCTGCCTGCGCTGCTCAGGATGCTGGTGCCCAGTTTGGTTCGACGGACACAACTGATCCGCCAGCCTGCCCTGCCAGCCATCGCGCTTAGCGCGCTCACCGTGTTGCTGGGGTCCGCTCCTGTTCTTGCGCTCAATCCATCCTTGGACGTCAGCCAATATGCGCATACTGCGTGGGCCGGTCGCAACGGATTATTCAATGGGGCGGTCTACGCAATCGCTCAAACGGCCGACGGCTATCTCTGGCTGGGCACCCAGTCCGGTGTGGTTCGTTTCGACGGAGTTCGAGCGGTGTCGTTGGCTCCGCCAGCTGGCCAGCAACTTCCAAGCACCGTGGTTGAGGCCCTCCTACCAGCACGCGACGGAACTCTCTGGATCGGCACCATTGACGGGCTGGTGAGCTGGAAGAACGGTCAACTAACTCAGTATCCGGCGCTCGCCCATCACATTGTGGTCACGCTCTTGCAAGATCGGAGCGGTACCGTGTGGGCGGGCGCGGTCAGAGGTCCGACGGGAAAGCTCTGCGCAATTCGCGGTGAAGGAACCACCTGTTATGGAGATGACGGAAGTCTGGGCTCCGCGGTGGCATCCTTGTACGAAGATAACGACGGCATCCTGTGGGTTGGCGCTGGGACAGGACTCTGGCGATGGAACCCCGGTCCTGCAACCCGCATCGTTGCGGCACCAATCCGCGGCCACCGGGCCCTGACGCAAGGCGATCATGGGTCGGGCCTCATGGTTGCCGCTGACAGCGTCCATGAAATCGCCGGCGCAAAATTGGTGGATTACCCGCTTCCAGGCGCGCCGTTGCCCTTGACTGCCGCAAATCTCCTTCGCGATCGCAACGGTGGACTGTGGATCGGCACAACCACTCATGGGATCGTGCACTCATACGGGCGCAAAACGAGCCTGTACACGTACAACGATGGCCTGTCGAGCGATCATGTGAACGCCCTGTTCGAGGATCGTGAAGGAACAATCTGGGTCGCCACTTCCGATGGCCTCGATCAATTTCGTGAGTTGCCGGTTACTTCGATTTCGGTGAAGCAAGGGCTGTCTCGCGCGGCGGTAACATCCGTCCTGGCGGCACGCGACGGGAGCGTATGGATCGGCACGGCGGATGGGCTCAACAGATGGAACCACGGACGCATGACGATCTATCGAATGCGAGGTAATCCCGGATTGACCGATGACGAGATCCAGTCGCTCTTCGAGGATGAGCGCGGCCGCATTTGGATTTCAGGCTATCGCGGCCTTGCGGTTTTCGAGAATGATAAGTTTACTGCGGCGCCGTCAGTGCCCGCGGGGTATAAGCATGCGATCGCGGATGACAACCACGGCGGTTTGTGGCTGAGTCTATGGCTTCCGGCGAATGATTACGGTCTCGCGCATCTGGTTGACGGCAAAATCACTGAGCAGGTTCCCTGGCAAAGCGTGGGTGGCGGACCCGGTTCCGGCCTCGTGCCCGACCCGGAAGGAGGTGTTTGGACAGGACTCATTACCGGCGGAATTGCGCTCTTTCGCGCCGGCCATATCCGGAAATTGCCGTTGAGCAATCGCGCGCCGGGCTCGTCTAGGGTGCTGAACCTTTCACGCGATCGCGACGGGACGATGTGGGCCGCAACCGAAAATGGTCTCAGCCGGATCCGGAACGGGCGTGTGGTAACACTCACCACGGCAAACGGATTGCCATGCAACACCGTCCACTGGATCATCGAAGATGACCTATCTTCCTACTGGCTGTACACGCAGTGCGGACTCCTGCGCGTCGCGCGAACCGAGTTAGGGGCCTGGACCGCCGACCCGAACCGCATCGTCCGGGTGACGGCATTCGGCGCTGCGGATGGAATTCGGCTAGTCGCAAGACTGATGGGTTTCAGGCCCTTTGTCACGAAGTCGTCCGATGGCAAAATCTGGTTCAGGAATGGAGAGATGGCAAGTTTCATCGATCCGTCCCACATGGTCATCAACACGCACCCAATCCCAGTTCACATTGAACAGATTACCGCGAACGGCAAAACGCAAGATGCGAAACGCGGTTTGCGCCTGGCTCCTCTCGTGCACGACCTCACGATAGAGTACACCGCGCTGAGCTTTATCGCGCCGGAGAAGATTCATTTCCGTTACCGACTGGAGGGTCAGGATCCAGACTGGAGAGAGGTGGTCAACAAACGCGAGGTGCAGTATTCGAATCTTCCGCCAGGGAAGTATCTGTTTCGCGTAACAGCGAGCAACGAAAGCGGGGCGTGGAACAACGAAGGGGACGTTCTCGATTTCTCTGTCCCCCCGGCGTACTACCAGACGTATTGGTTTCGCGCCCTCTGCGCCGCTATCTTTCTGGCCCTTCTGCTGGCGGCTTACAATTTTCGCGTCCGGCAACTCCGACGGCAGTTCAAGCAGCTTCGGGACGTGATCGAAACCGTTCCGGCAATGGCTTGGACCGCTCGGCCAGACGGGTCCAATGCATTCGTAAACAGGCGTTGGTCGGAATATACAGGTTTATCCGCCGAGGACAGTGCTAGTTTCGGTTGGACGACTGCGGTTCATCCCGACGATCGGCAGCTATATTCGGACAAGTGGTGCGCCTCGCTTACTACGGGCGAGCCGTTCGACTGCGAAGCGCGGTTTCGCTGCGCTGGAAACGGGGAATATCGTTGGTTTTTGGCTCGTGGCGTGCCTTTGTGTGACGGCCACGGAAACATTCGCAGGTGGTATGGGATTCTCACGGACATTCAAGATCGCAAGCGCGCCGAAGCAGAGCGTGAGCGGCTGCGCCAACTCGAGGCCGATCTCGCGCACATCGATCGGGTGAGCATGATGGGACAGTTGTCTGCGTCGATCGCGCATGAAATCAACCAGCCGCTGTCGGGCGTCGTGAGTAATGCCAGCGCTGGCCTGCGCTGGTTGGCCGGAGAAGTTCCTAACCTGGAGGAAGTACGGGAAGGTCTCCATCGCATCGTGCGCGACGGAAAGCGGGCTGGTGAAGTCATTGCCCGCGTCCGTACCTTGACAAGAAGGACCGTGGTGACCAGGGAGAGGCTTGACCCTAACGAAATCGTCCGGGAAGTTCTGGCCCTTGTCGGGGCCGAAGCGAGAAAAGAGCGCGTGACGATCCAAACTCAGTTTACCGATGACCTTGCACCGGTCGCAGGGGATCGGGTTCAGTTGCAACAGGTTGTGTTAAACCTGGTGATCAATGCCATCGAAGCGATGAGCAGTATAGGTGAACGGGCGCGAGAACTGGTGATCACCACACGGAATACTGATCCGGACCAGGTGCAGATCACGGTCGAAGACTCGGGGATGGGGATTGATCCTGAGCAGATAAACAAGATTTTTGAGTCTTTCTATACCACGAAGTCGGGCGGTATGGGCTTGGGACTCTCCATCAGCCGTTCGATTATCCAGGCTCATGGCGGTCGGCTCTGGGCCGCGGCCAAGGAGGGTCCAGGCGCGATCTTCTATCTCACGCTTCCGAAGTACCAAGAACCTGAATCAAGCTGTAAAGCCGCGGCGTGAGGCAGGTAGATGTGATTGACGCTCCATGACAGATCTTTAGGGGCCCACTCGCCCGCTCAGAAGCTGATCTTCAGTGCAAGTTGTGCAATCCGCGGGTCGTTAGCGGCAAGGATCTGTCCGAATCCTGCCCCGCTAAGTATATCCCCGAGCGAGCCCGGCGAGTAACCTGGCGCATTGGAATTACAGGGATTAAGGAAGTTCGCTCTGTTGAATATGTTGAAGAATTCGCCGCGCAACTGGACAATCACAAGTTCCCCGGCTGTGAAATTCTTATAAATTCCTGCATCCGTATTGAATAGTCCTGGTCCCCGAAGCGCCCCTTTGCCAAGATTGCCAAACGTGCCCAGCGCTGGAAGCCCGAAAGATGACGGCGCCAGCCAATCGACACACGGCTCCTGGTTTGCGCACGCGCCGGATTGGTAGACCTTATGATTCAGAAGTTGGACACTGTCTTTCCCAATCCCGGTAAGAGACCGGTCGATGCCGGCAAACAAGGTCAGCGGACCACCGGCCTGGGCGGTTGTGATACCGGCAATCATCCAACCGCCCGCGATGTCGCGAACAAACCGGCTTGCACGGGAAAGCGCGGGCAGGCGCCACACATAGCTGGCGACGAAATTCTGCCGATGGTCGAAATCGGAAGCCCCTTGATCGAGCGACTTGAAGTTTGGCGTGTTATACGGCATGGTAATCTGCGCGGCGATCATGGGGCTACTCACATCGGCCGCCACCGGGATGTTGTCCGTGCTCTTCGACCACGAGTAGTTCGCCAGAACCGTGAAGCCGTGTGATATGCGCCTTTCCATGGTCACCTGCAAGCCGTTATACCAACCATTACCCGACGCCGTTCCTTGTACGATGCTGCCGTAAGGCTGGAAGAGTCGACGGGCCTGGTCCGTGGCCGAGGTGGTATTGGGTGCAAAAACGGCAGCGTTGATCTGCTCGGATTCCATGATGTGATTAGTGCGGGAGGCCACGTAAGCCGCGCGGATCAGCCATGCCGATCCCAGTTGGTGCTCGAGGGTGAGATTCCAGTTGTACACATTCTGAGTCTGAAGCTTCATGTGGCCCGGGTCCCACGACGAGACAGCGATGGGAGTTACGAAGACATAGTTGGACGGTGTGGGCCGAGGGTAGGGAAAAGGGTTGACCTTGCCTAAGTAGGGATTGCTAACAGGTGCGACAGGGTTGGTATAGGATACCTGGGGACTGAAGGGCGTGCTTTGGATTTGGCTGTTGTTCGAGAAGGAAGTATTGCGGGCCATCTCGAATAATCCCGCCCCGCCGCGGACGCTTGTTTTGCCGTCACCAAACGGGTCATATGCGAATCCGAATCGGGGAGTAAAGTTGTTCCAAGAGTCGGAGCGGCCGTCGGCGGGCATGCCTGGGTCACCCGAAAAGAGTTCGCCCGCGTATGCGTTGCTGAACACCTGCGATTTGACCCCTGACGAATACCAGGACGGCGAGAACATCTCAGCCTGATGGAATAGATCGTGCCACGGAAGCGAGGGCTCCCATCGCAGGCCGTAATCGATGGTTAGTTTCGATGTCGCCTTAAACGTATCCTGAATAAATGCGGCAGGCGCGATGTTGCGATTAGCGACAAACGAGCCGCTGCCTTGGCCGAAGCTGGACATTCGGCCCAGAAAATAGTCGGCGATGGACGCGCCAGTCCAGTTTCCGTTGAATGTAACAGTGGGATTCTGCCGCAGCTCGCTCGCTTGATTTTCGCGCCCACGGTCGAACGCACCGCCGAAAGCGAAATCGTGACGGCCCTTAGTCCATCGGACATTGTCGAACCAATCGAATGAAGCTCGCGGGAAAAAGGCCTGGCCGTTGTTGCCAAAAATAAAACTGCCATTGACGTTAAAACCATCAAAGCCCTTCACCGGTGCCTCCCAAAGATTCGTCGCGCCGAGATCGGTGAAATCGGGGCTGCCGGCAGGGTTGTTCCGCGTGGTCTTTACATAGGTGAATCCGAAACGGAAGGCATTGAGCAGAGTGGGGCTAAAAATGTGCGTCTCGCCCAGCATAGTGTTTAACGATAGGTCGGAGTTGCCGGGATTGTACGTCAAGATGTTGGTGGGAACAAAAACTCCCGGCTGCGAGAATATGTTTTCGTTAATGCGATACATAAACCTGTCGTTGTTTGACAAGCTGTAGTCTGCTCTGGCGATGTATTCGTTGAAGTCTTGAATCGTCGGTTCGCTGTAGAAGATCAGACCGTTCGGGTTCGGGCTCGTAGGGAGATATTTAAGCAGGTTTTTCGCTACCGGGTCAAAACGGCTTATTGGAATCTGGTTATTTGGAAACGTTTTGCCGCTGTTGGGATCTTGCAACGTGATGGCCCGTCCTAGCGGATTGGCGGGGTTACTGGCGCTGAGCAGAGCAGAAAAATCGCCGGCGATGTCCGCGGCTGTTGGCACATACGCGCTGTGACCGCCCTGGCTGTCGCGAATGCGACTGCCTTGATAACCCAGGAAGAAGAAGAGCTTATCCTTTTTTATAGCGCCACCGAGGGTGCCGCCGAACTGATTTCGTTTCAACGGGTCTACTGCGGAAGCGAAGAAGTTACGGGCATTGAATTCAGCGTTTCGCACGAACTCAAAGCCATTTCCATGAAACTCATTGGTACCGGTCTTGGTGATCACGTTGACCACACCGGCGGAATCGTCACCATATTCAGCGCTGAAGTTGCTGGTCTGGAAATCGAATTCCTGAACAGCGTCAGGAAACGGCAAGGGTTGATTGATGTTGCTGAGGAGATCTTGAGCGGACGTGCCGTCCAGAAAGAATGAGACGTTGTTAGACCGGCCGCCGTTCACCGAGATTGGGACCACGGCCGACGGGAATGTTTTGCCTGCACCCTCATCGGCGTTCGAACTAGGCGCAGTAACTGCACCCTGGACCAGCACCGTTAGGGCAGCAGCATTGCGGCCGTCCAAGGGCATGTCGATCATGCGCGCTGAATCGACCACCTGCCGCAGCGTCGGGCTGGTAGTATCAGCTTGAAGCGGTGCGGCGACGACGGTCACGCTTTCACTCGTGTTACCCACGGTCAGTCTGACATTCAGCGTAATGATATCGCCGGCCTGCAATAGCAGCCCAGTCTGCCTGAACTGGCTGAATCCTGGTGCGTCCACCGTTACCGTGTACCGGGTGGGCTGGAGGGAGGTGAGCACGTAGAGCCCATTCACATTGCTGACCGTCTCTCTGATAAGGCCTGTTTCAATTTCCGTGGCGACGATTCTCGCCCCTGCTACTACCGCACCGGAAGGATCGGTAATGCTCCCTTTGATTGTGCTGATCCCCTGAGTCCAGGCTGTTGTGCATAGCAGCAAGATCGCCAAAAGCTCGAGGTAAGTCGCTCGCATATCAGCTACCTCCTTGAGCGGCTGGACACCCTTCGTCCAGGGCAGAAACCGCAAGCGCAGTAAAGGCGGGCAACAAGCCAGACGCGAATTGCCGCGCCCGCCCATGGCGTTTCGGGTGTTTCGGGTCTCATTCGGAAGATACTACAGCCCGACTGCTCTGGCATTGCGGTTGGAGCTCGCTACGTCACGCACCAACTCGCGTTGTGCAGGTAGCCGGAAGCTGGCTCCGCAAACCATTCCGAGGGAAGTTTAGGGCCAGCCGCGCAGCGTACCGTCCGAGATGGGGGGATATTGTACTCCAATTCCAGGCCGACTGCAGTGGAAGTGTCGAACAGAAGTATGGATCAAGTTGATTTCACGTTCGACCACGGGACAGAGGTATACATGCGTCGGAGGCGGAAGTGGCTCGTGTAGCAGACCGGGAAGAGTGCGGTTCGTGGCAGGAGGCGGCTAAGGTTTCGCCAACCCCGATCAAAGTCGGTGTCTTCGGGACGTGTGGCGAGGCGCGCAGCGGTATGCCGAAGGGCAATCGAGGTATCCTTCTCGACGACCTCCACGGCTGCGGCGACATCGAGCGGCAGTAAGACTAAAGGGCCGACGATCGTCCCCGACCGCGATTGCTGGATTGTCAGCCAACGTGGTCGCCTACGCGTTCCGCTGCGCGCCTCCTTCCTTCACTCCGGACAAAGCGAGTAGGTTTCGCCTGCAGAACCTAGCGCAGGCCAGCTTCCCTCCCTCGACTTTGACCAGGGCTGCCTGAAGCCCTCGTTGTTCAGGACGTAACCGTAAGAAGGTCTTTGACCTCACTGACCCCGGGCGCGGCCCAGGCGGCGTCCTCAGCCTCGTCGAGCTCGGCCCAGGAGCGCACACTGCCGGTCAGGGTGACCTTGCCCCCCTCAGCCTCCACCTTGATCCGCTGCGCATCCAGAATAGCGTTACGCCTTAGTGCGGCTTCGATTTTTTCCTTCACTTCGGTCGGCGCCACCTTCGGTTTGATGGTTACGTGGTTCCAAACTCCCTTCACTCCCGTAAGATGCTGCACCGCCTGCTCGGCGGCCGACTTCTGGAACTGCCAGTCCACCTGTCCTTCCAATGCAAGGAAGCCCTTCTCCACGGTCACCTCAATCCGGTCACTGGGCACGGAAATATCCCAGTCCAAAGCAGTCTCTGCGGCCCGGGCGATATCCGCGTCAGTCCGTTCGCTAAAGCCGGGCAAGTTGACTTGCAGTTCGACGGCAAGTCCTTTGACGCTCGGCACTCTTTTTGCAGCCTTTTCGGCAGCCCACTTTTCAGGGAAGCTGTCCACTGTACCTTCGAGGGTCACTACGCCATTCTTGACCGTGACCCCGATCTCTGTGGCGTTGACGCTCGGCTCCCACCGGAGTTCATCAAGAACGTCCAACTGAATTTCCTGGTCAGTCTTCATGGCTTTTCTCCTTTTTGTTTGGCAGATATGGCATTTGTGTTAATCATGAGGCTGGCGCAGATTTTGTGCGGTTTCTCTGGCGTTTTATTCTGGAGGTCTCAGCCAGATCTGCGCCAGCCTCGCCGACTTGTCGGGCGACGCGGGGCATCTCTTGAGGAAATCCTTCCAGCCGTCCGGCACAATTGCAACGATTGCCGCTACACCTTAGGCGGCCTTTTGTTCGATCTGGACCTTTACTGCCTTGGCGGCCTTCGGCATCGAGAGCTCGAGCACTCCATTTTTCAGTGTGGCTGTGATCTGCGACGCGTCAACTTCAGCCGGCAAGTCAATGGCCCGGTAGATTTGGGTCGAGCATTGCTCCTTGTAGATCGTCTTCGTGCCTGTGCGCTCTTTGCTGCTTGCACGCTTGCCGCTAATCGTAAGACGTTGCGGTTCCACGCCCACCTCAAGTTCTTTGGCACTGAAACCCGGCACCTCAGCGTGGACCGTGAACGCATCGGCCGACTCGGCGAGGTCGAGGTGAACTGGATGTAGCAGCTCTGACTCCGCCCGCAACCAATCTTCAAGGTCGTGCCCATCGCCGCGCCCGCGGCCATTGAACAGCTCGAAGGCGCGGTGTGCAATGGAATTGGATAATTCCCGGATGTGCTCAAACAGATCGCTACCCGGAAGCGATTTGACAGGAACAGCTTCCTTCTCCTGCTGCGTTATTGCTGACTGGTTGTCCATAGAGAATCTCCTTTCGTGAGCTTCGTTGGTGCAAGGCGAGTGCCATCTTTCAGGTGTTCAAAACGCTTAAGTTTTTGCGTCCCAGAGTCGCGGACCGTTCACGAATTCGCGAAATTCGCAAATTCACTGAGAAATGGCGAAAGCCGGGCTGTTCACTTTTGTCCTTTCGTGCTGGCCGAGTCGAACAAGCAAAGAGCGGAGAACTAGCCGCCGTGATCGCACCTGCATTTTCACGCCTCGTCCTTTTCGGAGATGAAGATGCTTGTAGTTTGTTTGCTCAGATGGCAGAACAGAAAACCCTGAAAGGAGATCAGTGGACCATGGCGGATACCGGTGAAGATCGGGAGATCAAAGCGCGACTGGAAGCAAACGAAACGGAGAGGTTCAGAGAATCGCAGCGACTTTCCAGCAAGACCAGGGAAGCTAATCAACGGCGCACGCCGAAACTCAAGCCAGTAGTCGATCGGAACCTATTTCCCCCGGGAACGATTCCAAAGCCTGGCCGGCCTTAATCGTGCCCATGAGAGCTCAAGAGTGAATCCACGCTGCTTTCGATTTTCGCGCAAACGGGGGCCATACTCTTTTAAGCTGTTCCAAGGGCCCGACGATTAAGATTGCCAGAGCCGCAGAAACGAGAAGATCTCGCGGCGTTACCGCAGCGAATCGCAGCGCCCCGCGGATGGGTGGAGCATAAACGGCCAGCAGCAGAACGCCTGTTGCGGCGAGCGCCCAGACATTCATGACTCGATTGGAAAAGAGACCATGGCGTATCACGGGCTCGCGGTCCTTGCGTGAAACGAAGGCCAGTGCGACATGGCCTATCATCCATGAGGCAAATGCGCAGGTCTGAACTGCGCCAACCGCGAGGCCTTGCCGCGTCGCCCAGGTGTAGGCCGCCATTACGGCCAGGAACAACGCCGTGCCCTTCGAGAGGATTGTCGCCACCGCCGTCCGATCCAGCAAGGGTGCCGTCGTTCGGGGAGGCGGGCGAACTGCGATGTCCGCTTCCGCGGGTTCGGCGACGAAGCCAGTCGAGGCTGCCAGATCCATGAACATCTCGAGGAGAATGATCTGAATGGGGGAGAACGGCAGAGGCAAGCCGGCAAGCACTGGCAAAAGAAAGATGGCGATCAGCGCGAACTTGACGGCGAGGTAGTAATTGACTCCCTTGCGGAAGTTATCTGAGAAATGCCGCCCTTCGAAAATACTGCGAGCCAGCGTGGCATAATTATCGTCGGCCAGCACTGCCTGCGCGGCCTCCCTGGCCACGTCCGTACCCCTAATCCCCATGGCCACGCCAACATTCGCCGCTTTCAGCGCCAGGGCGTCATTGACCCCGTCACCTGTGACCACCACGACCTCGCCGGATTCCTGGAGCGCCAGCACGATGCGGTACTTGTGCTGAGGCGTAGTACGCGCGAAGACGGAAATCTTGCGCACCATCTGAGCCAAGTTCGCTTGGTCCATGCCATCCAACTCGTCACCGGTAAGCACCCGATCAGCCGGCAATCCGACCTCGCGGGCGATGGCTGCGGCAGTGGCGGGATGATCTCCCGTGACCATGATGGTCCGGATGCCTGCCCGAGTCACCTGCGCGAGCGTTTCTTTGATCTCAGGGCGGGGAGGATCAGCCAGACTCAAGACGCCTTGGAAACAAAGCCCCCGTTCCAGCTCCAAAAAAGGAGCTTTCATTTCCTTCTCTTTAATCGGCCGCGTGGCCACGGCGACCACGCGTCGTCCTTGGGCGGCCTCCCTTTCAAGGAATGCACGTGCCCCGGGAGGAACTTCCCGACAACACGAAAAAACATCCTCCGGGGCGCCGGTCAAATCGAGCCGAAGCGTTCTGTCCGGTTTGCGCCAAAGCGCAGCTTTGCTACGTCGTCCGTCGACAGCATACCGTAGGCGTAGGATTTCCCCTTTCGGCATTAGGATGCCTTCAGCCCTGGCGCGTTCCACCTCAGCCTGCTCCAGCGCATCCGGCATTTCAGGGGATATGGTGCCAAGGGCGGTTTCAACGGTCGCGTGCTCCTCGCGGGGCGCCCACACGGCCGCCACCTGCATGCGGTTTTCGGTCAGTGTACCCGTCTTGTCCGTAACAATCGTGGTGGTGTCGCCTAGTGTCTCAGCAGCGCTCAAACGCTTGACTAGGAATTTGCGCCGCGACAACTGATACGCGCCCAAGGCCAAAGTCATAGTGATGATGATCGGCAGTTCTTCCGGAATAACAGCAAAAGCAAGGGCGAGGCCGGTAAGGATCATCTGCCGGACCGGGCCGCCGCGCGCGACCCCAATGACCGGGATAATGATAGAGAAAAACACCGCCACCCAGGCGAGTTTGGCCGCCAGCGAATTCATCGCCAGTTGAAGCGGTGTCTTGGGCGGTTTCACCGCACCAAGCTGGGCGGCCATCTGACCCAACCGCGTTGCCTGACCTGTGGCAATGACCTCCGCTTCACCTTCTCCGCCCGCAGCGGCGGTCCCGGCGAAAACGGTGTCGCCCGCGGACTTCTCAGCTGGAAGAGATTCGCCGGTAAGGGCCGACTCATCAACGCTGAAATCAACGCTGCTGAGGAGTTCAGCGTCGGCGGTGAGACGCGCCCCGGGTACCAGGATCAGGACATCCCCCGTCACCACGTTCTCAGTATCGATCGTGACGACTTTCCCACCGCGGCGGACTCTCGCCTTCGGAGCCGAAAGACGCTCCAGGGCAGCGATCGCACGCTTAGCGCGAAACTCGTTGATTACCTCCGCAGCCACGAGGCACCCGATGACAACGAAGATGGTGATGGCGTCGCCAAGGCTGCCCCAGAGGCTGTAAAAGACGCCCACGCTGAGCAGCAAGAGGATCATCGGTTCCTGGACTTCCTCCCAGGCGATCGCCCAGAACCGGACCGGCGCGGGAGAAAAGAGGCGATTAGGTCCTGCTTGCTGCAAGCGTCGTGCAGCTTCCGCAGGGGAGAGGCCCGGATGGTCAGTCGTGTTCATATGTGTTTCCGGTGCAGTTCCCGTGGACATGATAAGTCGCTCGACTGTGAGGTTTAAACCACGCCTCAAGTTCCGTACAACCTATCAAATCCCACCTGTCCATTCGGGCTAGTGGCTCAGGCGGTTTATCAGGTAAAACACCGCAGAGAGAACTACGCTCAGCAGAATGCAAGTTGTCAAAGGAAAATAAAAAGTCCCATTCTTGCCGCGATATAGAATGTCCCCCGGTAGCTCCCCTAGCGGCAGATGAGCCCGGCCAATCGCCACGAACAATAGTCCAAGAACTAACAGGCTTGCCCCAAAAAAAATCAGTACCTTCCCCAGCTCAGACATAAATTTATCTCGGTCTCCTTAGTGATCTCCTTCGCCCAACGCGGCCGTCGCTTCGCCATCGGCGCCTAAATCGTCGGGGCGGGCAATCCTCCCGTTCTCAAATGCACCACGGGTGCCAATCGTAAGCTCTTGAAGACGCACGATAGACACCAAGGAGCAGCCCGAACTTCTCGTGAATTCGCGAGTTTCGTGAAAATCAGGAAGGAAGGTGGGGATTCACGCTGTGGGTTGCGGGGTTGATTTGGGGCCGACAACGATTAGACAAGTCACGGCGGGGCGCTGAAAGTGAGTGTTCCAACCGCATCAGTTTGATACGTCAATTTACGGTCTAACGTCTGGCAAGGCAATTGCCCGTTCTCGCGAGAGGAGTGGAGCATATATGGCAACGCCGGCAGTCGTTTCAGCAGGAAATGTGCTCGAAGTGAGTCATATGTCCGTCAATTTCGACGCAGTGGCTGTCCTTATGGACTTGAGTTTCAATGTCCCGAAAGGTAGTGCGCTCGCGATCATCGGACCTAATGGCGCAGGCAAAACCGTTCTGCTGAGAGCGCTGATAGGCGCGCTTCGATTTTCAGGCACGGTGCGATGGACTCAGGGGGTCCGAATCGGTTATGTCCCCCAAAAGCTCGATCTCGAACGTGACATCCCAATCACAGGCGTCGATTTTCTCAGCGCCCGTGCGGCAGTGGCTCATAAGCCGGCCGCTGACTTCTCCTCCGTATTGACTCTGGTCGGAATCCCGTTGGAGGTCGCTCGGCAGCCGATCGGAACGATGTCAGGAGGGCAATTCCAGCGCCTTCTGATAGCTTTCGCGTTGGTCGGTGATCCCAACGTTCTGCTGCTGGACGAACCGACGGCGGGAGTCGATGAACCTGGCCAGGAACACCTCAACAAACTGGTACGACGACTTCAGAAGAATCAAGGCATCACCGTGCTCTTTATTTCGCACGAGCTATCGGTCGTGTACCAGAATGCGGACCAAGTGCTTTGCCTGAGTCGTGCGCGCACGTGCTTTGGACCACCGCGCACGAGCCTCACGCCTGATTTGCTCCGCGAAATCTACGGTACGGAGGTGAGTTATCACGTGCATGACAATTGAAGCTATGGTAGTGGCTATCGCAATGGCCGTTGCTGCCGGTCTGATCGGCTCGTTCGCGGTGATGAAGCGGATGTCGCTTGCCGCCGACCCTCTCTCGCACGTTGCTCTCCCAGGTATCGGCATCGCACTGGCGCTTCATATCCACCCCGTATTTGGAGCGGTGGTGATGCTGGCTTTCGGCGCGCTGCTGGTTTGGGCGCTCGAAGACCGCGCACGGGCCACAACGGAGAGCGCTATCGGTGTGCTCTTTTCGGCTGCCCTCGCGGTTGGCAGCTTAACGACCAAAGGCGAGGATCTTATCGAGGCCTTGTTTGGCGGAGCAGGGGCACTTAGCTGGTCGGAAAAGCTGTTCGGCGTCTCGGTGGCAAGCGCGATCGTAATATTCATCCTCCTCTCTAAAAATAGCCTGGTTATGATGATGGTGTCTCCGGACGTAGCTCGCACAGCGGGTGTCAACGTACGACGGCTCGATCTGCTGTATCTAGAAGCATTTGCTCTCACGATTGCGCTTGGGCTGCGTTATCTCGGAGTTCTGCTCATGGGAGCACTGATCATTATTCCGGCGGTAACAGCCAAACGTTTGTCGCACGGCCTTAGCGGCATGTTGTGGATTTCCGTAACGCTCTCGGTCATCTCAACGGTACTCGGCTTCGGAATAGCCACGCGCCTGCATCGGGAGGCGGGACCGATTATCGTCCTCGTTGCCACTGCCCTGTTCCTATTAAGCCTGTTTGCGCGACGGCCACGGTCAGGTGATTGAGATATTTCGTTGCGCATGCATGCGCTCGATGCTTGCGGTTCTGACCGGTGAAGCACGTCACACACCGGTCTCCCTCCTGACCATGACTTTCACGAGACGCGCGAATTCGCGAAGAGCCAACCGCCGGAGATGCTGCGAAACCGAGCGTTTTGAACGAACCAGTAGTGGTATCTGCCATGCATCTTCAAGGGCGAAGAGGCGTTCGAGGGAGTAGCAGAATTGTGCAACTCGCCGTGGCTAGCACATGTCGCGACTTTGGCGTCAGAGTGTCGGATTGTGAGCGGGAATTCGCTGCCATGAGCAGTCGTGCCACCGTCACACGCCAACTTGCTATTCTGGGTGTCATGTTTTTGGCGCGCGGCCTTGTTTCATCGGCCCAGTTAATTCCATCTGGCGGCAATCCCGGGAGCCGTCAATCAGTAGCCTTGACTCATAAGTTCAGGCGTCGTAGTTCACTACCACCTTTCACGCATCTGAAACCGCAAACCCTCCAAACACCCTATCAGCCGTTCACGCCTCCGGAAAGACTCCGCTGGTTCACGGCAAACACAGTGGACCCGTGGAACCTGGCAGGAGGCATTTTCGACGCTGCCTTCGGAACAGCTCCTGATCGGCCGAAAGAGTACGGACCGCATTGGGGAGGTTTTGCCGAGCGGTATGGAATCGGCCTGACGCGAAGCACTACTGGAAATGCCATTGAAGCGGGTGCAGGCCTTATCCTTCGGGAAGACCCGCGTTATTTTCGCGTGCCTGATCAGCCTTTCAGGGCTCGCGTCCGAAATGTGGTGCGGTTCGCATTTGCTGCCCGAGGCGGCGCGGGCAGTCCAAGACCTGCGTATGCCCGTTACATGGCGGTCTTGGGAGCTAACTTTCTCTCGAATTCCTGGCGCGTCACCAGCGAGGCCAATGCGCACGACGCCCTTTTGCGCAGCGCCGAGGGATTTGGCGGAATCCTGACGGCCAATGCTCTCGAGGAATTTTGGCCCGATGTCAGAAGGCGCGTCTTCCACAAGCCTGATTGAAATCCGCCCGGCGGAAGCTTGTGGGGGCCGTCGGCGGCTATCTCTACCGGGGCTGCAGGCTGGCGTTTGTTTTCATAGACATTCCTGGTTTGTTCCGACTTTTCCTGGCTCTGGAGAGTGCAGAGCGTGAACATTGCAGTACTTGACACTGTCATCTTATTGGGCTGCCCTCCTGACAAGAGTGAATTGGGTCAGTACTTGACACTGTAATTTTACAGCGATACTCTCCCACCTTGGGAGGTATCATGGACCGCTCCACGTACCACCGAGGAGGACTTAGCGGATGGCCGACGATGATCGCACCGAACGGGACTCGTTGACATTGGTCGAATTGGCCGAGGTGTCAGGTGTGCCGGCCCGCACGATTCGTTTTTACATCGCCAAAGGGTTGCTGCCGCCGCCGCTGGTTGGGGGGCGGTCCGCCTGCTATGGCGAGGAACACCTGAAAGAACTGGACAGAATAAAGACGCTACAGGGGCAGGGGCAGACCTTGGCGCAAATCGCCTGGCAACTCGGCGAGGGTCAGAAGGATGTGCGCCCCCCCGAACCGAGCGCCTGGTGGAATTACCCGGTCAGCAAGGACGTGGTGGTCGAGGTGCGCTGCGACTCGAGCCCCTGGCGCCTGAAGCAGGTGCGCTCGCTCATCGCCCAGATGATCCGGCAACTGAACGAAAACGAGGAGAAGGACCAGGCCCGTTGACACCGAGAACCGCGGGTGCCGCACTGTTTCCTCCCGACCGCGGCAGTTCACTTCGACAAAGCCCGGCAAATGCCGTAAGATCAATTTGATTGTGAGGAATGAGGGATATTATTCATGACGGTTATTGAGCTTCCGGACGAACAGGCAGCGGTGCTGAAGGCGAAGGCCGCGGCGGAGGGTCTCTCTCTCGAGGCGTGGCTCCAGAAGCTTGCTCAAGAAGAGCGCCCGGCCGGCCCTCCCCACCGACACATTGCTGACGTAATTCTCGAAAACATGCGGGATGTTCCGCTGGAAGTTATGACCCGCATGCCCCAGGACGGCGCCAGCCAGCACGACCACTACATTTACGGTTGGCCCAAGAAGCAGGAATGAACCCCTCTTCGCTGACACCTTCTATTGGATCGCTCTGGTAGATCTTACCGACAGTTCCCACCCGCGTGCCGTGGCTCTTAGCGCGGAGCGCAGCGGCTCCCTGATCGTTACCACCGATGAGGTCCTGGCGGAGTACCTCACTTTCTTTGCCACGGCACCCGAGCCGATGCGCCGCAAAGCCGTCATCAATGCCCAGCGTATTCTCGAAGCTCCCGGTGGGCTGGCGCAGACCTCCGTCTTTTGAGGTCTGTCCCCATGGGCCCTTGGCCCGCGAAAGCTCATGAAAAACGGTCATATTGACAGTTTCCAGCCGATTCGCGCTATCCCCTTTGTTTTCAGCACGAACTCATTTTTTGCGGGTGGTTTTTCGACCCTGCGATTTCGCGAAGCGAGGCTCTTGGGGGTGACGGCCGCATGCACGACCAAGGTTCGCTGCCGCGAACCTCGCAGACCTCAAAAGGCGGAGGTCTGCGCCAGCCGGCCGGTCTGGCTCTCTACGCTGCGCGCCCGGATAAGGGCTACAGTCTGACGGATTGCATTTCCATGGCTACGATGCGGAAGAAAGGATTGACCGAGGTCCTTACCAACGACCGGCACTTTGAGCAGGAGGGATTTCGCGCCCTGTTTCGGGATTAGTGAAGGATCAAATTCATTATGGGAGAAAGGGTACCTGACACCCTTCTGTCCCACGCGCAACCTACCCCAATCCATTTTTCTTGCAGTAGAAGCAGCGTTCAAACCTGCTAACCTGTGCGCGACCATCCCTCGTGACCCGAACACAACAGTCGAGATTCCAGACATCCTTCCATTCGATTCGCTTACCATCTAGGGTTAGCTTACGTTCAATCTGAGGGAGCACGCGGCGTTGGACCTCATGCCCACTGGGGAGAATTACGAGGCCTGAAAGATCATGGCACTGGAGTTTCTTGGTTTGCCTCAAATAGCGAGTGATTTCGTCGATAAAGTCGTCCCCGTTGACTGTAACGATTACCCACCTTCGCTCTGAAGCCCTCTCCACGATCTGTCGGTCAGTCGCATCAGGGGCTAGCCCGGCTTGCTTAAGCGAAAGTCTCCGTCGCTTCGGAAAGAACTGCGCAGCATCCGAGCAATTGTGATCGAAGAGAAACTTGTAACTGGTCACGTCCAGGTCACCCCGCGACAATAGACCAACGGTGGTCGGAAAACTGCAGCAGTATGCGGCAGGTAGTCTTGGGTCACCGGAATCGGTGGTTAAGCTCCCCCCCAATGATTTTCATCGCCGCTTGGCCGCATAGCGCCCTCTCGCCCGCTTGAGTGAACGCCTACGCCTCGGCCTTGTTTCCCTTAGCGCTGCTCCCGCCGCGCTTCTCGCGTATGACGGGAGGCTGGGATCAGTCAGAGTGCGTGACGCATTCGAAGCAACTTGTTTTGATGTGCTTGGACATCGATCCATACGAACCCTCCAACCTCAAATTGTTAAGCGAAGAGAGAGCGAAAGTCAAGGGTGAGCGGCGTTGAATAGTGTCGGAAAGGTGCGTTGGCTGAGACGCAAGCCGAAGCGACCGAGCAACCGTAGAGCTTTGCGCAGTAATACACCTGCAAAATCGCCATAGGGGTTCAGGCGGCTGACCTCGCTTAATCCTAAATCCTATAGGACTCTGATCCAAGCCACCGCGATTGCCGAGCAAGTCACTTTTTGTGCAAGAATTTCTTGTTTGAGTGTTCATATAATTAGAGACAATGGGGAGGTGTATATGCGCCGATCGACAATGGTCGCTGCCTTTTGCTTTTTCCTAATCGCGCCTCTCGCGAGGACTCAAGGAATACTTTACCTCAAGAAGCCTGACCCTTCGGTCCCGCCTTTTGGAGTGATACTAAAGAGGTCTGTCGTGAACGTTGAACTGCAATGCAAAGAAGGGAATTCGTCGGTTTCTGGAGGGGGCACTGGGTTCGTGGTGGCGTACACCGATCCTCGGCTTCCGAAAGACCAGTTTTTTGCATATCTGGTGACCAATCGCCACGTGGCCGAATGTTGGGACGAGCACAATCATCCGAGAGAGATTCAGGCGCTGAAGATCCGCGTCAACGCCAAAGATGGCTCTTCGAGGAGAATCGATGCGAATGCCGCTGCCTGGCGTATTCCAGCCGATGATTCCGTTGACCTAGCGGCGATGCCGGTCCGACTGCCGGATGATCTTTTACTGGCTGCTATTCCCGTAGATATTTTCGCTACAAAAGATTTCATGTCCAGCAATCAGATTGCGGAAGGCAGCCCGATTCTCCTGTCCGGGTACTTCTACCAGTTCCCTGGAGAGCGTCGGTTTCAATCTATTGTTCGCCAAGGAATCCTTTCGATGGTACCGGACGAGCCGGTCACCACAACCACGGGTAAACCAGGGAGGGTGTACCTGTGCGACGTGCATATATTCAGCGGGAATAGCGGTTCGCCGGTCATGGTGACCGCGAACTGGCTAGGCATGGAAGGATACCACCTTCTCGGCGTTGTCAGCGGAAACTACGTTGAGGACGAGGAATTCAATTTGGAAATCGCGACGAGGGTCACAGGAACCGCACGGGCGAATAGCGGCGTTGCGATGGTTGTGCCGGCCGACCTGGTTAAGGACCTCCTGGACGGACCTGAGCTAAAGGGTCTTAGGGAGGCTTACATCTCGCAGCAAGCGGGCACTGGCAAACCGTAGGCCGGGCTGCTGTGAGCTTCAACGCACTATTCAGCCACCACTCGGCGTTGTGCACCTGCTGGGGTATCTCACGGAAGGTCACCTTTGACCATAAACGGCCATAACGCGGAAGTGCTCTTCACACACGCGCCAGCAAGGGGGCCGCGGTTCATCTATGCGCCCGGCCGGGACGTTAGTGTGCCCGAGAAAAAAGGGTGTCAGGAACATGTGAAGAAATCGGTTTTACTGATTTTGGCACCATGACTCTTCAATGGTTTACAGTGTGGATAACAGGCCAAAATTCAACTTCTTCACATGTTCCAGGTACCGTTTTAATGCCGCATGGCTAACTTGCGGATTAGCGAGAACCGTGCTGGAAATGGAGAATTTCCACGAAGTTTGGAGATCGGTTCACGCGGTAATAGATCATAATCGGCGTATGCACCAACTGGCGTACACCCGGGCGTCCCTTAACCCTGCTACCGATATAAGGGAAGCTTCTGAGAAGCTCAATGTGGTTCAAGATAGCGTTGCCGAAGCGCTCGGCGGTGGCGGGAAAATTAGCCAAAAGTAAGCGATGATTCCCTCAAAGTCGGCTAACGCGGCTTCTGTGATTCGAATTTGGAAATCCACTGGGGAACGAGTTTCCCAGCTTTCTCAAGAGATACCATCCGGCCCGCATCTGCGTCCGCAGCGCCGCGGTCGATGGCAGCTAGTGTCTTCGCGTCGACTTCAACTTCCTCGGTTGCTGGTACTTGGAGCTTTAGATCTTCCATAGCGCTACAGTAGCCCAAATGGGTCTGAAGTGCAACTCGTACTCCCCCGGGCTGCCGCGAACCCCGCAGACCTCAAAAGGCGGAGGTCTGCGCCAGCCGGCCTTCGGCGCCACCCCGCTTTCCGTGTGATATGATTTCTGTCCGCTCAATATTGGTCGAACTGCTGGAGGCGTTGTGCCATTAGACCAGTACAGATGGGGCCACTTGAACAGAATCCAAATCGGTAACTACGCCGAATACCTCGTCAAAATGGAATTCGTCCTATGCGGTGCCGATGTGTTTACTTCCGAAGTCGATGACCACGGAATAGATCTCGTGATACGCACCGCCACCGGAGACCATTATGACATTCAGGTCAAGTCAGCTTATCGGGCTAGCACAGGATACGTCTATCTCTACAGAACGCACCCGCGCCTCTTCCTGGCACTCGTCAGGTTCATCGACGGGCAACCTCCAGAGCTGTACTTAATCCCATCATGCCTCCAAGACGGGACACGTAATCCGATCCTCAAGCAGTGTTGGTACACGGCCGAAGGGAAACGCGAATTCGAGTGGGGTCTCGCTCTGAACAAGAAGAACCTCACTGAACTTGCAAGAAATTTCAAATTCGGGAAGGTGGTCGCGGGGTTGATCGTGCAGCCCCAAGCACAGAAATTTCTTAAGCGCCGTCAATTCAACTTAGGCGCTATGAAAGGCGGGCCGGCGGTTGGCGATTTAGAGGGCTTGATTGGGAACGCGCACGATTTCTACCGAGCATGGGGCGTGGCGCGCCACGTTTTCCGCGACGCTGCCAAGCAAGAAACGCTGCACGCCTTTTCGCCCGTGGGAACCCAGAACGATGAGATCTGCACCTAACTCCGCGGCGGTATCGAGGATCTTCCCCCGGATGTCGCCGGTCTGGACCTCACCGCGCACCTTGAAACCCGCAACGCGAAGCTTCTGAACCTGTCGCTCTACGAGTTCTTGACCTTCCTTTACCCGTGCCTCAAGCTCAGGGGCATAGCTCGACGACATCTGCGGGGGAGGAGCGAGCGTGATCGGCTCCACAACGTGCAACACCAGCACTTCTGCGCCCTGCGGGGGAGTCTGTGCAACCACCGCTTCGAGAGCTGCGTCGGAAAACTTCGAATCATCAACGGCCAGCAAGATCTTCATGACTGCCTCCAACAGAGGATGAGAACACACCCCTATTCTAACCTTTCCTCCAAAGGCACGTTTGGCCAGTCGTAGGTCTCAGAACGAAGAGCCTTGTTGCGATCGTTCTTTATTTGTCGACCGGATACTGCGGATGCAATACCGACTCTTTCTCGGCAACGCTCTGGTCGCGTCCGGTATACAGACACGGGAACATCGGAACGCTGTTCAGGAGTTCCGCGATCTTCTTCTTCAATCCAATAAGCATCAGCGGATTGATCTTCGGAAGGTCGGCCTTGGTGAATTCTCCCTTCACTCCCGCGAACCGTTTCATATGGCCGACCGCGGCCCGGATATCGAATCGGGAAGGATACACTTCGGGCACGTCCCGGTCGAGCTTGGTGAGCGCATAAACCGCCTCCATCGCCGTACGCACGGAAGTCTCGACGGTGAACACCGCGTCGTCCTTGACCTCTACATACTGGCCGATGAACCCAAGATTCGTACACCCTTCCGGCACCCCGCGCGGGCGATCCGTGACCTTGCGCGGCATGAACTGGCTGTTGATGTACGGCATCATGCAGGTGGAAATGGAGGTATGCGCAAGAAGCTCATTCTTCATATCAAGCAGGCCGAGATGATAGAGCACTTCGGTCATGATCTCTTCGCCCGTGCACTCGTGCATCGGCTTTTTGATGTAATCGCCCACGCGCTCACCGAACAGCCCATTGCCCCAAAATACGTCTTCATCCTCCGCCTGGTCGGGAAAGAACGGCTTATGGTGCAGGATGAGCCCGATCTCCCACGCTGAGTCCTTGATCGAAATCGCGCCGCCTGTCCCCGCCTTGCTTCCTGTCAATTCTTCAAGTCTCTTGACGAACTGGGGATATCCCTTGATCGTCGGGAAGAAGGACATCCACTTCGTCTTTTCGATGTCGCTGATGAACTTCTCGGGATGGCCAAATTTCTCGTGCTTTTTGGCTAGCCTCTCCCACAGCGTGAACAGGCCGCGGTCCTCGAGGGATCGGTCGACCGGCGCGACAGTAGTGTTGTCGCCGAACGTGCAGTTCTGGGTCATGGATCCGTTGGTCACGAACACAAGGTCCGTCTTTGCCACGGGAATAGTAGTTTCGACGCCCGCTTGTTTCGTGCGAATGCTTTGCACCGTGTTGCAGGCCGCATCAAGTTCAAGATCGGTGACCGAACAACCGCCCACAAGCTTTACGCCCCGGTCGGCAAGCCACTTCTCGATAGGTCTCACCATCGCGTCGTACTCGTTGTATTTGGTATGGACAATGCCTTCGAGATATTCCGTGCGGTAATCGTTCGGAGCAAAACGGTTCATATAGCGGCGGAGTTCCATGACGCTGTGCCATGGCTTGAACGCCAGCATGGTGTGGAAGCAAAGCCAGAAATTTCCCTGGAAGAGGGCTGAATCCCTTCCGAAATAGTCTTCGATACTAAGGTCTTCGAATTCCTCTTCAGGCGACGCCAGAAGCTTGAGAATTTTCACCATCACGTCATTCGGCAATTTGAAGTCATGGATATCCCCAACGATGTGGCCCTGCTTTACGAGCGCCCGGCACTCGGAGTGGATCGGCTCGTCTTTATTGAAGTCCACCACGTCATCCAACACGGTGTGCCCGGAGCGTTCCGGGGACGGAATTTTGCTACACAGATACCAAAGGCATTCCATGTAGGGCTCAAGTTCGCGTTCGCCCCGATTCTGATACCCTTTTGGGGTCTTTATTCCATCCATGCAGCCGCCGAAAACAGGCAGCTTCTCCAAGATGGTAATATTCTCCCCCGGCATACCGGCGTCATCCGCAAGGAACACTGACGCAGCTAGCCCGGCGATGCCGCCACCCACGATATACGCTTTGCGCTTCTCGATGCCCTCCGGCTTCGGCGCGCGATAGAAGCTTTTATAAATATTCATGATTAGCCTCGTGTTTTGCTCCAGAGTCATCAGGTGCGTTCTAAGGCTTTCCTTTCCCCAGTGCGTTCGCTTCGATAACGACGAGGTCCGGCGGGCGGAAGTCCCTCAGTGATTGCAGCGCTGCATGGTTCTTTGCTCATGGGCCCGCCTGTTTTCGTACGATCTCTTCATTCAAACCCACCCGTTCCTTGGAAGTCGTTTGATCCCGTGATCATTAGGGCTTACGCTCCCGGGTGTGCACCACCAGGACCGGGCATGGGCCTAACTGAACCACCCGGTAGGTCGTCGAACCGAACACAGCGAGATCCAAGGCATTGCGCCCGCGCACACCCATGACGATCAAGTCGGGTTGAGACTCCAAGGCAAGCTCGAGGATTTGCTGATACGGGCTTCCGATACGCACCAGGGTCTTCGTCTTGCGGTTCTTGTCTGCTTCTAGCGAGAGGCACTTCTCCAGGCTCGCCTTCGCTTTTCCGATTTCGTCTTCGATGTCGGCCGACTCCGCCACGCCCTCTAACACATGGAGGAGAGTCAATTCGCCTCCATACTCTGTTGCGAGGGAAACGGCGTATTCCAGGGCCTGCTCGGACTGATCCGAAAAATCCGTGCAGCAGAGTATCCGTTGTAGCGGAATAATATTCGGAGATCCTGCCTGGGCGACCAGATCGTGGGCCGGCTTCCGAACGGCCAACACAGGACAGTGGGCTTTTCGCAGAACCTTATCAGTAACTGAACCCAGCAACGCGCGGTCAAGCCCTCGCAATCCGTGGGTTCCCATGACGATGAGGCTCACGGCCTGCATGTCGGCCACGTCGAGAATTGCGCTTGCCACATCTCCATCGTGCACGCTGCACTCGGGCAGTACTCCGCCCCGCGTATGCGTCTTCGCAAAGTCCTGGAGCTGCTGCTCGGCATGGGTGCGAAGTTCCTGGCTGATCTCGATGTAGGCACTTGGAAATGCATAGTACGGGTACATGGGCGGCAGCGACTCCGTGACGTGCTCCAGCAACAGGGTTGCTCGATAATACCAGGCGAGCGACTGCGCATATTCATACGCCTTCACGGAAAATTCCGAGAAATCGATTGGGCAGAGAATACGATTGATTTTCAGCATGGCTTTTCAACTCCTCTTTTAGATCAGTCAGATCAAATCCCTCCCGGCAAATGCACTCTGCCGGTCGGCTTTCTCCTCACACCTTCCTCAGCGCACCAATTGCATCTTTCAGCGATTGGCGGCTACGAAAGAACTCTTTCCACGGATCCGGATCCTCGAGGCTTTGCTTAAAGTTCCCCATATTGAAGTCGGAAGGCACGAGTGTCGGCCTGACTTTTGACCATTCGAGTGGAGTCGAAATGGGCGCTTTCTCACGCCTTCTGACCGAATAGGGCGCCACCACAGTCTGGCCAAAACCGTTCCGGAATGGATCCAGGTACACACGATCGCCCCGCGCAGCAATCGAGTGCTCGATCGTCAGCTCGTTAGGGCACGCCGCCGCTACGCGCGCCACAAACGACTCGGCGAAGGCCAGAACCTCATCCGCATCCGGTCCCGTGAGAATTGGCACCAGAACATGCAAGCCCCGGCTGCCTGAAGTCTTGGCAAAGGACACCAGCTTTAAAGCCTCGAAGGCTGCTTTCACGTGCAAGCTCGCGAGCGCGGCGTCGGCAAACTTTCCAGACTGGGGATCAATATCAATAGTCACCCAGTCCGGCTGCCGGAATGATCTCGCGCGGCTCGCCATGAGGTGCACGGCAATGCAACCCAGGTTGGCCAGGGCGAGCTGGGTGATTAAGGAACCCCCGACCACATAGTCAGTAAACCCACCTGCCTTGCCTTCATGCGCGATTCGTTTGGTAGGCGTTCCGGGAGGCATGCCCTTGGGTATCTGCTTCTGAAAGAAGCACTCACCTTGCATTCCGTCGGGGCAGCGCTCGAGAGAGAGGATGCGGTCTTTCAGATAGGGCGCGAGCTTGGGAAAGATCACGTCGTAATACTCAATCAGGTCCAGCTTCGTATAGCCTTCCTCCGGCCAGAAGATCTTGTCCGGATGCGACACCGGGATGGGCAACTTTTCCGAGACTGCATGATTACGTCTTCGGCTGGTCATCCCGTTTCTCCCGGAAGAAAACAATCGTCTGGACTCTTATCGTCGCGCAGCCCCAAAAACACCGGCTGGCGCAACTTCTGATCAGCCGTCAACTCCTCGTAAGCGATCTGGGCCACGAGCTTGGGGGCCAGATATGTCACTTCCCGCTCCGGGGGAGGATCAACGAACGAGGGCTGCTTTCGCACCAAGGGTTGGAATTTCTGAAATAGCGAGGCGAGCAGCGCTTGTGTAAACCCCGTGCCCACCTTGCCCACATAGTGCAACTTTCCTCGGTGATACGCACCAAGCAATAGGGCGCCGAAATGCGTACGCGAACCTTCTGGGCGGGTGTAGCCCGCGATCACAAACTCGTCCTCCTGGTCGACCTTGCACTTCAGCCATTTCCGGGAGCGCCCTTCGACGTACGGCGAGGAAAGGTCCTTGGCCACGATTCCCTCGTAACCCTTTGCTTTCGCTATTTGGAAGGCTGCGAGGCCGTTTTGGTCGAGGCGGTGAGAGGGGAAAAGAAGTTTGCTCCCCTGAATCGCTTCCTCCAGTGGGCTGCGCCGTTCAGAGAGTGGCTCGGCGCGCAAGTCACGCCCGTTTTGGTAAAGGCAATCGAAGGCCGCGTAAAGGGGTGGAACTTTACCTTCCTGCAGGAGTTGAAACCGGGAGACTTGGCGTTCATCGAAAGCCACCACCTCGCCATCCAGGAGTAGTGTGCGATCCGGAAGCTTGGCTACGGCGGCCGCGAGTCTTGCGTACGTCGGAGTGCGGTCATTACCGTTTCTGGAAAGGAGGCTCACTCTGGTCCCTTCCTTATAAGCAAGGATTCGAAAACCGTCATACTTCTCTTCATAAACCCAGCCTGACTTGTGGAAGGGCCGCTGGATGAGCGTGGCCAGCATAGGCTGAACACGAAATGGAATGTTGTCCGTCATCACGGCTCCCGTCTTCGCGCGATGCGTCCTGACGCTGACTGTGGTGTGGCTGTAGGTCGCGCCTTAGGGCTTGGATCCCCCACCGAAGCTCTTTCGATGTCGCCGCCTTCATCCCGTGCGATCTCTGCTAGAAGGCGTTGACTCGTTCCGGAGCGTGGCTCTTCCTGCGTTACATCCTCGGTGGAGGCGTATTGATCGCGGTGCTTGATGAGCAGCCAGGCTGATCGAGCAGGATTGCTCCCAAAGCCCCGGGTGCGAACCAAAACCCACGAGCCTTGAAGTTTTTTCCCGTGAAGAGTGAATTTGATCTCTCCCTTTTGCAATGAAGCGTCCACGTCGGCATTTTGCGGTTGCCAGGTTCCTCGATCCCATAACATTACCGTTCCTGCACCATACTGACCCTCAGGAATCACTCCCTCGAATTCGGCATACTCGAGCGGGTGATCTTCCGTCTGCATGGCAAGCCGCTTGACCGCAGGGTTGAGGGAAGGCCCTTTGGGCACTGCCCAGGAGAGGAGTACCCCCTGCCATTCCAGACGAAAGTCATAGTGCAGATGCGAAGACATGTGCTTCTGCACAACGTAAGCGAGCAATCCGCTCGCCTTGCGTGCCGGCGCTGAGGAGCCACGCGGTTCCGGCGTCAAATCGAACTGACGCTTCTTCTTGTACTCCTTAAGATGCACGTCAGTGCGCCTTCCCTTTTGGACTTCAAAGACATAATCACGCCGGGGGGCCAGCGTGTTTGTGGGGCGCATTGGCTTTCATAACAGCGGCCCTGGCTTGAAGAAACGCAACCTTGGCCTTTTCCTGGGCCTCTGCCGCCTCTCGTCGCTGCTTGGCTCTCTCGAGCCGTGCCTGTATTTTGGAGTCGAGCTCGTTGATTTTTTCCTGCAGCTTCACTTTCCGGTCGGTGTCAGCCTTGGCACGTTCCGCCGTCAATTGGGCACGGTCGGCTTTCATCGCCGCGACGTTATCGTCGTGGAACGCGCGCTTCACTTCCTTCAGCGCCCGCCGGTATACCGTTCCACCCAACGCCTCCATGCGGTCGTCCACCGGAATCGTCGAGTCTTCACTAATGTCCGCGACGAGGGCGAACTTCTCCGGTGTCAGTTTCTCTCTCACGTCCTCGACGAAGTCCTCACAAATCTGGGCGTTGCCCACGTCCATTGCGGCGCCGGCAGCCATGCCCAAGCCAACGCCGAGTCCGACACCGACCGGGCCTCCCAGAAGACCGATGAGCGCCCCCAGTAGGGTTCCGCCCAGAGTCCGGACCGGAGTCGGGCCGTCAATTTGCCTCACCGTCGCGGAGCCATCTTTATTCCGCGCCACCACGGCTTGATCGAAGACTGTGACGATGTCCTCCCTATCCAATTCATGAAGCACCTTCTTCGCTTCGTACGCCTTGCTTTCGGCGTCAAAGACTACTACCAGCAATCTGTCCATAGATTTGCTCCTTTTCAGCTTTCTTCTAACAATTCCTCGGATGTGTTAATGCAATGCGAGCGCCAATTGTTTGGACCTTGAATATAAACGGGTTAGCAGATCATGGGGCCACAGTCTCCTCGCGGATTCGCGAAGTTCGCGAAAAAGCTTCTTCCGAGTGGACCTACTTGGGCT
>Ga0326727_10005079_pt1 | contig 38185 bp, 47 predicted proteins | sample MB2enrmetagenome_FD_207643 | JGI IMG/M metagenome (GOLD analysis project Ga0326727, IMG submission 207643) | Lab enriched peat soil microbial communities from McLean, Ithaca, NY, United States - MB29MY | ecosystem: Environmental > Terrestrial > Soil > Wetlands > Peat | place: USA: New York... | reverse complement strand
ACACTCCGTGAGGAGGGGTATCGGACCGCGACACTCGGCACCGATCCGGGAACGCGTGCGGAGAGATTTTACCGCAAGAGCGGCTGGACGACTGTCGGACACAAAGCGAACGGTGAGATCCTTTTCAAACGCGAATTCTGAGGGCGTGTATTAAGGCGATCGCACCCGTCACTTGGCTGTCTCTTGTACGGCGCCAAGATCGACGTCCGTCCCGTAGTTTGCCGACAGCCGCGCATAGAAAGAGGATGCCGGTTCGCGCCCCGCTTCGCGGATCTCATAGGCTTCCAACGCGCGCGCAACAACATCGGCCACGCTCATCGTTGCGGCTGAAGGGCGAGAGCAAAGGCGTCCTCGGCGGCGCCCCGGTCGATGGCGTCCAGCCATGCCGCCAGTCCGGGAAGCCCACTGCCAGGGGCGTCCAGGTATACCAGGTCGACACCGCTACGTTGCCGCCCGCTGGATACCGCCCGCACCGTTCCGGCCTCGTCGGCAAAGCGGCCGCGTCCGATGACCACCACGCCCCGGGCCGGCGCCTGCCCGGCATCCAGGGCCCGCAGCATGGCCATATCCTGCCAAAGGTCGCGGCAGGGAGAGGCAACCCTGCGCCCGTCCGCCGCCACCCAGGGGTCCAGCATGCCACCCGGCATGGTCCACCCGCCCTCGCCCAGGTCGACCAGACGAGCCAGGAGACGAACCGGGCCGCGCCGGGCCAGAACGTCGCGGCCGGCCGGGTGGCCCGACAACTCCCAGCCGGCACCGGCCAGCCGTCCGGCCAGGGTGTCGGACGGATCAGCAGGATCAGGCTGGACGGCCGCGATGGCAGCGTCCCGTTCGGCCGCGGCCGCCTCCCGTCGGCTGTCGCCGAAGCGATCGGTCAGTACCCTGACCCTGCCGGCCTGCTCGGGAAAGCGGTCCAGACTCTGCCAGTCGGTCGCCGTCATCGCCCGCATCGCCGCAGTAAGCTGGGACGCCGCCAGGGCGGCGGCGGCGTCCCAGTCCTGCCCGGCCGGCGCGGCCATTCCGCTTGGCGCAGCCTGCTGACACAGCAAATGGTTATCGAGGGATTCGCACAGCCAGGCCGCCGTCATGGTCAAGCCCACCCTTGGCAAATCCCGCTGGGGAGCCGGCGGATCGCGAGAAGGTGCCGCGGCGGGATCCACCGATGTCCGCGGCTCTGGCTGGAACGCCTCGGAAGCGGATGGGTCGGCGGACGATGTCTCGGGTTGGGGGATCCGACGCCAGCCATACCGCACGGCGATATCGCCCAATCCGCCGGGAGGTGCACCCAGGGCATCCAACCGGGCCCAGGCGGCGGGCGTGAACCGGGCTAGTTCCTCACCCAGGGCCTCGATCATCCAGGGGGCGGGAGGCTCGCTCCAAACCTCGGCCAAGGTCAGGGCCCGGCACAGAGCCCCGCTGTCTTCCGCTTCCGCCGACGCCTCCTCCTCGGCGCCGCCGTGTTCGACCGCACCGACAGGCGCCTGGGGGGGTGCAATGGCGGTGGGACAGGCCTTCGCGCCTGTCATTTGGGGAAGCGGACGTGGCGTTGTTTCCCCGCTTTTCGGAGTAGACAGGCGGGGGCACCTGTCCCGCTGGGCGAAATGTTCACAAGCCTCGTTGTCCGCGGTCCGGCCAGGCGCGGCCTTGACGGCGTCCGAGACGGCCGCCGGCCGGGAAACCAAATCCGGCTCCGGAGGCTTGATGCGGTCACGACGCCGCCATCGACCGAAGGCCCGAAGAAGGCCCAGGACCCGCCATGTCATCCGTCCGATGCCGCTCAGGCCGGCCACCATCGCCAGAATGACCTCGGCCAGAACCTTGGCCCCCGGAAGCCGGGCGTGACAGCCCGCCAACAGCAGCATCGCCACCATCGCCGGAACCGCCAGACCGCAGGACAGCAGCGCAAACCCAAAGGGAATCGTCTGCCCCGCCCCATAGGCGACCGCAAGCCCGGTCCACGCCACCATCGACCAGGCGTCGAAACCAAAGAAGACCAGGAACAGTCCCTTGGCCAGAACGGCCAGGAGGGTGGCCAGGCAGGCCCAGGCCAGCAGAACCAGAAGGACGCTCAGGGCCCCTTGCAGCCACCGTCCAGTCATTCCCCGACCGCCTTGCCCGGGTCAGCGTTCGCGCCGGCCGGCCAGCGTCGTCACCGTGATCTCCGGCGCATTGCTCCGCTTTGGCCGCAAGGGATCGGGAGAGCGGCAGAAATCGGGCTTCAGCACGATGGTCCCGGTGGCATCCAGGCCGTCGTAGCTGTAGGCCGGCACGGCGAAATGGCTGTCGCGCCCCTGCCCGCGCGGCGCCCGGGGCAACTGCTTGACGCCGTCAGTCCGCTCGCGGGCGCCGACGCGGGACACCGCCTCGGCGCCCGCGACCGAGACGCCGTCACGGCCGACCCGAATGACGGTCCCGTTGCGGTCAAGAACCATCGAGGGAATCCCCAGGGAGCGCGCCAACCGGCTGTTGGCCTGAATCTGCCGATGATCGCCATGGATCGGCACCGCCAGCCCTTTGGGCCGCAGCAGGGTATACATCAGGCGAACGTCCCGTTCGACCGCATGTCCAGACTGGTGGATCGGGCCGAAACCCTGGGCCTCCGCCGCTTCGGCGGTGATCACCCGCGCCCCCAGGCGTTCCAGCTTGGCCACCATCGCGGCCTGCGCCGCGCGTGAAGACGGAATGTCGCGCTGGGCAACGATGACCGTGGTGTCGGGCGTGATTTCCAGGGCGCCGGGCTGCCGGTTGGCGGCCCGCATCAAACCGGAGTTGGCCTGGGCAAAGGCGCCGGTGGTCACCATCAGGACCTGGCCGGGTGGCAAGGCCCTGGCCTCGGCCGCCGTCAGTATGGGTGTTCCGGCCGCGGCGGCGACATCCAGGCCGGCCATGCCGGCCGCGGCCACATTGGCGGCCAAACTGCGGCCGGATACGGCCAGCGCCCGCCCGTTGTCGTGGGCCGCCCGGCCCAGAGAAACCAGGCGATCGAGCTGCGACCCAAGGATGCCGGCGATCAGCGGACGCCCGGTGTTGGCAGCCATCAGACGCGACAAGTTGCGCTGGATGTCGGCTTCGGCGACCGGATCCTGGCGATTGGGCGCCGAGGTGGAATCCGCCACCACCATGTCGATCCCCTCTTTGCCGAGGGCGCGCAGACGTTCCGGATCGGCACGCTCTCCCAGCGGAAGGGTGGCATCGAAGCGATAGTCGCCGGAATGGAAGACGCATCCCTGCTCGCTGCGGATGGCCAGCGCCGTCGCCCCCGGCATATGGTCGACGGCGACGAACTCCACCCGGGCATCGGCCAGGGCGACAACCTCGCCGTTGCGCACGATGGTCATTTCCGGCCAGCGGTCGCGCGCAATGCCGGCATCGGCAAGCGACTTGTTGAGCATGGCCGCCGTGAAGGCGCTGGCATAGACCGGCGGGACGCGATAGCCCATGTCAAGGAGATGGCGGATTGCCCCGATATGGTCTTCGTGCGCGTGGGTCAACACCAGGCCGTCCGGTATCGGGCCGCCCCCTTCGACCTGGCCATCGGAGCGCCGGGCCAGAAGCCCCTCCGGCGAGGCGAACTCCACCGCATAGCCACGCCCGCCATGACGGAATTTTACCCCATAATCGACCAGGAACCAGCGGTGCGGAGTCCCCTCCCCCACCACATCGTAGCGGTGGCAGTTGCCACCGATGCCATCGCTATTGTTCCCCATCAGGGATTGCCAAAACAGACCCGGTTGGTGGCCGTCGACAAACGCCATCTCAAGTCCTCCTGCCCCCTGGCGGGGCATGGATCACGGTGGTGGTACAAGCGGGAAGGAAAGTGGCGCGATACGCGCGGCGAAAGCCTTAGCCGGTCCCATCGAAGGGGGTCGAGTCGTCCTCGCCCTCGGCCAGGGCGATCCAGGCGAAGCGGATCGCCGCCAGGGTCACGGCGTCGGGCAGCGGCAGGGCAGCAGTATCGACGCCGGGAAGTCCCACCAGCAGGCGGATCAGATCGACGTCGGAAAGCGACAGGTAGTTGGCCCGTGGATGGGCGGCGTGCAAGGCCCCGGCAACGGCCTGGTAATCATCCCATCTCATCGCGCGCCCCCCAAAGCCAGCCCGTCCACTCCGCCAAGGATCGCCGGGTCCGCCCAACGGCACTCCGTCAAGCCGAACCCGGCAGTCTCTTGCAGGCGTCACCAAGTGTTACACGGAATTTTCCATTTTGGCAACACGGTTCAGGCGGAGGCCGCCGCCGTCAGCTCCTCCAGTTCGTCGATGAATCCCGACACCACCTGCAGACCGCGCCGCCAGAAGGATGGATCGCCGGCGTCCAGGCCGAACGGGGCCAGCAGGTCCTTGTGACGCAAGGTCCCGCCGGCTTTCAACATGGCGAAGTACTTGTCCTGGAAACCTTCGGCGCCGCTTTGGTAGACGTCGTACAGGGAATTCACCAGGCAATCGCCGAAGGCATAGGCGTAGACATAGAAGGGCGAATGCACGAAGTGCGGAATGTAGGACCAGTAGAAACGATATTCCTCATCGAAGGATAGGGCCGGCCCCAGGCTTTCCCGCTGCACGTCGAGCCAGATCTGACCGATCCTCGCTTCGGGCAGCTCGCCGTCGCGACGCGCCTGATGCAGGCGTAGCTCGAAATCGTAGAAGGCGGTCTGGCGCACCACCGTGTTCAGCATGTCCTCGACCTTCGAGGCCAGCAGGATGCGCCGCCGGGCGGGATCCCGCTCGGCCGCCAGCAACGCCCGGAAGGTCAGCATTTCGCCAAACACCGAGGCGGTTTCGGCCAGCGTCAACGGCGTATCGGCCAACAGCGCGCCCTGGGGCGCTGCCAACACCTGGTGCACGCCGTGGCCCAGTTCGTGGGCCAGGGTCATGACGTCGCGGGTCTTGCCCTGGTAGTTCAGCAACAGGTAGGGATGGACCGACGGCACCGTGGGATGGGCGAAGGCCCCCGGCGATTTGCCCGGACGCGCCGGCGCGTCGATCCAGGCATTGTCGAAGAAGCGCCGGCCGACGTCGGCCAGCTGCGGCGAGAAGGCGGCGTAGGCGTCAAGCACCAGGTCTTTCGCCTGCTGCCAGGGAATGGTGCGATCGGCATCCTCGGGCAGGGGCGCATTGCGGTCCCAGTAATCCAGCGTGTCCACCCCGAACCATTTGGCCTTCAGGGCGTAATAGCGATGGGACAGGCTTGGGTAGGACTGGCGCACGGCCGCCGCCAACGCGTCGACGACCGCGTCCTCGACCTGGTTGGACAGATTGCGCTGGGAATCGGCGCGCGGATAGTGGCGCCATTTGTCCTCGATCTCCTTGTCCTTGATCAACGTGTTGGTGATCATCGCAAAGACGCGGACGTTTTGGCCGAGGACCGTGCCGAAGGACTTGGCCGCCGTTTTGCGCCGGGCCGGGTCCTTGTCGGACAGGAGATGCAGCACTTCGGCCGAGGTCAGCGACCGCCCTTCGACGGGGAACCGCAGTTGGGCCATGGTCTCATCAAAAAGGCGGGTCCAGGCGGCCGCCCCGACCACGCTCTTTTCGTGCAGGATCTGCTCCAGCTCGTCCGACAGCTGATGGTCGCGGAACAGCCTGAGATCGCGGATCCACGGCGCATAGTGGGCCAGTTCCGGCGCGGCCAGCTTACCCTCCAGCACGGCCTCGTCCAGCCGATTGAGTTCCAGGGTGAAGAACAGGGTCTGGGTCGAGATATCGGTCGCCCGCTCCTGCAGGCTTTGCTGGAACCGGCCGCGTTCGGGATCGGCGATGTCGGCGGCATAGTACAGTTGGGCATAGCTCAAGACCCGGCCCAGACCCTCGGTCAGCCGCTCGTAGTCGGCAATGGCCAGCGCCAGGGCGGCGCCGTCCAACGCGGCCAGACGCCCCTGAAAACGCTGCTGGAAAGCCCGGGCGTCGGCATCGGCCCGGTCGAGGTCCCCCGTCAACCTGGCCGAGTCCGGCCCCTCATACAGGTCAGCAAGGTCCCATTCGGGCATGGATCCCAGGGATTCATCCAGAACGCCCGCGGATTCGGCCGCGGGAGCGGGCACATTTCGCATTCCGATCCTCCTTTTGCGCCATGAACGCTGGCGAATGAGAAAGCACAATTGGTATAAGTGGGACGCTTGTCCACTCCCCATTCGTCGAATTGCGGGGGTCGACAGAGCCCATAGGCAAAGCCCTGAACGGGGGCAGTAGGACAAAGCGGGGACGGACCAGGGGATGGGGGCAATCGATTTCGCGAAGGCAACAAGCCTTCCGGCCATGTTTTTCGATCAGGCAGAGCGCTTCGGCGACAAACCCTTCCTTTGGCGCAAGGTCGACAAGACCTGGGTCTCCCTCAGTTGGGCCGAAACAGCGGCCAGGATCAATCTGATGGCCCGCGGCCTGCAGGCGCTGGGGGTCGAAAAGGGCGACCGCATCGTCCTGGTTTCGGAGAACCGTCCGGAATGGCTGATCGCCGACCTGGCCACTATGGCCGTCGGGGCCATCTGCGTTCCCGCCTACACCACCAACACGGTGGCCGACAACCTGCACCTGTTGACCAACTCCCGGGCCAGGTTCGTCATCGTCTCGACCCGTGCCCTGGCCGAACGGATGATCGCGGCGGCCCTGTCCTGCAGCCGCGCCCCCACCATCATCGCCATCGATCCGCTGAGCCTGGCGCAGAACCCGGGCATCGAATTCCGCGTCTGGGACGACGTCATGGCTTTGGGCAGCGCCCACCCCGACAACGTCCGCGACAGCGTCCGCGCCGCCCGGCGCAGCGACCCCTGTTGCATCATCTACACCTCCGGCACCGGTGGCGCGCCCAAGGGCGTGGTTTTGAGCCATGGCGCCATTCTCTGCAACTGCCGTGGCGCCCATGAGGTTCTGGCCACCATCGGCCTCCGCGACGAGGTGTTCCTCTCCTTTCTGCCGCTGTCCCACTCCTACGAGCACACCGCCGGACAATTCTTCCCGATCACCATCGGCGCCCAGATCTACTACGCCGAGAGTATCGAGCAGCTGGCCGCCAACATGGCGGAAGTTCACCCCACCATCATGACGGCGGTGCCCCGGCTTTATGAACTGATGCGGACCAGGATCCTCAAAGGGATCTCACGAGCCGGCAGACTCCGGGCCCTGTTGTTCCGCAAGGCGGTCGCGCTGGGCACCAAGCACTACGAGACTCCCGAGCAGCTTTCCATCGCCGAGCGCATCATCGACAGAATTCTCGACCTGCTGGTCCGCCGCAAGGTTGCCCAGCGGTTCGGCGGGCGCCTGAAAGCCATGGTGTCCGGCGGCGCCCCCTTGAATTATGAGGTCGGCCTGTTCTTCACTGCTTTGCGGGTGCCGATCCTGCAAGGGTACGGCCAGACCGAGGCGGCACCGGTGGTCAGCTGCAACCTACCCGGCAAGGTGAAGCTGAAGTCGGTCGGCCCGGCGCTGGCCGGGGTCGAGCTCAAGATCGCCGACGACGGCGAGATCCTGGTCAAGGGCGAGCTGGTGATGACCGGCTATTGGGACGATCCGGACACCACCCGGGAAACCATCCGCGACGGCTGGCTTCATACCGGAGACATTGGCCGGATCGATCAGGACGGCTACATCGAAATCACCGACCGCAAGAAGGACATCATCGTCAATTCGGGTGGCGACAATATCTCGCCACAGCGAGTCGAGGGGTTGCTGACCCTGGAGAGCGAGATCGCTCAGGCCATGGTCTACGGCGACCGCCGCCCCCATCTGGTAGCCCTGCTGGTCCCTGACGCCGATCATGCCGCCGCCTGGGCCGCCACCCACGGCAAGCCGGGCGACGTGGCCAGCCTGGTGCATGACGCCGCCTTCCGCCGGCACATGGCCGATGCCATCGACCGGGTCAACCGCTCATTGTCGCCGATCGAAAAGATCCGCCGCTTCCTGATGACCGCCGAGGCGTTCTCGGTGGACAACGAGATGAGCACGCCCACCTTGAAGATCCGCCGGCACATGATCATCGCGCGATATGGCAAGGCCTTGGCCGACCTTTACGAAGAGCGCCGTCCGCCCGCCTGAATGCGCCTGCATCGGCAGCATGGCTGCCCCAGAGAATCGACGCGGGCGCCGCCCAACGATTCGCGTTACCTCCGTGATGACGCCAGCAGCTTCAACAAGGAGGCCGCAGATGCAGCGGAGTCAGGCTTCGTGCCGCCATTACGACGATCTTCCCCGCCCCGGGGAGGGACTCGACAGTTGCACCCGTGAGGTCATCCGGCTGCTGCCGCCCTTGCGAACACCCCCCGCGATCCTGGGACTGGGATGCCGTCGCGGCTACCAGGCCATTACCCTGGCCGGACATTTCAAAGCGCCGGTGACCGTCGTCGATGACGACGCCCAATCGCTGCAGCGCCTGACCGATGCCGCCCACGCGGCCGGGGTTGCCGACCTGCTCCAGACCCGGGTCGGGGCCATCGACGCGCTGGAAGATGCACCGCAAAGCTACGACCTGATCTGGAGCGAGACCGGCGTCCGCCGGCTTGGCTTCACGCGCGCTCTCGACCTGTGGCAGCCCTTGTTGCGCAGTCGCGGCGTGATGGTCCTGGGCGATTGCTGCTGGCTGGTGCCGGACCCGCCCGCAGACGCGGCGGCCTTCTGGGACGGCATCTATCCCGGCATGACCGACATTGCGTCCCTGCATGCCCTGGCCAAGCGAGCCAACATGCGTATCGATGACAGCTATGCCATCCCCCGGTCGGTGTGGCGCAACGAGTATTTCGATCCCCTGGCGCGCCGGGTGGCGCGGCGGCGCAAGGAGGAAGCGGCGCCGGCCGACAGCGCGACGCTGGACATGGCCGAAAAGGAAATTGCCATGTTCGATCGTTGGGGCGACCGGTTGCAATATACCTACTTCCTGTTGCGACGGGTTCAAGCGACGACCTGAAGTGCGTCCGCGCCTGTGAAGAAATTCTCACTGGGACAGGCGGCCCTGCCTGTCTTCCCCGAAAAACGGCGGAATTGAGTTATTTCGGCTTCGCCGAATGACAGGCGCTTCAGGCCTGTCCCGCGATTTTTCACACTCTCTCCCGCCGCACTCGCCAGTGGCCAAGGACCGGGCGCTCCCTTATAGTGCGCCCGCATGAAGACCCTATTTTACGATTTCGTCACCTTTTTCGTCGTCATCGACCCGGTCGGTTGCGCCGCCGTGTTCGCTGCCATGACCCCGAACGTGATGGCGCGCCAACGCAATCTGATGGCGCGCAAGGCCACGGTGCTGGCCGGCATCATTCTGTTCGTGTTCGCCTTCCTGGGCGAAGGCCTGCTGTCGGCCTTGGGCGTCGGCATGCCGGCCTTCCGCATCGCCGGTGGGCTGATGCTGCTGCTGCTGGCCATCGAGATGGTCTTCGCCCGCCCTCGCCGCGTCACCGAGGACGAGGACGAAGAGGCCGAACATCGCCCCGACATCTCGGTCTTTCCGCTGGCCTTCCCGCTGATCGCCGGACCTGGTGCCATGACCACGGTCGTCCTGCTGATCGGCAAGGAGCTGGGACAACCGACCCAGGTGGCCGGCGTGCTTGCCGTCCTGACCCTGGTCCTGCTGATGGTCCTGGTCTGCCTGCTGGCGGCCGGCAAGGTATTCGGGGTCCTGGGCGTCACCGGCAGCAATGTGATCAGCCGCATACTGGGCATCATCCTGGCCGCCCTGGCGGTCCAGTTCATCGTCGACGGCCTGATCCAGGCCTTCGCCGGCATCGGCCATTGATCGGGCGCCGTTGACGCCCTTGCCTCCGGGAGAAGGGTTGGGATGAGGGCGGCGCGTGAACGCCGTCCCGCTCATCCTCGCGGCCTGCCCCCTTCTCCCCAAGGGAAGAAGTGACGACCTCAGCCGCGCGCCAGGGCCGTGACCTCGATTTCCACCTTCATGCGCGGATCCACCAGGCCGGTGATGACCGTCGTGTTGGCCGGGCGGATACCCTTGAAATGCTTGCCGCAGACCTTGGCGACGGCCTCGAAGAAGGCGGCGTCGGTCAGGAAGACGCGTACCCGCACCACATCCGCCAGCGAGGAGCCGGCTTCGGCAAGGGCGGCGGCAATGGTCGCGAAGGCCTGTTCGGCCTGGTCCGCCGCTTCGTCGGCGATCTGGCCGTTGGCGAAGCCGCTGGTGCCGGCCACAAAGGTCCAGGGGCCGTCGACCACGGCTCGGGAATAGCCGGCGATCTCTTCGAAGGGGGAACCGGAGGAAATCAGACGTCGGGCCATTGCTACTCTCTCCTTATCGCGACCACAGCAAGGGGAAGAGAGTGCAGGGTGCGAAGAGCGAGAACAAGGTCTTTCGTGACGCCATTTTCGAACAAACAAAAAGGGCCGTTCCATCAGGAAAGGCCCTTTTTGTTGGTGCGGTCGAGAAGACTCGAACTTCCACGGGTTGCCCCACAGCGACCTCAACGCTGCGCGTCTACCAATTCCGCCACGACCGCATTCACAGTGGCTGTCCGGCATGCTTGCCGTTAAGGTGGGCCTCAATACCAAAACCAGAGACAAGGTTCAAGAGCTGTGTTGGAAAAATTCCCCATCGGTGATGTCGAATGGCAGTTCGCCGAGGCTCCGGTCGACTATGCCTCCGCCGTGGCCGCCATGGAGGCGAGGGTCGCGGCCATCGCCGCCGGCGACGCTCCCGAGCTGGTCTGGCTGCTGGAACACCCCCCACTCTACACCGCCGGCACGTCGGCCAAGCCGGCCGACCTTCTGACCCCCGATCGTTTTCCGGTCCACCAGACCGGCCGCGGCGGCCAATACACCTATCACGGTCCCGGGCAGCGGGTCGCCTATGTGATGCTGGACCTGAAGAAGCGCGGCAGCGACATCCGTTGCTATGTGCGCGCGCTGGAAACCTGGCTGATCCGGACCCTGGCCCATTTCGGCGTGCGCGGAGGCACCCGCGATGGTCGCGTCGGCATCTGGGTCGACCGCGGCGACGGACGGGAAGACAAGATCGCTGCCATCGGAGTCAGGGTGCGCCGCTGGGTCAGCTTCCACGGCGTCGCCCTCAACGTCGATCCCGATCTGGAGCATTTTGCCGGCATCGTGCCCTGCGGGATCCGCGAGCATGGGGTGACCTCCCTCTGGGACCTGGGCCACACCCCGACCATGGCGGATGTCGACATGGCGCTGCAGGAGGAATTTCCCCGGGTTTTCGGCACCGCCGCACCGTCCTGTACCGATACCGCGCCGCCGCCCGGTCAGGACGTCGGCAGAGGGTAGAAACCTGTGCGGTCGGGGGGATCCGCCGGGCTTTCAACCAACTCGGTCACCAGGGCCGCCGGCGGGCCGCGGCGGCAGGCTTCGACCATCGCCCGCACAACATCTGGCGGCCCCGAGAACAGGGCCTCCACGCTGCCGTCGTAGCGGTTGCGCACCCAACCGTCCAGGCCCCGCAGACGGGCCTGCTCGATGGTCCAGCCGCGAAACCAGACGCCCTGGACCCGCCCCCGCACCATAATCCGGATGACGCTCACCCGAACTCGAGGATCTTCTGATCAACCGCCAGGCTTTCGCCCGGCCGGGCATGGATGACGGCGACCCGGCCATCCCGTCCCGCCCGCAGCACATTCTCCATCTTCATCGCCTCGACCACCGCCAGGACCTCGCCGGCCTTGATCTCCTGCCCTTCGCCAACCGCCAGGGATACCAACAGCCCCGGCATCGGCGACAACAGGAAGCGGGACATATCCGGTGGGGTCTTTTCCGGCATCAGGTCGGCCAGTTGGGCCGCACGCGGCGTCAACACCACCACGTCGGCGCGGCTGCCGGCATGGAACAGACGGTAGCCGATCCCCTGCCGGTCAACCTGGACCACCACCTCATGGTTGTTGTCGTCGTTCACCACGCCGCGGAAGAAGGGTTGCCCCACCGACCAGGCCGACGTCACCGTAATGGTCGGCCCGCCCATTTCCAGCGCATAGCCGCCCTCGATCGGCAGAACGGTCAAGGGATAGCTTTGCCCGGAGAAGCGCACCACCCAATCGATCCCGACGGTAATCTCGTGGCCGGGCATCTGTCCCGACAGGCTGGCCTCGCGCTCGGCATGGCGCCGATGCACGAAGGCCGCCACCGCCACCAGCAGCCGGGGATCCTCGACCGGCAGATCGGCAGCATGGAATCCGTTCGGATATTCCTCGGCGATGAAATTGGTGGTCAGTTCGCCGCGGACGAACCGCGGGTGCGCCATCAGGGCGGCCAGGAATGGAATGTTGTGATTGAGACCGCGGATAAAGTACTCGTCCAAGGCGCGGCGCATATGGGCAATGGCCAGATCGCGGACCGGGGCGAAGGTGCACAGCTTGGCGATCATCGGATCGTAGTACATGCTGATCTCGCCGCCTTCATAGACGCCGGTATCGACACGCACATTGGCCCCCTCGGCCGGCGGCAGATAGCGGGTCAGGCGGCCGATCGACGGCATGAAGTTGCGGAACGGATCTTCGGCGTAGACGCGCGCCTCGATGGCCCAGCCACGCAGCCGGATGTCGGCCTGCGCGATGGTCAGCGGTTCGCCGGCGGCGATGCGAATCATCCATTCCACCAGGTCCAGCCCGGTCACCAGCTCGGTGACCGGATGCTCCACCTGCAGACGAGTGTTCATTTCCAGGAAATAAAAATTGCGCTCGGCGTCGACGATGAACTCGACGGTTCCGGCCGACTTGTAGTTCACCGCCTTGGCCAGGGCAACCGCCTGCTGGCCCATGGCGGCACGCACGGCGGCGGTCAGGAAGGGGCTGGGGGCCTCTTCGATGACCTTCTGGTGGCGACGCTGGATCGAACATTCCCGCTCACCCAGGTAGATGACATGGCCGAAGCTGTCGCCCAGCACCTGGATCTCGATATGACGCGGGTTTTCGATGTATTTTTCGATGAAGACCCGGTCGTCGGCGAACGAGGATTTGGCCTCGTTGGTGGCGCTGGAGAAGCCCTCCCGCGCCTCGGTATCGTTGCGGGCCAACCGCATGCCCTTGCCGCCGCCACCGGCCGACGCCTTGATCATCACCGGATAGCCGACCTCGCGGGCGATCTGGACCGCCTCGTCGGCATCCTTGATCACGCCCAGGAAACCGGGCACCGAATTGACCCCGGCGGCCTTGGCCAGCTTTTTCGATTCGATCTTGTCGCCCATGGCAAAGATGGCGTGGGCGTCGGGGCCGATGAACGTAATGCCGGCCGCGGCCAATGCCTCCTGAAATTCCCGCTTCTCCGACAGGAAGCCATAACCCGGATGCACGGCCTCGGCGCCGGTCTGGCGACAGGCCTCGACGATCTTCTCGATCTGCAGGTAGGACTGGGCGGACGGCGCCGGACCGATGGCGACGGCCTCGTCGGCCATCTGCACATGCAGGGCGTCGCGGTCCGCATCCGAATACACGGCCACCGTGGCAATGCCCATCTTGCGCGCGGTCTTGATGACCCGGCAGGCAATCTCACCGCGGTTGGCGATCAGAATCTTCTTGAACATTGTTTCCCCGACTCCTTTTGGTCAGGACAACCTGCGGCTGAAACCATGACGGACCCTCTCCTGCCCCTCTTGTTCCCTGCCTCGCCGCGCCCCTTGTGTCCCTCACGCCTCGATAATTAGGAAGGTTCCAAACACAACCTACAGCGGAATATTGCCGTGCTTGCGCCAGGGATTTTCCTGCTTCTTGTCGCGCAACATGGCAAGGGAACGACAGATACGCTGCCGGGTGGCATGGGGACGGATAACGTCGTCGATGAATCCGCGATGGCCCGCCACGAAAGGGTTGGCGAATTTCTGGCGATACTCCTCGGTCCGTTCGGCAATCTTCTGCGGATCGCCGATGTCGCTGCGGAAGATGATCTCAACGGCCCCCTTCGGCCCCATCACGGCAATCTCCGCGGTCGGCCAGGCGAAGTTGACGTCGCCCCGAAGATGCTTGGAACTCATCACGTCGTAGGCGCCGCCATAGGCCTTGCGGGTGATCACCGTGACCTTGGGCACCGTGCACTCGGCATAGGCGTAGAGCAGCTTGGCGCCGTGCTTGATGATGCCGGCATATTCCTGCGCGGTCCCGGGCAGGAAGCCGGGAACGTCGACGAAGGTTACCAGGGGAATGTTGAAGCAGTCGCAGAAACGCACGAACCGCGCGGCCTTGCGGCTGGAATCGATGTCCAGGCATCCGGCCAGCACCATCGGCTGGTTGGCGACGATGCCGACAGTGCGCCCCTCCATGCGGGCGAACCCGGTCAGAATATTGCCGGCGAAATTGGGAGCGATCTCGAAAAAGTCGCCATCATCGACGACCTTCAGGATCAGCTCCTTCATGTCGTAGGGGCGGTTGGCGTTTTCCGGGATCAGCGTGTCGAGGCTGGGCTCGATGCGGTCGGCCGGATCGCGAGACGGACGGACCGGCGGCTTCTCGCGGTTGTTGGCCGGCAGGAAGTCGATGAAATGGCGCAGCTGCAGCATGGCCTCGACATCGTTCTCGAAGGCCAGGTCGGCCACTCCCGACTTTGAGGTATGGGTCACGGCACCGCCCAGTTCCTCGGCCGTCACGGTCTCGTGGGTGACGGTCTTGGTCACCTCCGGACCGGTCACGAACATGTAGGAGCTGTCCTTGACCATGAAAATGAAGTCGGTCATGGCCGGCGAATAGACCGCGCCGCCGGCGCAAGGTCCCATGATCAGCGAGATCTGCGGCACCACCCCTGAAGCCATGACATTGCGCTGGAACACCTCGGCATAGCCGGCCAGCGAGGCCACGCCCTCCTGGATGCGGGCGCCGCCGGAATCGTTCAGCCCGATCACCGGCGCACCGACCCGCAAGGCTTGGTCCATGATCTTGCAGATCTTTTCGGCATGGGCTTCGGACAACGAGCCGCCGAAAACGGTAAAGTCCTGGGAAAAGACGAACACCAGGCGACCATTGATGGTGCCATAGCCGGTCACCACGCCGTCACCGGGAATCTGCTGTTCGTCCATGCCGAAGTCGTGGCAGCGATGCTCCACGAACATATCCCATTCCTCGAAGGATTCGGCATCGAGCAACAGCTCGATACGTTCCCGGGCGGTCAACTTGCCTTTTTGATGTTGGGCGTCGATGCGCTTGGTCCCACCACCCGCACGGGCGGCGCCTCGCTTAGCCTGCAACTGCCGGATGATTTCGGTCATGAACTCCCCCGCTTCGGTTTTTTTAAAACCCTTCTAAGAGGTCAGGCATCGAGATAGCATCATGCGCTGCAGCAATCCAGCAATTTGCCATCAAAATGACTTAAGTGCATGTCTTAACGTAAAGATTGTTCCATAAAAACCCCAACTAGTCTGATGTCATTTCGCAAAGAGTCACGAAATTTCATCGCCTCGGCGTCTTCCCCCCACAACTCATTCTGGTAGGTCTCGTCCAGTTGCGAGGCGGCGAAGGCCTCCTCGGGGCTCATTTTTCCTTCGACCAGCGCCACGCCCAGGACCAGCGACCCCATGGCGGCGACCGCGCTTTGCAACGCCGTCAGGGACCAGACGTCGTATCGGTCGAGATGATCACGCAAGGCCGTCAGGGCCGCCTCGGGCTGGGAAATGGGAATGACACCCGCCGTCACCGTCAAGGCCACGCCCCAGTGCCCGTACATCCAGTCCAGCAGCGGCTGCCACAGCCGCCGTTGACGCTCGACCAGGTCGTCCGGTCCTTCGGCCCGATAGCACAACAGGTCCGAGCCGGCATAAGCCATCAGCTGGTCGAGGATCATCTCCCGCTCGGGACCGACACGATCCAGCGCGGTACTGGCCAACTGGGTCAGGGGAATGCCATCGGCGCGGATCTCGTCGCCCTGGGCCTGCCATTCGGCGGCAATGGCCTCGGCCAGCGGCAGGAACGGCACCCGCAGATGCCGCCCGCCCGGAGTGCGCACCGCCTTGCCATCCAGCATGATGGCAAAGCCATCGCCGTCGGGCACGGCCGCGGCCGTCTTGTAGAACCGTTTCATTGCCGTCCCTCTTCTCCGCACCTTACGGAACAAAACTCTCGCGGGTCCAGTGGAACAGGCAGGCACGCCGGTGAAAAAATCCAGTGGCGCCGGCGTCCCTGCCGGCCCCACTGGTCAATTTTTTCATAACCTGTCCTACTGCCCCAGCACGCCACGCAGGGCCTTCCCCACCTCGCCAACCAGTCCGCGAACCGGCCCCTTCTTGGCCGGCGGCGGCGCCTTCTTCGGTGGGTTCAGGGCCTGGACGCACGGGTTGCCGTCGTCGGAGCCGGCGGACAGGAACGGCAGCAGAATGCCGACCGGGCCCAGCGCCATGCCGGCGGCGACCCCCGCCACGCCCTTGACGATGGCGCCGCGGTTCGGGGTGACCGTGGGGTGGGCCAGCGTACCGCCGATATCCAAGGGCAAAGCCAAGCTCAACAGGCTGGCATCTTTCGGCTTGGGAGACACGGTCAGATCCAGAACCTCGTTGGCCAGGTTGACGCTGCCCTGCCCGTTGACGGTCATCACGTCGGTGTCGAAGACCAGCGCGTCGCTGTGCGCCATGCCGTCGGCGATGGAGAAGCGGCTCACCAGACACTGCATCTCGGTGTTCTTCTGCTGGGTCCAGGGCGACAACTGGCGCAACACGTCCAAGGCGATGACGTCGGCGTAGGCGTTGTCCAGCGTCGCCTTGTCGGCCACCACCGTCACATCGCCCCCCAACCGGGCCAGAACCGCCCGCACCGTGTTGCCCGATCCGCGGAAACTCATATGGGCGGTGGTCCGCCCGCCATGAATGCTCTGCGTCACATTGAGGCCACGCAACAGGTCGCCGGCGTTCACTTTGTCGACATCGGCGCTGACCGCGACCGCAGCGGTCCGCCCCGAGGCGTCGATGGACAGCATCCCTTCGCTCTTTCCGCCGGCAACCGAGCCGATCTTCGGCTTGAAGACCAGGTGGCCGTCCTTGTCCTGCAGGCTGACATCGACCTGCTGGGCGGTCAGGCCCTCGCTGACGACGCGCTCGATTTTCCAGGCGAGATCGGCGTCGGCCATACCGATGAGCCCCAACGGCAGCGCGTCGTCGGGAAACAGCCGGCCGCCATCGGCCCGCGGCCGCGCCGGCTCGGCCTTGCCGACCGCTCCCTCGCCGAGATCCACCTGGGCCGAGTTCAGCCTGGCCTCCAGGAACGGCCGACCTTTGCGCAGGTGCAGGCTGATATCGCCGGCGACGTCGCTTTTGCCCAACACCAGCTTCAGGTCCGCCAGACGCCAGCCGTCGGCGATATCGGTCAAGTGGGCCGACCCTTTGACCGGCCCCACCGGCGGCAACCCCAGCTCCAGGCCGCGATTGAGCCCGGCGATGTTGTCGCCATCGGCAAACAGGACCAGATCCACCCCCTCGGCGGTCAAGGGCGATCGCACGCTGCCCTTGGCGGTCAGCGCCACCAGATCGCGCCGGCCCAAAGCGGCGTCGATGTTGACCAACGACGGCGCCGCCATGGGTCCCTGCACCCCCATGGCGATGCGGGCGGCGCCCAACGGCGGCAGGGTGAGACCGGCCAACCGGGCCGCCTCGGACAACTCGGTGGCATCGGCGCTGACCTGCAGGGCGACGCTCGTCACATCGTTGGCGCCGACGGTGACCGTGCCGCTGGTGGTTGCCACCAGGCCCGGCAGAACGGCCTTCAGCTTGACCGGATAGGGCTTGCCGGGAGCCTGGATGGTGTTGAGCGGCCCCAGCACCCCGCTGATCTCAAGATGCTGGCCGTTCCAACTGCCCAGCGAGCGCAGGCCGATGGGTGCCGCCAACGTATCGGCCTCGGCGGTCATCTGGTCGATCTGGATGGTATCCGTCCGCCCGTTGACGCCATCGCGATAGGTGATCCGCCCATGCTCGATGGTCACCTGGCCGATCTTGAATGTCGTATGGGCGCCCGAGGCGTCGAGCGACGTCCCCGCCGCCGCGGATCGGTTTCCGAAATCCCAGTTGGTCCGCCCGGCAGTGTTGCGCTCGAGAAGAATGTCCGGTCCGATCAGTTGCACCCGGTTCAGCCGCACCTCGCGGACCAGCAGCGGCAGCAGGCCGATATCGGCGCGCAGGCTGGCCAGATGGATCATCTCGGGGCGCGATCCCCAGGACACGTTGGACAGGCTGACGTCCTCGGCGATCAGAGCCGGCGTCAGGGACAGCTTCAAGGACAGCTTGCCGCGGATCTGCAGGTCGCGTCCGGTCGCTGCCTTGGCCGCCTGCACCAGGACCTCCCGGTAGGTATTGACGTCGATGGACTTGACCACGGCCACCAGCGCCACGATCAGACCCAGCGCGCCGATCGCGGCAAGCCTCAAGACCGTTCCCAAACGCATCACGGGTTCTCCAGCAAGGTTGCGACGGCAGCGGGCAAGACCTGCCAGCTGTCCACCACCGCCTGGGCGCCGGCGGCGCGCAAGTCGCCCACTGCGTGGTATCCCCAGGCGACGCCGGCGGCGAAGGCGCCGGCGGTACGGGCCATCTGCATGTCGAAGGTGGTATCGCCGATCATCACCGTCCTGCGCGGCGCGGCACCGGCCTCGGCCATCGCCCGCATCACCATGGTGGGATCGGGCTTGCCGGGATTGCCGTCGGCGGTCTGATGGGTCACGAAGCGCCGGGCCAGGCCATGCCGCTCCATCATCGCGTCCAGTCCGCGGCGGGACTTTCCGGTGGCGATCCCCAGCAGCCATCCTTCGGCGTCCAGCCGGGCCAACGCCGCCAGCGCCCCGGGGAACAGCGGTTCGGCATGGTCGGGACGGGACCTGAGCGCAAAAAAGGCGTCGCGATAGCTTTGCGCCACCGTCCGATGATGACTGTCGTCCAGGTCGGGCAATAAAGCGGCCACCGCCTCGACCAGCGACAGGCCGATGATGTGGCGGACCCGCCCCGGCTCCGGCCGTGGCAGCCGATTGGCCTCAAAGGCCTGGATCATGGCGGCGACGATGTTGTGCTGGCTGTCGATCAAAGTCCCGTCGACGTCGAATATCGCGAGACGCAAGGAGGATGTCATGACGTTGCAACTGCCTGTCAGCTCCGGCCCGGACCGGCATAGCCGGCCCACCGGTTATGAACACTATAACAAATTCCCGCCGTCAGAAACTGGCTCCGCCCTCCTCTAGGGCCAACAACAGCGGCGCGAAGGCCTTTTCCGGGGCAACCCCGAAGTCCCGCTCGAACGCCCGCGCCTCGGCCGGCGACAGATGCCGCATCTGGCCGAACAGGGCTGCGAACATGGTGTTGAATTCCTCCAGGCCGAAATTGTGTTGCTCTTCGTGTGACGGACGGGGCACGAAGGCGTTGGGGCCGATGCTGACCGCCTGGGGCCGGTTCTGCATGAGACTGATGAACCAGTCCCGCCGCAGTTCGAAACGCTTGAAGCTTTCACTGACGCGGATCAGGACTGTCCAGAGGATCTGGCGCGACCGGGGGTCGTCGTAGAAACTGTCCCATGAGAAGGCCAGGGGATCGGGATGACGCAATTCCTCCAGCACCTCCCGGCAGCGTGCCGCCAGCACATCGCGGGTATCACCGAGAACCAGATGCAGGAACGAGAAATAGTTGCCAAGAACGTCGCGCGATAACCGCCCGTCGCACAGCACTTCGGTCATCGGATGGGTCAGAAGGCGGCTGAAAGGATCGCCCCGTTGCTGGCGGATCAGCTCCTTGCGCGAGGCCTCCAGCAACTGCTGATGCGCCTCGGCCAGGATCCGCCCCAGATCGGCCGAGGCCAGAAAACTCTGCATTTCCGCCCGCAGATGACGCCCGTCGACCGCTCCCTTCGCCCCCCGCCCTTCCACCTGCTGAAGGTACGAGCCAAGGATGCGCTCGACGATGCGTCGCATGGACGCCCGGCCTTCCAGACTCATGTTGCCTCCTCGGCAAAGGCCACGAAGGGATCTCCGGCGCTGGCCGGGTCGAAACCGAAAAAGTCGAAGCTGGCGGTCATGTGCGCCGGCAACGGCGCCACCACCCGGATGGTGCCTTTGCGCGGATGGGGCACATCGATGGCGCGCGCATGCAAATGCAGCTTACGGCTGACCCCCTGTCCGGCCAGATAAGCCTCCTGGCCACCGTATTTTCCATCGCCTTGGATCGGATTCCCGAGCAGGGCGCAGTGGGCGCGCAACTGGTGCGTCCGCCCCGTCCGGGGCTCCAACTCCAGCCAGGCGGCCTTCTTCAGCGCCCGGTCCACCACACGGTAATAGGTGACGGCGTGCAGTCCGGCCTCTTCGTCCACGGCCACCTTGTCGCCTCCCTTGTGGGCGGGGCGCTGTCCGGCCATCTTGGCAAGCGGCGCATCGATCCGCCCTTGTGGATATTTGGGCACGCCGACCACCAATGCCCAGTAGCATTTGCGGGCGGCGCGGCTACGGAAGGCCGCCGCCAGCTTGGCCGCCGCATGGGCGGTCCGTCCCAACAGCAGGACGCCGCTGGTGTCCTTGTCCAGGCGATGCACCAGGCGGGGCCGTTCGCTCGCCTCGAACATCAGCGCGTCCAGCATGCCGTCCAGATGCTTCTCCATGTTGGTCCCGCCCTGGACGGCCAGCCCGGCCGGCTTGTTCAGCACCAGGACATCGTCGTCCTTGTACAGCACGGCATCGCGCAGCGCCTTGGCGTCGGCGTCGGCGATCTTCGCCGGCGGCTTCGGCGCGGCGGCGCGGTCCGCCAACTCATCCAGGGGCGGCACTCGGATCGCCTGCCCGACCTCCAAACGCTGGTTGGACTTGGCACGCTTCCCGTCGACCCGGATCTGCCCGGTTCGCAGCAGCCGCTCCAGCATGGAATGGGCCAACTGGGGATAGTGGCGCTTGAACCAGCGGTCCAGGCGCAGATCCGCTTCGTCGGCGCCGACCGCCTCAAGGCCTTTCCCATTGGGTTGGTCCTGCATATCCATCACTCTTCCTTGGCGCCATCGTTGGCGCGACGCAATTTGTTCCAATAGTCGAGCCGCTTGCGGATCTCCCGCTCGAAGCCCCGCTCGACCGGCTCGTAAAAGCTGCGCCGGGCCATTCCCTCGGGAAAGTAGTTCTGCCCGGAAAAGCCGTCCGGCGTGTCGTGATCATAGACATAGCCGTCGCCATACCCCATGTCCTTCATCATCCGGGTCGGCGCGTTCAGGATATGCATGGGCGGCATCAGCGATCCGGTCTCGTGAGCCGCCTTGGTCACCTGCTTATAGGCGCGATACACCGCGTTGGACTTGGGCGCGGTGCCAAGGTAGACCACCAACTGCGCCAATGCCAGCTCGCCCTCCGGGCTGCCCAGACGCTCGTAAACGTCCCAGGCGGCCAGCGCCTGGACCACCGCCTGGGGATCGGCCAGGCCGACGTCTTCGACGGCAAACCGGGTCAGGCGGCGGGCGATGAACAACGGATCCTCGCCCCCCGCCAGCATCCGCGCCATCCAATAGAGCGCCGCATCGGTGTCCGACCCGCGCAGGGACTTGTGCAAGGCGCTGATCAGGTTGTAGTGCCCTTCCTGCGCCTTGTCGTAAAGCGGCGCCCGCTTCTGCACCACCGCCGCCAAGGCCTTGGCGTCCAGCGTCCGGCCGGGCGCCATGCCGTCGACCTGTTCGGCCAGGTTCAGAAGATAGCGCCCGTCGCCGTCGGCCATCGCCCGCAAGGCCTCGCGGGCTTCGACGGTCAACGGTAAAGTCCTGCCCGTCTCGCCTTCGGCCCGCGACAGCAGCTGCTCCAGCGCCCCATCGTCCAGGCGACGCAGAACCAGGACCTGGACCCGCGACAGCAGGGCGGCATTCAACTCGAAAGACGGGTTCTCGGTGGTCGCCCCCACCAGCACCACCGTTCCATCCTCGACATAGGGCAGGAAGCCGTCCTGCTGGGCCCGGTTGAAGCGGTGGATCTCGTCAACGAACAGCAAGGTGCCCTGCCCCATCGCCCGCCGCTGGGCGGCGGCATCGAACACCTTGCGCAGGTCGGCCACCCCCGAGAACACCGCCGACAGGGGCTCGAAGGCCAGGTCGGTCTGCTCGGCCAGAAGCCGAGCGATGGTGGTCTTGCCGCAGCCTGGCGGCCCCCACAGGATGATGGAGGCCAAACGACCCTGTCCCACCATCCGGGCCAGCGGACCTTCGGGGCCGACCAGATGGTCCTGGCCCACCACGTCCGCCAGCCGCGTCGGGCGCAGCCGGTCAGCCAGAGGGCGCCCCGCCTGGCTTTCAAACAGAGAGCCGGTGGCGCCGGCGCCTTTGCCCTGACCTTTCACCGTCTTGCCGCCTTTGTTCTAGTTGCCGACGGTCATGGTAAAGGTCTCGCCGCCGCGCCGGATGGTGATGGCCCACCCTTGCCCGCCGCCGGACAGCAAGGCCTTGAGATCCGCCACCGATGCCACGGTGCGACCGTTCAGCTTGGCCACCATGTCTCCCGGCTGGAACTGCAGCCGGTTGGCGATGCTGCCCCGCTTGATCTTGACGATGGTAACCCCGGCGTCGACCGTCTCGATCCCCATTTCCTCGGCCAAGGCCGGATTGAGGTTGGCCACGGTCGCGCCGGCAAACGGATTGTGCCCGCCGATCTCCTGGGTATCCCGCGGCGGGGTTTCGGGCGGCGGCTGCAACTTGGCCGCCACTGTGCGCTCCTGCCCCCCGTGCGAGACCGTCAGCTGGGCGGACGACCCGACCGTCAGGGTGGCGATGCGGAAACGCAGGGCCTCGGGATCATCCACCGGATGACCGTTGACGGCCAGCACCACGTCCCCCACCTTCAGCCCGGCCGCTTCGGCCGGACTGCCCGGCTGCACCCCGTTGACCAGGACGCCGGCCGGGCGCGCCAGCTGCAGGGCTTGGAACATGTCCGACGTCACCGCCTGCCCGGCCGCCCCCAGCCACGGCCGGATCGGCCTGCCGCCGCTGGTGATTCCGGCCAGCACCGCCTTGACCATGGCCGACGGGATGGCGAAGCCGATGCCGATCGACCCTCCCCCTTCGCCGGACGAGAAGATGGCGCTGTTGACGCCGATCAGGCGGCCCTGCAAATCCACCAGGGCACCGCCGGAGTTGCCCGGATTGATGGCGGCGTCGGTCTGGATGAAGGACCGGTAGTCCGAGGTGCCGATGGCCGTGCGGGCCAAGGCCGAGACGATGCCCATGGTCACCGTCTGGCCGACGCCGAACGGATTGCCGATGGCCAACACCACGTCGCCCACCTCGATGGAGTCAGAGTCCCCCAACGGCAGGACCGGCAGGGTCTGGTCGCCGGTGCTGATCTTCAAAACCGCCAGGTCGGTTCGCTCGTCGGCACCGACCACCGTCGCCTCGAACTCGCGCCGGTCGGCCAAGACCACCGTGATCTCATCGGAATCCCGGATGACATGGTTGTTGGTCACCACCGTCCCGTCCGACTTGACCAGCACCCCGGACCCCAGCGAGCGCTGCACCCTCTCCTGCGGCAACCCCATCTGGCTGCCGAAGAACTGGCGAAAGAACGGGTCGGCAAACAGTGGCGAGGCGGCCCGCACCACCTTGCGGGTGTAGATGTTCACCACTGCCGGTGACGCCTGCTTCACGACGGGCGCAAAACTCAATTGCAGCTGTTCGCGAGACTGCGGAACGGTCTGCGCCAGGGCGGCCTGGGCCACGCCAAGAGCAAGGGCGGCGGCAAGAAAGATGCGGATGATCGGCATCCCAAAATCCCGGTTGCGTTGGTCCAAAGGGTAAGTCGCCGGCGGGGCTGCCGCCGGGCGCGTCAGTCTAGCACCCCAAAAGCAAAGAGGCAGCCCCGACGGGGCTGCCTCCCAACCAATCGACCAAAGACGACCGCCGATTACTCGGCCGCTTCGTCCTCGTCCTTCACCTGCACCGGACCGCTGTCCAGGCCCTTGGCGGCCGGATCGCGATCCACCAGTTCGATGATCGCCATCGGAGCGGAGTCGCCATAGCGGAAGCCGGCCTTCAGCACCCGGGTGTAGCCGCCGTTGCGGGCCTTGTAGCGCTCGGCAATGGTAGTGAACAGCTTGCCGACGATCTTCTCGTCCTTCAGCACCGCCAGCGCCTGACGACGGGCATGCAGGTCGCCGCGCTTGCCCAGGGTGACGAGCTTCTCGGCGACGGGACGCAGGTCCTTGGCCTTCGGCAGCGTGGTCTTGATCTGCTCATGCTTGATCAAGGCGTGGGCAAGGCTGGCGAACAGGGCCTTGCGGGCGCTGCTGGTACGATTGAGCTTGCGGCCGGACATACCGTGACGCATTTCGGTCTCTCCTCTGGGCAGTGGTGTCGCGCGCGACACCGATAAGACGACCCGCAGCCATCGCCCCGAAGGGGCTTGTACGGCGGGCTCCAAAACGACCGGTGCACCGGCACGAACGCCGGTGCACCGGATTTAACGGTTCAGTAGGGCTCTTCCAGCTTCTTGGCCAGCTCTTCGATGTTTTCCGGCGGCCAATTGGGAATTTCCATACCAAGGTGCAGGCCCATCTGGGACAGCACTTCCTTGATCTCGTTGAGCGACTTGCGGCCGAAGTTCGGCGTGCGCAGCATCTCGGCCTCGGTCTTCTGGACCAGATCGCCAATGTAGATGATGTTGTCGTTCTTGAGACAGTTGGCCGAACGGACCGACAGTTCCAGCTCGTCCACCTTGCGCAGAAGGTTCTTGTTGAACGGCAGCTCGTCCTTCTTCTCTTCCTCGGTAACCGCCTGCGGTTCCTCGAAGTTGATGAACAGCTGCAACTGGTCCTGCAGGATGCGCGCTGCCAGGGCAACCGCGTCCTCCGGCGTCACCGCCCCGTTGGTTTCCACCAGCATGGACAGCTTGTCGTAGTCGGTCACCTGACCGACGCGGGTGTTTTCCACCTTGTACGCAACCTTGCGCACCGGCGAGAAAATGGCGTCGATGGGAATAAGCGCGATCGGCGAATCTTCCGGACGGTTCTGCGACGCGGCGACGTAGCCCTTGCCGCTTTCCACCGTCAGTTCCATGGTGAGGGTCGCCCCCTCGTCCAGGGTGCACAGCACCAGATCGGGATCCATGATCTCGATGTCGTGCCCGGTCTCGATCATCCCGGCCTTGACTTCGCCGGCGCCGGTGGCCCGAAGGGTCATCCGCTTCGGCCCCTCGCCATGCATGCGCAGGCCCAGGGTCTTGATGTTCAAGATGATGTCGGTGACATCTTCCCGAACGCCCGGAATCGACGAGAACTCGTGGAGCACGCCGTCAATGTGGATCGCGGTCACCGCGGCGCCCTGCAACGACGACAACAGAATCCGACGAAGGGCATTACCGAGGGTAAGACCAAACCCGCGCTCCAGCGGCTCGGCAACGACGGTGGCGCTACGCGCCGCATCGGCACCGGGCTCGATATTGAGCTTGTTCGGTTTAATCAGTTCCTGCCAGTTACGTTGAATCACGAGCGTGACCTCTTGGCTTCACAACGGCGGAACCCCGCCGTCTTCTCTGCAACGACACGACCGCCGACCCACCATAAGGGATCGGCGGCGTGCCAGTGAAAATCGCAATAGGCCTCAGACGCGGCGACGCTTGCGCGGACGGCAACCGTTGTGCGGGATCGGCGTCACGTCACGGATGGACGTGATGGCAAAGCCAACGGTCTGCAAAGCACGCAAGGCGGACTCACGTCCGGCGCCAGGTCCCTTAACCTCGACTTCCAGCGTGCGCATGCCATGCTCGGCGGCTTTGCGGCCGGCGTCCTCGGCGGCAACCTGGGCCGCATAGGGCGTCGACTTGCGCGAGCCCTTGAAGCCCTGCATGCCCGACGACGACCAGGCGATGGCATTGCCCTGCGCGTCGGTGATGGTGATCATCGTGTTGTTGAACGTCGCATTCACATGCGCAACGCCCGAGGTGATGTTCTTGCGTTCGCGCCGGCGCGGACGTTGAGCAGCTGCCTTGGCCATATTACTTGGTCACCTTCTTCTTGCCGGCGATCGGCTTGGCCGGACCCTTGCGGGTACGAGCATTGGTGTGGGTGCGTTGACCGCGCACGGGCAGCCCGCGGCGATGACGAAGGCCGCGATAGCAGCCAAGGTCCATCAAACGCTTGATGTTCATCGCGACTTCGCGACGAAGGTCGCCCTCGACCTGGAAGTCGCGGTCGATCAGCTCTCTAATCTTCAGGACTTCATCGTCCGAAAGCTGGTTGACCCGCTTTTCCTCCGGAATGCCGACCTTCTCGATGATCTGCTGCGCTTTGGCGCGGCCAATCCCGTGGATATAGGTCAGCGCGATCAGCACCCGCTTATTGGTCGGGATATTAACGCCAGCGATACGCGCCAAGGCTGCTTACTCCTTACTCTCGAAACAAACAAGACAAAGCACCCAGCACGCGGCCGGGAATCCGAAGGTGCGCGATTATAGGGCCTTTCAATGCCCTGTCAACCAACCGATGCACTTTCGACGATCTCTTTCAGCCGCACGGTCACCTCTGCGATGGGCAGGGTCCCGTCGACCACCTTCAAGACACCCTTCTTCTCGTAAAACGGAAGAATCGGTGCCGTCTGGGCATGGTATGCGTCCAACCGCGACTGCACGGTCTCGGCCTTGTCGTCGGCACGGCGGACGAACTCGGTCCCTCCGCAGCTGTCGCAGACTCCCTGGGCCTTGGGACGTTGGAACGTATCATGATAGCCGGCACCACACTTGGCGCAGGTAAACCGGCCGGTGATCCGCTCGACGATCAGATGATCGGGGACCCGGACCTCGATGGCCGCGTCGATGCCGATGCCGCGCTCGGCGAGCATGGCGTCAAGGGCCTCGGCCTGGGCCAGGGTGCGCGGGAATCCGTCCAGGATGAACCCCTTGGCGGCGTCCGGCTGGCCGATGCGGTCGGCGATGATGCCGATGACGATGTCGTCCGACACCAGCTTGCCGGCGTCCATCACGGCCTTGGCCTTCTTGCCAATCTCGCTGCCGGAGGCAACGGCGGCCCGCAGCATGTCACCGGTGGAAAGATGCGCCAGCCGATAATCGTCTTGCAGACGCTTCGCCTGGGTTCCCTTGCCGCCGCCGGGCGGCCCCAACAGAATCAATCGCATGTCAGCCTCGCCGTCCCCGAAGTTTGGCCTTCTTGATCAGGCCTTCATACTGGTGCGCCAACAGATGGGACTGTATCTGCGCAACCGTGTCCATGGTCACCGTCACCACGATCAGCAGGCTGGTGCCGCCAAAGTAGAAGGGGACCGAAAAGCGGCTGATCAGGATCTCGGGCAGGATGGACAGGCCAGCCAGGTAGGCGGCGCCAATCACCGTCAGACGGGTCAGCACGAAATCGAGGTAGTCCGACGTGTTCTTGCCGGGCCGGATGCCGGGGATGAACCCGCCATGCTTCTTCAGGTTGTCCGCGGTATCGACCGGGTTGAACACCACGGCGGTGTAGAAGAAGGCGAAGAAGACGATCAGGGACAGGTACAGGATCAGGTAGAGCGGCTGGCCACGCCCCAGGAGCGCGGTCACATAGCTCAGCCATTCCGGCCCATTGCCCGAGGCAAATCCGGCGGCGGTAATCGGCATCAGCAGGATCGAGCTGGCGAAGATCGGCGGGATAACGCCCGAGGTATTCAACTTCAACGGCAGATGGGAGGCCTCGCCACCGTAAACCTTGTTGCCGACCTGGCGCTTCGGATACTGGATGATGATTCGCCGCTGCGCCCTTTCGACGTAGACGATCAGGGCGACGATACCCACCCCCATCAGGATCAAGGCCAGGATCACCGGTGCCGACAGGGCTCCGGTCCGCCCCATTTCCAGGGTGCTGGCGATGGCGCGGGGCAGGTTTGCCACGATACCGGCGAAAATGATCAGCGAGGTGCCGTTGCCGACGCCGCGCGCCGTGATCTGCTCACCCAGCCACATCAGGAACAGGGTGCCGCCGACCAGGGTGACAACGGTGGTGAACCGGAAGAACAGGCCTGGCTCGAACACCGCCCCGCCGCCATGCCCGGTCATGCCCTCCAGCCCGACGGCGATGCCGTAGGCCTGGACCGCGGCAATCACCACGGTCGCATAGCGGGTGTACTGATTGATCTTCTTGCGGCCCTGCTCACCCTCTTTCTTCAGCGCATCCAGCGACGGCACCACCGTCGTCATCAGCTGCATGATAATCGAGGCCGAGATATAGGGCATGATATTGAGGGCGAACACGGTCATGCGCTGCAGCGCACCGCCGGCAAACATGTCGAACATGCCGAGGATGCCGCCACCCGAGCGCTGAAAGACCTCGGCCAGCACATGCGGGTCGACGCCCGGCACAGGAATCCAGGTTCCCAGGCGGTAAACGATAAGCGCGGCCAGCGTGAACCAGATACGCTTCTTAAGCTCGGTCGCCTTGGCGAAGACGCCCAGGTTAAGATTGGCTGCGAGCTGCTCGGCAGCGGATGCCATGCCCTTCTCCGGACCCTAATGGTTGATGACCAGATACGGTCGACTCCCCTGTGCGGGGATGACAATCGTTGGTACGCGGCCGCCGCCCGGATACTGATGCGATCGGGGCGGCGGCCGGCGAAGCCATTCTCAGGCGGCCGGCTTGGCCGGAGCGGCCTTGGCCACGATGGTCACCGAACCACCGGCCTTCTCCACAGCGGCAACCGCCGTCGCGGTGGCACCGGCAACCTCGATGGTCACCTTGCTGGTGATCTCGCCACGGCCCAGCAGACGAACGCCGTCCTTGGCCTGCGAGATGACACCCGCCGCCACCAGGGCAGCGGCAGTGATGGTCTGGTCGGCTGCCAGGCGGCCGGCCGTCAGGGCATCCTGCAGACGGTCCAGATTGACCTCGGCATAGTCCAGACGGAAAAGGTTGGTGAAGCCGCGCTTGGGCAGGCGCCGATAGATCGGCATCTGGCCGCCTTCGAAGCCGTTGATGGCAACGCCGGTGCGCGAGCTCTGGCCCTTGACGCCGCGGCCGGAGGTCTTACCCTTGCCGGACCCGATGCCGCGGCCCACACGCATACGCGCCTTGCGAGCGCCTGCGTTATCGCGAAGATCGTTCAGTTTCATTTTTCGTCCCTTCCGGCGGCCCGACCGCCCGTAAATCCTAAGTGCTGGGTCCTGCCCGCCGATCCGCCGCGCCCGTTGCCGGGACCTTGCGGAGCGGGCGCCCGCCGGCTCTGGTAGCGAACCGGCGGGCGTATTGGCGGGCGACCTGGCTTACTGCGCCTCGTCGACGCGCAGCAGGTGGCGCACCTTGGCGATCATGCCGCGCACCGCGGGCGTATCTTCAAGCTCGCGGGTACGGTGCATCTTGTTGAGCCCAAGTCCGACCAGGGTGGCCTCCTGATCGGCCGGACGGCCGATCGGGCTGCCGATCTGGGTCACCTTGACAGTCTTCTTGCCGGCCGCAGCTGCAGTGTTGGCCATGGTCTTCACTCCTTGGCGGCAACGGCAGCGGCGCCGTCGCGGCGGCTGACGATCTCGCCGACCTTCTTGCCGCGCTTGGCGGCAATGGCCCGCGGGCTCGCCACATTGACCAACGCATCGAAGGTCGCCTTGATCATGTTGTGCGGGTTCGAGGTGCCAACGCACTTGGCAACCACGTCCTGCACACCCATGGTCTCGAAGACCGCGCGCATCGGGCCACCGGCGATGATACCGGTACCGGCGGCGGCGGCACGCAGGATCACCCGCCCGGCGCCGAAATGGCCCTGGGCATCGTGATGCAGGGTGCGGCCCTCGCGCAGCGCCACACGGATCATGTTGCGCTTCGCCTGGTCGGTTGCCTTGCGGATCGCCTCCGGCACCTCGCGGGCCTTTCCGGAGCCATAGCCGACGCGGCCCTTCTCATCACCCACAACCACCAGGGCGGCAAAAGCGAACCGACGGCCGCCCTTCACCACCTTGGCGACACGGTTGATATGAACCAGCTTGTCGACGATATCGCTCTCTTCGCGATCGCGATTGTTCTGGTTGTCCTGACCGCGGCCCCGGCCCCGTTCGGAGCGCTCACCGCGTTCCCCGCGGCTCGGCCGTTCGCCACGCTCAGCGTTCGGTGTACGTGCCATTCTTTTTTGACCCCTTTAGAACGACAGCCCGCCTTCGCGGGCGGCATCGGCCAGGGCCTTGACCCGACCATGATAGATATAGCCCCCGCGGTCGAACACCACCTCGGTGATGCCGGCCTTGACGGCGCGTTCGGCAATCAGCTTGCCGACGCGAGCCGCGGCGGAAGTATCGGCGCCCGTCTTCAGCTCGCTCTTAAGATCGGTCTCAACGGACGAGGCGCAAGCCAGGGTGGCTCCCTTCGCATCGTCGATGATCTGAGCATAGATATGCTTGGACGACCGGAAAACCGACAAACGCGGACGCCCTCCGCCCTTCTTGCGAAGGGCGATGCGGTTGCGCCGCTGGCGGCGCAGGAAAAGTTCTTTCGGCGACAACATGGCGCGGCCCTACTTCTTCTTGCCTTCCTTGCGGAGGATCGTTTCGGTCTCGTACTTGACGCCCTTGCCCTTGTAGGGTTCGGGGCCGCGGTACGCGCGGATCTCAGCAGCGATCTGTCCGACCCGCTGACTGTCCTTACCAGAAATGGAGATGCTGGTCGGCTTCTCGCACTTGATAGTGACGTCTTCGGGGATCGGATAGATCACGTCGTGCGAGAAACCAAGCTGCAGCTGCAGATTCTTGCCCTGCACGGCAGCGCGGTAACCGACGCCGTTGATCTCGAGATTGACGGTGAAGCCCTCGGACACGCCCTTGACCATGTTGTTGATCAGGGCGCGCGTGGTGCCCCACATCATGCGGGAGCGCTTCGACGTGGTGCGGGGCTTGACCCACACCTGGTTGCCGTCGAGAGAGGTCTCCACATCGTCGGTGAGCTTGAGCGCCGAAACGCCCAGCTTGCCCTTCACGGAAACCTCGCCTTCGCCGACGGTGACGGTGACGCCGTTGGGCACCACCACCGGATATTTACCGACTCGCGACATCAGCAGGCGCTCCTAGAACACTTTGCAGAGGACCTCGCCGCCAACATTGGCAGCGCGGGCCTCGGCATCGGACATCACGCCGCGCGGAGTCGACAGGATCGAGATACCCAATCCGTTCGAAACCTTCGGCAGGTCCTTGATCCGCGAATACACACGACGGCCGGGCTTGGACACCCGGGCGATCTCGCGGATGACAGGAGCGCCCTCGTGATACTTCAGCTCGATGGTCAGTTCGGCGATTCCGGCACGCAGTTCGGACTGGCTGTAGCCGCGAATGTAACCTTCGCGCTTCAGAACTTCCAAAACATTGGCACGGAGACGGGACGCTGGCGCGGTCACGCTGCTCTTCTTAGCAAGCTGACCATTGCGGATGCGCGTCAGCATATCCCCAAGGGGATCGGTCATCATCTTCGGCGTCTCCTACCAGCTCGACTTGACCATGCCCGGGATCTGGCCCTTAGAGCCCAATTCCCGCAGCTGGATACGGCACAGCTTGAATTTGCGATAATTACCACGGGGACGACCGGTGACGGCACAACGCAGCCGGATCCGGGTCGCCGAGGAATTACGCGGCAACTCAGCCAATTTCAGTGTCGCCTCGAAGCGTTCTTCCAGGCTCGCACTCTGATTCATAACGATGGCCTTCAGCGTGGCGCGGCGGTTCGCGTACTGCTTGGCCAGCTTCTCGCGCTTTTTGTTGCGCTCGACGGAGCTCGTTTTTGCCATTGCCTTACTTTCTCTCCAACCGGCTCAAGCGACGAACGGCATTTGGAATGCCTTGAGAAGTGCCTTGCACTCCTCGTCCGTCTTGGCCGTGGTTACGAACACGATGTCCATGCCACGAACGCGATCAACGCGGTCGTAGTTGATTTCGGGGAACACCAGCTGCTCCTTCAAGCCAAGGGCATAGTTGCCCCGGCCATCGAAGCTCTTGCCATTGACACCCCGGAAGTCGCGGACACGCGGCAAAGCAATGGTGATCAGACGGTCAAGGAACTCGTACATCCGCTCCTTGCGCAGCGTCACCTTGCAGCCGACCACCTGGTTCTCACGCAGTTTGAACCCGGCGATCGAGGTCTTGGCCCGCGTCACCACCGGCTTCTGGCCGGAAATGGCGGTCAGGTCGGCGACGGCGCCTTCAATCTTCTTCGCATCCTGGGCGGCCTCGCCGACCCCCATGTTGATGACGATCTTTTCGAGGTGCGGGACCTGCATGGGGTTCTGGTAACCGAACTGCTCCTGCAGGGCCTTGCGCACCACCGTCTCGTAGTAGTCGTGCATACGCGCGGTCATGATCTCTCCCCCTTACCGGTCGATCTGTTCGCCGGAACGGCGAGCGACACGAACCTTGCGGCCATCCTCAAGCGTCTTGAAGCCGACGCGGGTGGCGCCATTGGTCTTGGGGTCGACCAACGCGACGTTCGACACGTGAATGGTGCCTTCCTGCTTGACCAGGCCACCCTGGCTGGTCATGGACGGCTTGGTGTGCTTGGTCAGCACATTCACACCCTGCACGACGACGCGGCTATCCTCCGGAAGAACCCGAAGAACCTCGCCCTTCTTGCCCTTGTCTTTGCCGGCGATCACGACAACCTGATCGCCCTTCTTCACCTTCGCGGCCATCACAACACCTCGGGCGCCAGGGAGATGATCTTCATGTACTTCTTCGCGCGGAGCTCACGGGTCACCGGGCCAAAGATACGGGTGCCGATCGGCTCGCCCTGCTTGTTGATCAGCACGGCGGCGTTGCGGTCGAACCGAATGGCGGAGCCATCGGGACGACGGATCTCCTTGGCAGTCCGCACGATCACCGCACGGTGAACGTCGCCCTTCTTGACGCGACCCCGCGGGATCGCATCCTTGATGGACACGACGATCACATCACCGACATTGGCGATGGTGCGATGGGAACCACCCAGGACCTTGATGCACTGCACCCGGCGGGCACCCGAATTATCGGCGACGTCCAGGTTGGTTTGCATCTGGATCATATGCTTATCCTTTCCTTGACTTTACGGCCTGGCGGTTACGCCTGGGCCGCATCGTCGGCGATCACAATCCAGCTCTTGTTCTTCGAAATCGGGCGGCATTCCTCAATGCGCACGACATCGCCGACCTTGAAGCTGTTGTTCTCATCGTGGGCCGCGTACTTCTTCGACCGACGGATGAATTTCTTATACACGGGGTGCATCACGCGACGCTCGACACGGACCACGACGGTCTTGTCCATGGCGTCGGAGACCACCACGCCTTGCAAAATGCGCTTAGGCATCGATTACTCCTCCTACACCGCGGCGCGGTTTTTTTCGCCAAGAATGGTCTTGATGGACGCGATATCGCGGCGCACCTGACGCACCCGGGCCGTGTTTTCCAGCTGGCCGGAGGCCTTCTGGAAACGCAGATTAAACTGTTCCTTCTTCAACTCGAGAAGCTGTTCCGTCAACTGATCGGCAGTCTTCGCGCGAAGATCGGCGGCAGTCGCCATGATCAAGCCTCCCCAGCCAAACGCTGCACGAACTTGGTCTTGATCGGCAGCTTCGCGGCCGCCAGGGCGAATCCCTGACGGGCAATCTCTTCCGCCACGCCGTCAACCTCGAAGAGGATGCGGCCAGGCGCCACACGGGCGGTCCAATATTCCGGAGCACCCTTACCGGACCCCATTCGGACTTCGGCAGGCTTGGTGGACACGGGCAGGTCCGGGAAAATCCGGATCCACACGCGCCCCTGGCGCTTCATGTGACGGGTCAGCGCACGGCGGGCGGCTTCGATCTGGCGCGCGGTCAGGCGCTCCGGTTCAAGAGCCTTCAGGCCGAAGGCGCCGAAGTTCAATTCAAAACCGCCCTTCGCCAGGCCGTGGATACGGCCCTTGTGCGCCTTGCGGAATTTGGTGCGTTTCGGACTAAGCATTTCCGGTCACGTCCATCTATTGTTAGCGCCCAGCGCCTTCGCGGGTCGGCGCCGGTTGCGCCTCGAGGGCGCGCTTGTCCTGAGCCATCGGGTCGTGGGCCATGATCTCGCCCTTGAAGACCCACACCTTGACACCGCAGGTGCCGTAGGTGGTCTTGGCCGTGGCCACACCATAGTCGACATCGGCGCGCAGGGTGTGCAGCGGCACGCGGCCTTCGCGATACCACTCCATGCGAGCGATCTCGGCACCGCCCAGACGACCGGAACAATTGATCCGGATGCCCTGGGCGCCAAGGCGCATGGCCGACTGCACCGCCCGCTTCATGGCGCGACGGAAGGCAACCCGGCGCTCCAACTGCTGGGCGATGTTCTCGGCAACCAGCTGCGCATCAAGCTCCGGCTTGCGGATCTCGATGATGTTGAGGTGCACCTCGTTGCCGGTCATCTTGGACAGCGACTTGCGCAGCACCTCGATGTCGGCGCCCTTCTTGCCGATCACCACGCCCGGACGGGCGGTGTGAATGGTCACGCGGGCCTTCTTTGCCGGGCGCTCGATGACGACGCGGGACACGCCAGCCTGCACCAGCTTGGTGTGCAGGAACTGACGAAGCTTCAAGTCCTCGTGCAGCATCTTGGCGTAGTCAGCGTCGGCGTACCACCGGGAATCCCAGGTCCGGTTGATGCCGAGGCGAAGCCCGATCGGATTGACTTTCTGACCCATTACGCCTTCTCCTCGCCAACGCTTTCTTCGCGTTCGCGGACAACTACCGTCAGATTGCTGAACGGCTTCTGAATATGGCCAACACGACCGCGGGCGCGGGCGCTGAACCGTTTCATCACCATGGCGCGGCCGACGAAAGCCTCGGCAACCACCAGACGATCGACGTCCAGCTGGTGATTGTTCTCGGCATTGGCGATTGCCGATTGCAGGACCTTCTTGACGTCCTGAGCAATCCGCCGACGAGAGAAGGTCAGCTGGGCCAACGCGGCCTCGGCCTTCAACCCACGGATAGACTGGGCGACCAGATTCAGCTTGCGAGGGCTGGTGCGGATCGTGGCGGCGAAGGCCTGAGCCTCGTTGTCCGCCAGATCCCGCGGAGCAGTCTTCTTGCTCATGGCGTTACTTCCTCTTCGCCTTCTTATCCACGGCATGGCCGTAGTAAGTCCGGGTCGGCGAGAATTCGCCGAACTTGTGACCGACCATGTTCTCCGTCACCAGCACCGGAATGTACTTCTGGCCGTTATGCACGCCAAAAGTCAGACCGACGAACTGAGGAAGAATCGTCGAACGCCGTGACCAAATCTTGATCACTTCATTGCGTCCCGACGTCCGCGCCTTCTCAGACTTCTTGAGAAGGAAGCCGTCGACGAAGGGACCTTTCCAAACGGAACGAGCCACCCGTCCCTCCTTTACTTGCTCTGCTGACGACGGCGCATGATCAACTGATCCGTCTTCTTGTTGTTCCTGGTCTTCTTGCCCTTGGTCGGCTTGCCCCACGGAGTGACCGGATGACGGCCTCCCGAAGTGCGGCCCTCGCCACCACCATGCGGGTGGTCGACGGGGTTCATAGCCACGCCACGAACATGCGGACGGCGGCCCAGCCAGCGGGAACGTCCAGCCTTACCAAGGTTGACGTTCTGCTGATCGGGGTTGGACACGGCGCCGATGGTCGCGATGCATTCGCCACGGACCATGCGGAGTTCACCAGACGACAGGCGGAGCTGGGCATAGCCCTGATCCTTGCCGACCAGCTGGACGTAAGCTCCGGCGGCGCGAGCCAGCTGACCACCCTTGCCGGCCTTCATCTCCACATTGTGGATGATGGTACCGACGGGGATGTTCTTCAGCGGCAGGGCGTTGCCCGGCTTGATATCGGCCTTGGCGCCCGACACAACCTGATCGCCGACGGCAAGCCGCTGCGGAGCCAGGATGTAAGACAGCTGGCCGTCCTCGTAGCGCACCAGGGCAATGAACGCCGACCGGTTGGGATCGTACTCGATCCGCTCAACCGTGGCGGGAACATCGAACTTGTTGCGCTTGAAGTCGATCAGGCGATAGCGGCGCTTATGCCCACCACCACGGAACCGGACGGTGACCCGGCCGGCGCTGTTGCGCCCGCCCTGGGAACGCAGGCCTTCGGTCAGCGACTTTTCGGGCTTGCCTTTCCACAGATCGGAACGATCGACGATGACCAGCTGGCGCTGGCCGGGCGTCGTCGGCTTGAAACTCTTGAGCGACATTGCGTCAGACCCCCGTCGTCACGTCGATCGACTGGCCTTCGGCCAAAGAAACGATCGCTTTCTTATAGTCGCTACGCTTGCCGACATAGCCCTTGAACCGCTTGGTCTTGCCGAGCTGACGGAGCGTATTGACCGCCTTCACCTTGACGTTGAACACGGCCTCGACCGCGGCCGCAATCTCGCCCTTGGAGGCGTCGAGCGGCACCCGGAAGGTGACCTGGTTGTGTTCCGAAGCAAGGGTGGCCTTTTCAGTGATCACCGGCGTCCGGACGATATCGTAGGCGCGGGCCTTGCTGATCTGAGCCGTTTTCATTTCAGTCGCGCCTCCAGGGCCTGCACGGCGTCCTTGGTCAACACCAGGGTGTCGCGACGCAGGATGTCGTAGACGTTGGCGCCCTGGCAGGGCAGCACGTCGATGAAGGGGATGTTGCGCGAAGCGAGCGCGAAGTTCACGTTCAGCTCGGCACCATCGATAACCAGGGCACTGGACAGCTTCAGATTGGCCAGCGCCTGCACAAGGGACTTGGTCTTCGGCGTTTCGGCGGTCGCCTTGTCGAGGACCACCAGCTTGCCGTCGGCGGCCTTGGCGGACAGCGCCACCTTCAACGCCAGCGTCCGGACCTTCTTGGTCAGGTCGTGGGCATGGGAGCGGACCACCGGCCCGAAGATCACCCCACCGCCACGGAACTGGGCGGACCGCAGGCTGCCCTGACGGGCACGGCCGGTACCCTTCTGGGCATAGGGCTTCTTGGTCGTACCGGACACTTCCCAGACCTGCTTGGCCTTGTGGGTGCCAGCGCGACGCTTGGCCAGCTGGTAGTTCACCATGCGGGCCAGAATATCGCGGCGGACCGCGACCCCGAACACCTCGTCCGCCAGCTCGATGGAGCCGACGTTCTTGGCTTCGAGATTAACGACGTCGATCTTCATCGCGCTTAATCCTTCTGCTCTTCGGCGCCATCGACGGCAGCGGCGTCGTTGGCGGGCTGGGCAGGCTCAGCGCTTGCCTTCTTGATCCCGGCGGGGAACGGAACACCTTCGGGAAGCGCCTTCTTCACCGCGTCGCGGACCAGCACCCAACCGCCCTGGGAACCGGGGATCGCGCCCTTCACCAGGATGAGACCGCGGGTCTCGTCGGTGGAGACGACGGTCAGGCTCTGCGTCGTCACCTGGACGTCGCCCATGTGGCCGGCCATCTTCTTGCCCTTGAACACCTTGCCGGGGTCCTGGCGCTGACCGGTCGAACCATGGGACCGGTGCGACACCGAGACGCCGTGCGACGCTTCGAGGCCACGGAAGTTATGGCGCTTCATGCCACCGGCGAACCCCTTACCGATGGTGGTGCCCGTCACGTCCACATACTGGCCCGCCACGAAATGGGCGACCGACAGTTCGGTGCCGACTTCGAGCATGGCGTCGGGAGTGACGCGGAACTCGACCACCTTCTTCGAGGGTTCGACCTTGGCGACGGCAAACTGGCCGCGCTGTGCCTTGTTCACGTTCTTGACCTTGGCCAGGCCGAAGCCCAGCTGAACGGCGCTGTAGCCGTCCTTTTCCTCAGAGCGGGTCGAGACCACCTTCACGGTGTCAACCTTCAACACGGTGACCGGCACGTGAGTGCCGTCCTCGGTGAAGATCCTTGTCATGCCGACCTTCTGGGCGATGAGACCGGATCGCATCGTCTATTCCTTACAACTTAATCTCGACATCGACGCCGGCGGCGAGATCCAGCTTCATCAACGCATCGACGGTCTGGGGCGTCGGGTCGACGATGTCCAGAAGCCGCTTATGCGTACGAATTTCAAACTGTTCCCGCGACTTCTTGTCGATGTGCGGGGAACGGTTGACCGTAAACTTCTCGATCAATGTGGGCAGAGGGATCGGCCCACGCACCTGCGCACCCGTGCGCTTGGCGGTGTTGACGATCTCGCGCGTGGACTGATCCAGCACGCGATGATCGAACGCCTTCAAGCGGATGCGAATGTTCTGACTGTCCATATTCTCGTCCAGTTCATCCTCCGGCTCCGCCGCGAAAAGGCGGAGCCGGGGTTTATGCCATTACTCGAAACGAAAATCACTCAATAATCGACGCAACCACGCCGGCGCCGACGGTACGCCCACCTTCGCGGATCGCGAAGCGCAGGCCCTCGTCCATGGCGATCGGCGCAATCAGCTGCACGACCATCGAAATGTTGTCGCCC
>Ga0326727_10005078_pt1 | contig 38188 bp, 31 predicted proteins | sample MB2enrmetagenome_FD_207643 | JGI IMG/M metagenome (GOLD analysis project Ga0326727, IMG submission 207643) | Lab enriched peat soil microbial communities from McLean, Ithaca, NY, United States - MB29MY | ecosystem: Environmental > Terrestrial > Soil > Wetlands > Peat | place: USA: New York... | reverse complement strand
CTGCGCCGGCTGCCAGTCTCCTTCAAACACCCAATAGCCAAACTCACCGCGCACCGCAAGAATCCTGCCGAAGAATCCGGCCTCTACAAGCCTGCGCAGCTTTCGAATGCCGGGAAGAAACAGCTTGTCCTGAACGATGCCGTGCTTGATGCCCGAAGCCGCTGCTTTGCGGGCAAGCTGCAGCGACTCTTCGAACGTAGTGGCGAGGGGCTTTTCGCAATAAACGTGTTTGCCCGCCTCGATGGCTTTTGCAAGGTTCGCCGCGCGTATGCCCGTCGCGCCCGAATCGAAATAGATTTCGTTCGCCGCATCCGCAAGACACTGATCGAGGTCCGTGCTCCAGCGCGCCACGCCGTGCGTTTCGGCGATCGCCTTCAGCTTGTTCTCGTTTCTTCCAACAAGAACAGGGTCAGGTATCAGCATGGTCCCGTCACTTAGACGAACGCCTCCCTGGCTCCGAATCGCCAAAATGGATCGGAGCAAGTGCTGATTGAGGCCCATGCGCCCGGTCACGCCGTTCATCACAATTCCGATTCGTCTATCGCTCATCGATTGCTCTCCTGGTATGCTGACGTCGATGTCCCTTTATCCGTCATGCCCGCGCCTTGCCGGGTATAAGCAGCCGCCTTGGGCCCCGGCAGTCCATAAATCATGCACGAACCCGCAACGGCTGCCAACATCATCAATGCCCACGCAGGGTTGTAGCTGCGCAAACTGTCGTAGATTCGCCCTGCAATCCACGGTCCCACCCATTGGCCAATCGAATAGCCCATCACAATGAGCGCGAGAATCTTCCCCAAAGACTCGACCCCGAAGCACTCGACTGTAACCAGAGGTATCAACATATAATCCGCGCCCATGGCAAATCCGAAGAAGGTCGCAAACACCACCACCATCGTTGGCATCGAGGCCAGAAATAGAAGCGGTATGGCCGCTCCGAGCAGACAGTAACAAAATGCCATTGTGTTCTTCTTCTTTTTTGCGCGATCGACAACCAGGCCGACAACGACCCGCCCCCCCAGGCTCATCGCCAACAGAACCGAGAGAAAACCGGAAGCCTGCGTGGAGGAATAGCCGTGGCCTTCAAGAAAGAAAATAAAGTTCTGGATCACCGCATTCATCGCGCCGATTACTAATCCCGAACCGGCCGTGATCAGCCAAAAATTCCGGCTGCGGAGAACCTTCAGAAATGCCCACCGCGCCGGGGCAATCCCTGGATGGGGATCCGCTCCGTCTCCCGCAGCCACGCCATCCGGCTCCAGGCCAAGGTCGCTGGGCGACGATCGCGTTACCAGAACTCCTACCGGATAAAGAAACAGGAGCTCCGCCGCGCCTATGATTTCGATCGCGATTCTCCAGCCAAAGGCGTGCAGCAGGCTGTTGATTATCAGCGGGGAAGCCACTCCTCCCAAACCCAGCCCGAGATATGCAATACCCATCGCCATGCCGCGGCGTGCACAAAACCACCGTGTAATCAGAACCTGGTTCGAAATCGGTCCCGCCAGCACATAGCCGAGTACTTCCAGAATGCAAATAACCTCGTATTCCCAAAAATGCCTTACGAAGCCCATCGCAATCAGCGGCAGCCCTATCAGTCCGATGCCCAGTAAAATTACAAGCCTCGCGCCAAATCGATCGATGAGGTGGCCGGAGAAAAGTCCAAAGGGAGCCCCGATCACCAGAAAGCCAATCAGAAATCCCTGTGTCGTCTGCGCATGCGAAAAGCCCAGCGACGCCACTAGCGCCGGATAGAACACGGGGAATCCGTAGAAAATCATCCCCACCGCGAAGAATAGATTCAGAAAAGCAGCGGCCACAATCCACCAGCCATAGAAAACCGGTGGCGAGGTGCGCCTGGTCGTTTTTCCGTCTTTCTTCGTGGAATCGAGTGAGGTCAATGTTCTCCCTGCCGATCCGCTTCACTTTGTTTTGCTGCATTCAGGCAACATAATGGGAGCGCTGGTATTACGGCTGTCAGTCTGCTTAGTGCATCAAACACGCGTTTCAAGTGGTACTCTCGTCCAACGCAAAATGAGCCGGAGCGGGGGAGTTGATTCCAACGCGGGATTAGCCTGAAGAAGTCAGAGCGGGCAAGCTCGCTCCCCACTTAAGAGCCCGCTTCATGGCCGGAAACCCGTACCTTTCCAGTTCCGAACCAGCGACGCGGAGGCCATGTACGCAACGGCCATGATGGTCAGCGCCGGATTGAAGCCTCCGTTGGTCACGTGCACGCTACCGTCGATTACGAAGACGTTGTCGACATCGTGGATGCGGCAGTCGCGGCCGACAACCGAGCTTTTTGCATCGTTGCCCATACGGCATGTACCGGCCTGGTGCTGTCCGGCCTCAACCGTGTCAGACCTGCCTGCGATCCGAATGGTGCTGATGGCGCCTGCCTCCTTGAGCCAGGCTTCGGCCCGATTCGCCTGCATCTCTCCTATCTCAAAGGTGTGCGGATGCACGTTGCCTGAGATGCGCGCCACCGGCATTCCCCACTTGTCCCTTACCGTGGGGTCGAGCGTGACTCGCGCGTCGGCTGAGGGAATCTGTTGCACCGGTCCGAAGACCTGAATATTGCGCTTGAAGAAGGTGTGCATGGCCTTCTTGTGGCCCAAGCCCCATCGCGGCGTATTCGGTGGCATGCGATCGATCATTTGAATTGGCAGGCGGATGAACGCGTTGGCCAGCACGCCTCCGCCGCACAAGCCCGGCGTGCCGTGGTTGTAGTCGCAAACGGCAATGCTCGCGCCCGGACCCGCATCGTCGTAGGTGTCGAAATCGAAAAAGCCCATCGCCCCGCCGTAGTGGTGGCCCTGCAGGTTCCGGCCCACCTGGTCATAACGGTTGCCCAGGCCGCTGGGAAACAGCCGGCTTTTTGAATTCAGCAGCAGCCGCGCCGACTCGATGGCGCACGCCGAAACCACCACCACATCGCACGGTTGTTCCTGCAGATGACCGTGCGCGTCAAAGTAGGCTACGCCGCGTGCGCGGCCACGATCGTCCGTCAGGATCTCCTTGGCCATGCATTCGGTGCGCAGCTCGCAGTTGCCGGTCGCCAGCGCCACGGGGATCACGGTATTCTGTGAGCCGTTTTTCGCGTCCACCTCGCAGGCAAATCCAACACACCAGCGGCAGCGCATGCAGGGCCCGCGGCCGTTATAGGGCACGCTGTTGCGGGCCATGGGAGTGTGAAATGGATGCAGCCCCAGTCGCTTGGCTGCCGGCTCCAGAATCTCGAACTCGCGATTGGGCGGCAGCGGCGGCATGGGCAGCGGGCGGCGACGCGGACCATGAAAGGGCGTGCCCGAGTAGTCGCCTGAAACCCCGATCTCGTATTCGGCCTTCTCATAGAAAGGCTCGAGATCGTCGTAGCTGATGGGCCAATCCTCCAGCGAACTGCCCGCAGGCGCGCCATATGTCGTGCGCATCTTGAAGTCCTGCGGCATAAAGCGCCACGCCAGCGCTCCGTAGCTCAGCGTTCCCCCTCCCACGCAGGCCGCGTTGTTCTGGTAGTCGCCCTCGCTGGGCAAATAAGTGTGCGCCACGCCCTTCCCGTCCACCGCCACCCGCGGATTGCCCTCGTCTTCCGGCCCGAAACCGTTGCCCAGTGCGGTGGTGCGCTGGTTGCGCAGGTCATCCTTGCGGCAATCGCTCGCGGTATACCACGGTCCGCGTTCCAGCAGCACCACGCTCAGACCCGCAACCGAAAGTTCCTTGGCCACGATGCCGCCCCCCGCGCCTGCGCCGATCACCACAGCATTAACACGTTTCATGACCCCGTCCCCTCTTCCTCACCGTACTGCGGGCGGCCCAGCACAGGCGGCTATCGCATTTTCTGAGAAGGTATATCCCGAAGGCATAACAGCCGAGTCGATGCGACCAACAGGGAGCAGCGACCTTGAATTGATGCAAAACCGGCACACTATCTCAGAAAATGCCGTAAGCGATACACATGCGCCAGCTCACGGCATTGCGGTTGCCGTCATGACGGCGTGATCCGTAGTATCCCTCCAACGTGTGCTGCCGCACCAGTTCAAAAAACGCCTCGTTCTCGTTGTCAATTGCGCTGACCACCGCCAGTCGCTGCTCCGCCGATGCTCCTTCCAGTTCGTTGCCGAAGCGCTTCCCGCTTATGCGGTCGGCCTGCTCCCGGACTTCCAGATAGGGCTTCTGATAACGGCGGTAATGGCGCACCAGCTGGCGGTCGATATAGCCCGGCACGTCGGCTTCTGAAGCCGACAGAAAATCATCGGCCGAATTGAGCTGATCGCAGATGGCCGTCAATGTCCCGGCCCATTCCTCAGTCAGAAACTCCCACCCGTCTCCCCGGGCCGATTTACACCCCGGCAGCAGCGTAGTACCCGCGGCAACGGTTCCGATCATGAATTCGTGCCGTGCCAGGGTCCCCTTTCTTGTCTTCATGCTCGACTCCGGCCCCATCCTGTCTCCCGGAAAAGTGAAGCAAACGACTTCTCTACCGTCCAGGCGCCGCCCAGAATCCGGTGTACGATCTCACGATCTTGTCTGATCTCGTAGCAAACGCTCAACGGAGAGCTAATGGAAATGCCCCGTGAAGATCTCCTCTTACTGCACATAATGTCTATACTATATGACGAGTAGACTAGTCAACAGAATTGAATCGAGGCTCGTTCTATCTTGGCTTAGCCTGCATTTCTCCCAACTCCACCGGCCCGAAGCTTGAGCTTTGTTCCCTGCCTTCGTCGAGCCCTGCATCGGCCGCATGACTGTCAAATTACAATCTGCCTCACCCAGGGGGTTCACCCCAGAAGATGTCAAGAGGGGGGCGCTGTCGCCGCATTTGATTCCAGGTGTTTAGCACCAACTCATGCTGCAGATAATTACCCTGCTCCGGCGCACAATTCTAAATGGGAAAGGATGGTCGGGAACATGAACGACAGCAGCCCCTCAATCACCCGCATGGCCCGCATCATGGATCAAATCCTCGCAGGCGCTTGCACCCCGGTCCGGTTCTTTTCAAAAAGCACGCAGAACCTGTACCGCCGTAATCCCCTCCAACAGAATCAACAACTTGGCGCCAGAGTGCTGCACAGTTTTCATGCAGAAACTGTGCAGATTCATACAGAATCTGTGCAGCAGTGACGAAAACCCACGCAATTTCCCAGTAAAGCTGTGAATGTTCGCTTCTGATCTCTTAGACTCTCTAAGAAATGCAGGCTGGCCCACTTGCCGAGCCAGGCACAAAGTCACAGCGTAGGTTGGCCTTTGAGTTATTCCATATCGGTTGCAGGGATGCGAATAATTGCGCGGTAGCGGTCACCGCGATAGACCGAATGCGCGGTCTCCACTGGCAATCCATCCGCGCTCCAGAGTGTGCGAGAGATAGCCAGCACGCTGGCGCGGAACTGCATGCCGAGTAGCTTTGCTTCGGCCCGCGTGGCTGAGCGAGCTTCGAGAATCTCGTCTGCCCGGCTGACGCGGATCCCGAATTTCTCGCGCAGCGTATGGTAGAGCGAGCGCGAGTTGAAATCCATCGTCTCGATTCCGGGAAAACGCTTCAGCGGGATCTGGGCGATTTCGACAGCCACAGGAAGTCCATCGGCTAACCGCAATCTGCGCAGCAGGAGGACTTCCTCGCCGGTTTCAATTCCCAGTTGAGCGGCTGCCTCAACTGACGCAGGGACAGTATCCTGCTCCAGGACTCTGGATGTCGCGCTCATGCCCAGGGCACGCATCTCAGCGGAGAATCCGCTGAGATGCAGGATGTCTTTTTCGACGCGGGGCTGGTTGACGATGCTTCCCTGTCCCCTGCGTCGAGTCACGAAGCCTTTGGTCTTGAGTCCCTGCAATGCCTGCCGCGAGGTCATTCGGCTCACTCCGCACATGCGGCTCAGCTCCCCTTCGCTGGGCAGAAGATCGCCGGGCCTGAGTTTGCCCGACTGGATCATCTCCAGAAGCTGCGACTCAATCTGGTAATACATGGGCGTAAAGCTGTCTTTGTCCGGTGGCTGAAAATCCCACTTGTTCCGATTCTCACCGGATGAGGTTGTCAAAAGCGTCTTCGTCTCTCCTGATTCCACCGTCAAGACCTCGATTCGACTTTTACCGCCCCCGGCCGGCTTGGCTCCCGCCGGGAACACGACTTTAAGTGCGCTCGGGGGCTGACTTTGGTGCCCGCGAGCCAGAATGCAGTTCTAGTGTACGCGCCGCAACGGGCGCTCGCCCTTTCCGCAAATGGAAGAGTCCATGGGATATGGCACAGGTCCGTCATCAGTAAGCACCCATCTTTTCAATTACACCTCCTGGTGCATCACGTCCGCCGTCGGTACTGTCCGGCAAACGGTATTAGCTGCCCGCGAGGCCCAGCAGGACCACCGCCACTACCAGTACCGCGATTCCCAAATACAGCCAAAGCCGTGCTCGTTTCGGCGCCTGGCGCCACTCTCCCAGACCAATGCCGACCGAGTTAGCGACCACCAGGCCCACCGAGAGACTCAGTGGCCACCCGATAGAGGTTCCCAGGGAGCCGAGCTTGGGCGCCGCCGCTCCATAAACAAAAATGCTTCCGCCCCACAACAGTCCCATCAGCGCCGAGAGACCCAAAAGGCGTCCCATGCCTGGCTGCGTGAATTTTACGGCACTGCGATTCTTGCGCATCAAGCAGAAACAGAATCCCAGGTTGGCGACAGAACCGGCGCCCAGCATCACAAACCAGATCAGGTTTTTACTGGCAAACTCGCTTAGTCCGGCAGCGCGAGCGTGATCCGAGATAGGATGAGCCATGCTGAAGCCGATATTCTGAACTGCCGAAAGAATGCCGGCGCCAGTGACCATCAGCAACGCTATGCCGATCGGTCGGGCGTGTCCGACCATGTCGCCGCGCTCCGCATCTACGCCGGCAGCCCGTTCGCGCATTCGGCCTGCCCAGCCGCAGAGCGCAATACCCAGCAGCTCGACCGCGACAGCGCCCAGGATCTTGCCTCCCGAGGGACGGAACAAGTCCCTTGGCGAAAGGAAGAGGATGGGCAGCACCGACCCCAACGCCGAACTGATGGCCAGCACCAGGGTGTTGGCCAGCGAAATGCCAATTGCGCTTACACTCTGTCCAAAGAGCACGGAGCCAAAGCCCCATGCAAAGCCTGTCGCCAGCGCGATCAGCACTGCCCCGGCAGGGGCTTGTAGCAACACGCTCCAACTGCTGGGGGCAGTCAGGCTGATGATGGTCGCCGGCATAAGAAGGCAGGAGACTCCAATAAAGAGGCTCCAGACGTTTTCCCACTCCCAGCGGCCCAGAAACCTCATCGGCAACGTGAATGTGCCGTTCAGCACACCCGATAGAACCGCCAGTAGCGCTCCCGCAAGCACTATGCTGTTCATTGCCTGCTCCTTTTCATTCCCCCGGATGCTCCCGAGGCATCCTTCCTGCATTCCTTCCGATACCAAACCGGGTTTTCATTTCTTGCAGAGTCACTCACTTGCATTACCCTAGTTGGCTATACAATAATACATCACAGCGAATGCAAAGCGTCCATCGAATATGTTGTAAGGAGAAAGCGGGTTACCAATGCTGGAAACATTCAGGCCATTATTCGAGCAATTGCGAGGCAAGCTGGTTGTTTCCTGCCAGGCTTTTCCGGGGGACGCGCTGGAAGACACAGATACCATTCGACGTATTGCCCTTGCAGTCGTCGAGGGAGGCGCTGCCGGGCTGCGCCTGAACAGCCCCGAGCACATTGCTGCGATCCGGCAATACACAACCCTTCCGATTATCGGGATTCAGAAACATTATGGACCCTCCGGGCTGCGTATTACCCCGGACTTTGCTTCCGCGGCCGCATTAGCGGCAGCTGGCGCGTCGATCATCGCTCTCGATTGCACCGACCGCATTTGGCCGGACGGCGAGCCCTGGCAGGAGCTGGTTGGACGCATTCATCGGGATTTGCACCTGCCCGTCCTGGCAGACATTGCCACATTGAACGAAGCGTTGACCGCGGCCGCGGCCGGAGCTGACTGCGTGGGCCCAACCCTGAACGGATATACCGAGAACACAAGTAACAACCGCAGTTTCAGTTGGACGTTGCTGCATCAGCTTGTACGGCAAGCCGGCGTCCCCATTATGGCTGAGGGGCACATCGCGACGCCCGACGAAGCGCGCCGTGCGATCGATGGAGGCGCCTGGTGCGTGATCGTGGGATCTGCGATTACACGGCCGGGCATCATCACGGGTAACTTCGCGCGGGCGCTCGACCGCGCTGCTTTGACCGCACCGGCCATCGGCGTGGACATCGGCGGCACAACAATCAAGTCCGGGCTGGTGCACCGCGATGGGCAGGTTTGCTTTCTGGGACAGGTCCCAACCGAGGCCGGGAAGGGGCGCGAAGCAATCGCCGCGGGCTTGGTGAAGGTGGTTGAGAATGTCCTGGCGGCTTGCCGCGAAAAGAAAATCGAACCAACTGGAGTGGGCATTGCGACCGCTGGCGCCGTGGATCAGAGTGACGGAAGCATCTTCGCGGCTACTGACAATCTTCCTGGGTGGGCGGACTTCCAGCTTCGCGCCTTTGCCGAGAAGCAGTTCAGCCTGCCCGTCTTCGCGGTGAACGACGCCCAGGCCGCGGCGCTTTCTGAGCTTTACTTTGGCATGGGCCGCGGTCTCAGCGACTTCATGGCGATCACCGTGGGCACCGGCGTTGGCGGAGGCGTCGTTTCGCGGGGGAAGTTGCTGAGCGGCAATCACGGCTTTGCTGGCTCCATTGGCCACGAAGTGATTTGCAAGGGCGGCCGGCCTTGCAATTGCGGCCGCCACGGCTGCCTTGAAGCCTACGTCTCCACGGCCGCGCTGCTGCGCGAGTTCCGCGAGCGCGGCGGCGCGGTTCCGGAGAAAACGATGGACGCCGCGGCACTCGCTTGCCACATCAACACGCTCGCCTGCGCGGGCAATCCTGTGGCGGAGCGCGCGTATGCCGTTCTGGGTGAGTATCTCGCCGAGGCCATCGCCAACCTCTTCAATCTTATCGATCCACAAATGATCGTTCTGTCTGGCGGACTTATCGAAGGATACGAGCCATTTGTGCCAAACCTCGAAAAAAAGGCCACAGAGTTGATTCACTTCGGCACCAGGCGGCAACCACGGATTCGTGCGGCACAAGCGGGCCGGTTTGCCGGTGTGCAAGGCGCCGCTGCGCTTGTTTTTGATGCCGGGGTTTCGAGCCGTAGCGACGCAGAACAATAATGATTGCGTGTTCATTCCATGAAACGCAGCTATGGAACTGCCTTAAGAACCGGGTTGAGGAGGTAACACAAATGTTTGATGAATGGACACGCCGCGAACTTCTTTTCGCCCTTGGCGCGGGATCGGCAAAGCTGATGATGGGGTCTTCCAAACTTGTGGCGGCATCGGCTTCAGCTTCTGTGAAGCCAATCGCCGGAAGCTGGTTCGAGTTCCAGCATCATGCCACAGTGGAGGGAGTGGACTGGAACCCGGCTTGCGTCCGTTTTACGGCAGAACAATGGCAGGCGAAGATAAAGGAGATTGCCGATGCCGGCCTTGAAGTCCTGGTGCTCATGAGCACTGCGGCCTACTATCGCACCTTCTTCGATACCGCCATCTACCCGAAGTGGCAGCTGGCCTGCGCCGATCCGCTTGAAGCGGTGCTCAGCGCGGCAGACAAACACAAGATCAGGTTTTTCATCGGCGTCGGCTTCTACGGCGACTGGCGGAGTGACAAAACCATCGTTGATCCGGTGGCTAATAAGTACCGGCTGCAGTCGCTGGGCGAGCTGGCGGCGCGCTACGGTCATCATCCCAGTTTTCACGGATGGTACTGGCCCGACGAAGCGGAGATCAATCCATACTACACGCCGGAATTCCTCACCTACGTCAACACACTGTCGAAGGAAGCGCGCCGGCTCAAACCCAATGCGCCCATCATGATTGCGCCCTACGGTACCCGCATAGCCAGGCCGGACGACGAGTACGTGCGCCAGCTCGACGCCATGGATGTCGACATTGTGGCCTATCAAGACGAGGTAGGAGTGCAGAAGTCCAAGACCACTGAAACCTCGGCTTTCTACGAAGGTCTGCGCAAAGCGCACGATCGCAGCCAGAAGGCGAAGATCTGGGCCGACGTGGAAATATTCGAGTTTCAGGGAGACGTTTATAACAGCGCTCTCATGCCGGCTCCCATCGAACGTGTCGTGCGCCAGCTCGAGGCGGTCTCGCCATGGGTGGACAAGATTCTCGTGTATCAGTACCTGGGCATGATGAACCAGCCCGGAACCACGGCCTTCGCCGGATCGCCGGCATCGACCAAGCTCTACACGGATTACCAAAACTGGTTGAAGAGCCGTTAGCGCATCTCGGCTTTTTATCCTTTGGCGTGAGCTTGCCTCTTATAGCATTCGATGCCAGGCTCAACGGGCCCGTGTGGACGCAACTGGCCGGGGGTGAGAGGCCGTGCTTCCCTCCGTCATTCTCAGCGCCCACTTAATCGCTTCGAAGTACATCTTTCTGATGTCTGGGTCCTCCCAGGACTCTTCCGTGTGACCGAGCGTCGAGTAGAAAACCCGCCCTTTGCCGTAGAGCTTGCTCCATGCCACTGGAAAATCGTGGTCGGCCCGGTGGATGCGCGGGTTGTTGTCATAGTCGAGTTTGCCCGGATCGAGGCTGAGCAGCACATTCACGTTGTCGCGCGACCAAGCCTTCGGCTGATAAATCTCGTCGTATTTCACGAACGCACCCGGCAAGTGGCGCACGGCCGGAAAACTCGGGTCTTCGTTGACGATCGGCGCATTGAAGGTCATCCAGGGATGTTCGTCGAACCAGCCGCCGATCATCTCTCCGTATTCCGGCCAACTGAAATTTGTATCGAGCGCGGCGTGAATCCCAACAAAGCCTTTCCCGTCTTCTTTGATAAAGGAAATCATGTCCTTCCTTTGATCCGCATCCATATCCAGTTCGCCGGTCGTGCTGGCAAAGATCAGAAGGTCAAAGTAGTTGAGATTCCTCGCGTTTCTCCCCAGATCCTTCTTGGTTAGCAGCTCCGTGTCTGTGCGCATCGTGGTGTCCCACAGACCGCTCTCCTTGCCCAGGTTGTAAATAGCTGCCATCGCTGGTGAGACTGAGTCGTGTTCAAATCCCTTGGTCTCACCGATCACCAACACATGCTTCAGGCGTATTTCTTTGGCGTGGGGCGCAGGCGGTGGCGCGTCGCTTCGGTCAAGCTGCCCCTGAATGCAGTTACTCTGACCGAGGGTCGCCAGTCCAATCAGGGCTGAAAAGAGAAAGCGAAAGCTACGAAAAGCAGGCACATGGTCTCCTTTGGGTTCTGCAACATCTGGTCGTCCGCGCACCATTCCGGGTCGCGGACCTAAGTCTCACACATTCTGTGTCGTCCTGCGGCCTCATCCGGCTCTCACCCGCGAGCCGTCGCGGATTCGCGGACCTTAAGAATCTGGTTTGCGGCAATGTCGGTGAGAACCTGTCTGGCCCCACTTGGCCAACTCAATTCGAGTCGATCAATCCGGATATCGGATCCGAGACCAAAATGTACGCGCTTGTCGCTTGAAGATCCGTAGCCGACACTCGTTGTCGCGTGATTGTGTTGTACTCCGCTCGCGCTGAACAGCGTAATCTGCGTTCCCAGGCCGTCTCGATTCGACCGCGTTCCCGTCAACTCGATCAGAAGCCAGTTACTCTTCTCGCCAGCGGTGTTCATCAGCAATTCCGGGCGGCTGTTGAGGCAATTGACGACCACGTCGATACGTCCGTCGTTGTTCAGATCGCCGAACGCGGCCCCGCGATGCGGCGCGCGCGTTAGCAACCCCTCGCCGGAGATGCTTGCAATATCAGAAAAAGTCAGATTGCGGTTGTTGCGGAACAGGCTGTTCCCTAGCTTGTAGGGGATATGATCGACCTCCTCGGAGTTGTCGAGTATTGCGCTGTTCGACGTAAAGATATCTTTCCAGCCATCGTTATCAAAGTCGTAGATGCCCATCCCCCATCCCGTCAGTTTCAGCGATCCGCTGGTGAGGCGAGAACTCAGCGAACTGTCTTCGAAGAAACCTTTTCCTTGATTATGGAAGAACAGGAAGCTATCTCCGAACATATCCGTCACGACCAGATCCGGTTTGCCGTCATTGTCGATATCGCGAAAGTCCACACCCATTGCGGCCACGCTTTTGCCGTTCTGGTTGTATGCCACTCCTGCGAGGATTCCTGTCTCGGTAAAGGTGCCGTCGCCGTTGTTGTGGAACAGGAAATTCCGCAGCGTATCGTTGCACACAAAGACATCAATAAAGCCGTCGCCATCGTAGTCTGCAAAAGCCACACCCATTCCCTTGCCAATGTGACCGCCGATTCCGGACCGCTCGCTCACGTCGGTAAACGTCCCGTCGCCGTTGTTGTGAAAGAGTAGATTCGTTGTGCCTGCATAGCTGGTGGGGGAACAATACGCGCTCTGGCCGCGGTCCATGCACACTACGTCGGTTGCCGGAGACCAGTCCAGGTAGTTGATGACGATGAGATCGAGAAAGCCGTCATTGTCATAGTCGAACCAGCCGGCAGCGACAGAAAACAGATTAGCCATTCCAGGCCGCACCCGGCGCAATCCGGCTTTCTCCGTCACGTCGGCGAACGTACCGTCGCCGTTATTGTGAAAAAGTTGATACCCATTCGCCCCGGTTACAAATAGGTCCTGGTGGCCGTCGTTATCGTAGTCGGCAGCCGCGACCCCGATTGAGTAGAACGCGCCCTGCACTCCTGCCGCGGCCGTCACGTCAGTAAACGAGCCATCCCCGTTGTTCCTGTACAGCCGGTTATAAAAACGCGGATCGCTCTTGTCGAAGGAGGGCAACCGCGCACCGTTGGTGAAATAGAGATCGAGGAGGCCGTCGTTGTTGTAGTCAAAGAGAGCCACACCTCCGGCCATGGTTTCAACTTGATAGCGTCGCGGGGACCAGGAGTTGTCGAGCGCAAACGAGATTCCGCTACGATCGATGGCGTTGACAAAGTTCAGGCGGGGCGCGGCAATGGCAGGCGCGACAATGGCGTTAAGATGTACTGCGTCCAGGCTCGCTAGTCCGGCTGCCGCACCTGTGCGAAGGAAGTCCCTGCGGTTCAGCAAACTGGTCATGGCTTCCCCCCGGGGCCGCGAGCGGCAAGAGGCATACCACGATTTCCTGCGCCTTTTCCCGCTCCCGCCGTCTCTTCCACCCGCAGGATCCGGTCATATTGCGGGTGCTCGATCCTCTGCACCGTGCCGCTTGGCCATTGGATTTCGATCTGCCGAATCGCTCCTTCTTTGCCCAGGCCGAAATGCACACGGCGGTCGCTGGACGACATGAAGCCAACGCTGGTGGTCACATGTTCATAGAGTGTCCGCCCCGAATCAGTCACCAGTTTCACCTTGGCGCCAATCGCGTCGCGGTTACTCACGGTGCCTCTCAGGTCGAGCGTAATCCAATGGTTATGGCTCAAGGCATTATTGAGCAGAATTCTTGGGGGCTGTCCAAGCGAGGTCACGACAAGATCGATTGCACCGTCGTTATTCAGGTCAACGAAGGCCGAACCCCGCTGGTAACCGGGAACGAGAAAGTCGCTGCCCATTTGGCTGGAAACATCCTCAAAGCGCGTGCCATCGATGTTTCGGAACATCGTGTCGTGCTGTTTGGCGTTCGAGCCCAGGTTATCGACGTCGCCGTTTGCCGAGTAGATATCCTTCCAGCCGTCGTTGTCGAAATCCACGAAGCCAATGCTCCACCCCGAGAAGGCACGGCTAAGGCGCGCCATGCCGGTGTCCATCGAAACGTCATCGAAATAGCGTCCGCCGCGATTCTTCAATAGCGTAAAGAGCTGGCCGGCTAGATCGTTGTAGATGATGTCGACCCAGCCGTCGTTGTCGAAATCCTTGGCATCAGCGCCCATTGACGATACGGTCGCGCCCGCCTGGCCGTAGGCCGCACCGTATAACAGACCCTGCTCTTTGAAGGTGCCGTCACCCTGGTTGATGAAGAGCGAATTTGGCTCCGTATCGTTGGCGATGAATATGTCCATGAGCCCGTCGCCGTTGAAATCAGCGATTGCAATGCCCATACCCTTGCCAGGGGCCTGCCCCAGCCCCGAGGATTCCGTGACATCGGCAAAATGTCCGTTCCCGAGATTGTGGTAGAGGCGTGGAGGAACGCTCTTGTAAATCCTCGGGCTGCAGTAGGACTCGACACGCTGTTCCTGCCGGCCTTCACGCGCAGGCGCCATCGCATCGCCCAAGCCGCAACGCCTGTCAGTTTCCGGGCTCCATAATGTGTAGTTTGAAACGATCAGATCAAGCAATCCGTCGTTATCAAAATCAAACCATGCCGCTCCCACGCTCAACAGATTTTCGGGCTTGTCGTCGAGACCTGAACCAGCAGTCACATCCGTGAAGGTCCCGTCGCCGTTGTTGTGGTACAGAGTGTTTCGCCCGGCGCTTGCAATAAAAATGTCTGCATTTCCGTCGTTGTCGTAGTCGCCTGCCGCAACACCAAAGCTGTAGCCCAACGAAGCCCCACTAAGTCCCGCCTGGGCGGTTACGTCTTCAAATGTTCCATTGCCGCGATTCCTCAAAAGCGCGTTGTAATATGCAGGGGTTGACTTGCGGAGACTCGGCAGCTCTGAGCCATTCGTGAAGAAAAGGTCCATCAGGCCATCGTTGTTGTAATCGATGACCGCGACGCCCCCGCACATCGGCTGCGGAAAGTATTTCCGCCCCGTGAAGTCATTATTCGTCCGGTAAGGGAATTTGCTCTTGGAGGTGATATCCGTAAACCAGGTGGCCTTGCCGGCGACAGGGTTCGGAAACATTCGAGCGGTTAAAAGGTTGCTCACGCCGAACCCTGCGGCGAACCTGGCGAACGATCTGCGTGAGAATTTTGGCAGCTTCAAAGTGCCTTCGATGGGTGTTCCGCCTGAAACCCCGCAATGACTTGGTCTCGCCGGCACGCTCAGTCTCTTTCCTATTTCGAAATTCCAACTGCTGGGGCGACCGGAAAGTTCATTGCGTCCGATCCTCGAGATGCGAAGATGCTTTTGCGGCAATAGGCCTGCCCGGTAATTTGTACCAGAGTGAGTATTAGTTTAACGCAGCGCTGAACGTCCCAGTCTCTTTGAACCAATCGCAATGTTCGTCTTCGACTGGTTTGGGTTGCAGTCAGTTCGCGACTAGCCGCGAACTGACTGGCGAATTCGCCCGGCGCGGAGGCCATTGCAGTTTGCAACTGTTTATGTCACTTGCCGATGAGGGCGCTATAAACCAGCGTGCGCATCTGCGCTACCGCATCAGCTGCGGCAGGGGCGCCCATATGCTGCGTCATGGCAATCACCACGATGTCTTCTTTCGGATCGATCCAGAAACTGGTGGTCGCCGCGCCGCCCCAGGACAGCCCGCCATCGCTACCCAATGTCGCGGCTGCCGCCTGGTTTTCGATCACGGCGAATCCCAGGCCAAAACCATTGCCCTTTTCATAATCCGGAATTCCCGCCGGCTCCAGGTGGTCCTGCCCCATAAAGTGAACTGTCCGCGGGCTGAGGATGCGCGCGCCGTTCAGTTCGCCGCCGTTCAGAATCATCTGCGCAAAGCGCCAGTAATCTTCCGCCGTGGCGACAAGTCCGTAGCTGCCGCCCTTGCGCTTGTGATTCACGGTGTAGCTGTTCACTGACCAGGGCTGGTAAATGGCCAGATCGCCGTCGGGATGCCCATGAGCCTCGTCGATCGGCACCAGCTTGCCATCCTTCAACCAGTGGACGGTCGCCAGCCGATCCGCCTTATCCGGCCCGAGCCAGAAGCCCGTGTCTTTCATTCCCAGAGGGTCGAAGATGTGCTTCTGCAGGTATTCGTCGAACGGCACGCCCGAGATCACTTCCACCAGCCGCGCCTGGACGTCCGGTCCCACGCTGTAAGCCCACTTCGTTCCCGGTTGGTAGCGTAGCGGGATCTTCGCCAGCCTCTTCATCATCTCGTCCAGCGTCAGATCCACACTGAACAGGTCGGCCTTCGCATACTGCTCATCGAATTTGTCAGTCGAAAGACCGTGCGTGAAACCCGCTGTATGCCGCAAAATGTCGTGAATGGTGGGCGGACGATCGGGCGCAACTGTTTCGTCGATCGGCCCGTCGGGCGTGCGCAGCACCCGCAGATTGGCAAACTCCGGCAGGTACTTCGAGATGGGATCGTCGATCTGGAAGCGCCCCTCTTCATAGAGCGTCATCAGCGCGGTCGATGCGATCGCCTTGGTCATCGAATACTGGCGGAAGATTGTGTCCTTCTCCATCTTCGTGTGCTTCTCCACGTCGGCGTAGCCAAGCGCACTGAAGTGAACGATCTTGCCGTGGCGCGAAACCAGCGTGACGATGCCCGCCAGATCGCCGTGATCGATCTTTTCGGAGTAGAACTTGTCGATGTACGCGAGGCGCTCGGGCGAAAAGCCCTCGTCCTCGGGCCGCGCGGTAGGCAGGCCCTGCGCGATTACGTTCACGGCCGCCAGCGCCAAAGCAACAACCACGAGATTTGTCCGCATGATTCTTGTCATCCTCGATCCTCCGTTTTGTTCCCGATCACTCGCCCGCCCCGACGGATCTCCGGGCGCTGACACGTCCGTCAGCGTAGTTCCGCCTGGGAAAGGGTCTCCATCACGCTACCGCGGTTCTCCAATTGGTGTCAGTGAGACGTCCACCTGGACGAATTGCGAAGCTACCGCAATCCTCAGCACCTGGAACCATTCCATCATCGACACATTGTTTAACCACGATTTCGATTCTGGCTTCCAGGCTATGGTGAATTGTACTCGGAATGCCGGCTAGAACTGCAGTTTAAGCGCCAACTGGATCGAGCGCGGACCGCCGATCTGGTAGAGGGGGTTGAGGACGCCGCCCTGGCCGCCGCTGCCGACGTAGTTGCTCAGCGTCTGCGACCCGACGTGACTCCCATGGATCTGCAAACGCCGCATATGAATGGTACCGAAGCTTTCAGCCGGATCAGAAGCGAATTCCCAGACGCCAAGGGGCATTTTGGGGCTTAAAGTGCGCGCGGGATCAAGCGCAGTTCTGTTGCCTTGCGGCGCGCCGAGGGACTACAGCGGTTCCACAATTGATGTACCCCGAAGCCATAGCTGCTGAGTGGGTTTTTCCTCAGGAAAAACCCACATTGCACGACTCCAGAAAGGGCACGGGAATTGTGGAACCGCTCTGACTAAACGAGCCATCATCGCCGTCGCCGGCAGAATAGTTCCTGGCCCAACAAAGGAAGGCCAAAATCCTGAAATGCAGCCTTGTCATGGACCTGTTCACGTTTGCTTTCGCTAAGTTTCGGAGAGATTCTCAGCTACACTCGGATTGAATCTGATCTGGCCGTTCTTATCGGTTGCTTTCATCCGGATTTCGAACGGAAACGTGGAGAGCTGTTGCTCGGAAAAGCCGACAATGCGATCCGACCCATGCTCGTCGATGCCCTGCAGGAAGACAAAACCTGCCTCGCCGCGAAAGACAAATCTGCTCACCGAAATCGCTCCAATCGATGTGTGAAGAATGAAGAGCGCTTCCTCCGGCTTTTTGATGAGGGACCGTATGTCTCGATATACATCCCAGAAGTGTGAGTCCATTGCTACTCCTTCCTGCGGATCCGCAGGGTAACTCGGCCGGCGGGTTTACACCATGGACACTTCGCCAATTCATTCGTCCCTCGTGTCCTACTTATGGGCTCCGGGCGGGTAATTCTCGAACAGCTTGGCCATGGCCTTTTGCAGGTTCTTGTAATTCTTGTCCGGGTCTTTCTTGAGGTCGATGGACTTGGTGGCATCTCCGCGCCAGATCAACTGCTTTCTTGCGGGGTCGTACAGGCCCACTACGAGCGTCCCGATCGGAATGGTGGAAGTCTGGCCCTGAACGGAACCGTCCCAAAAGCCTGAACCTCCGCCACCCCAGCCCGAGCCAAACAGGTTCAGGCTCAATTCGTTATTGAGCGCGGCCTGATAGCTTACCTGGAGGTCCCCGTTCTTTTCGACCCTCATGAGGCCCTTTTGTGCGAGCTGCCCATCGACTGCGCGCTTAATGTCCTGGTCGAGCAACTGATCCTCTGTCCCACCGCTCCGAACGGTTGGCGCGGTGCCTGGGAGGTTTGGCAATCCGCCCGGAATTGGAGGGAAACCAAGCGGCGGGGGTGGCGGAACGCTGGCGAGATTCGGCGTGCCAGTGGTGACGCTTGACGCATCGGCGGGGGCGTCGACCCACTGGTAAGTTTTGTAGGACGTAAAGTTTGTGCCACGGTCGTAGTTGTAATGGATATCCTGACCGCGCGCGAAACTGAACGTAAACAAAACAACTGGCAGGAACGCCAGATACCTCGCGAGCGTCATTGCAAATGCTTTCTGCAGACGCCGGCGTTCAATCCATCGGGCAACACAAGCGAACATGAAAAAGAAAGCTGGTAAGAATGCCAACTGCTTCGGGTGTCTCATTACAAGTCCTTTCTGTTGCGCCGGCGCCAGTCTCGTCGGAATAGTTGTCAGTGTTGGTTCAAACCTCGCGCGACGAGCCCTTCCTTTGTGAATCGCACCATTGTTCCTGGTTCATATCGGACTTCAATCGGCGTTGCTCGCCGGATTCAGAAGCTCCGCGTCACAAGCCTGACAACGTGCACTGTTGCGCCGTTTCGCTGTCGCTTTAGCCGCCATTTTATTGCCCTTCAATGATCCCCCCGGGCACCGCAACGGAGCCGCCACATTCAATCGGATCAGCTGGTGCGATTCGCACACGTGGAGGTTTGCTGACAAGGTGATGCTGCTGAACCAGCTTGTAGTAGGCGATCCCAATGCAGGTTCCAGCCAATGCCAGACCTACTAAAAACGTCCCCGCTCGCGACACGTATGCAGCTGCACGTTCCAGATCATGGCTGAAGACATAACCGAGTCCGCCGTAGACGCATGCATAGAGACTGGCGCCAGCTGCATCAAAGGCCAGGAAGCGGGCCAGGTTGATGCGCGATGTCCCGGCGAGCGGAGGCGCTACAGCGTCAAGCCCGGGGACGAACTTGGCCACCAGCAGGAGTGGAAGTCCATACTTGGCAAATATCCTTTTTGCTCTGCGATTGTGAAATTCGGGATCTCGCGTGAATCGATGAATGAAGTGCAGCACCTTGTCACCTCCCCGACGACCCGCCTCGTACCAGGCCCAGTCAGCCAATACACACGCGGTGATAACGAGGCCGATCGCAGGAAGGACACTCAATTTTCCGGCCGCCGCGAGCGCGCCAGCCGCCAGCAGAAATGGAGGTTCCGGAATGGGGAACCCTATCTGGTGCGCAAATGTCGCAGCAAAGAGGATGGAATAGCCATGCTTCAGAACGAATTGGAAAATCGCGTTCACGGGCGGCCTCCCTCGCGAATAAGCTGGGCCTGGGCGACAACCTGCCGCACCTGCGCATCGAGGAGCTGAGCCTGCCGAGCACGCGAGGTCCTGATACGAAACATCCGCGACCTCCTATCAGTGGGGATTGAGCCTTGACATAGTGGGATATGCAGGCCGCATTCGAAAGCGAAGGCGCTGTCGGTCACGGACGAACTAGATCGGCCCGAGACAAGCAGCGCCTCCATGGACGTATTTACTGTTCCCAGCCTCCGCCGAGGTTTCTGTAGATTTCGACGAGTCCCAGAAGCTCATTCAATTGAGCCTGAGTCAGGCCTAACTCGGCGTTGAAAGCATTCGTTTCATTGGTCAAGACCTCAAGGTAGCTGGTCGCGCCACCGCGATATCTGACTTCGGAGAGTTGTGCCGCTTCATCAGCCGCATGCGCAAGTTCTTCCTGGTGCTGCCGGAATTCATGACTCTTCTGATATCCGACAAGCGAGTCCGAAACGCCACGAAACGCCTGCTGGATTGTCTCCTGATAGGCGAGCACCATTTCCTCTTTGCGCTGCTCGGTCAAGTGCACGTTTGAAGTGATCCTGCCGCCGGCAAAGATGGGTTGCGAGACCGCTCCACCGAAGTTCCACATCCCGGCCGGGCCGGTGAAAAGGCTGGTCAACGAGGAGCTTTGAAATCCGCTGCTCGCGGTCAATGTGATGTCCGGGAAGTACGCCGCCTTTGCGACTCCGACTAACGCGTTGGCCTCCATCAATTGCGCTTCAGCGGCGCGAATATCGGGGCGCCGCTCGAGAAGACTGGACGGTATTCCAGCCGGAACCTCTGGCAAGTGTGGTTGTTCGGTCAATTTCAATCCGCGTGCAATCGGACCGGGATTGTTTCCCAGCAGCGTGCTGATCAGGTTTTCCTGTTGCTGAATGCGCCGTTCCAGGTCGGGTATATTCTCGGCCGCCACGGCGACCAACTGTTCCGCCTGGCGAACGTCGAGCATGGTGCCGGAGCCGCCGTCTGCCAGAGTGCGAGTAAGTTGCAGTGACTCCTGGCGCGAAGCCAGTGTCCGCCTTGCGATTTCAAGCTGAAGATCATCTGCGCGAAGCTCGAAATACGCAGCCGCAACATTACTCACAAGGGTATTGATGACTGCCCGGCGCGCCCATTCTGTCGTCAGAAGGTTGGCGCGCGCTGCTTCAGTGGCGCGGCGATACTTGCCCCAGAAGTCGAGGTCCCACGCCATGGAGGCATTCACCGCATTGCTGCTGGTTTCATACTCGGGCGGCAGATTCTTTTGTCGTGGACTGCGCTGGTCGGCAGCCGAGCCTCCAGCGTAAACCGACGGCAACTGCGCCCCGCGTGTAATACCTACGATCGATTGCGCTTCCAGGATTCTCTCTGCCGCGATCCGAACGTCATAGTTCTGCTTCAGGGCGGTGCGAATCAGGTCCTGCAGTTGCGGGTCCTGAAACACTTCCCACCACTTCTGATCCCCGAAAGATTGTCCGGCGGGCTGCGCCGCTTCCTGTGAAGGCGCCGGCGCAGCTTGCGAAGGATTCTGCTGAGGTTGCGCGGGCTCCAAAGGCGGAGCTCCGCGATAGCCGCCCGGAACGTCAACCTGCGGCCGCTGGTAGTTTGGCCCGAGCTTGCATCCCGCCACAAAGACGGTCAGCGTGAAGAGAATAATTGCTTTTTTCATGTCAGTCGGCCTCCGCTGGAACCGGTTTGGCGGCATCTGCTGATGTGTGGGTATGGCGCTTCCCGATACTCGACACCCGTTCCACAAGTACGTAAAGCGCCGGGATGATGAAGATGGCAATCGCGGTGGAAGCCAACATTCCGCCGATCACGGTGGTGCCCATGATCTGGCGGCCCACGGAACCGGCGCCCGTTGCAATCCACAATGGCACGCAGCCGAGGATGAACGCGAACGACGTCATCAGGATTGGCCGTAGCCTCAGCCTGGCTCCTTCCAATGCGGCATCGACCAATGGCTTGCCACTCTCATACTCGGCCTTTGCGAATTCCACGATCAGGATGGCGTTTTTGGCCGCCAAACCGATCAGCATCACGAGTCCGATTTGCGAGTACACATCGTTCTCGATCTGCACCATGAAGGCCGGGAAGATCATGCCGAGTATCGTGCGTCGCAACCACAGTGTGGCGAAAGCACCGAACACAGCTATCGGCGTGCTCAGCAATACGCCAAACGGCAGCGACCAGCTTTCATAGAGGGCCGCAAGAATCAGGAAGACGAAGACCAGCGACATGGCGAAGATGATCCAGGAGGGAATACCCTCTCGCGCCTTCTGTTCCTGTCGCGACATGCCCATGTAATCGAATCCCATACCGCTTGGCATGGTTTGCTTGAAGACATCCTCCAGGGCAGCAGTCGCCTGGTCCGAGCTATAGCCAGGCGCCGCGCTGCCGATGATCTGCGCCGACGAGTATTCGTTGTAGCGCATCTTGAATTCCGGACCGTATCGCGACTCGAAATGGGTCAGCGCGGAGAGTGGCACCATTTCGCCGCGGTTATTGCGCACATAGTACTGGCCTACGTCATCCAGGCTGGCGCGATAAGGCGCGTCCGCCTGCACGTAAACCTGCCATGCGCGGCCGAAGTCATTGAAGTAATTGACAAACGTTCCACCCATGAAGGCCTGGATAGTGGCATAGACATCGCTGATGTTGACGCCCTGCTTCAGGACCTTCTCCTTGTCCACGGCCAGGAACTTCTGTGGCGTGCTGGGGATGTAGGTGGTGGTCACCATTCCGAGTTCGGGACGTTTGCGGGCTGCCTCGAGAAACCTATTGAGATTGTTCACCAGGAATGCGGAATCGCTTCCGGTGCGGTCTTCGAGTACGAATTGAAATCCGCCCGAAGTGCCGACACCCTGAATCGGCGGCGGCGAGAAGGCAAACGTGGTTCCTTGCGGAAGAGTAATCAGCTTCAGGTTCAACTTGGCCTTGATTACCTGGAACTGCTCCTCAATCGTCTTTCGGTCTTCCCACGGATCGAGGGTTACATAGAAGAACGCGTTGTAGGTGTTGCGGGTGAGGCTGAGCAGGCTGAATCCCACCGCGGTGGTGCAATATTTGACTCCGGGAGTATTCCTCAGGACATCTTCCACGGCTCGGGTTGCCTGCGCCGTGCTCTGTATGGAGGTGGCCTCAGGCAGCTGCATCTGGATGTACATATATCCCTGGTCTTCATCGGGCAGGAAGCTCGTCGGCACTGCCCTCATGAATAAGACACTGGCGACCGCAAAACCCGCCAATCCCACCACGGCGAAGATACTCTTGCGAATTAGCCCGCCTGACACGCGGATATAGAACTTCGTGCCGGCTTGGAACCTGCGGTTGAACCAGGCGAAGAATTTTGCTACGGGTCCATGAGTCTCCTTCTTGGGCCGGAGCAGCAATCCGCCAAGCGCGGGGCTCAAGGTAAGCGCGTTGAATGCTGAGACGATCACCGAGATGGCGATGGTGATCGCAAACTGCTGGTAAAGACGGCCGGTGATGCCCGGAATGAACACCGTGGGCACGAACACCGCCGAAAGCACTAGCGCAATGCCGACCACCGGGCCGGTCAGTTCTTCCATCGCCTTGCGAGCCGCATCCTGCGGAGCCAGGCCCTCTTCAATGTGCCGCTGGATACCTTCGACCACTACGATCGCGTCGTCCACCACCAATCCAATGGCAAGTACCAACCCAAACAGGGAAAGAGTGTTAATCGAAAACCCGAAGATGGGGAAGACCATAAACGTGCCCACCAGCGAGACAGGCACCGCCAGCATGGGAATGATGGTCGCGCGCCAGTCCTGCAGGAAGACGAACACAACCAGGATGACCAGGACAAAGGCGATTCCCAGCGTGATGACAATCTCATGCATGCCTGCCGTGACAGCCTCGGTCGTATCCAGCGCTATCGCGTAGTCCACATCCGCCGGGAAGCTCTGCTTCATTTTTTCCATGAGCTTACGGATGCCCTTCGCAGCTTCCACCGCGTTGGAGCCCGGTAATTGATAAATGCCAATGCCTGCACTGTCTTTGCCGTTGAGGCGCGTGAGGATGTTGTAGTCCTGCGACCCCATCGCAACCCGGGCTACGTCTTTCACGCGCACCACGCCGCCGTCAGGATTTTCGCGGACCACTATGTTGCCGAATTCTTCCGGTGTCTTCAGCCGCCCCTGAGCAAGAACGGCGTACGAAAACTGCTGGCCTTGGATGCTGGGTTCGCCACCCAGCTTGCCGCCCGGGTTCACCGTGTTTTGGGTTTGCACGGCGTTCACGACTTCATTGACCGTCACGCCCAGCTTCGCCAGCTGATCGGGTTTCACCCAGATGCGCATCGCGTACTGCCCGGCATAAACATCGGTCAGACCTACGCCATAAGAGCGCTGAATGGGATCCTTCAGGTTGATATATGCATAGTTGGCCAGCCACTGGAAGTCGTGAGTTCCCTTGGGTGAAGTCAGGACGAGCACCATCATCGGAGACGTCAAGGACTTCTTCACGTCGACCCCGACCTGGTTCACCACTTCAGGAAGCTGACCGTTGGCCAATTGCTGGCGCGACTGGGTCAGGAGCAGGTCCGTGTTGGGGTCGGTCCCCAGATCGAAGTCGACCATAATCGCCGAACTCGAGTTGCCGGTCGAATTCAGCGAGTACATGTAATCCATGTTGTCCACGCCATTGACCTGCTGCTCGATCGGCGTGGCCACGGAGCGCTCGATCGTCTCGGCATCGGCGCCAGGGTACATCGAATAGACGCGAATCTCGGGCGGAGCAATGTCGGGGAACTGAGCGACCGGCAGCCGGGTGATGGTGATGGCGCCGACGATCACCATCAGAATGGAGATGACTATGGCGACGATGGGCCGCCGGATGAAGAAATTTGACATGACTCAGAGTCCCTCCGCCTGGATATTTGCGGGCTTGGGAACGACCCGAGTTCCGTCCTTCACCTTCCCCACTCCTTCGACGATGACCCGGTCGTCCAATTTCAGGCCATCGTTGATCACCCACATCGTGCCGATCTTCTCCCCAGCCTTGACGGGCCGGATGCTCGCCCTGTTGTCGGCGCCGACGACAGCCACCTCGTAGCCGCCCTGAAGCTCCTGAACCGCACTCTGTGGCACCAGCAGCGCGCTTTTGTTCATGCCGGTCTGGATCCGCACGCGTCCGTACTGGCCCGGACGCAGAACATTGCCGGGGTTCGGAAATGCCGCGATCAGGCGAATGGTGCCCGTGTTGGGATCGACTTGCCGGTCGGTCAGTATAACCTTGCCTTTGTGCGGGTACACCGTGCCGTCGGCCAGGATCAGCTCCGGCGAGACGTTGAAAAGGTCCATCGGCTGCTCATTGGAGCTGAGGTGCTTCCCGCGCAGATACTCCTGCTCGCTAATGGGGAAATACACCTTGATAGGATCCACCTGGGAGACGGAAGTAAGTCGCACTTGTGGGCCGACAAGGTTGCCCATTTGGACCTCCGCGATTCCCGCCACGCCATCGACCAGCGACGTAACCTTGGTCCAGCCCAGATCGAGCTCTGCCCTTTCCACTGACGCCTTGCCCGCTTCAACCTCTGCCTCGGCTGCGAGTTTCGACTGGATCTCGTTATCCAGCTTCTCTTTCGGGATTGCTTTCTTTTCCGCTAATGGCGTATCGCGTTCGACGTCGATCATGCTCTTGCCCAACTGCGCTTCTGCCTGCGCAAGGTCGGCCTTCGCGCGGTCAAGAGTCGCTTGAAACGGTCTCGGATCGATTTCGAAGAGGACTTGACCTTTGTGGACTACCGACCCTTCGCGGTAGTCCTGCTTGATGATGTACCCCGAAACCTGAGGCCGAATCTCGGCATTGACGTATCCGTCCGTCGTCGCCACCCATTCATTTTGCATGGGCACGTCTCGCTGCACGGGAGTTGCAACCAGCACCTCCGTGTCCGGCAACTTGATTGCGGCTTTGGCATTGGTGCATCCATTGAGCGCCAAGATGGGCACAATGGAAAGAAGGCAAGCAAGCAATGCGAACCTGCGATCTTGGCTGAGGCAGCCTGCATGAAACTTCGACGCTGCCTCTCTGTTGACACGATCCAGCGAATGAGTAGGTACCTGGTTTGTGTTCATATCTCTTGTTCCTGAACTCCCTTAACTTCGAATTCCTGATGGCGAAACTTGTTACTGCGCCGACATCCTTCTGCGTAGTGGCGGCCTTCGCGATTCCCCATTGGCTTCCCCCTCACGTGGGTCTTTCTTCGCAGCAGATCCTCACTCCCGGGCAGCGTCGACGGCACTGCCTTGTCTTTCATATCCAGAGTGAGTCTTGGCCCGTCTTGCCATTTGCATTTCGGTGCCCAAAATGAACACCTGCCGATCCGCTGAATCGAAACGAGATGGAGCCGCTTCAGCGATCCCGGCACTCAGAATGAGTGCCGCTATTGCGTCACATGACGGGGTAGCGTCAATGTGGTCAGATCGGTGTACTGCATAACCACTGTCTGGCGTTGCAAAGACAATGCCAAAGTAGACCGATGAGGTAAGTCCAGATTTATCAGGAGAGTGGATGGACCGCCTGCGGAATAGAAGTGTTCAGGTGTCGAAATTGCTGATGCTGGTTCGACAGTAGTTCGAACGCGAGATTCGTCCATTCAAATCTGACTAAATAGCGCTCACGCTCTGTGCCGGGTCAGTAGCCGGAAGCGGCCGGCGCGTCATTGTCTCCCACCGCGATAGAGGCAGTCTCCCGGATAAGTCGAATCGGTCACCAGCTCGCAAGACTCATTTCAACCGGAAGTTCCGTTTGCAGGGTTAGAACTTCAGCATTGCGTCGAAGGCGAAAGTCCATTGATGACTCTCGAGCTTCGATGTGCCGGCCGGGCCGAACACGGCATTGTTCGCAAGGTCGTAACGACCCTCTGGACGGAGGTTGAAGGCCCGCTTCGGCATGAAGTTCAAGCCAGCCGTCATCTCGCCGTAGTTTGCCTTCTTGCCCGTACGGGAACCATCGGCATCGTCAAACCATTCCGCGCGGGTGTTCACATCCAGCAACCGATGCACGTGGACGATGCCGAATGAAGAGGTTCCATACCACCAGGAGGTGTCGAGTTTGTTCGCAGGGTCCCGTTTGTCCGAACCAAAGTTCGTCTCTGAGACGAGGGTCAGCCGGCGGTTCACATTGTGAACTGCCTGCAACTCTACCTCGTTCTGCCATTGGCCGATATGCCCGCTCGCGGCGGCAATGGGTTGAGGGCCGGTGTAGAACGTCCCGACAAGTTTGGTTCGTTTGTCATCCTGAAGCCAATAAATGCCACGAACGATATAGCAGGGCGCGCGTCCGCGCCAGTCAAAGAGCGCATTAACGCCCAGCGTCGATCCCGCGATCACGTCGAGTCTGGGATCGACGTGAAAAGTCGCGATAGCGCCGGTCGTTGCTCCGTTCTGCGAATAGAGCCAGGCATAGGCTTCGGAATACAGCGGCCGGTAGGGCGCCATAGTGGTTTCATAGCCGAGCGGCGTGTATTGGCGGCCAAGCTTAAGGTCCACGCCCCCTTTGGTCAGAATCGGGGCATGGATGGAAAAGAACGCCTGACGAAAGTCGTAGCTGAAACGCGGCGTTTGTGATGGGCCAATTCCATTGAGCGGGTGTAGCAGCGCGGCATCCGCACCCATATAAAACTCGGAGCGGAAACCCCACGACCACGCTTCTGGGACGAGAGTTTTCTCCAGCACAAACGCCGCCTGGTTGAGTTCCCAACCGTCGCCGAAGCGGTTGGCGCGCGGCTCGATGGCAAGCACTCCCTCTCCGGTCGAAGCCTGCGTATAGCCGCCGTTCGCCCAGCCAAAGAAGCGAAGCTGACGTTCGGCTGCCCATTCGGTGAGCGCATTCGACCGAAAGGAATTGCCGAACAAATCGATGTCTTCAGGTATCGCCGGACCCAGTTTCGCAATGGGCCCGTATGCTGGGGACTTGTCGTCAGAGCTTGCGCCCGCGGAAGCGGCAGCGTTGGGAACCCCCGGCGCCGGGCCTTCCGCCCGAGCACTGGATACGCCGAGGCAGGCCGTCGCCACAGCACACATCAAACAAGAAATTACCTTGGCTCGCATACTGGACTCCCCGAGAACGCCTCAGCTCGTTTGGACTTGTTGAGTCAAGACTTGAAATGGTTGTCCGCATCAACAAAGTCTGCGGCTTGAAGCAGACGGAATCTCGCCTGCCCCAGGCAAACGCGGCATGGAGGGAATCGCTTGCCAGAGACGGCTATGACCGGATGAGGTTGAGCGTGATCGCTTCCGTCCAACTTGTCATGAGTTGCCTCGTAGATACCGGAAGTGGGTACAGCATCTCCCGGTTTGTACAGCTTGGCGTTCCTGGCCGCCGTGGTCCTCAGAGATGCCCCCGTTTGTTCCCCTGAAGCAGTTGCACTGTTCACAGGCTGCTGCTGAGCGGCTTCCGCGTAGGCTGTGGTGCACGAGGCGCCCGTCGCACCCAGGATCGCCGCACTCGCCGCTGCTCCAACAGCGCCAGTAAGCACTTCACGCCGGCTCCATCCCCTCGTATTCATGATTCCTCCTTCTTGCTCCTGACCTTCAGTCTGTGATCCTTGCGCTACCGCACGACTACAGCCAATCCCTCCGGAATCACCGTGACCCTGGCGTCTTTTCCCTGGAGCGCATAGGCGCGATTCATTGCCTCGTCAAAGGTTTTCACCGGCTCCATGTGCATGTTCCTGACCATCGCAGGATCCACCATGTCGGAGACGATGATGACGTGGTGACGATCGAGAATGCGCGCAAGCACTTGGGATTCCCACTGGTCGGGTACCGTATGAGCGCGATCGACCTTGGCAAGATGGTCAAGGAGTTCCCTGGGGGTCTTGCATTGGGCCAGGTTGTTGTAGAAGCCTTTGCCGCCCGATCCGTCCGACAGACCGGCTATCATGACAATCACGCCGCCGTCCTTGTTGGTGGCCTCGGCGGAAACCATGCCCTTCACCGCCTGGTAGATGTTCTGGTCCATCGGATATCCGCTGTTGGTGACAACAGTGATATCGCTCTCGATCTTTTTCACTTCGGCCAGCGAGGCGAGGAACTCGGCGCCCCTGACGTGGGCTTTCTCCAACTCGCCGGCAAACGAGGCGATGATTTCCAGGTCTCCGTTCAGCACGACATTGAGGATGAACCTCAATCCCGCAGCTATGGCTGCGTACAGCATGTCCTTGTGGATGGGATTGTTCTCCAGGATGCCGGGGCGGGCATACGGAGAACTGATGAACTCGCTGCAGTGATCCGCAAGAATGGTCTTGTAAGAAGAGATTCCGGGGAGCACGGACTTTCTGCCACCGGAATAACCGGCAAATAAGTGGGGTTCAATGAAGCCTTGTGAGATCAGCAGGTCAGCCTCAGCTGCGACTCGGTTGACGATGCACTCGCCGCCGGAGGGAAGCGTGCCGACCTTAACCATGGCCGTGTCGTCGGTGGAGATGTGCATGACAATTTGCTCTTTATCCACAATCTCCTGTCCATATTTATCCACCAGTTCCTCGTACGTCGAAGGTCGATGAAAACCGGTCGCCACCAGGATCTTGATGTTGGCATCCGGTTGGACTGAACGAATCCGCCGCAAAAGGATGGGGGTAATAATTTTGGACGGCACGGGGCGAGTGTGGTCCGAGCTGATAATGACAATGTTCTTCTTGCCCTTTGCCAGCTCCTCCAGTTTGGGAGAGCCGATGGGATGATCCAGCGAGGCTTCTACCAGTTCGGACTGGGACAAACCGGGTTTGTACTCCTCAACTCTTGAAACCAGCGTCCCCGCAAAATTCCGGTCGTCAATTTCGACCGGGATGCGTTTCTTGTCATACGGCAAAAGGAATTTCACGGCTTCCCTCAATTGGTTAATAAGTGTTGACCAGTAGCCAAGCCACCGCCGCGACCAGAAGCGGCGCTGCGAAAGCAATGATGACCGAGTCCGCGGCTTCACTTCGTTTCATAAGGCCACCTCCAACCACTGATCTCCGGGCTGTCGATGCCGTGCTCATAGGCGTGGCGCCGGCATGCGATCTGGCAGTCGCGGAATTCCTCCTTGGCATGCGCGCCGTTCCGCTGCAGCTTCGGGATGCGGTCAATCGCGTCGATGGCAAGACTGAACCGGTCGGTCTGGTTGTTAATGGCCAGTTCCATGGGCGTGTTGATGTTGCCCTTTTCTTTGTACCCCCGCACATGCAGGTTGTGGTGATTGGTGCGGCGATAGGCGAGACGGTGAATCAGCCAGGGATAGCCGTGGAAGTTGAAGATGACCGGCTTGTCGGTCGTAAATAATGAATCGAAATCCGCATCCGTCAAGCCGTGCGGATGTTCCGCATTGGGTTGCAGCTTGAATAGATCGACAACGTTGACGAATCGGATCTTCAGATCGGAGAATTTCTCGCGGAGCAATACGGTTGCCGCCAGCGCTTCTTGCGTCGGGATATCGCCCGCCGCGGCGAAAACAACATCCGGTTCGTCACCTTCATCGCTGCTGGCCCACTTCCAGATGCCGATTCCTTTGGTGCAGTGGGTGATGGCCGCGTCGATGTCCAGAAACTGCAGATGCCGCTGCTTGTCGGAGACAATTACGTTGATGTAGTTTTCCGAGCGCAGGCAGTGATCCGCAACTGACAACAGGCAATTGGCGTCCGGTGGCAAATAAATGCGGGTCACCGCCGCACTCTTGTTCAGTACTACGTCTAAGAACCCGGGATCCTGATGCGTAAAGCCATTGTGGTCCTGACGCCACACCGTTGACGTAATCAGAAGGTTCAGCGACGCGATCTTACGGCGCCACGATAACTGGTTGCAGATTGACAACCATTTCGCATGCTGATTGAACATCGAATCGATGACGTGAACGAACGCTTCGTAGGACGAGAGAAACCCGTTACGGCCGGTTAACAAGTAGCCCTCGAGCATGCCTTCCATCGTGTGCTCGCTGAGCATTTCAATCACGCGTCCGTTCGGATCCAGTTCGGTGCCGTTGCTGTCCTCGGGGAAGAATTCAGCAATCCAGAATTTTTTCGAAACCTGGTAAATTGCATCGAGTTTGTTTGACGTGTTCTCGTCCGGCCCGAACACGCGGAAACTATTCATGTTCGATTTCATGACATCGCGGAGGAAGTTGCCCAGGGGCGGCACGTTCTCCACTTCAGTGCTTCCGGGGCGCTCAACCTCGATCGCATAGTCGCGGAATTCGGGCAGTCGCAGCTTCTTCCTGAGTTCTCCATTCGCATGGGGACTGGCGCTCATACGGCGGGAGCCTTTTGGCGCTACTTCGGCGATTTCCGGTCGCAGCTTTCCGGATTCGTCGAAGAGCTCTTCGGGCTTGAGAGAGCGCATCCAGTTCTCAAGAATCTGCAGACGCTGCGGGTTGGTCTTAACGTCCGCCAGCGGAACCTGGTGCGAACGCCAAAAGGCTTCAATCCGATGTCCGTCTACCTCTGCCGGCGCACCCCATCCCTTCGGCGATCGCAGTACCACCATGGGCCAGCGTGGCCGGGTCGCAATGCCGCTCTTCCGGCACTCTGCCTGATGTGTCCTGATCTCGGCCAGGCAGCGCTCCAGCGTCGCGGCCATCGCCTGGTGCATGCTGTTGTGATCGGAACCTTCAACGAAGTACGGGGTCCAGCCGTAGCCGCGCAACAGGTTTTCCAGTTCCTCGTGGGTGATCCGCGCCAACAGGGTGGGATTGTTGATCTTGTATCCGTTGAGGTGAAGTATGGGCAGAACGGCGCCATCGCGAATCGGATTCAGGAACTTGCTGATATGCCATGAGGTGGCCAAAGGACCCGTTTCCGCTTCCCCGTCACCGACCACGGCTCCAACGATCAAGTGAGGGTTGTCGAACGCGGCTCCACAGGCATGCGAAAGGACATAGCCCAGTTCACCTCCCTCGTGAATGGATCCTGGAGTCTCAGGCGTGCAGTGACTGCCAATGCCGCCAGGGAACGAGAACTGTTTAAAGAAATCTCCGAGGCCTTTTTCGTCCTGGCTTTTCTCTGGATAGATTTCGCTGTAGGTGCCCTCGAGATATATTGGAGCCAAAACTCCAGGCGCGCCATGACCCGGGCCAGCGAGAAAGATCGATTCGGCGTCATGCTTCCGTATAAGTCGACTCAAGTGGGTGTAGATGAAGGCAAGCCCGGGGCTGGAGCCCCAATGACCGAGCAACCGACTCTTGATGTGCTCGGGCTTCAAGGGCTCGCGCAGAAGGGGATTTGCTTGAAGATAGATCATGCCCAGAGCCAGATAATTGCACGCCCGCCAGTAGGCGTCGATCTTGTTTAGTTCATCGGTGGCAAGCGGCGCTCCCGCAACAGTCGATCGTGCTACGCCGTAGGCGCTCAACGACTCCGTGGATTCCTCAGTTTTCGCGAGCAATGTCATTGGTTTTTCCTCATTTCCTGGTTGGGCGCCTTCGTCTGCGCTGTTTTGACAGTCGGTGGAGTAAAGCAGGCCCCGTACTTGCTGGATTACTGTCTCTCTCTTCTCGAGTGTGAACCCTGACACCGATTACGGCAGTGCTCATTTTGCGCCTCAATTCTCTTGAGGGGAGCGCGTCGGCTAGCAAGCATATTCGGCGCGAGAGATGTTTAACTTGCGCATCTTGGTCTGCAGAGTGGTGCGCTTTAATCCCAGTCGCTCGGCTGCTCCGCCGCGGCCCGATACGCGTCCTGACGCTTCTTTCAAAGCTGCGATGATTGCCTTGGATTCCGCCTGACGAAAGGTCGACGGGGCAGTGATGAACATCTCGGAGTAGCTAGATAGCTCCAACACCGGAACCTCCAACTCATCTCCGCGAGTAAGAATCACGGCACGTTCAATAAAGTTCGCCAGCTCCCGAATGTTCCCTGGCCAGGCATTCCTGGTGAAAAGTTCCATAGCGTGGTTCGGAATTGAATTGATCTGTTTGCCCATGCGCCTGGATATCTTCGAGACGAAGTAATTCACCAGGAGCGGAATATCTTTGCGCCGTTCTCGAAGCGGCGGGATCTCAATCGGAAAAACGTTGAGCCGGTAAAACAGATCCTCGCGAAAGCTTCCGCTGCGGACCATGTCAGGCAGGCTTCGATGCGTTGCGGCGATCATTCGCACATCCACCTTAATCGTCCTGGTGCTTCCCAGACGTTCAAACTCCTGCTCCTGCACTGCGCGTAACAATTTCGGTTGCACTTCCAGGCTGATGTCGCCTATCTCATCGAGAAATAGCGTGCCCCCGTCCGCCAGTTCCAATCTGCCCTTCTTTTGCATGAGCGCCCCGGTGAACGCGCCCCTCTCGTGCCCGAAGACGTCGCTTTCCAGGAGCCCCGACGGAGTGGCGGCGCAGTTCATACAGACGAAGTTGCGGTGGCGCCGGTGACTGAGCTTGTGAATTGCGCGTGCAATCAGTTCCTTCCCCGTTCCCGTTTCTCCGTGAAGCAGAACGGTGGCGTTGGTGGGAGCAACAATCGCCACCTGTTCGAGTACCCTCTGCAAGGCGGAGCTGTGGCCGACGATGTCTTCAAACCCGTAATCAGAGCGGATTTCTGTTCCTGGATAGAGCTGCTCGTCTTCGAAGCCGCTCACCTTGGGGAAGCGTGCTTCCATGAAACCTCCGGGGTCTGTGAAAACTGCCGTCGCCATTTGTTCTCCTCTTTAGACCGGAATCCAGCCCCGGCCGCTCCCAACGTCTTATGTGCATTCGCTAGTAGTCGAGCCCTGCCTCGGGGCGCAGCGGCACAAGATTGTACGCCAGGCCCAACATCATTCCGGCAATGCGGCAGTTGTCGATGGTGGGTTGATCCGAAGAGAACAGCAGTTCCTCGGCGTTTCGGCAAAGGTGATCGGCGATCTTGACCCGTTGCGAGTATTTGCGGACTGACGTCCGCGTCATAACAGCGAAATCCCGTTGATCCGTGCAGTGCTCAGTAGGCTGAATCGTCCGCATTTGGTTTCTCTCCTTCCGTCGTGAAGCGAGTTTTCGGTCAGGCATATTGGTAGGAATCGATGTCGAGTCTTCTGATTCGAGACATAAGGGTTGTGCGGCGAACGCCCATGCGGGCGGCAGCTCCATCCGGCCCTCCGACGCGACCCTTGCATTCTGAAAGCGCCTGAATGATCTCCTCCCGCTGCTTCTTGGTGTGATCATTCAACGCCCGCTCTCTGCTTAGCGAGCTGATGGTTTCCTTCACGATTCGCGCGATTTGGTCTTCCCTTTGGGGCGCGGCGACCAGAACCGGATCGTCGGTGTTCATTTTGCGTAGCTCCGATAGAGGCGCCTCGAGGGTCTTGCCCCGCGTCAGGATCACTGCGCGTTCTATAAAGTTCTCCAACTCCCGGATGTTTCCCGGCCATTCCCACGCCACCAGCCCCTTGATGACTGACGCAGGAACGGAATCGATCTTCTTTTGCATCTGCCTGGCTATCTTCTGAACGAAATACTTGGCCAGCAGAGGAATGTCTTCTCTGCGCTCTCTGAGTGGAGGAATCCGAATCGGGAAGACGTTGAGTCGGTAGAAAAGGTCGCAGCGAAATTCGCGGTCCGCCACCATCTTTTCGAGGTTGCGGTTGGTAGCCGCCACAAGTCGAATATTCACCTTGCGGGTATGCGTGCTGCCCAGGCGCTCGAACTCCCTCTCTTGCAAGACCCTTAAGAGCTTCGGTTGGATTTCCGTTGGAATATCACCTACTTCATCCAGGAACAGCGTGCCCTGATCAGCGAGTTCCATGCGCCCGACCTTTTGATTGATCGCGCCGGTGAACGCTCCCTTTTCATGCCCGAAAAGTTCGCTCTCCAGCAGGCCGGTCGGGATCGCCGCGCAATTGAGCTTCACAAACGTGCGCTCTCTGCGCCGGCTGCGTTCGTGGATGGCGCGAGCGATCAGTTCTTTTCCTGTTCCGGTTTCGCCAAGCAGCAGGACAGTGGAATCGCATGGGGCGACTGTTTCGACTAGTTGCAGAGCGTGTTTCAGCGCCGGGCTGCATCCGATGATCTGCTCGAATCCCATCTCGCTGCGGATTTCCTCTTCGAGGTACAGCTTTTCCTGGGCAAGCCTGTCTCTCTGTTCAGAAATCTCCTCGTAGGCCGGAGCTCTGTCGATTGCGATGGCGATCTGGCCTGCAACCTGGCTGAGGAATTCAATCTCGCCGGCGTCGTATTGACCCTCCACGGTTTGCCCAGTCGCCAGGAGCCCAAGAGCCCGACCGAGGTTGGCGAGGGGAATATCGCATACGGTCCTCGGTCCTGAGTGAACCAGGGCCGTTGAATCGGCAGGAGCGACGATCGATACTTGTTCAGGCAATTTCGGCAAGACGGAACTCTTGCCGGCAACATGATTGAAACGGCTGTGATGGCCGGCGCCTGATCGTTGAAACAGTTGCGGGTCTGCCATATCGCTCACCTTTGGAAAGATCGTCCCCGTGAGGCCTCCAAGGTCTGTGAAAGCAACAGTCGCGGCCATAGTCCCCTCCACCGTGGCGTTTCTTGATCTGGACTGCAACATGAATGTTCTTTTATGCAGCCTGGGCCTCGTCGAGATGGCGCCCGGTCCAGAGCTTGAATTCAATGTTGCGGGATATCATGATATGCAGTTCCGGATCGAGGCTGTTCGCCCCGTCGGAAGACTCGGCGCGCGCGACCTTGGCAGCCTGGACTTCCCGGAAGATCTCCCTGATCTCTTCCGGCGTCTTGGGTTCAGAGTGGTATCCCATTGGGAGTCTCCTTTCCATATGCAGCCCGTCGTGGCGTATTGCCCTGCCGAAGCTGGTCACTCTGTTAGTGGTCGACTTGGGTTCCGATACGCAGCGGCGCGAGATTGTACGCCCAGCCCAACATCGTTGCGGCAATGCAGCAGTTGTCAATGGTGGGTGAATTCGTTGAGAGCACGAGATCCTCGGCGTTGCGGCGAAGATGATCGGCGATCCTGGCTGGGTTCGCCCCTTTGAGAACTGTGGTTCGCGTCATAACGGCGTAGTGTCCTCTATCGGTGTAATGCTCACTGCGCTGAATAGTAGCTGGCATTCTCGTTTCTCGCCTTCTGCCCCGCATTGGAGGGGCGCTTGTCCCGCCTTCGCGCTGGCATCACGTGTTCCTCACGCTGGACAAGTATGACGTGAAGTCTGCGCTGAACTGCGTTCGATCACAACGTCAAATTGGAGGATTGTGGTCCGGGATGATAGTAGGGCGTGAATTGTCCCTTCCGAGTCAGGGCGCTCACACTTTTGGAGGGTTTAGAAGTCGTCTAATATCGCGAAGGTTGGATGTGCTTTCTTCCGTAAAGCTGGGCATCGATCGACCAGACTCCGGGTCCGATCATCGCCACCGTGGCGCCCAGGCCGGCCAGCAAGATGGCGATCAGCGGGTTTTCCAACCACGCGAAGAATATCCAGGCCTCGACTACGGCGATCGCCATTCCGGCAATCGGTGTCCACAAGCCAAATAGGAGAAGTGTCCCCGCGACAGACCCGATTAGATATGGAAGGCTTGGCGCCAGACTCGTCGTTTGCAGGAGATGGTTGTGCCCGATATAGAGCAGAAGCATGCTCGTTAGAACTCGCTGAACCAAAAGACCGAAGCCGGGCCAGCCCTCCGCGAATGTGGAAAAGAGGCGTTGCAGGAGTATTCTCCTCGATTCATGCTAGCGAATGCCTGAAAGGAGGGAAACGGCCTAAAGTGGAGTTTTGGAATCCTACTTTTGGTCCGCGTTAAGGTCGATTATGCCCCGTTGCAGCCCGATGGTGACGGCATGAGCCCGATCGTTCGCGGCAAGCTTGGATAGTATGTTTGTAATATGGCTTTTGACGGTTGTCTCCCCGATTGAAAGCTTATCCGCGATTTGCTTATTGGAATTGCCGGAGGCGATCAAGCGAAGCACTTCCATTTCGCGCGAACTCAGTGCATCGTCGGCGGCGTGTTCAGCCAACTCCCTTGCAATTTCGGGCGGTATTCGCTTGTGCCCGGCATTGACACTCCGGATCGCCTCCAATAGTTCTCTGCCCACATGCGCCTTCAATATGTAGCCCCGGGCACCTGCCTTGATGGCTCTCAGCACCTGAACATCACCGGAATAGGTCGTCAATACAATGATCTTTGCATTAGGAAACTCCTCTCGGATTCGGCTGATTGCTTCGGTGCCATTCAACTTCGGCATTTGAAGATCCATCAGAGTCACATCGGGGCGGTGCAGTCGAAATTGTCTGATTGCTTCCTCTCCATCGGAGGCCTCTGCCACCAGCTCCATATCCCGCTCACCCTTGATCAAGCCCGCGATCCCTTCGCGCAACAGGGGATGATCGTCAACGGCAAGGACTCGAATCAAATCAGGATTCGCGCTCATGCATCCTCCGTTTGCGGAACAGCCTAGACCAACCGCCATTCCGTGACTTCTTATAAGCGCGCGCCGCAGGCAGTGTCAGTCGGACTTCCGTACCCGCTCCGGCTTCGCTCCAGAATTCCAATCGAGCTCCAATTTCACGTGCGCGCTCATGTACACCTGGCATGCCCCAGTGCCCGGCGCGCCCGCCATCTTTCAATACCTGTGGGTCTATACCTTTCCCGTCATCGCGAACAATCATACGGAAAACATCTTTATCGTAACGTATCTCCGCTTCAATGGCGCGCGCGTGTGCATGCCGGAAGGCATTTTGGAGCAGTTCCCCGGCAACTCGAAGAACCTCTTCTTTGACGATAGGAGAAAGGCCCCGGCGCTCGCCTTCTACGATAACGTTGAAACTCGGCGAGCTGTTCTTGCCATCGGGCGTGGAGGCTAGTTCTTCACCTATTGCAATCAACATTTGATCGAAGTCGTTCTCCGCGGATAGCTCGGAACGAAGTTCTTGAATCGACTGCCGGCCTTCGTCCATTGCCTGCTCTGCCCGAATTAATGCGCTGTCGAGAGCTTGTATGGCCTCTTCGGGACGGCCGGGGAGCAGGTTGCGGACCGCATAAAAGCGGTACAACAGCCCGTGGAAACTCTGCAACAGAGTGTCGTGCAGGTCCCGGGCAATCCGTGCTCTCTCTCCGATCTTTGCCTCAAGACCGATCGTGATCTCCTGCCGAACTTGCCGGACGCGGAGCTGATAAGCACCCGATAGCAGCGCTAGAACGAAGAAGGCACAAAAGGCGAGGAACCAATTCGTCTGGTAATACGCCGGCGCAATCGAAAACTCCAGCGAATCACCTTGCTCGTTCCAAACACCGCTGTTGTTGCATGCGATTACGCGAAACCGGTAAGCACCGGGAGGAAGGTTTGTATAGTGTGAGTGGCGCGGGTTGACCGGCGTTCGCCAGGCATTGTCCTGACCTTCAAGCTTTACTCGGAACTGTGTCTTCTCTGGGGCGATCAGGCTGAGAGCGGTGTAATCGATCTCCACATCGCGAGTCCGCGCCGGTAGATGCACGCTCGACGCAGCCGCGCCCGGCAAATTCTGCCAATACATCTTGTTGTCGGAGACGATTTGCTCAATGTGCACCGGCGGTGGGAGTTTATTGTCAGCAAGGTGACGGGGATCGACGACCTGAATGTCTTCTCGCGTGACGAACCACAATTTTCCATCCGCAGCTTTTGCAAGAATTGGACGGAAGTGGGACGACTCTACCAAGGGCAAGGCGCCGTCGGTTGCATCCCAAAGCGTCGGTTCAACCCGGCGCGCCGGGTCTGCGATCCAGGCATCCACTTGGCTGCGTTCGATGCGGAGCAGGCCGCAGGCCGTGTAAAGCCACAAAGAACGATCGTCCCCCTCTGTGGTCCAGTGAACTCTGTCGCACGGCAAGCCGTTCCTGGTTGTGAGGGTTGTGATCCGGCCGTCTTTGATGCGGCTT
>Ga0326727_10005076_pt1 | contig 38204 bp, 30 predicted proteins | sample MB2enrmetagenome_FD_207643 | JGI IMG/M metagenome (GOLD analysis project Ga0326727, IMG submission 207643) | Lab enriched peat soil microbial communities from McLean, Ithaca, NY, United States - MB29MY | ecosystem: Environmental > Terrestrial > Soil > Wetlands > Peat | place: USA: New York... | reverse complement strand
GCTGGGCGCGCTCAGGATCCGAAAGCGTCACGGCAGGGGCGATTTTTGCCATGCCGCGAGTTTCAGCCAAAATTCGGTATATGTCTAGCTATTTCGGGGACAATACACTAGCATTGCGCCTCGGCTGTGCGTTGGAAATGTCAATTCTCCCGCTGTTCCGCCCCTTTGGGCGGCGGATTTCGCCAGCTTTCAGGCACGAAGGTCATGCCTGTTTTTTGCGGAGTTGGCGCCGTTTTTCCGTCAACCGGCGGAACGACCGTGAGGGCATGGCATGCCGGACAGGGGACTTGCTGCCCGGAGAATTGTTCGTCACATTCCAAGCGCTGCCCGCAATGTGAACACTTAAACTTGAATTGGCTCATAAGGATTTCGCTACTGGCTGAACCGATTATAGCCGAAAACCGCGAAATCGGCCAGCTTTTTTCCCATCTCATGGCCTCGGCGGGAAGTTCGACACTCCGGCAAAGGTCGATCAGTCGGTGGCTGGAATCTCACAAATTCCGGATGCCCAGGCCGCGGCGAAGCAGATCGGTGGCTTCGTCCAATTTGCCCTCTTGTCCCAGCAGCGATCCCACATGACTCAAGGCGGCAGTTGACATCCCCGTCCTCGCGTGGCTCAGTCGTAAGGCCGCACGCCGGCATCTCTGCGATGAACAGCGAAGGAACATTTCATTCAGCCTTTTGGATTTTGCTCGGGTTGATGATAGTGATGCGAATCTGGTTTGCGGTTCAGGTGCGCAGGGCGGGCAAACGGCTCATGCCGGATAAAACCGCCGTTCGGCGCGAGGGCTGGATATACGCAATCCGTATTATTGCCTTCCTGCTGCTGGTTATTTTGATCGTGCTGCTTACCCTCAAACCCGCCTTGTGGTCGAAGCTGAATTTCCCATTGCCGTTTTGGTTGCGCTGGACGGCTTTTGCTTTGGGACTGGCCAGTCTGGGCCTCTGGACTTGGACGCACGTGATGCTGGGGACGCTCTGGTCACCCCAGTTGCAGCTTAGTGCGAACCACCGGTTGGTCACCGGCGGTCCCTACTCGAAAATCAGGCATCCGATGTACACGGCTCTGTTGACATGGACGACGAGTCTTGGCGTTGTGCTGGCTAACTGGATTCCCGTCATCTTCGCGGTCCTGGCACTGGTCATCATTGTGGCTCGGGTTCCACGGGAAGAACAGATGATGATCGAGCGCTTCGGAAATGAATACCGGGAATACATGAAACGAACCGGACGGTTTCTCCCAAAGTGGCGAGCGCCATAGGTCCGATGCCGGAGACGCCGGCCCCATTGGCGATTGACCCATCGTAGCCAATGCATTCCTCCTCGACTTTCCCTCAAAGACCTTTCATTCTCCGGCCCGAATACATGAATCTCCAGAACCCTATGCAAACCACACGCCGTCAGTTTATCCAGTCAGGGCTTGTTTGTGCCGCCGGCATGACAGTCAGTCCGAACATCGATTTGGCCGCTGATCAGCCGAAAGCCGTGTCCATCGGATTCCAACTCTACACCGTGCGCGGCGAGTTGGCCCGGAACGTCCCAGACACGATCAAAACGCTCGCGCAAATCGGCTACCACGGGGTCGAGTTTTGGGATTACAGCGGCACGCCCAACGTCTATCAGCAGTATTCCGCCGGCGACTTGCGCAAAATCCTCGATGAAAACGGCCTCAAGTGCTGCGGCATGCACGTGACTTTGGAGGCCTTGTCTGGCGACAAGCTCAAGCGCACGATCGAGAACAACCAGACCCTCGGCAATATCTACATCAACCTCGTCATGGCTCCGTCCTTTATGAAGTCCGAGTCCGGCATTGGCGAGCTGGCTTCGCTGTTGAACAAAACTTCCACCGAATGCCAGGCGCAAAACATGGTGGCGGGCTATCATTGTCACGCGTTCGACTTCGCCAAAATCAACGGGCGCTTCGCCTGGGAAATCCTTTTCAGCCAGCTCAGACCCCAGGTCAATATGCAACTCGATGTCGGCAACTGCCTGTCCGGTGGCGGCGACCCCGTCGCCATGTTCAAGGAATTCCCAGGCCGCTCTTGGTCCGTTCACATCAAGGAATACCTGGACAAAACTTTCGACAGTGATTTCTACAAAGAAGTCTTCCGTCTTTGCGAAACGACTTGCGCGACCAGATGGTACATTGTCGAAATGGGCGGCAACGATGGCATCGGCTTCGATGTGCCTCGTCAGGCGCTGGCCAAACTCCATAGCCTCGGCAAATAATGAAAACCACCCATGCCACTCCATCGCCTTTGACGGCGGGGACGCCCCAACGCGCCAACTCTGCCTCGCGCGCGGCTGGGCTTTCGCGCCGCAAATTTATGCTCGCCGGGGGCGCCGCCGCCGCTTTTACCATCGTGCCGCGCCACGTTCTGGGCGGACCGGGATTTGTCCCACCCAGCGAGAAGATCACTCTGGCCTACATCGGTTGCGGCACTCAAGGGCTTCGAGAAATGGTTGGAATGCTCCCGGTCCCTGAAATCCAGATCGTCGCCGTCTGCGATCCCGTCAAGGACAGCCACGAATACCTGGACTGGTCCGGCGACGGCTTGCGCGCTTCCATCGCCGAGGCCATGGGCAAACCGGATTGGCGGCGCGGGATGCCCGGCATTCCCGGAGGCCGCGACGTCGCCAAAGAACTCATCGAAACATTTTACGCCCGCCGGCGATCGTCCGAAAAAATCAGCGGCTGCCGCGCCTACGCCGACTTCCGCGAATTACTCGAGCAGGAAAAGGACATAAACGCCGTCAAGATCATGACACCCGATCATCTTCATGCGGCCATTTCCATCGCGGCGATGAAGAAAGGCAAACACGTGCTCATGCACAAGCCGCTGGCCAATCGATTGCAGGAAGCCCGATGGGTGATCGAAGCCGCGCGCAAAACGAAAGTGGCCACGCATTTCCTGGCCGCCAACGACGGCGCCGACGTTCGGACCATCAAAAATTGGATTGACGACGGCGCCATCGGCACGTTGCGCGAAATCCACAACTGGACCAATCGCCCCGTCTGGCCGCAATACGCGAGCATCCCGACCGACACTCCCCGCCCGGCGGATTTTGACTGGTCATTGTGGCTTGGGCCATGCGCCGACCGTCCCTATCATCCGCATTACACCCACATGGTGTTTCGCGGTTGGTATGATTTCGGCGGCGGCGCGCTCGCCGATATGGGCTATTACAGCCTTTGGTCCGTCTTCAAGCTGTTCGATCTTGACTCCCCGATCTCCGTGGAATCGCATCCCAGCCACGTCTGCTCGCTCGACCGAAACGTGGCCATCAAGATCAAAAACGATTATTCCTTTCCTGACGCGTGCGTCATCCGCTTCAAATTCGCCGCCAGAGGGCCACGGCCACCCATCGATCTTTATTGGTACGACGGCTCCATGAAACCGCCCACCCCCGATGAATTGGAAATCGACGGCCAGGAACTTGCGGCCGAGGGCCTGATGTTTGTGGGCGACAAAGGAAAAATCCTGGCCGATTTTCGCGGCGAAGACCCGCAGATCGTTCCCGCCCGGAAAATGCGCGATTACTTGACAGCCCGGAATCTTTCCGCGCCGCCTCCATCCCCTCGCGACTTCGCCAAAGCCGGGCGTCTCGCGATCGACCGGTGGGTAGCCGCCTGCAAAGGCGGCCCGGCGACTTACGGTGACTTCCTCCAAGGCGGGCCGATCTCCGATGCCTTTAACCTGGCCGCGGTCTCCCTGCGGCTGGGCGGACGGAAATTGGTCTTTGACGCTTCGGCCATGCGAATCACCAACCTCCCCGAAGCCAGCCACCACTTCACCCGCGAATATCGCAAAGGCTGGGATCTTCAAGGTTCATGACCTGTCATTGGCAATAATTCCATCGCGTCACCACAGGCCGGAGGAAGGCGAATCCTGATCGACTGACTGGTTTAACGCTGAAAGGGTATTTCAAGTGGCACGGGCCGCTTGTCATGCAACCGGCGTGCGGCCTCTCCGACGAGCCTCAGATACCAGTCGCTGGGCCAGCCATCGTAACCGACAAAGTGTCCTTGCGTCGGTGGAGAACTTGTCACTTTGAAAATGGCCGTGCCCTCGTCCACCTCGTCCATCATCGCCACGTACACGGTGTCCGCGCCAAGCTTGGATAACGCATAGAACTGCTCCCAAAGGAACTGGCCGCCACGACGCGCGATCAGGCTCGTGCCCGGCGCCAGCCTTTGCAGATTATCCCAACTGAAGCCCGGGTAAACCACTGGAATCCAGAGCATTCCCAGCCGTTCACACTCGCGTTGATCTTCGGCCCAGTAGTAGGTGGCCGCGTGTTTCACGCCGGATTGGTCCGGGACATAATTTCCGACATTCCAAGGGCAATAGGCGCCGAATCGCCGGTAAAACTTCTGCCATGCGGGGTCCGGATTGCGCCGCCAGTTCCAGTCGCCGCCACCGATCAGGAAGGCGGAATAACGTCCGGGAATTCGGAAAAAGTCGATCAGGCGGTTGGCCAGTTCAGGGTTCATCAGATTATGCTCGTTCTCGAAATAGAAGCCCCAGATTTGCACGACCGGCTGGCCGTCCTGGCGCAAGTAACGCGGATCTTCGATGACTTTCGCGTCCACCATTTTCTTCCAATCCGACGTGAGGACGTCGAATACGCCTTCCAACGGCATGCCGGCGATGTCATAGGAAAGCGCCCAGATGCGGCCGGTCTCGAGCGCCGCGGCCCGGACATGGTTGAGCACCCGTAAACGGGATGGATACCGGGCGGCTATCGGACCGCCGGGCAGGTCCACGACAAAGTGCTGCAGCCAGGCGCCATCGATGCCATAATCACGCATCCACTCGAAATGACGGAGCACCGTTCGGGCATTATCGGAGCTGAACAGTTCTGCCTGACCGCCCCCGGGATAGGTGAAACCAGGCGCCGGAAAACGCTCCGCCGTGGAATAGTCAGCCATGTCAGGCCACATTTCGAAAGTCAAGAGATTCGGCGCGATCCGTCCCGAATCGCGACTCCAATGAATCCAACCCATGCTGGCGGCATCATTCGGGCACCGGAACCAACCTTGGTAACCACACATCACCTTGCCCCGCACGGATGCGGTGTCCACGATGCTTGCGCGGCCTGCCGGCATCGTCACGGGGAATGTTTCATCGGCGCCGACTACAAAAGAGGAGAGGAGGAACATGAGGAAGCAACACGGCTTATGGCGGGCCAATCCCATCAAAGCAGCTATTGGAAACTTTCGCATGATACCGTCCACAAACAAAATCTGAGCCACACGGGAACAGAAGGCAAGCATGGCAGGCATGTTGTTTTCCAAACAGGGAGCCGCGTGTCGCCACCAAAACGCCTGCGCGCCCATTTGGACATACGGTGCGCAGTCACCAGCGGGCAATACTCAATATCAGAGTGCCATCGCCATCCGCAAATTATCGCTGGATAATGCCGCGGGGACTGTCATTGACATTCACGAACCGGCCATCGAAGATTTCATCCACCCGAGTTTTACTCGCTGATCGAAATTCAAATGAACCGCTTGTGTCATTTTGTCAGCGCCGGTGTCATCCTTATTGCCGAAGGGTACCGCCTGGCCGCCGAAACCAACCAGGCGCGGGTGAACGTGGATGCCGGGCAAATTGTGCGGACGGTGGACGCGCGGCTATTCGGCCTGAACACGGCGATTTGGGATTCGTATCTCGACTCGGCTGGCACGGTTTTCGCCCTGCGCGAACTGGATGCGCAGGCCCTTCGATTTCCGGGTGGATCGCTTTCGGATGAATATCACTGGATGTCAAACACCATCGGCACCAACGGCAGAAGGTGTCCGACATCGTTTTCAAATTTTGTCCACGTCGCCACGAACATCAATGCGCAGGTTTTCATCACTGTCAATTACGGTTCAGGCTCGCCGGAGGAAGCGGCGGCGTGGGTTCGCCAGGCCAACATCACCAATCGCTGCGGCTTTAAATACTGGGAAATTGGCAATGAAAACTTCGGCTTCTGGGAACATGATGAAAATTCGCCGCCGCACGACCCGTTGACTTACGCGACGCGCGCCAAGGAGTATTTCAGCCGGATGAAGGCCGCAGACCCGGCCATCAAAATCGGCGTGGTCGTCACCGCGGACGATAGCGGCTGGACACCCAAAATGCTGGCGAGATTGAAGGATCTCGGCGTGACGCCGAATTTTGTAATTGACCATCTTTACGCCGAGAATCCCGGAAGTGAAAATGACGCACGGCTTTTGCAGTCCGCCTCCCAATGGACGGCTGATGCGGCGAAATTGCGGCGGGAGTTGAAAACTTGTTTTGGCGGCGCCAGCACAAACGTGGAATTGATTTGCACGGAAAATAATTCCGTTTCCGAACAGACAGGCAAACAGACCACCAGTCTGGTCAACGCGCTCTACCTTGCGGACAGTTGGGGGCGGATTGCGCAGACGGAGTTTAATTCATTCCTCTGGTGGGATTTGCGGAATGCTCAGGACCGAAAAAGCAACAACAGCAAGGCGCTTTATGGCTGGCGGCCATACGGCGACCACGGAATCATGTCCGGCAACGACACGCGCTACCCGACGTTCTATGCCTTCAAACTGCTGAAATATTTTGCGCGCGGCGGTGACCGGATTGTGCGCGCGACCAGCGACAATAAACTGCTTTCAGTTTATGCCGCGCGGCGCGCTGACGGCACCATGTCATTGCTCGCCATCAACAAAGGCCCGCGCGTCACGCTGAAGGCGAGTTTCTCAATCGCTGGTTTCCGGCCGGAATCCGCCGCGACAATATATTCTTATGGCATTCCGCAGGACGAGGCCGCCCGCACCGGAACCGGTTGGGAGGACATCGCGCAGACGTGTTTTGTCGGCGCGGCGGCGGAATTTGCCTGTGCATTTTCGCCGTATTCGGCCACGGTCATTGCGCTTTCGCCGCTTCGCGCGAAATAATGAACAGGTTTGAAACCCCTGGGCATTTTTCTTCAAGCCGCGATTATTGGGCTAGTGTCAAAAGGAGAAATGATTTGATTCTGTGAGGCCTCGCTCCAGCATGCGCCGTCAAATTATATCCACCCCCGTCCAACACCTTCTAAAGGTGTTGGCACGCGTGGGAGTGAGGTTAAAACTTTTCAACCAAGTTCAAGTCCTTTTCATCATCATGGTAACACCCAAGGCTGGAGTAAATACGGCCAGCTAACGATTCACCCTCCACAGGATCGGTGACAGCGTGCGCCCGCCCCCGGCTTATGTCAGAGCTTGTTTCTGCTGGACACTACTCGTGTTCAGTTCTTCAATGAATTCCATGATCACAAAGGCGGATGCTGCTTCTTGTCGCTTTCCCCGCCGTACGCGGCGGCAGTTTCTCGGCCAGACAGCTATTGTTTTGGCTGTCGCTGCCATTGAACCGCCTGCAACCCTCCTAAGCAGCGCCGCGGAAAGCCCCAGCGGAAAAGTCAAAGGAACCCTCGTCGGCTCAAATATTTACGGTTGGGGCCAATATGCACAGCGGGACCATAAAAGCCTTGATGTTGAGGGCGTTATGTCCGCATTGCGCGACGCGGGCTACGACTATCTGGAGAGCTTTCTGGACATCGGACGCCCGGAAGAAAACGGCCGTTTTGCGGACCAACTTCGGGCCAAGGGGCTCCAGCCGATCAGCCTTTACACAGGAGCGCGGCTGCATGAAGGCGGCGAGGCCAAAGATGCCGTGGGAAAGGTGCTCACCGCAGCAAAGGTTTGTCAGCAAGCCGGTTTCTCTGTCCTTTGTTGCAATCCGGATCCGATCGATCGTGAGAAAACTGACGATGAACTAAGAACCCAGGCCAGTGCCCTGACCGATCTGGGAGAGGGTTTGAATTCGCTGGGGATGAAACTAGGTGTTCATCAGCACATGCCCGCAATGGCCAACCATGCCCGGGAGTTTCATTATGAGTTTCGCCACACGAAGCCCGGAGTGGTGGGCTGGTGCTATGACGTTCACTGGGTCTGGAAAGGTGGAGTCATGCCCCTGGACGGACTCAAGGAATATGGCGAGCGTGTGGTCACCTGGCACCTGAGGCAAAGTCGCGACGGCATTTGGTGGGAGGAGCTTGATAGCGGGGACATCGATTACGTGGCAGTAGCTAAGTACGCCAAGGAACATAAACTGGCTCGGCGCTTTACCGTCGAACTGGCGCTCGAGCCTGGCACCAAAATAACCCGCTCGGTCGTCGAAAACCACCGCCGAAGCAGGGAATTCGTCCGGCGCGTGTTTGAAACCTAAGCTGAACATTAAATTAAAACCAACCCTTATGCCTATGAAGAACATCTCGCCTGGATCGGAACCCATCACACGCCGGGACTTCCTCAGAACTTCCGCCGTGGCAGCCTCCATCGCCGCAGTTGGGACGCTCGATGTGAGCCGCACCGCTTACGCAGGCGGGACGGATACGCTCAAAGTTGGAATGATCGGGTGCGGCGGGCGCAACGCCGGGGCCGCTGTGCAGGCACTGACCGCTGACAAGGGCGCGCGGCTGGTGGCGATGTGTGATATTTTCCGTGACCGCATCGACGCCAAGCGAGAAGCGATCAAAGCGCAAAAGGCCGATCAGGTGGATGTGGATGACGACCATTGTTTTACTGGTTTTGAGGGCTACAAGCGCGTGATCGAAGCTTGCGATGTGGTGCTGATTGCCAACGCGGCGAAGTTCCATCCTTTGCATGCCATCAGCGCGATTCGGGCGGGCAAGCATGTCTTTGTCGAAAAACCGCACGGCATTGACCCCAGGGGCGTCAAGCTGATGCAACAAGCGTGCGACCTGGCCACGGAAAAGAAGCTCTCCATCGTGTCCGGGTTGCACAGCCGGTTTCATGCCGGCTACGAGGAGACGGTCAAACGAATTCAGGACGGGGCCATCGGTGACGTGGTAACCATCGAGGAGAATTTCCTGCGGTCGCCTTATGGGTTGACAGAACGGAAACCCGGCCTGACTGAGCTGCAATGGCAATGCAGCACCCAGTATCACTTCCGCTGGCTTTCTGGAGACGACGTGCCGCAGTCACTGGTCCACAACATGGACCGGGCCAGTTGGGTTTTGGGTAATGCGGTGCCCATCAATTGCCATGGCTTGGGAGGCCGCTCGACGATGACGCAGCCGGTTTACGGCGATGTCTTTGATCATCATTCGGTCGTTTACCAATTCGACAAGGGTGTTCGGATTTACGCGCTATGCCGGACCACCACTGGCTGCTACGACGAAGATTCGAGCCTGATCTTTGGCGCCAAGGGAAGGGCCTCGATCAAGGCGTGCCGGATCTGGGGTGAACGGAATTGGCGCTGGCAAGGCGAATGCGATCCTTACCAATTGGAGCACGACAAACTATTCGCCGGGATCCGCTCCGCCCAACCGATCAATTGCGGCCATTACATGGCTCGCAGCACCATGATGACAGTAATGGGCCAAATCTCCTGCTACACGGGCAAAGAAGTTACATGGGACCAAATCAATCAGTCCGAGTTTTACTACCCGCCGCTCCCGGAGGATTGCCGCGATGATATGGAGCCGCCCACCACGCCGGATGCCAGTGGCTCTTACCCAGTCTTTTTCCCCGGCAAAACCGCGTTGCTCTAAGTACTGATGAATGGAATCGCCCGGCATTGGAACTTGCGGAATCACTTTGCCGCAACGTTGAGCAGGGACCGAACGCCAAAGATGATTATCTTTGCGAGTCTTTTGCTGATAATCAGCCTTTTTCAGGGATTTGCCCAGACTCCAACCGTGGTTGCAACTCATAAGGCTCGGATCCTGTTGCTGACTGGCATCGACTATCCCGGCCATCTTTGGAAACAGACGACGCCGCTTTTGAAAGAAGCCTTGGAGAAAGACAGTCGAATGGAAGTGTTTGTCGCCGAAGATCCGGCCTTTCTCGATTCCTCGGCCATCGATCATTATGATTTGATCCTGTTGCATTTTCAAAATTGGCAAGCCAAAGGGCCGGGGCAAAATGCACGGGATAATCTGCGCCGCTTCGTCGAAAACGGCAAAGGAGTGGCCCTGGTGCATTTTGCCTGCGGTGCCTGGCACGACGAATGGCCGGAGTTCGCCAATCTGGCTGGGCGGGTTTGGTTCGGCCCGAACCCCGGACCTGACAAACGGCAACATGATCCATACGGACCTTTCCGAGTAGAAATCGTGAAGCCCGAACACCCGATCGTCAGGGGCATGAAGGACTTTGATACGCAGGATGAACTTTACACTTGTCTGACCGGGGAACACCCGATCCGGGTAATCGCCCAGGCCCAATCCAGGATCGACGGCAGGTATTATCCCATGGCTTTCGTCTCGGATTACGGGAAGGGCCGAACGTTCAATTGTGTTCTTGGCCACGATGTTAAGGCGCTCGGCGTTCCGGACGTACAAGAGATGTACCGGCGTGGTTGCGCATGGGCGGCCGGGCTTGAGCCTGTTGCGGATATGAAATAGAGCGTGTGCGTGCATGCCATGCGCCTGACAAGTTAGCTTGCCAGTAACTCTCGCATTACGGGAGAACCTTGATTTTCGCTTGCAATTTGTGCCGTATAGTATTATTGGCGATATAGATCAAGCGCCACCCTACTGGGAACGCCTGTTGGTGGATGCGAAATTGATCCAAAATGCCGAGCAGTTTCATTTCCGCCCCTTCAATGGGCACCACTGCCAGGTGCCCGTCACCGATGGGCATGGCAAGCTCTCGACTGAATTGCGACAGTGGCTTCCCTTTCTTGAAAAAACCCTGGCCCTCTGGCTCAAGGGGAGCCAAGCTGGTCGCGAAGTGTTCGTTGTGCCTGAAATGGGACCTGTCCGTGGTGGGTACAACTTTGCCCAACTTCCCAATAGCTGGGAAGACGCTAAAATCCTGCGCCGCCTCATCGGCAAAGCATGGCAAAAAGCCCTCGCCTCGAAACAAACATAATGAGATCCATGACCTCGCGCGAACGCCTCATAACCACTTTGAACCATCGTCAACCCGAGCGGGTCTGTGTGGACTTTGGAGGCACTTGGATTAGCGGCATCCACACTTCCATCGTTCACCAACTCACGCAACGCCTGATCGGGCCACCGGCCCCGCCGCCTCGCGTCCACGAACCTTACCAGATGCTGGCCGAAGTGAACGCCGAACTTCGGGCCGCGCTCGGGGTGGATGTCATTGGCGTCTGGCCGCGCAAGAATATTTTCGGTTACGAAGCGTCCGGGTGGAAACCGTTCACGCTGTTCGATGGCACGCCTTGCCTCGTGCCGGGCAACTTCAATGTCACGCCCGCGCCCGATGGTGGTTGGCTGATGTATCCCGAGGGCGACACCTCCGCGCCTCCATCGGCACATATGCCAAAAGGTGGCTATTTCTTTGACGCACTGATCCGACAGGAACCAATGGACGAGGATAATTTGAACCCGGAGGACAACCTTGAAGAATTCGGACTGCTTTCGGCGGAGGATATCGCCTATTACCAGCAACAGGCGGCCTGGCTCGACCGGAATGCCATGGATATCGGGGTCGTTTTGCTCGCTCCCGGCACGGCCTTCGGCGACATCGCCCTTGTGCCGGCCCCGTTCCTCAAGCACCCGAAAGGCATCCGTGACATCACCGAGTGGTATATGGCCACCGCGGCGCGCCCAGACTACGTTCATGCGGTGTTCGAAAAACAGTGTGAGTACGCCTTGAAAAATCTGGCAACGCTGATCGGCATGTTCGGCGGCCGGGTGCAGGCGGTGGTGACCACCGGCACCGATTTCGGGACGCAGAAAAGCCTTTTCATTTCCATTGAATCTTACCGGAATCTGTTCAAGCCCTATCACCAACGGCTCAACGAACTCATCCACCGTAAGTCGAACTGGAAAACCTTCATCCATTCTTGTGGTGCGGTTGCACCGCTGATTCCGGATTTCATCGACGCCGGCTTCGACATTCTAAACCCGGTCCAGTGTTCCGCCGCCGGCATGGATCCGGTCCAGCTCAAACGGAATTTCGGCCGGGACATCACCTTCTGGGGTGGATGCGTCAACACCCAGCACACCATGTATGAAACGCCACAAGCGGTCTATCGAGAGGTCCGCGAGCGCATTGACATCTTTAACCAGGACGGCGGCTATGTTTGCAACTCAGTCCATAACATCCAGGGCAATTCACCGATTGAAAACGTCCTTGCGATGTTCAAGGCCATTAAGGATAGCAGCCTCTAGAATCATGGCGCCATGTGCTTCCTGAAGGAACAACTCATTCGTGGGAGGCGGAGACCGACGGGAGCGGGAACGAAACAAATCCCACGCCGGGACCGTTCAAGAATTCCGGCACAAGCGATCTCAAACTCAAGGTGTGATGATCATGAGCACAAGAACAACACCATGATTCTTACACCATGAAATCGAGTGTTCAACCAGCAAGTTTCGTCGCTAGAATTAACTTTTCATATCTGTTGCCTATTTGTTTGGTGGCAACTCTGGGAGGGCTATTGTTCGGCTACGATACTGGTGTCATCTCCGGCGCCATCGAACCACTCACCGCGCGTTTTAATCTCAGCGACTTCATGAAAGGCTGGGCGTCTGGCTGTGTGCTCATTGGGTGTGCGACAGGCGTGCTTCTAGCCGGGCCGGTCTCGGACCGCTTTGGGCGCCGTTTGGCCATGTTTCTGGCGGCCGCGATGTTCTTCACTTCCGCCATCGGCACCGCCTTGCCCAATGTCGTCTGGATTTTCATCCTCTTCCGCATCATGGGTGGGGTGGGTATTGGAATCGCCTCTGTCTCAACGCCGATGTATATCGCGGAGATCACGCCGGCGCACATTCGTGGACGAATGGTCGCCGTGAATCAAATCGCCATCGTAGGCGGCCTCGCCCTGACTTCATTCATTAACTACTTCATCGCCAAATCCGGTGATCAGGCGTGGCTTATCGCGAGCGGTTGGCGCTGGATGTTTGGCGCGGGCCTTCTGCCGGCGGTTTTTTTCGGACTGCTCCTGATTCCGATTCCGGAAAGCCCACGCTGGCTGCTCGAGAGAAGCCGTGAAGACAACGCGAAGCGGATCCTTGAAGAAATCGGCGGGGCGGAGTTCGCCGGAACAGAGTTCAACAGCATCAAAACTTCGCTGTCCCGGGAGAAAGGCTCCTGGGGAGAATTGTTTTCCGCCAGGCTGCGGCTGCCGCTGTTGATCGGTGTCTTGCTAGCCATCCTCCAGCAAGTCACTGGCATCAACGTCTTCCTGTATTTCGGAGCGACCATCTTCAAGACCCTGAGCGCCTCGACCGGGGTGGATGCCGGCCTGCTCCAGCAATTGATTATCAACGGCGCGGGAGTTTTGTTTACGTTCATCGCCATTGCCACTGTGGACAAATGGGGCCGCAAACCACTCATGTTCGTCGGTGCCGCCGGCATGGGAATCAGCCTTGTGGCGATGGGGGTGATGGCCCAGACTTTGACCGATCCAACGGTGTCCAGTGGCTGGATGCTCTTCTTTATCCTGCTCTACATTGGCTGTTTCGGCCTGTCCGTGGGGCCCGTGACGTGGGTCATCCTGGCGGAGATTTTCCCAACCGCGGTGCGCGGCCGCGCCCTGGGGTTGGCCACATTTTTTCTTTGGACCGCGGATTATGCCGTGACCCAAACGTTTCCGATGATGGATGCGAAGGAATCCTGGTTCGTGGTACATTTCCATCACGCCTTTCCGTTCTTTGCCTACGCCGCGTTTTGCCTCATGCTGGTCATGGTGGTCTGGCGTTTTGTCCCTGAAACCAAGGGCCGATCACTCGAGGAGATCGAACGGAATTGGTCGCGTGCAAGCATTGATATTGACCATCTGATGCTGCCGTGAACGATTTTCCCGCCATCCCGCTGCTGGAGCACCGGCCCTATGACCGGATTCGCGAACTGTATCTGTTGCAAGAGCCGATGCTGCTGGCGGCTATCCGACGCGGCGACCGGGGTGAGGCGCGGCGGATCATCAACCATGTGCTGGTCCACATTTACAGCGCCGGCGAGGAACGAAGTGATTTGCTCAAGGGCCTGCTGCTGGAGTTGGTGGTCATGATCTCGCGTGCTGCCGTGGAGGCCGGCGCAAGGCAATCCGAGGTGCTGGGGCTGAACTTCCGGTTCCTCACCGAACTGGCCGGGATCAACGATGACGAAGAACTGGCTTCATGGTTGCGCAAGACCTTGGAGCATGTCATCTCCACCATCGAAAGGCAGGAGGACTTTACACCGCCTCTGCTGGTCGGCAAGGCGCTCGATTTCATGCGCCACAATCTGCACCGGGTCATCTCGCGCGACCAGGTGGCGCGGCATGCGGGAATTTCGCCGAGCCATTTCTCCCGTCTGCTCAAAGAGCGAACGGGCCGCTCTTTCACCGAGTTGCTGCGGCAATGCCGCGTGGACCTGGCTTGCGATTTGCTGGGTAGGACGGAAAAGCCCCTGGCGCAGATTGCCGACGACTGTGGTTTTTGTGATCAGGCCTACTTTACCAGAGTCTTTCAAAGCGTAAAGGGACTCACGCCGGGACAGTTCCGGGCTGCCCATGAGCCGGAGCACGAAATCACAAAACAAACGTACGGGATTACAAGACCTCATCACCGCAAAGTGCCAACCTCCTCCTTGTTATGAATGAAGACCATCCGCTCACGCAGGCCATCATCGCGGGACGACGCAAGGACGTTGCCGACCTCGTCAAACATTGCCTCGATGCCGGGGAAAGCGCGGGCGACATCGTCGAAAATCGCCTTGTCCCCGGCATGGCGGCGGTAGGGGAGAAGTTCAAGCGCAACGAGATCTTCGTTCCCGAGATGCTCATCGCCGCCCGCGCCATGAAGGAGGCGCTAAAGGTCTTGGAACCGCTGCTCGCGGCTGCCGGTCTAAAACCCGAACACAGCGCGGTCATCGGAACGGTGGAAGGCGACCTGCACGACATCGGCAAGAACCTTGTGGCCATGATGTGGAAGGGGGCGAACATCGAGGTGATTGATCTCGGCGTCAACGTGTCAGCAGCCAAGTTCGCTCAGGCTGTCACACAACACAAACCCAAGCTGGTAGGGCTGTCGGCGTTGCTGACCACGACAATGCCCGCGATGCGCGACATTGTGAAGGCCATCCGCGCGACGGGTGTGCCGGTCAAGGTGGTGATCGGCGGCGCACCCATCACGCACGAATTTGCCCGCGAAATCGGAGCCGACGGCTATGCGCCGGACGCGGGCAGCGCCGTGGACGCGGCCATGGCGCTTTTGCAAGGCAAGGCTTGACGGTTAAGCGCCACGATGCACTTCAAGTCTCTGGCCATCCCTGATCCGGCTGAACTGACCTTCGGGCTTGCGCCGAAGCCCGTCACCACCCGCAACGGGATGGTCATTGGCGGCGGCACCGTCTATCCGGAACTCAACTTCACGCTGCCTTCGATCAAGATTGACGCCAGCACGATGCCCGAAGTGCGTCGCAATTATGAGCAGATTATCGAGGGCGCGCTCCGCCGCGCCGCGGAACTGGAAGCGCCCGGCGTCGTCATCGAGTTCGAGACGCTGCCGCCGATGACCGAGCATCCGGCATGGGGTTTGGACATCGTGAACATCTTGCTCGAAGGGATGCAGCGCGAAAAGGACCGTAGCGGCTTGAAAAGCGCGCTGCGCGTGACACCCAACGACAACCGCGAGTTCGAGCGACCGCCGCTCCTGCGCCAGGGCCCTTATTGGGACTCGATGCTGGAATTATTTGACAGCTCCGCGGCGGCGGGCGCCGAGTTGCTGAGCATCGAATCGGTGGGTGGCAAGGAACTGCATGATGAGGCGCTGGTCAATGGCGACCTGGCCGCGAGCATCTTCTCTCTCTGCATTTTGGGCGAACGCGATATGCGCTTCCTCTGGACGCACCTCCAGAAAATCGCTGTCAATCATGGGGTCAAGTGCGCGGGCGACACCGCCTGCGGCTTTGGCAACACCGCGATGGTTCTGGCCGGGCAGAAAATGATTCCGCGCGTCTTCGCCGCCGTCGTGCGCGCCGTTACCGCCGTTCGCACGCTGGTGGCCTACGAATGCGGCGCGGTCGGGCCGGGAAAGGACTGCGGCTACGAAAATCCCATTCTCAAGGCCATCACCGGCTATCCCATGGCGATGGAAGGCAAGACTTCCGCCTGCGCGCACTTAAGCCCGATGGGCAACCTCGCCGCCGCCTGCTGCGACACTTGGTCCAACGAATCGGTCCAAAACATCAAACTGCTTGGCGGCATGGCCCCGACCTGCTACATGGAGCAACTCGCTTATGATTGCCGGTTGATGAACACCGCCCGCAGCCATGGCAAGGAATCCGCCCGCCAGCTTCAGCGCTGGCTGGTCGAGTCCGACGTGGCGACCGATCCGCAGGCCTTTATCATTTCGCCCGAATCGGCCGTGGAACTCGCCCGGGCCATTGTCACCAGCGACTCTCACTATCACGCCGGTGCGGCTGTCGCGCGCAAAGCGGTGGAATTGCTGCGCACGGCTCATGCCAAAGGCCAGGTGCGCATCGCGGCCAACGAAGTGGCCTGGTTCGACATCATGCAAGACACGCTGGACGAACTCCCCGAAAGCGAAACTGAATTCATCGCCGGACAATTGGCCCTGGCCGACCGCTCTCGCTTCCAGCCGCGAGAATATGGTTTGAAAAACTGAAAGCGCGTTTTTAAACCTGTGGGTGGCGATTTGAGGCTTGGCGACGCAGACACACGTTCCCTTGGAGCGCAAAGCAAAGAGATCCGTTGAACCAATGCCGCGTCTGTCATGTCAAAGGATCAGGTGCGCACGCTCCCCCGGCGCGGTATGCCAACGGACTGATGGATAAGGATTATTAACATCATTGAAATCAGAGCAATAGTTAATAATGTGATCTAATACTTTGCATCTAGAGCCGCCAAACCCAGCCTCGATTTATCGTAAGTTGTTTAACATAAACATGTTAGGAATATAAGACAGCAGTTGACATCCTTATGGTCAAATGTTAGCTTTTCATCCTGAATCACATTCGCCATCGCGAAATGAGGCCGGGCCGGCAGGCTCCGGCGCCCGTCTCTCGTGTCGGCGAGCAAGGCCTTAAACTACCATTTTAAAATGAGTGAATCCATCATGACTCCGCCACTCAACGGCGGAACGCCAAAAGTGTCGAAAGTATCCGAAGCCGTCATTCGGTTCGCCGGCAACTCGCAGGACGGCATCCAGGCCATCGGCGGCTTTTTGGCCCGTCTGGCCGGCCGGAGCGAGCAAGAGGTCATGACCTTTATGACCATTCCCTCCACCATTTCCGGGGGGCCTTCCATTTTCCAGGTCCGCATCGGCTCGGGCGATGTCCTCAGCGCCGGTGACGAGGCCGATGTTTTGGTGGCCTTCTACCAGCATTCCTACGAAGACCACATCGCCTCCTTGCGCAAGGGCGGCATTGTTTTGTTCGATTCCGACCACGTCCAACCGAATCCGGAATGGGAAAAGGACTATCGTCACGTCCCGGTGCCCATTACCAGCCGCACCGTTGAAGCCATCGGAGGCACGGCCAAGGACAAGGGCAAAAACATATTTACCCTCGGACTGGTGGCCAAGATGTTCGACCTGAATGTGCCAAAACTGGAGCGCCTTATCAGCGAGCGCTTTGCGGGCAAGGACGAAAGCGTCGTCAAAACCGCGCTCTCCGCTTTCCAGGCCGGCTACGGTTACACTCTGGGTAACGTCCTGGAAACTTTCCAATTCACCGAGAGCAAAAAGAAAAACGGCCAGCAAGTCGTCATGACCGGCAACGAAGCCCTCGCCTATGGTTTGATCGCCGCCGGCATCCGCTTTGGGGCCGCCTACCCCATCACCCCGTGGTCCGAAGTCATGGAATTGCTCCGCCGCGAATTGCCCAAATACGGCGGCACTTTCGTGCAGTGCGAGGATGAGATCGCTTCCGTCTGCATGGCCATCGGCGCAAGCTGGGCCGGACATCTCGCCGTCACCGGTTCCAGCGGACCGGGCATCTCCCTCAAGACCGAGGCCATCGGTTGGGCCGTCATGGCCGAAGTGCCTGTCATTATTTGCGATGTCCAACGCGGCGGGCCTTCAACAGGCATGCCCACCAGCGTCGAGCAATCCGACTTAAACGTCGCCTGTCTCGGCGGCCACGGCGACTCTCCCCGCGTCGTCCTGGCGCCCGCCAGCGTCGAAGATTGCTTCTACACCGCGATCGAAGCGGTCAACGTCGCCCGCAAATATAATGTGCCCGTCTTCATCCTCAGCGACCAGTCCATCGCCACTCGCATCGAAGCCTTCGAGGAGCCGAATCTGCAAAAGCACTGCCAGGACCTCACTCCGGACCTTTCCCCCGTTGACGACTACATCCCCTACCCGCTGGATGGGGAAGTGCGGCCTCGGGTCGTCGTCGGCACCCCCATCTTGAGCGGACGATATCCCATTGCCGGCGGCTTGGAGCACGATGAACTGGGGCACCCGACCGCCGCCCCCAAACTGCACCAGCAAATGACCGCCCGCCGTCGCGGCAAATTGCAAAGACTCGCCGCCGAACTGCCCGTCCCGGCTGTCTATGGCCCGCCCGAAGGCGACATTCTCCTCGTCGGCTGGGGTTCGACCCAGGGGCCGATTCGCGAAGCCGTCGATCGCTCCCGCGCGGCTGGAGACAGCGTTTCGGCGCTGCACCTGCGGCATATCAGCCCCTTGCCCCCGGGCCTGGAGAACATCTTCGCCGGCTTCAATCACGTCACTGTCATTGAAATGAACGACGAGGGCCTTTACGGCTACGGCCAACTGGCAAGCCTGTTGCGCGCCCGCTACTGCCTGCAGAAAATTCAAGGGCTGAACAAGACCGACGGCTTGACCTGGCGCGTGCGCGAAATCCTCGAACGGGTCAAAAGCGACGTCGCCGCCGGTCTGCGCAAACTTTAAACCTTTATCATTCTAACTAACTATGTCACCTATGAGCGAAACTGCTGTTGCAACGCCTCCGCGAGTCAATCTGACTTCCGTTCCACCACAGGCCCCTGCCCAGCGCCCGGGGCTGACCAAAAAAGAACTGGCGGCCGACCATCCGACCTGGTGCCCGGGCTGCGGCGATTTTTCCATCCTCGCGCTCTATTTCAAATTGATTGAAAAGCGCAAGGTGTGGCGCGAGAATATCGCCACGATCACCGGCATTGGCTGCTCCAGCCGCTTTCCTTACTTCGTGCAGGCCCACGGCGCCCATTTCATTCATGGCCGCTCCCTCCCCTTTGCCAGCGGCATCTCCCTCACTCGTCCCGACCTTCATGTCTTCGTCTTCGGCGGCGACGGCGACGCCTTTTCCATTGGCGGCAACCATGTCAATCATACCGCGCGCAAGAACATCAAGATGACCTACGTGGTGATGGACAACTGGGTGTACGGGTTGACCAAGAAACAGACCTCCCCAACCTCCCCTCTCGGTTTCAAGAGCAAGACCGATGTCTGGGGCGCGGTGGACCAGCCGATCAATCCGATGAAACAATTGATCGCTTCCGGCGCCTCCTTCGTCGCCCGCGCCACCCACACCAACCCCAATCATTTGCTCCAAATGATGGAAGCGGCCATGGACCATGACGGTTTCAGCGTCATCGAGTGCCTGAGCGAATGCGTCGAGTTCTTCGAAGGCGCCTTCGACGCGTCCAATCCCCGCAAGGGCGGCAAGTTTGAACTCGTGCCCGCCACGCACGATCCGACCGACGAGGTGGCGGCCTACAAATTGGCCGACGCGCCGTTCCCCGGATACTTCGGCATTTTCTACAAATCCGGCCGCCCGACCAAGAACCAGCTTGAGGCCAAAATCAATGCCCAAGCCCGCCAGAAGGTGGACGGCAAGCAGGATTGGGACATCCTCCAGGCCACTTTCAACCGGCTAAAGTGACGCCGCGCCGTCAATCCGCTCCTGGCGGGAGCGTTTTGACGTAATCACTCCACAACGGCAGGCTGACGTAGAGCTCGAAGAAGACCTTCGGGCGCAACTGGAAGTAGCCCGCCATGAGGTGTGTCTTTTCGGGCCGCTCGTCAAACGCCGCGCGCAGGTCGGCGGACACGATCATGATCGGCGCCAGCGGTTGGCGGGGGATTTGGTCCCAATAGCCGGCGTGGTTGAATCGCCTCAAATACCACGGCAGCGGCCAGTAACTTTGCGCCGACATCACTTCCACGACCGTGTCGTATCCCTGGGGCGAAACCCGCGCCAGCCCCTCCACCGTGCTGACCAGCCGGAAAATGTCGGGTGACGTCTGGCCATAGACATAAGGGTTCTTGGGGCTGTCGCAATACGGCACGCCGCCGGGATCGAGGGCAAAATTGCCGCGCCAGGCCTGCCAGCCCAATTGCGCCACGCCAACTGTCAAGACTATTATTGCCGCCGCCTTGGACCACCCCGTTTTGCAGCCGCGCACCAGCAGCGCCGCGCCAGCGCCCGCCAGCAAAATCATCCCGTGATAAAACCCCAGCAGGCACCACGGCGTTTTGTAAGCCGGCAAGGTGTAAATCAACGTCAGCCATATCGTGTAGAACGCCACCAGCCGGTGCAACGGGCGGCTGGGGCCGAAAAGCCCCGCCGCGCATCCAACCGCCGCCAGCGCCACAACCAGCCCCTCGCTCCAAACCGGCCCGCCGGCCGCGTGGAAATAGAGCAGCCGGTGAAAATAAAAGGCCCAACCATGCGTATGCACGGTCGCGCCGCCCGCGCGCCGCAACCACGGCCCGTAGGTTCGCACCGCGTCCAAAAGCCCGGCCGCGTTGCCGAAAAACGACGAGAAAAAAAGCGCCGCCACGGCAAGCGCCGCCACGAGCGCCAAAAGCAGGTCCTTCCATTTCCAATGCGGTGGCAGGCCGCCCGCGCCCTTGTCGCGCCAGCGTCCCCACGCCGCCGCGCTGCCCGCGGCCAGCGCAAGCGCCGCGACCGCGAAAACAAAAGTCTCCTTTGTCGCCCACATCAAGCCCAGGCCGATGCCGGCCGCCACAGCCCAACGGCGGCGGCCCGTCGCCGCATGGCGCCAGGCGCAGAAAAAACTCAGCGCGGTGAAAAACACCAGCAACGTCTCGTGAATGTAATCGCGGCTGTAAAAAACCATCGCCGGCGAAACCGCCGTCAACGCCGCCGCCCAGAGCGTGTCGGCCCTCCCAAAATCCGCCGCCACCAGCAGCAGCAGGACGATCAGTCCCGCGCCAAACACCGCCGTCACGGCGCGAAAGACAGGCTCCCTGATGTCATTGAAATCGCGCGCGCCGTCCAGCCACGCGGCCGGCAGCGTCAGGTAAGGCAGCGTCGGGCCGTGAAACTCATTCGCATCGTACTTGTAGCTATTATTGACATACAGCAGGCGGAACTTCATCGCGTTGACGCCCTCGTCATTGTGCAGCGGACGCAACGCCAGCCCCGGCGCGCGCAATCCCAGGGCCGCGCCGATGACCAGAGCCATTCCCGCCAAAAACCACCGGTTCATGTGCCGGGCAGGCCGTAGGCTTCGACCTCGATGTAGCTGTTGAGGGCGCTGTCGGTGCTGCCCTTGCTGTAGCAGCGGATGTAGCGGGCCTGGATTCCGCGGGCGTCGATCACCTTGCCCGCCCCGGTGAGCGAGTTCTCGAAATACTCGCGGTCTGTGCCGATGCCCAGCCCGGCGCTGTTCTTCTGGTCATTGTTAAAGAGCGTCTGGACCCCCGTTTTGAATTCCGGGTCATCGGACACCTGCACGATCACGTCCCGATACACCACCGGCGTCGTGAAATCGTGCCAGATGACAATGGCGTAAAGTTTGAATTCGCCTTGCAGATCAATCTGCACCCAGCGCAGGCCGCGTCGCAGCGTCACCACGTTCTCTTCGTAAGCCTGTTTGCGGCCGTCGGTGATTTGCTGGAGTGTGCCGCTGATCAGATTCGGATCGCTCGAAGAGACCGGCTTGCCCAGCGCCACGTTCGTGACGCCTTTGGGTGCGAGGAAGGGCGGAAGCGGTTTATCCGTCAGCGGCAAGGCTGTTGTATTGGTGGGCAAATCCTGCGGCGTGCCTTTCATGGCGGGCGGCGGCAACACCAGCGGCAACGGCGCCAATTCATCCGCCGCCACGGGCGATGCGGCCAGCGCGGCGACCATGGCCGCCAGGAACAATGAACATTTCATCATTCAGACGTAGCAAGCCAGCGGCCCGGATTAAAGCGCAATCTTTTGCCAGTCCGTCCTCTCCGGGGCGACTTCACGAAGGCGGGCAAGGGAAGGATTTGAAGAGGGGTCGAATGCGCGCCGCGCAAGTGGCGGCAAAGGATCGCAATTATCAGCAATTGCTGGGGTTTTTGAGGGTTTTTGGGTTGGAAACTGTCCAAAAAGGCAGGCTCGCGCAGAGACGCAGAACCCCCAGCGCCGCCGAGACGCAACCAAAGAAGGAACCACGGATTTCACTGATTTCACGGATAAGAAAGAATGGATTCTCCATCCGTGAAATCCATGAAATCGGTGGTAACAAATCTTCCTTAAACTGAGCACCTTGACTTGGCTTGACTCACCTTGACTTCTTCTTGACGGTTTGGGGCCGAGGAAGGAGCTAAGGCCATGACTATGAGGAAGATGCGGATCAATCGGCGATACCTTGACCGGCACGTTGACTTGACCTTGACTTCCTTGACTGGTTATTACTTTAACGTTAACGCGGATCGCGTTGAATGCTTCGGGCTGCTCGCGCGTTAGACGGGCGGTTGGCGCTTGCCGATATGTCAAAGAACAATCCGACACCGCTTAATGTCCCATATTATTATGGGACCGTCAAGTTCTTTTTTGAGGATTTTTCAAGGACGTCAAGGGAATGGCCGGCAGGGGAATCTGATGGCAGAAGAATTGAGGCACGGTTTCATTGAGAAGTTTGGTCAATGGCAATTTGATCAAGAGGCAAGTCGTTGAGGGAGAGGAGGTTTTGACAGGATTCGGTAAGATTGGCCGCAAAGAACGCACAGATCGCAGCGCGGCCAGCCGCAACCAAAGCAGTTGATCCACGGATGACACGGATGACACGGATAAGACTTGATGAGTTTCCCATCCGTGTAATCCGTGCAATCCGTGGTAAAAAATCCTCGCGAAAATGAGCGATTCTGACGGAGTGTAGTACAAAAATGCGGAGGGTTTTGGGGAGGCTTGGAAGCGGGAAATTGATTTCGGCAAGAGATCGACACCGATTAACCAGAGATGGGGAAGGCAGGTTTCGACAAGAGGAAGGCTTGCAAAGTGGGAGGAGGGATGGCAGGATCGCTGCAATCACAACGGGACGAGGCAGATGAGCAGGGCCAAACAACTGATCGAAACCAATGACACCATCGTCAGCCGCAGGCAAAGGGAGAGCGGGGGCGAACCGACCGGCACCAATTTGCGCGCGGAGTATCACACCATTGCGATCAGGGGTTATCAGCGCATCGTGGAAGAGGATGGTGTTGATCGGCGAAATGTGGGACGGATTAAGGTGAGTAGCCTCATTTTCGCTTTGAATATAAACCATAACAACCGTAAAGTCGCACAATGCATTGTCCTTGTCTCATTCGACGCTTTCAGTTGCCATTGCTGGCTGCGTTGTCGGTCAGCCTTGCGGTAGTCTTCCTGACGCTGGGACAGGATGTGAACGCGCCTGCGGTGGCCGCTGGCGGCGACACCAACACCCAAGAGAGATTCTCCCCACCGTCGTCCAATTCGCTTTCGTTTCAGGAGACGAAGGCACCGCAACCGATCATTCAAAGTCCAACAGACGCGACGGTTTCTTTGAAAGAGTGGCAAACCCGCGCCGAGAGCGGGGACGCGTCTGCACAATACGCCTTGGGTGGGTACTACTACAGCGGGGAGGGCCTCCTGCGAAACTATCCCGAGGCAGTGAAGTGGACGCGCAAGGCTGCGGAACAGGGCCACGCTTACGCACAATACAACCTCGGCTGTTTTTATCAGAACGGGCAAGGTGTGACGCGAGATTATACGGAAGCAGCAAAGTGGTATCGCCGCGCGGCTGAGCAAGGAAATGGCCGCGCCCAAATCCAGACTGCAATCGCCTACTATATCGGCCAAGGGGTTCCCCAGGATTATACCGAGGCGGTGAAATGGTTTCGCAAAGTGGCCGAAGACGGCAATGCGTACGCCCAATATGATCTCGGAATAGCGTACAGGGATGGCCAAGGTGTCAAGCAAGATTATCAGGAAGCCGTCAAATGGTTTCGTAAGTCGGCGGAACAGGGATTTCTGCAAGGCCAATACGATCTCGGGTGGTGCTATCAGACCGGACATGGCGTAGCACAGGATTATGCCGAAGCAGTGATTTGGCTTCGCAAGCCAGCGGAGCAAGGGAACATCGACGCTGAATCCTTTCTCGGCTGGTGTTACGAAACCGGAAATGGCGTCGCGCAAGATTATGCGTTGGCGATAAAATGGTTTCAGAAGGCTGCGGACCAAGGAGGCGACGAGAAAAATTCTCTGGTCGATTGTTACTACGGCGTTGCTCTGTCCTATCTGGAACAAAACAACGACCTCCAACTTAGGTCGGAAGGAGTCAAATCGTGTCGTAAAGCCGCTGAATCTGGAGACGCTCGCGCAGAATGCACGCTTGGAATGTGTTACGCCACGGGTTTGGGCGTTGCAATGGACATTGCTGAGGCCAGTAAATGGTCGCTCAAAGCAGCGGAGCAATATCGTCCTGCTGCTGAGCAGGGGGACGCCGAAGCTCAGGAAACTCTAGGTGATTGTTACGACAATGCTCACGATTTCGTCGAAGCAGTCAAATGGCTGCGAAGGGCTGCGGCCCAAGGGAACATGGTTGCGCAACATAACCTTGGCTGCGATTATCGGACGGGACAGGGAACGCCAAAGAACGACATCGAAGCATACAAATGGCTGACCCTTGCCGCTGCTCAAGGTTTTTCAGGGTCCGCAGAATTGAGGGATTCGCTTGCCGAATCAATGTCACGTGAGGAGGTCGTTGAAGCGCAAAGTCGTGCGGCGGCGTTTGTGCCGCGAAAGGAGGTGCCTGAAACATCGAGGAATCCAAATTCGCCGACACCGCCGCGATTGCCGGAATTCCACGCTAAGGCATCCGGAACAGCGTTCTTTATCAGCGAGGACGGCTACCTTTTGACCGCTTCCCATGTTGTTGAGGATGCGGCCAGGATTGCCATAAGAACGAAGGCTGGAACATTCACGGCAACACTCGTGAAAGCGGACAAGGCAAACGACGTGGCATTGTTGAAAGTGGCCGGCAGATTTCAGGCGTTGCCCATCGCTTCAAGTCGCGCAGTAAAGCTAGGCGAATCGGTTTTTACCATCGGTTACCCGAACATTGAATTGCAAGGTTATGCTCCCAAGCTGACCAAAGGCGATCTGAGCAGCTTGACCGGGATGCAGGATGACCCGCGCGAGTTTCAAATCAGTGTTCCAGTGCAACCTGGCAATTCAGGCGGGCCGCTCGTGGATCGGAACGGAAACGTTGTGGGCATGGTGGAAGCGCAACTCGCGGACATTGACACCCTTAAAACCACAGGTTCGTTGCCGCAGAACGTCAATTACGCAATGAAAAGCTCCGCGTTCAACCTGTTGCTGGAATGCCTCCCGGAACTGTCGGCGAAGTTGAAAGAGCCGAATGCGAGCAAAGACAGGAAATTCGAGGATGTGGAGAACGAGGCGGAAAGCGCCGTGGCGCTTGTTTTGGTCTATTGAGGAGGCTATGAAAAATGGACTGTTCAAATATTTTTCCACGGACCCGGATAAGCTGGAGAGATTCACAAAGCGTCAAATATACTTCACGCCACCGAAGTATTTCAATGACCCTTGGGATTTCTTAGCCCGCAGTGATCCTCACGCGGAGAAGCACATCGCGGTGGAGATTCCATCCCTTTCAGGGCGAGGACTCCGAGAATTCACCGAGTTTGTAAACACTCCTGACTCGCTCGAAGACGAAGCCGGTGAACAGCAGGACGGACTCAGTCAGGAGATCGGCGTGGTCTGTCTTACAGACGATCCGAAAAACCGGGTTATGTGGGCACATTATGGTGAATCCCACCAAGGATTCGTTGCCGAGTTTTGCTGCACTGAGCTTCCCTGTAACGATCAAAAAGCGCCGGCCTTTGCAGCGTGCGGAACCCCATTCGGACCGGCTATGAAAGTGGACTATCGGCCTAACCTGCCGACTATGAACGCGGATAGAACGAACCTAAAGGAGGTATTCTGGACAAAGCATATCGCATGGCGATACGAAGAGGAATGGCGCATGATGTATTCGCTGGCAAAGGGGCTGCATCACCCGACTCGTGATGGCTTTTTCTTACTCGAATTCGAGCCGGGCGATCTTCTCCGGGTGGTCTTCGGGCTGCGGATTTGTCCGAGAGTTAAGGAAGTATTGGAAAACATGTTGAAGGTCAATGAATTACACCATGTGCGCAAGGAAGAGGTGTATATAGACCCGACGACAAGGCAGTTAGACATCCGACCGACTTTGCCGCCAGTCTAGCCGGCTGGTGCCTGGGACTATCAACGGTCGTGCTTTACAGGATCAACCGGGAATTTTGGGATATCGCTTGGCCTTAATGGCTCCGCCGGAGGCGGGGAATCTTCCGAACCAGAAAGTGCATAACACGCCTTCTGAACAGAAAGGCCGACGATTGTTCTTAATTTGAGCCACTTCTGGATTTCGTCGGATGAGAAAGACCAAGGTGTCGGCAACTTAGACACGACTTGCATCATAAACTCGTGACCGAACACGCGCATAGCGTCCTCACCGGCATTGTCGAGCAGTATTGCTTCGGCCAGATGCTCGGCACCGAGGGACTCTTCACCCCATTCGAAAGGGGCACCTCTTCGATGGCCGGGCCAAACCAGACGAAGAGGTTGGCCATCGACTGCAACGCTACGTTGACTGCCGGAACTTGCTCCCGTGTAAGCTTTCATAGCTCAATCTTAATGATTGTAGGCCAAAAGTCAAACAACGAACGCACCGGAATTCTGCACAAATTAAGCCGACAGAGCGGACGCGATAAAAACAATGAGGGTTCAGTAAAGATAGCAGGAGTAGCAGGGATCAGGGCCGAAATTCTGAATTGTGTTCATAGTTACGACGGGTCGGTTTGGCCGGCCCATTCTTCGAGCTGCCTTTTCCATCGCGCCAGATTTGGTTCAGCCCCTTCTTTAACCCGGCGGATCGCTTGGGTCACGCGCGACTCATCTCCCATGCCCAGTTGCTCGCTCACCCAACGCCGGCGCGCGGTGGTCCGTTGGCTCAACCACCAGGGCAACACCCGCTTTTGCGGCATCCGCTTGGGCTGTTGCCGCAAATCAAGCCCCTCCATGCCCAACGCCGCCAATCCCGCCTTCAGCCATCGCCGGGCCGCAGCCTGGCCGTGCTCGATCCTGGCTCCGCCACTATAGGTCTCCTTCCGCCCGCTTTCTGAATGTGGCTGGCGAGACGCCCGCCACGGCGACCGGGACGGATCGCGCTACCCCAAAGCGAGGAAGCGGCTGTGTTCACGGGGTCAGAGGATACTTTTGCCCACAAAAAGAGGCGCCCAAAAAGGTGCAATGCATCTTCGGGTTCGCTCTCTCGTCCTTTGCCGTATTGGCGGCGTTATTTGGATGCTTCAGCTTCGATTGGGGTTGCGGTCGAGCGTTTGAGGCGGATGTTGCCGCTGGTGGAGCGGAGTTTTATTTTGGGACCTCCGCCATTGAGTTGGCCTTGCAACGTCCCCTCTTGCGTCTTGCCCTGAATGGTGAGTGGCAATTCGCTTTCCACGTTGCCACCCAGGCATTGCGCGTCCACGTCCATAGCCGCGGCTGGGGGCAATGAGGCGGTGATGTCACCGCCAAGGGCCACTATGCGGCAATCCTCTTTGGGCGCGGCCGAAAATGAGACATCAATGGCGCCGCTGGAGGTTTCCGCGCTTACAGCGCCCCCGGCATTTGCGACGTGGATGGAGCCGCCCGCGTCCCGGACGTCGATCTTGCCCCGCGCCGAGCCAATGCGAATGGAGCCGCTGGTCGTTTGCGCCTCGGCGCCTCCGCCCGAACTGTCAATAGTAATATCTCCGCCCGCATCCGTGGCCGCGACGGAGCCGAGGGCCAATTTGATGTGGATGGACCCGCTGGTCGTTTGCGCGATGACGGCGCCGGTGGCGCGCTCAATCTCGATGTTGCCGCCCTGATCTTCCGCCTTCACACTCTCGCCCGTGACCGTCCCAATCTGGATCGAGCCGCTGGTCGTTTGAGCGGTGACGCTGCCTTTGGCCAAATCAATATGTATGTCTCCCCCCGCGTCCCTGGCCTTGACTTCCCCATCCGCCGAGCCGATGGAAATGGAGCCGCTGGTCGTTTCCGCTTTGACCGCGCCGTTTGCCGAAGCGATGTGGATGTCACCCCCGGCATCATTGGCCGTGACCAAACCATGGACGGCGCCCAGGGTGATGGAGCCGCTGGCCGTTTGCGCCTTGACGCTGCCGCCCGCCTCCCCCACGCGAATATTGCCGCCCGCATCCGATGCCTCAACATTGGCGCCGGCCTTTTGGATTTCAATCGATCCGCTGGTCGTGCCGGCGGTTACGTCCTGGCCGACTTCCGCCAGAACAATGTCGCCGCCAGCATCCTTGGCGACGGTGGAACCAGTGATTTTGCCGGCATGGATCGCGCCGGCGGATGTTCGGGCTTCCAGTTTGCCCGCCAAATCGCCGACGCGAATGTCGCCGCCGGCGGTTCCTAATTCCATATCGAACTGCTCTGGCGCGGTGACTTCATAACTGACCTCCAGAAATCGCCGGTGGACATTCCAACCCCATGAGGGCTGATGCTTGTTCCTGGATATGACGGACACGGTGCTTCCCTCCTGCGCGAAAGTCACTTCGTGCCGGGCAAAAAGCTCGTCGGCGTCGGATTTCGTGCCGCCCTGGACCTTCCGCAACACGTGGATTTCCACCTTGTCGGAAGGGCCCGCGACCACGTGGATCGACCCCGTGTCGGCCGAAATCACCAATCGGCCGCCCGGGGTGACGGAGAAGGTCTTGTCGAGATTCGCCTTGTATTCCGGCTCCGCGCAGGCCGTTTGTCCGAAGAGGATGGCGCCCGGCACGATGGTGGCGCAAAACCAGCGGCATGTTTTCATATTCATATATCATATAGTGACACGGCCGCGCGTGGAAATGTTTCAACCGTTTTCTTACTGAGGAGTCCGCAAGATAGGCGACAGGAGGCAACCCCTCACCCCAACCCTCTCCCCGCTCCTTCGTCGCGGGGCGAGGGAGAAGGTCCGGCTGGCGGTGCGCGCCGTGTAGTCGATCCAATGGACTGCTCTGTAATTGGGCAAATGCAGAGTTGACCTTTTGAACGGATTTTTGTTGACATTCGCCTGAATCGGACTAATTCGGACTATGCATGCGTTTTATGAACATTCCTCTGATCCTGCTGGCTGTTTGCGTATTGGCCTTATTGTTCGTGGGTTGCACCCACAACCGGCCGCACCGCACCGTCTTTGGTCCCATCGCCCCCGGCCAAGGTGGCGCCGATTACACCAAGGCCGTCATCGAGCGCACTTCGGACTACACGCTGGGATTTGTTGAATTTGACGAACAGGGCTGGTTTTGGGACCGCCGGCAGGTGGACGCTGTGGAAGGGATGATTCGGACCGAGGCCGGCATCGGCCAATCCAATGGCGCACCAGGAATTGTCATTCTCGTTTTCGTGCATGGGTGGAAAAACAATGCCGCTTATGACAACGCAAATGTGGAAATGTTCCGTACCACATTAACGAATTTGGACAAGGCCGAACATAGTGAAAGCCGCCTGGAGGGCCGCGCGGCGCGCAAAATCGTTGGCGTCTATGGCGGTTGGCGCGGTTTATCGGCTAAACTTGAGCCGGCCAAGGAACTCAGCTTTTGGGAACGCAAAAACACGGCGGAAAAGGTCGGGCACGGGGCGGTGACCGAATTATTGGTTGATTTGGAGAACCTGCAAAAAGAAGCCAACAACAGAATGATCACCTCCAATGCGCCGCGCACGGACCTTATTATCGTGGGCCATAGTTTCGGCGGCGGAGCGGTTTATTCGGCAATTTCCCAGATCGTGACTGAGCGGTTGGTGGACACCGTCAAGCATAATCGGTCACTCAAACCGTTGGGGGACCTGGTGATTCTCCTCAACCCTGCCATCGAGGCCTCGCGTCATTACACCCTCAATGAGTTGGCTGTTTCGATAACCAACTATCCGGCCTCGCAACGGCCGGTCATGGGAATCTTCACGTCAGAGGGTGATTGGGCCACTCATTATTTCTTCCCCATGGGACGGTTCTTTTCGACGGTCTTTGAGAAAAACCGCCATGACAAACCGCAACGCGCGGCGAACCTGGAGACGATTGGTTGGTTCACGCCGTTTATCACGCATAGCCTCGTGTACGACACCAACGACGTCGCGGGAGCAACAAGACAAAGCACATACAACGCGCAAACCCAAAAGCATGAATTCCACGATAAGAACAAGCTGGATAACTCCAGCCGGAACGTTCGCGCGCAGCGGCAGAAATGGCATCCCAACGCAACCACTCCCGCGGTCTATACCTTTGATGAATGCGACTTGAGTCCCAAGGATACCTACCGGCCCGGCGATCCGTTCCTGATTGTCTCGGTGGACAAGAAAATCATGAAGGATCACGACGATATCACCAACCCGATTTTGCTCAATTTCCTGCGTGAATTCATTTACTTTTGCCACACCAACCCGCAGAAGGGTTCCGAATAGTCCCCAATCCGGCTCAGAGCGTGTTTTGAAATTCGTTGGAGACGCCGCGTGAGGGCACGCGGCCTACAGGAAATGGCCAGAAAGCGGCATCCCTGTAGGCCCGGTCCCCCGACCGGGCGATTCTCAAAACACGCTCTCAGCAAATCCGGGGCAGTTGTTCGCCGCTGGACATGTCGAGAATGCGATGAGCGCCGATGGCGCTTTTGACCAGCACTAACGGGGGGCGGCGGTCGGCGACGGCGCCGATGGCGCAAGCGCCAAGGCCGGCGGGATGCGCGCGCATGATTGACAGCGCGCGGCCGGCGTCGGGCTCGGGAATAAAGGCAACGAATCTGCCTTCGCAGGCGACTTGAAAGGGGTCCAAGCCGAGGATTTCACATGCTGCGTGAACATCTTCACGAACGGGAATCGACTTCTCCTCGACCAGGAATGTGAGTTGGGCGGTTTGGGCGATTTCATTGAGGGCGCTGGTCAGGCCGCCCCGCGTCAAGTCGCGGAGGCAATGAATCTTCACGCCCGCGCCCAGAAGGGCCATGACGATGTCAGCCACGGTCGCGGAGTCACTTTCGATGCGGCTTTCAAATTCCAGCCCTTGGCGGGCGGCCATGATTGCCATGCCGTGGCGGCCGACGTCGCCGCTGAGCAAAATCACATCGCCGGGCCGCACCGATTGGGGCGCGATTTTTTGTTCGTGCTCGACCACTCCAACGCCGGCGGTATTGATATAGACGCCGTCGCCTTTGGCTTTCTCCACGACTTTGGTATCGCCCGTGATGATGCGCACGCCGGCCTGAACGGCGGCCTGCTGCATGGAACAGACGATTCTCCAGAGAGTTTCCATCGGCAGCCCTTCCTCAAGAATAAAGGCCGCGCTCAGGAAAAGCGGGCGCGCGCCCGCCATCGCCAAGTCGTTGACAGTCCCATGCACCGACATGGAACCGATGTCACCGCCTGGAAAAAAAAGGGGATGCACGACATAAGAATCGGTGGTGAACGCCAGGGGGCGGGCGGGCCAGTCCACCACGGCGGCGTCGTGCTGAGTGTCGAGCAGGGGGTTGTGAAACGCCGCCAGGAACAGCCGGCCGATGAGCTGATGCATGAGCCGGCCACCCCCGCCGTGGGCGAGCAAAACGCGCGGATAATCCTGAATAGGAAACGGGCAGACGGGTGTGAAATCGTTTTGGAGCTTGCGGCTCATGATGGCGTGGCCGACGCGGATGCTTCGGTGTCCCGGCGATATCGATAATAGGCCGCGCAAGCCCCTTCGGAAGAAACCATAGGCGCCCCAAGGGGACGGTCCGGCGTGCAAGGGGCGCCGAAGGCGGGGCATTGGTGAGGTTTGATTTGTCCCTGCAAAACCAAGCCGCTGAGGCATTGGGAAGGTTCCTCGACCCTCAGGGCGGCCAGGCCGAATTTGCGTTCGGCGTCGAAAGCGGCGTAGGCCGCGCGCAAACCAAGACCGCTTTTCGGAATACTGCCGATCCCGCGCCACTGGCGCGAGACGATGCGGAAGACTTGGCGGATGAGATGTTGGGCCGGCTCGTTTCCCGCCCGGCAGACGGCCCGGCTGTATTGGTTTTCCACGACAGCGCGGCCGGATTCGAGCTGGCTCACGGCCATGAGCACGCCCTGCAAAATGTCCAGAGGCTCGAAGCCGGTGACCACGATCGGCACGCGATATTTTGCCGCGATGGGAACGTACTGCTCAAAGCCCATCACCGTGCAGACATGCCCGGCGGCCAGAAACCCCTGCACGCGGCAATTGGAGGAGGACAAGATCGCCTCCATCCCGGGCGGCACCAGCACGTGCGAGACGAGCAATGAGAAATTCGCCAGGCCTTTGGCCGCCGCCTGATGAACCGCCATGGCCGTGGCCGGCGCGGTCGTCTCAAAGCCCACGGCAAAGAAAACGACTTCCTTTGCCGGATTGTTTTGGGCCAGCTTGACGGCATCCAGCGGTGAATAAACGATGCGCACGTCGCCGCCGGCGGCTTTGACGGAGAGCAAATCCGCGGCGGTGCCGGGAACGCGGAGCATGTCGCCGAACGAGCAGAAAATCACGTCGGGGCGCGAAGCAATTTCCAGGGCTTTGTCAATCAATTCGACGGGCGTAACGCAGACCGGGCAACCCGGCCCGTGAATAAGGGTGATCTGCTTGGGCAGGACTTGATCGATGCCGAATTTGACGATGGCGTGGGTCTGGCCGCCGCAAACTTCCATGAGCGTCCAGGACCGGGTGGTGACGCGGTGAATTTCCCGCGCCAATTGATGCGCCAGGCGGGCGTCGCGGTACTCATCCAGGTATTTCACGGGCCGCCCTCCTTTAGCTCGCTCAAATTCTCCATCTCTTTGAGATATTCAAAGACTTTAAGCGCCTCCTCTTCGTCCACCCGGCTGATGGCAAAGCCGACGTGAACGATGACGTAATCGCCCACCTTGGCCTCCGGGACAAAGCCGAGGCTGACATCCTTGAAGACGCCGCCGAAATCAACCTTGCCTGCGCGCTCCAGCGGATCGTCGTCGGTGAGGCTGATGATTTTTCCTGGAATGGCGAGGCACATATTAGCGAGTTACCGCGTTTTGCCGGAGGGCAGCGACGATTTGACCAAGGGCGAGGCCGCCATCGTTGGGCGGCACCCGCTGGTGCCAATAAGGCCGGAAACCCTCCTGGCGCAACCGCACGACGGCTCGTTCGGTCAGACAGCGGTTTTGGAAGCAGCCACCGGACAAAGCCACGCGCGGCAGCGCCGCATGGCGGGCGACCGCGACAATCGTTTCAGCAAGGGCGTTGTGAAACTTGGCCGCAATCTCACCCCTGTTTTTTCCGAGTTCAAGGTCATTGAGGACCGCGTGTAACATTGGCGCCCAATCCAGCACCAGCGGCAGCGCCGGCGATCGCGACTGAGGAGCGAGCAGGGGCAACTCATAACGAAGTTCCGTTTCGACTCCATCCCGCGCAAATTCCAACTCCATGGCCGCCTGGCCTTCAAACCGCGTGCTCTGGCGCAAGCCAATCAGGGAAGCCATCGCGTCAAAGAGGCGCCCGACACTGGAGGTAAGGGGCGAGTTGATATTGCCTGTCAACATGGTTTTCAGCGCGGCCAGTTCCCGCCGGGAAAAAGCCGCAACGGGCGCGAGGTCTTTCCGCTCGAAAACCGATTCGCCAAAAACCTCGTATAGCAATCCGAGGGCCGAACGGCGCGGTTCTTTCACGGCGGCGTCACCGCCCGGCAAACGGAACGGACGGAAGTGGGCGATGCGTTGCCCCTCGGTTTCGGTGACATCAAAGAATTCGCCGCCCCAAATCGTGCCGTCGAGTCCGAAGCCGGTGCCGTCCCAAGCGACACCGAGGGCGGGCGGTTCCACTTCGTTTTCGGCCATGCAGGACAAAACGTGGGCGAGATGGTGTTGCACGCCGATGCAACGCGAATTTGGCTCCCGCGCGGCGAAGTCATGCGCGAACCGGGTCGAGAGATAATCGGGATGCAAATCCGCGGCGACTACCGCGGGTTTGGTGTCGTAAAGCTTCTCGAAATCCTCGATCACGCGGCGAAATGCGGTGTTGGCGGGTTCCGTTTCCAGGTCGCCAATGTGCTGGCTGATGAACACGTCGGGGCCTACGGACAGCGCCACGGCATTCTTCAAATGCCCGCCAACGGCCAGGATGGACTTGGAGTGCGGACGGTTCAGGGTGATGGGCAGCGGCGCGTAACCGCGCGCCCGCCGCAACACCAGTTCACGATCGAGCATCACGCGCACCACCGAATCATCGACATGCCGCACGATGGGCCGGTCATGAACCAGGAACAGATCGGCAATGCCACGCAACCGCTGGAGGGCCTCGTGTTCGTCGGTGCAAATCGGTTCGTCGCTTAGATTGCCGCTGGTGGCCACGACCGGGAACTGGAGTTCGGACTGCAGCAAATGATGCAACGGGGTCGAAGGCAGCATCGCTCCCAGATACGGATTGCCGGGAGCGACTTCCGGTGAAACCGAGCCGGGACGGGAGGATGGAAGGCGGCGAAGCAAAACAATCGGCGACTCTGGCGAGAGCAGCAATCGCTCTTCGAGTGGCGAAACCTCGCATACGGATTGAATGGCGGCAAGGGAAGGAAACATCAGCGCGAAGGGTTTTTCCTCGCGATGCTTTCGTTGGCGGAGACGGCGGACGGCCGATGAGTCCCGCGCCGCGATGACGAGTTGGAAGCCACCCAGGCCTTTCAGCGCAACAATCCGGCCTCGTCGAATGGCCCTGGCGCCGGCCAGCAGCGCGTGGTGATTGCCAAAGATCGCGTCGCCGGAGGCGCTCCACAATTCCAGGTGCGGGCCGCAGAGTGGACAAGCATTGGGCTGGGCATGAAAGCGGCGATTGCGGGGGTCTTCGTACTCGGCCTGGCACTGCGGGCACATCGGAAATCTCTTCATCGAGGTGTTCGCCCGGTCGTAAGGCAGCGATTCAATGATGCTGAAGCGCGGGCCGCAGTGGATGCAATTGGTAAACGGATAGCGGAAACGGCGGTTGGCTGGATCGAAAATTTCGCGCAGGCAATCAGGGCACGTGGCCGTGTCGGCCATCACCAAGGCGGACTTGCCGCCTCTAGTCTGGCTTTGGCGGATTTCAAAGCCGTTGTGGCCGGCAAGGTCAAGCCAGGAAGCTTCCAGACTTTGGATGAAACTGCGCGGCGGCTTCTCGGCTCGGAGCCGCGGAAGAAATCGTTCGACGCTGGCGCGCGCGCCCTCGACCTCGAGGGAGAGACCTTGCGGGGAGTTGCTGACCCATCCGGCCAAGCCGAGGTCTGTCGCGAGGCGGAAGACAAAGGGGCGAAATCCCACACCCTGAACGGCGCCGCGAACAGCAACCTTTAACCGCGCTGTACGATAATGTTTCAGATGCTCTGGCAAAATAGCCCCCTTTTTTCCCGCGGACTAGCTATTTATTGGCGAAGGAGTCTTATGTTTTGCTCAGGGCCGCAACTGGGGAAAGCCGTTTGGAAAGATTTTGATCGGGGTTTTCAGGCGCCGGAACGCCGCTCGGCGAGGAAACGGTCGATGTTGACCACCGCCTTTTGCGCGTCGCGCACAGTCTCAATCATCGACACAGGCCACCGGACGATCGCGCCGGCCGCGAAGACATCGGGAATGTTGGTCATCTGGCTCGCATCGACTTTGATGCAGCCTTGTTCGTCCAGGGCCAGATCGCCGAAGCCGGGGCAAGGGGGGAGTTTAGGTGGCGCAAATCCATAAGCGACCAGCACGACATCGGCGGGCACATCGAACTCGGTGCCTGGCATCGGGATTGGGGTGCGCCGGCCAGAGGCATCGGGCGCGCCCAAGAGCACGCGCAAGCAGCGGACATGAGTCACAAAGCCGGAGGGATTGCCGCCGATAGCCACCGGCTGGCTGAGAAACAGGAAGCGCGCGCCCTCTTCCTCGGCGTTGCGCTGTTCTCTGGGGTCCGCGGGCATGTTCTCCAGATCCCGGCGGCAAAGGCACAGGGCCTCGCTGGCGCCGCACCTGAGGGCAATGCGCAAGGCATCCATCGCGGTGTCACCCCCACCCAACACGACCACCCGCCTGCCCCGCACTTCAACCGGGGGAGTTTGAAGTGGCACATCGGAGGTGTAGTGCAGCAGGAAAGGATAGGCCTGGCAGACATTGCGCAACTCCGCCCCGGGAATCGTTAGGGGAACGGCGTCGGTCCGGCCAAGGGCAATAAGCACGGCGTCAAATCCCCGGCGCAATTCGGCCAGGGTAATGTCCTGCCGGAAGTCAATGCCCATGCGGAATTCGACGCCCCGCTCCGTGAGCAGGCGCACGCGGCGCTCGATCACCGCGCGGTCAACCTTGAAGCCCGGCAGCCCGTTGACCAGGCGGCCGCCCGGTTTAAGGGGGCTGCCCATTATCGTCACCCCGTAGCCCAGCCGCGCGAGCGCGTCGGCCGCGACGAGGCCGCAGAGGCCGGAGCCAATGACCGCAACGCGCTGTCCATTGGCAGAGAGCGAGGGCGGCTCGGTCACGCCGTGTTTCCAACCGTAATCCAGCAGAAAGCGCGTAATGGAGCCGATGGGCACGGGGTCCGAGGGCTTGTCCAGAACGCACGCGGCTTCGCACAACCGCTTTTCCACGCAGATGTGCGCGACGAATTCGGGCAGGCTCTGGGTGGTAAAAAGCATTTCAGCCGCGTCCTGGAACTGACCGTCGGCGGTCAGGGCCAGCAATTGCGGAATGGGAACTTCCAGCGGGCAGGCGGCCACGCAGTTGGGGTTGGGACATTGAACGCAGCGGCTGGCCTGCTGGCTGGCGGTGGATTCGTCGTAGGGGTGAAAGACCTCGCGAAAATCGGAAAGGCGCTCGGTAGGTTCAACGCGATCAACTTCACGCCAGGCGTGTTTGGGATTCGAGCCTGCTCCGAGACTTGTACTCATACTTCAATTACGGTTCCGTTGTTTGCCATCTGAGTGTCTGCAACAATAAGTATATCTAACATAACTGCATCGCACAACAAGAAAATATTATCTTCCATTCCTCAATTTCGGGGCGAATTCACGAAGGCGGGCAAGGGAAGGATTTGAAGAGGGGTCGAATGCGCCCAGCGCCAGTGGCGGCAAAGGGTCGCAATTATCAGCAATTGTTGGGGTTTTTGAGGGTTTTTGGTTCGGAACGAGTCCAAAAAGGCAGGCTCGCGCAGAGACGCCGAGGGCGCGGAGAAGGGCGAGCCTTGAGTGGGCTTGAGCAAGCTTGACTGGGTGTTACGTTAACGTTAACGCGAATCGGGTTGAATGGTTTCGGGTCGCCCGCGCGGTGGGCGGGCGACTGGCGCTTGCCGTTATGTCAAAGAGCAATCCGACACTGTTTAATGTCCCATATTATTATGGGACTTGCAAGCTCTTTTTGAAGGTTTTTTCTGGAGGGGCCGCAAGGGCGCGCAGAAAGCCGGTTCCCCGGAAAACGGAAGATGTTGAGAGAGAGGAGGTTTTGACAGGATTGAGAAGATGAACAGGATGAACGGGGTTTTGCCATTGATCGAAACCTTCGGCAAGCGGACGCAGAGGCCTGCGGGGGGCGACCCGGCTGGGCCAATTTGCGCGCGGCTCACGACACCACTGTCGGAACGAGGAGGAGGAGAATGAGAATATGCCAATTTTCCAGCGCGGACGCGTTTATTAAGTGATCGGTTCCGGATGGGGCATCCGGCCACTGTGAGCCACGCCCTCAGCGAGGCCAAGCGCGGCGGGGACGAAGAGCCGGAACGGCTGAAGCGAGAGGTTGAGCGTCTGGAAAGACCGGTTCAATGAACCGCAAAAACAGCAAAATACAAGGACTGACCCTTTCGCTGACCCTTTCGGCTTTGACGGCGCGAGAAGCCGCAACCGAAGACTTTGAACAGGAGCGCGCTGAGAAAACAGAGGAGGAGAAGCTTTGTCCAAAATGGGCAGGTTCTGTGGATGGCACCGCGACATTGGGAATTGGCCATTGAGAATTTGTCAATTGTAATTGTCTTGGCGTCCTTGGACCTTTG
>Ga0326727_10005075_pt1 | contig 38211 bp, 21 predicted proteins | sample MB2enrmetagenome_FD_207643 | JGI IMG/M metagenome (GOLD analysis project Ga0326727, IMG submission 207643) | Lab enriched peat soil microbial communities from McLean, Ithaca, NY, United States - MB29MY | ecosystem: Environmental > Terrestrial > Soil > Wetlands > Peat | place: USA: New York... | reverse complement strand
CTCTGGAATCAGAGGATCCAGGATCGCCCACTGCGCCTCCGTCAAATCATCCGAGCCGGGGGAGGCCATCTTGTCCAAACATGATGGCACGAAACTGTTTTGGATTTATGAGACCGCTTCTACTGTCAATGGGCGGGACCGCGCTACAACGAGAAGCTCGTTGCCGTCGGGAAAGCCGCCGGCACAGCGAGCTGTCATGTTATGCAGGAAGACGAATTCAGCCGGTACCTGGCCCGCCATTCAGAAGAGTTTCACTAGGCATCTGCATTCGGCCGATAGGCTCGTCTCAATGCCGGGCAAGGGCGCTCGCCTTCGCGGTCCGTCCACCTTTGTCTCCGTGCGATAAACTGAATCTTTCCCGTCCATGCAGGAATCTACTTTGCCGCTGGAATCCACGCTCGTCGAACTCGAGGCGCACGCGAAGGAGCGCATCGCCAACGCCGCCACTCCGGACGATCTCGAAGCCGTGCGCGTCGAGGCGCTCGGCCGCAAGGGAACGCTCGCGCAGGCCAGCAAGCAGATGGGCAAGCTCGCCCCGGAGGAGCGCGCCCGGATCGGCAAACTGCTCAACGCAGCCAAGGAGACGCTCGAGACCGCACTCGAAACCCGCAAGGCGGAGTTCGATCGCCAGGCGCTTGCCGCGCGGCTCGATGCCGAATGGATCGATCTGACGCTCCCGGCGCCCGGTCCGCGCCCCGGCAGCCTGCACCCCATCACGCAGGTCCAGATGGAGATCGAGGACCTGTTCACGTCCATGGGCTTCGCCGTGCTGGGCGGCCCCGAGGTCGAGACCGAGTATCACAACTTCGACGCGCTGAATATCCCGGCGGACCATCCGGCGCGCGACATGCAGGATACGTTCTGGCTGAAGGACGGCAACCTGCTCCGCACCCATACTTCGCCCGTGCAGGTGCGCGGCATGGAGCGGCTCGGCCCTCCGCTGCGCATGATCGCGCCCGGCCGCGTGTTCCGGAACGAGGAAGTGGACGCTTCCCACGAGCACACGTTCTACCAGCTCGAAGGCATGATGATCGATCGCGAAGTGTCGGTCGCGCACCTGATCTACTTCATGAAGACCCTGCTGAGCCACATCTTCGGCCGCGAGGTCACGGTGCGCCTCCGGCCGGGCTATTTTCCATTCGTCGAGCCGGGTTTCGAGCTGGACATACAGTGCCTCATCTGCGGAGGCGCGGGCTGCCCGGTCTGCAAGTACGGCGGATGGGTGGAACTGCTGCCGTGCGGGCTGGTCAACCCGAATGTCCTGCGCATGAGCGGGATCGATCCCGAGGAGTGGAACGGCTTCGCCTTCGGTCTCGGCCTTACGCGCCTGGCGATGATGCGCTACGCGATCGACGACATTCGCCACTTGCAGGGCGGCGACCTGCGGTTCCTGAAGCAGTTCTGAGTTCAGCGCGGAGACCGAGAGAATGCTCTTTTCCTATAACTGGCTGGCCGAATTGGTGGACCACCTCGATGCGAGCCCGGCCGAACTGGGCCGGCTCATCACGATGCGGACCGCCGAGTGCGAGGGCGTGCACTCGCACGCGGCGCATCTCGACCGTGTATGCGCCGCGCGCATCGTGAGCGCCGAGCCGATTCCCGGCAGCACGCACAACGTCAAGGCCGTCGTCGAGACCGGCCGCTACGGCACGAAGACCGTCGTCTGCGGCGCTCCGAACTGCCGCCCCGGCGTGGTCACCGCGTACGTGCCCGCGGGAACCGATCTCGACGGCCGCCGCATCGAGAAGGCGGTGATTGAAGGCGCCGAGAGCGACGGCATGCTCGCGAGCGGCGCCGAGCTGGGCCTGAATCGCGACTCCGCGGGCATCCTCGAACTGGACGCCGAACCCGGCGAGCCGATTCCCGGATGCAAGCCCGACGGCCTCATCGAGATCGACAATAAATCGATCACGCACCGGCCGGACCTGTGGGGACATTTCGGCCTGGCCCGCGAAGCCGCCGCGATTCTGGGCCGCGGGCTGTGCGATCCGGTGAAGCCCGGCCTCGTCCCTTCGGGCGGCGCGCCGGTCCGGATCGCGATCGAGGACCTGAACCTGTGCCCGCGCTACAGCGCGCTGGTATTCGAGAACGTCACGGTAAAGCCTTCGCCGCTGTGGCTCCAGTACCGGCTGGAATCGATCGGCCTCAACCCGATCAACGACATCGTTGACGTAACGAACTTCATCATGGCCGAAATCGCGCAGCCGATGCATGCCTTCGACCAGGCTCTGCTCCACGGCGAGACGATTTTCATCCGCCCCGCGCGCAGCGGAGAGATGACGGTTGCCTTGAATGAGGAAGCGTACAAGCTGGACCCCACTAACCTGGTGATCGCCGATGCCAAAGGGCCGATTGCAATCGCGGGCGTCATCGGCGGGCTCGACAGCGCCATCAACGAACGCACCACGCGGATCGTGCTCGAGAGCGCGACTTTCCAGGCCTCCAGCATTCGCAAGACCTCGTCGAAACTGCGGCTGCGCACGGACGCGTCGATGCGCTTTGAAAAGGCGCAGGACCCGGCCAACACGCTGCGCGGCCTGGCTCGCGCGGTCGAACTGCTTCACGAGGTGTCGCCGGGCGTCCGGGTTGTTGGCGGCCTGGCCGATCAGAAACGCGAGATTCCCCCGCCGCCGCCCATCCGGCTGCCTATGGACTGGCTCGAGCGCAAACTGGGGCGATCCGTTGAGCCGGAGGTCGTGCGTGGCATCCTGGAGCGCCTGGCGTTCGGCGTTTCCGAGCCCGAGCCGAAGGTCTTCTCGGTAACGGTTCCGGGCTGGCGCGCGACCAAGGACATCGCGATCAAGGACGACCTGATCGAGGAAGTCGGCCGCATGATCGGCTACGACGCGATCACGCCGCGGGCGCCGCTGATGCCGGTCACCGTGCCGCCTTCCGATGAGGATCGCCTCTTCGCGCGTGGTGTGCGCGCGATGCTCGCGGCGCAGGGCTTCACCGAGGTCTACAATTACTCCTTTATAAGCGAAGAGCAGGCGCGCGAACTGGGCTTCGATCCGGACGCGCATCTCGCGGTGAAGAACCCGATCGCCGCGGACCAAAGCCTGATGCGGCTCAGCCTGCTCCCGGGGATTCTCAAGAACCTCCGCGAGAACAGCCGGCATTTCGATTCGTTCCGCCTGTTCGAAATCGGACGCGAAATTCACAAGGGGGAAAGCGGCCTGCCGAATGAAGTCCCGCATGTCGCGGCGGCGATGTTCAGCCGCGATGACGGGCAGGCAAACCTTTTCGAGTTGAAGCGGGTGGCGGAATGTCTGATGCCGGGCGCGGAAGTGCGCCCCGCCGCGCCGCGCCGGTTCGAGCATCCCGCGCGCGTCTGTGAAGTGCTCTGGCAAGCGAACGTTGTTGGAAGGTTGTTCGAGTTGCATCCGGCGCTGATGACCGGGCGCATGACTCTGAGTGTCTTGGCTTCGGGTGGTACTGTGGAGTTGCGCCGGGCGCTCCTGGCCGGGCGCGCCGCGATCCTCGATCTCGACCTCGATCTGATGCTGCGGCTGCGGCCGCGGGAGAAGCAGTACCAGCCGATCCAGCGTTATCCGGCGAGCCCGTTCGATCTTTCGGTGATTGCGGGCAGTCGTGAACTGGCGGGCGATCTCGAGAAGCGCCTGGCAGGCCTGGCGGGCGAGCGGCTCGTGGCGATCGAGTTTCTGCGGCGCTACTGGGGGCCTCCCATTCCGGAAGGCAAGCAGAGCATCTCGTTCAAGCTGACGGTCGCAGCGGCCGACCACACGCTTGCAGCCGAGGAAGTTTCGGCCATTCGCTCGCGGATCATCGAGGGAATGCGCGAACAGGGTTACGAGCTGCGGGTCTGAATCGCGACCCGGCTCAGATCGGCACTCCCCAGCGCCACAATAGATACGCGACCGCCTGGCGCGCGTAGAGCCACCATTCGCGGAGCTCGCTTTGCGGCGGAGACGGGCGGGGCGAGCCGTAAACAGCGAATCCTTGCGCTTCGAGCATCTTCTTGGCGCGGTAGATGTGATAGCCATCGCTGACCACGATGCAGGACCCGAGGCTCATCCGCCGCATGATTTCGGCCGCGGCGGCGAGTGACTGCATCGTGGTTTCCCCCTCCGCTTCCACCAGGATCGCCTCCGAGGGCACGCCCCGGCGGGTCAGGTAGGCGCGGCCGACCTCGCCTTCGGTGAACGTGGGATCTCCGCCGGCGCCGCCCGTCGTCAGAATCAGCGGCGCCTTCTTTTCGCGATACAGCTCCAGGCCGTGGTCGAGCCGGGCCTTGAGGACGGGCGACGGCCGGCCGCGATATTCGGCCGCGCCCAGAATCAGAATCACGTCGGCGGGGCGGCTTTCGTCGCGCGTGGATTGCCGTTCTATGCGTACCGCCGTGCGGACGACGATCCCCGCGGCCAGGGCGGCCAGGGCCAGCAACGCGATCCGGACGAATTGTTTCACCGGCGTCCTATCTCGATTCAGTTTACGATGATAGACGAGGCGTGGAGGCTTTCGTGGTCCGTGCTGAACTGCTGACAAGTCCCGCCAACCCGCTCCTGAAGGAGATCCGGCGCGCCTGCGCGCGCGGGACTGGCACCCGCGACGGATGTTGCATTGCCGAGACGTTTCACCTGCTGGAAGAGGCGCTTCGGAGCGATTGCGAGGTGGGCGCCGTGATTGCCGCCGAGTCCGTCCGCCCCGCCGTCGAGGCGCACGTGCGCCGGCTTCCGAACGTCCGCCTGGTGGTGCTGCCGGACGCGCTGTTTCAGGAAACCTCCGGCACAGGGACCGCTCAGGGAGTCATGGCGCTGGTGCGTCCTCCGGTCTGGAGTCTCGACCAGTTGTTCCGCGGCGCTTCGCTCCTCATCGTACTCGACGGCATTCAGGACCCGGGAAACGCGGGCGCGATTCTGCGCGCCGGCGAAGCGTTCGGAGCCACGGGGATCATGTTCCTGAAAGGGACCGTGAGCCCGTACAATCCGAAGGCGGTGCGAGCGTCCGCCGGATCGGTGTTTCGAATTCCGCTGGCCACCGGCCTCGATAGCCTGCTGGCCCGCGCCTCGCTCGAGCAGCACCGGTTGGATGTGTACGCCGCGACGCCGTCCGGCAAGAAGGACCTCGGTGACGTGGACCTCACCCGGCGGTGCGCGTTTATCATCGGAAGCGAAGGCCGCGGCGTCAGCGGCACGCTCAGCGCCGGCGCGCTCGACCTGCGTATCCCGGTGACCGGCGTCGAGTCGCTGAACGCCGCGATGTCGGCCGGGGTGCTCTTGTATGAGGCGCGGCGGCAGAGGGCGCTCGGATGAGCTTGTTCGACACCACTCCGCCCGAGACAGGCGCAGTGGACAAAAGCCGGCCGCTCGCGGACCGGATGCGGCCCACTCGCTGGGAGGATTTCGTCGGCCAGGAGCACATTCTCGGCCCCGGCAAACCGCTTCGGGCGCAGATCGAGCGCGGGGAGTTGGGCTCGCTGATTCTCTGGGGTCCGCCGGGAGTCGGGAAGACCACGCTCGCCCACCTGATCGCGCGCGTCACGCGGTCCGATTACGTACCCTTCAGCGCGGTGCTGAGCGGCATCAAGGAAGTGAAGGCGGTGATGTCGGAGGCCGAGCGCAACCGCAAACTCGGCCGCCGCACGCTGCTGTTCATCGACGAGATCCATCGCTTCAACAAAGCGCAACAGGACGCGTTCCTGCCTTACGTCGAGCGCGGCGACATCACGCTGATCGGCGCCACCACGGAAAACCCGTCCTTCGAGATCATCTCGGCGCTGCTCTCGCGGTCGAAGGTCTACGCGCTCGGCGCGCTCAGCGTGCCGGAGATCCTCCTGCTGCTGCGGCGGGCTTTGACCGACCGGGAGCGCGGGCTCGGCGACCTGGAAATCGAGGCGCCCGGCGAGTTGCTGGAACAGATCGCGCTGTTCGCGAACGGAGACGCGCGCTCGGCTTACAACACGCTGGAGGCCGCCATCGCGGCATCGCCGGACAGAAAGCTTTCGAGCCAGGCCGTCGAGGATGCGATCCAGCGCAAGGTGCTGCTCTACGACAAAGCCGGCGAGGAGCACTACAACCTGATTTCCGCGCTGCACAAGTCCGTGCGATCGAGCGATGCGGACGCCGCGCTCTACTGGCTCGGCCGGATGCTCGAGGCCGGTGAAGACAGGTTGTACATCGCGCGCCGGCTGATCCGCATGGCGGTCGAAGACATCGGCCTGGCGGACCCGCGCGCGCTCGAACAGGCGGTCGCCGCGATGCAGACGGTGCATTTCCTGGGCATCCCCGAAGGCGACCAGGCGCTGGCACAGGCCGCGCTCTATCTTTCCGTGGCGCCGAAATCCGACGCCGCTTATCAGGCGCTCAACCAGGTGCGAGAAGACGTCCAACGAACCATCGCGGAGCCGGTCCCGCTGCACCTCCGGAACGCGGTCACGAAATCCATGCGGGAGTGGGGCTATGCCGCCGGATATCAACATGCTCACAAGTATGAGGATGCGATTCCAGAAATGGAATGCCTTCCGCCCTCGCTTGCCGGCCGCCGCTATTATGTTCCGACGGACCGCGGAATCGAAAAACGCATTCGGGAGAGAATGGAGGAGATTCGGCGCGCCAAAGGAAGGTAGACTTCGCGGGTCTGCCGGAGCCGTCCTTCCCCCAGTACTGGTATCTCATCACGGTACCAGGGTGCCAATCTAAAATTGATACGTTTCGTCTATTCCGGACACAAGCACCTAAGGGGATGATAGGGAAGGATGATTGCGGCGGGCAAGAATGCAACCTTATTGCTGTTGGGGCGCGGTGGGCCGGGCAGGAAGGCAAGAAGGCGTGTCTGACGAAATCATCAAGGAACGCAGCATGGCAATACCGAACGTCACCTCAGAAGCAGACAATGCCGACCGGCGCTGCGCCGTCAGGTTTCCGATCGAGCAGGATGTCCGCTACAAGGTATTCAACCGGAACAGCATTGAGATCGGGGCCGGCAAGACCGTCAACATGAGTTCGAACGGCCTCCTGTTCACTACCGAGCGCGCCCTCGCTACCGGTGAACGGCTCGAAGTCGCCGTAAACTGGCCGGCGCAGCTCGATAACAAGTGCCCGCTGAAGCTCGTGACCACGGGACGGGTGGTTCGCAGTGAGGGCGGCCGCGCGGCTATCGCGATCGAGCGCTATGAATTCCGGACACAAGGCTCGCGCGGCATGCTGTAGCCCCAGTCATTTGCCTACAAGTGGTGAGTTGTTGTTGGAGACGCCCGCCTTATGAGTGCGGGTGCGCCCTGACCCAGTCCTGGTGGATTTTCGCCTCGTCCTCCCGCCCCAGCGCGTGATACGTCCTCGCCAGGAACAGGTGCGCCGCCCTTTGGTCCTCCAAGCTCGGGCCCGCGTACTTCACAGCCAGTTCTCCCTCCGCCAGCGCTTCCTTGAGCTTGTCATGATCGGAGAGGAACTGCGCGCGCCCGAGGTGGGCCTGGCCATACGCCGGCGCCCGCTGCAACAGCTCCACAATCACCTTCTGCGATTCGTCGGCCCGCTGTTGGAGTTCCAGGAACTTCGCGTACTGCATGAATACAACGGGCTCGAACGGCGTCAGCTTGCGGTCCAGCTCGGTCGCCTTTTGGTACTGCTGCTCGGCCTTCGCCGGCTCGTGAGCGGCGGTGTACGTTATTGCCAGAAAGCTGTACATCTGCATCTTCGCCCGATCATTGCCGTGGGTCAGCTCCAGCGCGCGGGTCAGTTCCCGGATGCTTTCGTCATTATGGGCGTTTATACAGGCCCACCGGCCGTACAGATAGTGCGCTTCGGGATCGAGCGGCCGGAGCAGAACGGCTTTCTTCACCAGCGGTTCGATTTCCGCCTCAAATTCGACCGGGTCTTCGATGAGCAGCAGCTCGCTCAACGCCATCATGTAAACCGGCGAGCCGGGACTCCGCTTCACGCTCTCCTCGAGCTTCGCCTTCATTTCCGCCTCCCCGGCCCAGGCCCGCAGCATGGAAACATAGAATTCGTCGAGACGGGGCGAGTGAGGATGCTGCTTGAGGCCGCGCTCGCAGGCCTCGATAGCCTCGGCGCCCTGCTTGAGATTCGACCGGCACGTGGCCAGCATAATGTAGGTTACCGGGTCCGACGCGGGCTTGGAGGCGATCACAGCCTCGAGCATTCCGGCGGCCCGCCGGAAATCGCCCCGCTTCATTGCCGCAACGGCGGCTTCGACGCTCGCACCGGGCGAAGCGGCGGCTGGCGCGCGCGCACCGGAACCCGTTGCGCTGGCGCCGGGAGCCTGCGCGGCCGCAAGGGAAGAAGGTTCCGCGCCGGGGCCGGCGCCGGGCTGGGGCGCGCCGGGCAGAGCTTCATCCAGGAGCCGCTGCGCCTCGGACAACGAGGGATCGAGCGCCACGGCCTGCTGCAGCTCCGCAATGGCTTCCGGCTTGCGGTTCTGCTCGAGTAACAGGACCCCCAAGGCGGCGTGCCCATCGCCCGAGTCCGGCTGAACCGCAAGGAATTTCTGGAGGTACGAAATCGCCTGGTCCGGCTTCCCGGTCTGGCCATAGCAAATGCCCAGGACGAAAAGCGGCCGCGCGAAGGAAGGCCACAAGTCCACGATCTTCAGACTGGGCTGGATCGCCTCCTGGTACTTTTGATCCCGCAGCAGAGGCAGCACCACATCCATATAGAGCCGCAGCGCTTCGTGCGTCTTGGCCGAATCCGCTTCGACGACCTTCTTGTCCTCGTTTAACTTCTTGATCTGCGCCACATAATCATCCACCTTGGCCTGGTCGTGCAGCTTCCCATATACCCGCACCAGAAGCAGGCGCCCCTCCATGGCCTGCCCATACTTGAGAGCAGCCTGCGCATCGCTGATGGCGTCCTGCCAATGCTCCAGTTGCTCGTGCGCCTTGGCTCTTTGAAAGTAGGCTCTGCCCGATTGTGGGTCCAGACGCAAGGCTTCCGTAAACAGAGGTATACTCCCCGCCGGGTCGTTCTGGCTCAGCAGATATTCCCCGTAAAGGATGGGAGGGTGCGAATCCGGCTTGGGCGCGCCGCGGTTCAACTGCATGGCTTTGGGAAACAGGCTGGCGGCCTTCGCTGAGTCTCCCGACTTGTCGTAGGCCAGCGCCAAGGCCGCCAGCGCCAAGCCACTCTGAGGAGCGAGCCCTACCGCAGTTTCCATATTATGGACCGCCTCGGCGTTCCTCCGCTGGCTCAGGTAAATATCCCCCAGGTCCAGCCAAACCTCGAAGTCGGAGGGCGCCAGTTTGAGGCATTTCTGCAATACCTGCACGGCGCGATCCTGGTTATCCAGGTGGTATGCCAGCAGAACGGCGTAAAGCTTCAGCCCGGGCACCCAATCGGGTGAGGACTCCAGCACCGTGCTCACTTGCATGGCCGCTTCGAAGAACTGGCTTTGCTTCATCAAAGCTTGGGCGTGCTCGAGTGTGGCCTCCTGCGATCTCGAATCGACCGGCTGGGGATCTTCCGCCGCGAAGCCCGACAGCTCCCACACCAACGCCAGTGCAATCAGACAGGCTGCTCCGTTCCGCATACTTCAACCAATTTTAGCAGCCAAAGAACCCGAGGGCACGCCCGGCGTTGGTGGGGCGGACCGGGCCACGCCCGGCGTTTGCGGGGCGGACCTCCGGGTCTGCGCGGGTCCTCCAGGACCCGCTCCCCGCTCGAAGGCGAAAAGCCGGCCGCGGGGCGGGCCGCGGACGGGGCGTCCGCCCCACAGATTTCTTCAACTGGCGCGCTTAAGCTGGATCTCGGGCAGGCTGACCGCAAAATAGCGTTGCAGTTCCTCGCGTTGACGGCCGGCAAAGGCGCCCGACCAATTCTTCAGGACCCTCCCTTGCGGCGACACCAATATGGTCTGCGGCGTTCCCCCCAATTTGTAATTCTTGGCGACGCCGGCCGCCAGCTTCGTGTAAACCGGAAATCCGAGCGGATGCTGTTTCAAATTCTCGGCCAAACCCTCCTCGGTCAGGGAGAGACCGATCATCCGGTAGCGGCCCGCGTTCGATCGGGCAAGCGCCTCGATTCCCGGCCGGTTTAGCTCGCACCAATGGCATTTCGGCGAAAACACGTAGAGCAACGTGGGACGGCCGATGTCATAAGTGATCTGCTCCCGCTGTCCGGAGGTCATCGAATAAGCGGAAATGGCGGGCACTGCCGCGCCCTCCTTCAATCCCGCGTTCAAATGCGGTCTGTTTCGATACTGCAGGTACATGAAGAAGGAGACAAAGGCAACGCAAAATACCACGCTGCACACGCTCGCCAGAATGACGGCGAAGCGAATTTGTTTCTTGGGATCTTGCATGGATCAACCCTCAAGTCAAAGTCTTTCGCGCGGGCGCCGGCCGCAATCGCGGCGCCCGGTTGAGCAGAACAAGCCGGTCTAGCTAGTAGTTGCAACCCCCATTGGAAGTACAGTAACACGAAAGGCCGTAGCTTGCCGCGATACTAATGGCCGTGCTGACACAGCAACTCGACCCAGACCCGGTGTAATCCCATTGGCAGGTGTAATCGCCGTTGCCGGCGTTGCCGCAGTAGGACTGATTGCAGCAGCCGTTGGGCGTCTGCAGGCCGAAGGTTGCCGGGGTGTTACCGTTGCATTGTAGATCGAAGGATCCCGAGCCGGACGCCCATAGCGCGTTGGCCGATACCAGCGCCAGCGCGATGGTGAGCAGCAGGGAGAGACCGATACTCCAGCCATGTGCCTTTAGCATATATTATCTCCTGGAACTTGAGTTGAAGTACCAGTATCGTTCGTTGGAGTTATTTCAGGACGATACCAGCCTGCGCAGAAGTGTAGACGAGATTACGAGATCCTGTCAAGCATAATAATATTGTTAACGCGAAGGTAACACACAGAAATATTGCAGCTATCCGGACAAGTCGAGACAAGTGCGGCAAATACAGCTAGTTAAGGCTTTAATGGATCACCATGTGTACTCGCGTCCCACGCTTTGCGATGAATGCCGCCGAGGTTGCGGTAGGACAGCCGTCCACGCCCGCAGCGGGCCTTCGGACCTGCCAATTCCGGACCTGGAGGCTCGGCGCGCTTCTGGCGGACCGCCCCACTCGGAGCCGGCCGCTCCCGGGGATGATTTTCAAGAGAACGAGTGCGAATTCGTTGTCACGCCGTATTTAAATCCACCGCAGCGCAGACCGCGCTACTGCTGCGGAGCCCCGGGAGCGGGGGCGTTGGCGCCTGCGTCACCGCCAGCGTCGCCGGCCGGATGGAGTTTGGCCAGGACGCTCTTGTGCAGGGCGAACTCGCGGGCCGCGTCGGCGGCGCGGCCGGCGCGCTGGTAGGCGGTGGCGAGAAAGAAGTAGGTCTCAGGATCGGCGGGCTTGAGCTTGACGGCCATTTCAAGCGGAGCGACCGCCTCGCCCTCGCGGTCGGCATCCAGCAAGGAGCGTCCCAGGTCCAAATATGCTTCCCCCAGCGAGGCGTCCAGCTCGACGGCGCGGGAGAAATGCTGGATGGCCTCGGGCAGGTGGCCCTGCCGGTGCGCGAGCATGCCCAGGTCGAACTCCGCCAGCGCGTTACCGGGATCCAGCTTCAACTCCGCTTCAAACTCCTGCTGGGCTTCCCGCATGCTGTCCGCGGTGGGCGGCTCGGTGAGGACCATGATCATTTCTCCCGCGCGCTGATGGATACCGGGCCGCTCAGGCGCCACCTTGAGCAACTCGCGGTAGTTTTCGAGCGCGCTTTCCCAATCGCTCTGCTCCTCGGCCAGCTCCGCTTTCATCAGCAGGTATTCCGGGGATTTGGGGGCTTTTGCGGCCAACTCGGAGGCGGCGCGCTTGGCCAGATCCGCATGTACGTGCTGAGTCAGATAGAGAATCGAGGGATCGTCGTGAGAAAATTCGCGCCGCTGCCAGTTCAAGAAATCCGTTGCGTCTTCCTCGGCATCGAGCGCGAGGGCACAGCGGATTCCGGCCTCCCCCACGCGCCGCTTGAGAAGGTCCCCTTGCACGTGGCCGATCGCCTTGCGGAGCTGCGGCAGCGCCTCGGCGCAACGCATGTGATCGGCCAGATCGAGGGCGTGCTGAAGGGCGGCTGCCGAGACCGGCGCCCGCGGCGCGCGTCCAGCGGCGGGCTTGGCCGCGGGCTTGGCCGCTGGCTTGACCTGGCCATGGACCGCCACGTTAGCCGCGGCGAGCAGCCCCGCGAAACAAATCGTTCGGATCACGTTCCGGTGCATAGGTGGTGTCTGCCGGGGGACCCGGTGGGGCGGACGCCCTCGTCCGCGGCCTCTTCCGCGGCCGGCCCCTGGCCGGCCTTAGGCGGGATCAGGGGATCCCGCGCGGTCCAGGGGGACCGCCCCACATAAACATCGCTAGCGGGCATGCTCCGCGGCCTCCCGGTAAGGAGTCCTGCTCGCGTACAGGGCAATCTTAGCGCGCTCGGCAGTGGCGAAGCGGGCATTATTCCATCTCGTGGCCAGATCGAGGGCTCGGCTCGCCGTGGCCACAGCCTCGGGGAAGCGGCCGGCTTCGGCATAGGCGGCGGCGAGGGTGTCGAGCACCTCCGGGCTTTCCCCGCCCGGCAATCCGGCGGCCTGTTCGGCCAGTTTCACGGCTTCGGCGCCGTTGCGGACATCCGCCTCGGGACAGGCCGCCAGCAGCCACGCCAGGTCGTTCAGAACCGGTATCGCCGTGGCGTCCAGGCGCAGGGCTTCGCGCCACGTGGCCAGCGCTTCGGCGTACCGGCCTTCCCCGGCCTGCGCCTTTCCCAGATTAGCGCGGTATTCCGAAGCGCCCGGGTCGATGCTCACGGCCTTCTCGAAGTGGGAGGCCGCTTCGGCGTTCCTTCCGGCGCCGGCCAGGGCGCGGCCCAGCTTGTTGTGAAGGTCGGCCGAATCCGGCTCGCGCTCGAGCGCCTGCGCGAGCTGCGGGACAGCTTCGGCGAACCGTTCCTTTATCAGTAAAGCCCGTCCCAAATCCTTGTGGACCTGATAGGAATCCGGCTTCAACTCCAGGGTCTTCTGGTACTGAACAATCGCCTCATCGATAGAGCCGGTGCGGAACAAGACATCGGCCAGGTTGTTATGGCAGCGGGCATCGTCCGGGTCGATTTCCAGGGCCTTCTTCAAGTCCGCGGCGGCGGACTCGAAATCGTTCTTCCGCTCGGATTCCACGGCCTGGTCCATGAGCTGATACGCGAAAGCGACCGGCATGTCGAGCTTCATCTCGCTCGCGGGCGGAATGTTGACGAATTCGGGAATATTTACCGCCCGGTTGGCGGCCGTGGAGTTCTCGATCAGCACGGGCGGGCTGTCGTTGCCGTCCTCATCCAGGTGCGTCAGGTACATCTGCGTGTACGGAGAGCGCATCTTGGAGGAAAAGACCAGCCAGCGCCCGTTGGGCGAAAAGCTGTGCCAGGAGTTCATCAGCGGGGTGTTGCAGTGCATCAGCCGGGCCTGGCCGCCTTCGACGGGAACGATGTACAACTTGCCGTCGGGGCGCATCAACTGGCCGTTCCGGCATTGCACAAAGACGATCCAGCGGCCGTCCGGGGACACCTTGGGAAAGGTATTGCTCATGCCATTGGCCGAAGCCCCGGCGATGGGCACCGGCGTCCCGCCCCGGCCCTCGTTGAAGGGGATCCGGTAGAGGTCGTACTGGATCTGGACCTCCTTCGGATCGTTGGCGTATTCCGCGATGAGTCCGTCCGGGGGATAAGCCGGCTTGGCCTTGGCCCGGGCGAACACCAGCCACTTGCCGTCGGGGCTCCAGACGCCGTCGGTCTGCGCATAGAGCGGATCGTCGGCGCCGGGCAGGGGCCGTTCCCGGCCCACGGTGCGGTCGTACCAGGCCAGGATTCCGCCGGTCGGATAAAACACCTGGAGGAAGCGATAATCCTTGAAATTGCTCACATAGAAGTTGCTGGCAAGAGGTTTCCCGTTTCCGCTGATGGTGGTCACCACGTAGCGGCCGTTCGGCGAGACCTGGGACATGAAGCCGACGCGGTCCGCTTTGAACTGGCGGTCTCCAGTGGTATTCCAGGTGATCACGTCCTTGGAAAGCACAGTCATCCGCGGCTTCACCGGAACGATGAAGTACAATCCCTTGTTGGTCTGCGGGCCATCCAGGTCCATGCCTAGCGTGGTGCCGTCGCGCGAGAAAGAATGGCAATTGGCGCAATTGGGCATACCCTCAAGCACCACTTTGCTGCTGGTCTGGCTGACATTGCGCAGCCGCCACGCGATCAGCGGCACCATGCCGGCCGACAGCGGCTTGATGACGCCGCGCTGCACCTCCGAGGGCGCCAGCGGCACGTCGCGATAGAAGATGGGCGCGTCCACCGGATCTTTGGAGGTCCGAATGTTGACCTGGCCGCGGGACACCGGCTGGCCGGGAGCGCCGTCGCGAAAGCCCGTGATGGTAACGGTAGCCTCGGCCGATACGGAGTGCGCCTTGATCGCCGCCCAGACAGCCGCATCGGGCTTCCAGGTGCGCGCGGCGGCCTGCTCCGGCGTCAACTCGGGGAGCTTGTTCGTGGGAACGACGCAGCGCGGGTCGATCTCGCCCACCTGCATGTGCGGCGCCCGCGATTCCACCCGCAGGCTGGGCGAGCCGCCGGCGAAGGTGACCTCGATCCGCCAGAGCGCGGCGGTGTCCGCGGCATCGCGAAAGAGAAAGGTCGGCGCGGCAAAATCGGGCGGGAAAATGGACTCGTTGGCCGGGTAGTCGATCGTGACGGGAGCCAGCCGGTCCGCGGCAGGCGAAACGGCGAGGAACACAACCGGCGCCAGAAGCAGAATGCCGGAAATTGACAGGCTTAAGGCGGATCTCCTCACCACAGCTCTACACCTTCCGCGGACGTAACTCTATTTTGTGAGTATACCTGATCGCGGTGTGGGATGGAAGGGCGGTGTGCTAAACCTGTGTGGCTCTCTTGGCGGCGGCCTCGGGACGCCAGGGCGCCAGAGGATCACTGATCTTCCCCCTGGCCGCCATAAGCGGCGATTGCGAGCTGCGAGAAGGAGGCCGGAAGTTCCTGGCGCCGCACCTTCTCATCGAGGTACTTGGCGGACTTGCCCTGTCCGATGTAGACATCCTGAGGCCACAGCCGGAATTCTACAAGCGCGGCGCCGGAATAACACCAACAGTCTTGCGGATTCGATTGTGCCTGAGGAAACTAGGTCCTCGACCGTGAAGTCCGTTTCTTTACGGTAGCGGCATCTACCTGTAACTGAGCCGCGACCGTAAGGGAGCGGTAGCAACGCATCACGCGGTCGAGGTACTAGCTCGGGTAGTTGTGCTCAAACTGGATGCGCGCGCCGTATTTCGACGTTGTCAAGGGCTTGAGCCGAGCGACTCCGGAGGAAGGCGGCGGAGTTGAACCCTAATGGCTGATGAGGCCGCTCGACTGCTTGACAGGCAGCGTCCAGCGCCCACTGGCAACACCCTCCAAACGCCAGCGCCTGTCCGCCTTGAGGTACACCAAGGCTCCTCGGGGTTTGACAGTCCATCTAAGGTTTTCTGCTGCGGTTTTCTGCCGGGTTCACCGCGCCCACCGCGCCCGGCGCCTCGGCGCCGCGTTTACTTGCCGTGCCGGAAAGAAGGCTTTGGGCCCCGCGCAGGCGGAGGGTCGGGTTTCCCAAAAGAGAGCGCGGAGCCGAGCGGATCCCTGGCGCGTGCTGCCGGCCCGCGGCCGCCGGCCGGCGTCCTTCAACTGGCAATTTTTATTTCGGGCAGGCTGACCGCGAAATATTTTTGCACTTCCTCGCGCCGACGGCCCATATAAGCGCCTGGCCAGTTTTTCAGAACCTTCCCCTGTGGCGAAACGACGATCGTCTGGGGCGTGGAACCGAGCTTATAGGTCTTGAGTACATCAGCCGCCAGCCGGGTATAAACCGGAAAATCCACCGGATGTTCTTTCAACTTCTCGGCCAAGCCGTCCTCCGTCAGGGCGAGACCGACGATCCGGTACCGGTCCGCAGCCGACCGGGAGAGCGCCTCGATGCCCGCCCGATTCATCTCGCACCAGTGGCATTTCGGCGAAAAGACATAAAGCAATGTGGGGCGCCCGACGTCATAAGCGATCTGCTCCTGCTTCCCGGAGGTCATGGAATAGGCGGAAATGGGCGGTACCGGCGCGCCCTCCTTCAATGCCTCTAATTTTATGTGAGGTCTGCCCCGATGCTGCAAATATGCGAACAACGACACGAAGGCGGCGCAAAATACGACGCTGCACAGAGCCGCCAGGACGACGATGAAGCGGATTTTAGTCTTGGAGTCTTCCATGGATTGAATCCCTGTGTCAAGTTTTTTGCGTAGGCGCCGGACGCTTTGCGGCCGGCGCCGACTAAGACAGCTGGCTAACTGCACCCGCTCGTACACGAGCACGACTCGCCAAACTCCGCCGCTACTTGTATCAGCTCCTGGGCACAGCAGAAGGTGCTTTCGTCGGAGTCGCCACCACCGCTGTAAATCAACACACCATTACTGCTTTGCAGTTGTACCTCTGCCGCATAGCAGCAACTGTCTTCCGTTCCTTGGTAGTTGAAGCTGCTTTCCGCCGGGCTCTTGTAAGCGCACTGCAAGGTGATGCCTTCGCTTGCCGCCCACAGGGCAGTGGCTGAAATCAGGGCCAGCGCGATGGCAAGGAGCAGGGAGAAACCGATGCTTTTGCCGTGTGTTTTTAGCACAATTACCTCCTGTAACTTGACCGTGAAGTACCGGCACCGTGCTGGTTGAACAATCTGCTTCCGGCTCGATGCCGACCTATGGTGCAGATTAAGGGATCTTGTTGTTGCCTGTCAAGGTAAAAATCCAGATGAATAGTGAAAATCTCCTCAAGCATATGATTCGCTTCGCAATCCAGTCAGGCGTTCCGGCGCGGTTATCCAACAAAGGCCGGGAAAATGTTTTCGATGTGGCAGGCGGCAAAACACATTTGCCGCTGGATTCCCGTAAGGCGGGCGGTAAAATCGGGCGGGAAGATCGCTGCGCGGTGGGCGAAACGGCAAGGAACATAACCGATGCACGAAGCAGCGCGCGACCCGATGCCTGGTGGGGCGGTCCCCCTGGACCGCGGCCGACCTCCGGCCGGCCAGTGCTGCCGTGAGAATCCCGCGGTGCTTGGGGAACTACTCCTGGTATGCCATTCTACCGGCGGAGGCTTCCGCACATCTACGAAACTGAGCAGCCCCTTTTTCTCACGTGGTGTCTCCGCGGCAGCCTGCCGTCACACCGAGTTTTCCCGAAGGATGCACTCAACTCCGGACGGGCATTTGGCGCCCTCGATCGATTGCTCGACGATGCCCGCGGTGGTCCGTTTTACCTTCGCCAACCGGTCATTGCGGACATGGTCGTAAGCGCCATTCAGCACAACGCCGCCATCCTGGGGCAATATGTCCTGCATGCCTTCGTGGTCATGCCGAACCACGTTCATCTGCTGGCTACTCCGGCCGTGGCAGTGCCCAAACTGATGAAGTCGTTGAAAGGCATCACAGCCAAGCGAGCCAATGCGATGTTGGCCTTGACAGGAAGCTCCTTTTGGCAGGAAGAGAGCTATGACCACTTGGTGAGGCATGAGCGGGAGTTCGAGAAGATCCGGAATTACATCGAAGAAAATCCTGTACGAGCGGGGCTGGTGAGGGAAGCCAGCGAGTATCGGTGGTCGAGCGCGGGGTGGGCGTGCCTCCGCTGAGATTGTGCTGGGGCCGCTGACGAATGTGGGGCGGACCCCCTGGTCTGCACGGGTCCCCCTGGACCCGCTTTCTCCAGGTGAGGACATATGTAGAGGAAACCGCGCAGGCAATCTCGATGACGCACTACACCAGGTCCGGGCGACCGGGGGGTCGCCCGCGGACCAGGGGGTCCGCCCCACCAGGCGCTAGAAGCCAGGGGGTCCGCCCCACACAAAAAAGAGCGGGGAGCCTTGAGATGGCTCCCCGCTCGGTGGTCTGCCGACCCGCCTAGAAAACAGGCGAGCCGAAATGATTCATACGGCGCGCTTAAAAGACAATGCGAGCCGAAATTTGAGCGTGCCTTTCCACGTCTCCGGCAATGGTTCCGTTGACCTCCGAAACGTAGCCGAAAGTGGGATGCCCAAGCGTAGTGTCATAGTTGGCCAGCCCGCGGATGTTCAAGGCGTTCGACGCCTCCAGCCGGAGCTGGAGATAACGCTTGTTGGCTTCCGCCGATAGCGGGAACTTCTTCATGAGCGAGAGGTCGATCTGGCCGTTGCCCGGCTGACGGATGTTGCCGTAGACCGGGGCCATGTTGCCGTAGACGAACGACTCCCCTTGCAGGAATTGCGAGGTATTGAAGCGGCCCGCGTTGGCAGGCAGCGGCGTGTTCAGGCCATAGCCGGTCTGCACGTAACCCGGATTCGTCAGGTTGTTCGAAAGGACGGTCCCGTAGACCGTAAGGATTCCGACGGAGTTGTCGATCTCGTTGTTAGTGTTTCCGAAAATAACCGGACGGCCGGAACGGTATATTCCCGTTCCCGCGAGTTGCCAGCCGCCGATAACGCCGTCGGCGATCAGTTGCGCGGCCCCCTTCGGGCTGCCGAGGTACTGGTGGCCGCGCCCGAACGGAAGCTCGATGCTATAGGTTGTGGATATACGGCTCTTCTCATCGAGGGGACTATAGCCGTACATCGCGTTGATCGTGGGGTCGACGCTCTGTTGCGTCTTGCCTCCCGTGCCGGTCTGGAAGGGGTTGTTGGCAACGATTTCCGCTCCGCCGACATCGTCGAGCATCTTGGCGAAGGTGTAGTTGAACAGGAAGGTCATTCCATGCCACAGACGGCGTTCGGCCCTGAAGTTCACGCTATTGTAATTCGAACGGCCGACGTTGCTCTCCAGAACGTCGAAGATGGCGTATTCCGGATCCTCCTCCTCCATCCGGGTCATAGGAACACTGCTGAGGCCGGTGCCTACGAATGGATTCTGGACATAGGTCGAATAGGTGGCGGCGTTTTGCGGCACAAACAAGCTCTTCGGGAACAGGCTGGGGTAGGACGGTCCTACCAGGTTGCGTCCCTCGTTGCCGCTATAGGTGGCCTCGACCAGGAAGCCGTGGGGCAGCTCCCTCTGGATGCCGAAACTCTGCGTTATCTCATACGGCATGTGCAGAGTTTGGTTGATGGCGCTGCCACCCCCTTCATCGATCATTGTCGCGTTCGCAGGCGCGATCAAGGCGGAAGCGACGACAGGCGGGGTCGCCACGCCGACAGGCGTGGAGTTCACTCCGATATGGTACGGGTCGGCGAAACTGTTGATCATGTGGGCATACGGAATGCCGGTAATGTCCCAGGTATGCCACCCGCCATTGGCGTACGCTCCCGTCGAAACGTCCTGGTCCGTCGAGTTAGTCTGCGGGTTGGCCATGGTGGTGATGTACATCTGGGCGAAGGAACCCCGGATCACCGTCTTGGGGGTGAGCTGATAGGCAAAACCCAGACGCGGGGCGAATTGGTACGGGTGCCAGTTGGTGATGTTTCTGCTCGGGTGCTGCGCGGAGTCGGGAGTCACGACCATGCCATTCGGTATGGCGCCAGCACTCGCCCACGCCGGCTCGACCACATTGGCCGGGTTCAAGCCGGCCGAGGCCACCAAATTGTTCCAATTGAAGCCGGGCGCCAGGCCGACTCCGATCGAGGATACGTTCGCGGTGGGATCCCACAGAAGGAAGTTGTTGTAGCGTTCCGTGAGCGGGCTCTCCATGTCCCAGCGGACGCCGAGGTTCAGGGTCAACTTGGAAGTGACGCGAACGTCGTCCTGGACATAGCCAGCGTAGTAGTTGAAGTTCGTCCCGCGGGCAGTGCCGCCGAAAGTGGGATCGTAATCCAGGACGCCCAGCAGAACCGCGGCATAGCCGTTGGCATATTGTTCGTTCGCGTTCGTGGACGCGAAGTCGCCAACCGCATAGCTGGTCGGATCCTGGTTGAACCTCCACCAGCCGCCGCCCTGCCAGCCGTTGGAAGCGCCTGCGGTGATGAAGTTGTCGTAGTAGCGGCGCGTTTCGAAGCCGAACTTGAGCGTCTGATGCGCCAGGATCTTGGTCAGCGATGCCGTTCCCTCGTAATTGGTGTAGTTGCTGAGGGCAAAGGTCCCCGGGCTCGACAGGTTAATGCCTACGGGGCCGGTATACGGGTCCATGAGCGGCAGGTCCCCTGATCCCATAATCGCCTGGGCCGACGGATTCCCAGGGGTGGCTGGGTTCCAAGGCAGGGCGTTGATCAGGCTCGGGTTCGTATAGCCAGTTCCCGAGGTGCCGGGGGTGAACGTCCCCCCCAGGCGCGCGCTGAAGATCGTGGTTGGGTTAATCGTCCAGTCGTAGTCCAACTGCTGCTGCCAGGCGCCGGGGGTCAGGCCTAAGCTGCTCGTCGAAAGTGCTCCGTACGTCGGACTCGACTCGTAGGTGGAACCCTGGTGCGTGAACCGGCCGAAAATGCGCTGGTTGTCGGTGATGTTCTCGTCGATGCGGGCCGAGAAGGTGTTGGTGGTCGAGGTGGTGACCGACGTGCCTATATAGGCGGTCTCATCCGCGGAGAACTGGTCGCCCGGCGTGTTGGGCAGAGGATCCAGGGCCTGTAACCCCAACGCGAAGCCGGTCGGGTCGTTCACGCTCTGCCCGCTCATCCGGCTCGCCGGAATGTGCAGACCGTCGCCGAGCAGAACCGTTCGGATGATGCAAGGCGGCGAAGCGCAACCCTGATAGGAAATGCCGTTGATCCCACCGGCCGTTACGGTGCTTACCGTCGCGAGGGTGCTGTCGGGAGCATTCTGATCGTACAGCACCGGAAGGATGCCGTCGTAAGCGGCGCCCGAGAAATCGCCGGTCCTCATCGCCGCGGTGGCTGCGTCATTGGGTGCCGCGCCGCCTCCGGTCGAATACCGGACTCCCTCGTAGTTGGCGAAGAAGAAGGTCTTGTTCTTCCCGTGATAGAGCTTGGGGATGAAAACGGGGCCGCCCAGGGCGAACCCGAAATCGTTGTTCCGGTAAACGGAGGACGATATCCCAAAGGAGTTGTTATACCAGGAACCGGCGTTCAGCACGTTGTTCTGGAAGTACTCGAAAAGCTGGCCGTGCAGCTCGTTCGAGCCCGACTTGGTCACCAGCTCCACCAAGCCGCCGGATGCCCGGCCGTACTCGGCGGACATGCCGTTGGTGACCACCTTGAACTCGGACACGTCTTCCATTCCGGGCGTCACCGAGGTCGCGGTGTGGGCCATACCGGAAGTCTGGCTGATGCCGTCCACCAGGTAGTCGATGCCGCTGGTGCGTCCGCCATTGATGCGGGTGTCGTTTTCGCACGCACCTGCCGTGCAAGCGGCGCCCGCTCCTCCATTCGCTCGAGCTCCGTTTCCTTGCACGTTGCCCGAGATGGTGAGCATCTGCAAAGGATCGCGCTGGAGCTGAGGCAGGTTCATAATGAAGTTGTTGTCAACCACTTCACCGGTTTCCGCGTCCTGCGTTCGCAGCAGGGGCGCTTCCGCGGTGACCGACACAACCTCGGTGTTCTGGCCCAACGTCAGGGACAGGTTGATTGTCAGGCGGTCGCCCACGTTCAACGTGATGCCTTCCCGCTTGAAGGTTTTAAAACCGGGCGCCACGGCTTCCACGGTGTACGGGCCCACCAAGAGGTCGAGAATTTCGTAGAAACCGGTCGAATTGGTCGGCCTCGAGGTCTTCACGCCGGTGGCCACATCCGTAGCGGTCACTGTCGCGCCGACCACCACTGCGCCGGAAGGATCGGTGACTATGCCGGCGATGGTGCCGAGTCCCGTCTGTGCGTACATGGTTGCGCAGAGCGCCAACAGAGGAAGTAGTATCACGAAAAGTCGTGTTGTAACTTCCCTCGTCTTCTTCATGCATTACTCCTTTCCAAGGATTCGAATTTGGGTCAAACCTGAGGTTCGCGGGGCTGGAGCATTATGAGCAATACAAATCGGGTACCCTTTACTTTTTTCATCTCCACACCTAAGCGACTCCCTGATTCACCTAATGCTTTTGCACTAGTCTAAGCAGCCTGCTTTGGTGTGTACAGGTCCGAACTGTTTCAAACAGTACGAACCATTCCATAGTCCATTCATTTTGAGAATGTTACAGCGCTATTGGGCGGTTGGGCGCAGACTGTTTTGCGGCGCGGTTCGCGGCGTGTTTGCGGTGTTTGGTTAGCTTCCGGAGTAGTCTATGCTAAGGTGTCCAAGCCGCTACGGGGCGGGTCTGGGAAGAGGAGATTAAGCTATCCGGAATCAATGACTTGAGGTGATTCTTGAACCTGGGAGCCAGTGGAGGTGATCAGGACGCACGCACCGACTGCGGTCGGGAGGGCTGGACGTATTCTCCCGCGACAGATCCTGATCCATGAGGGCCGAGCGGGGCGCCTTTAGCCGGCTCCGCGCCCGGTTGTCTGACGGCCACCTGGAAAACAGGCGGGCCGAAGCCCTACGCATGGCCGTTGAGGATGTGTGCTAGCACGACATGCCTGTGCAGGTCCGTTGGCAAGGGCGCAAGAGGGGCTGGTGCGGACGGGAGCTATAATCGGTCGTATGGCGAAAAGGCCGGCGCCTCGCAGCGGGGATTCCGGGAGCATTGCGCCGAAAAAAGCGGCCGGCTGGCTCACTGTTCGGAACGCGTCGGCCTTCATGCTGCTTCTCTGCGCCGACTTAATTATTTACGGCCCAGCTCTCCACGGAACCCTCGTCTGGGACGATGCGAACCACGTAACCAGGCCGGAACTGCAGTCGCTTCACGGACTTTGGCGCATCTGGTTCGACCTGTCCGCCACGCAGCAATATTATCCGGTGCTTCACAGCGCTTTCTGGCTCGAACATCAGCTTTGGGGAGAACAGGTGCTGGGTTACCACTTGATCAACGTCGTCTTTCACGTACTGTCGGCCTGCCTTGTGGTGTCGATCGTGAGGAAACTAGCGTTACCGGGAGCGTGGACAGCGGGTTGGGTGTTTGCGCTGCACCCCATATACGTGGAAGGAGTCGCCTGGATTTCGGAACAGAAGAGCACCCTCTCCGCCGTATTCTGTCTGGCGTCGCTGCTTCTGTATCTGCACTTCGACCAGTCTCGCCGAAGACGTAGTTACGTACTGGCGCTGGGGCTCTTCGTACTGGCTTTGTTAAGCAAGTCCGTAACCGGTACGCTTCCCGGGGCGCTCCTAGTGATCCTATGGTGGAAACGCGGCCGTCTAGGATGGAAGCGCGATGTGATACCGCTCATTCCGTGGTTCGTGCTGGCCATTCCAATGGGCCTCCTTACGGCATGGGTGGAACGAACCTACGTGGGCGCCATCGGGAGCGAATTCGACATAACCCTGACCCAGAGGGTTCTGCTGGCTGGGCGATTGATCTGGTTTTACGCCGGGACGCTGGTTTGGCCTTTCAACCTCATCTTTCAATACCCGCGATGGAAGCTGGATCCGGGCGTCTGGTGGCAGTACGTATTCCCGGCTGGGGTCCTGCTGGCGGCAGCGGTCCTCCTGCTGGCAGCACGCCGAAATCGCGGGCCGCTGGCGAGTTTTCTCATTTTCGCCGGGACACTGGTTCCGGTGCTCGGTTTCCTCAATGTTCTGCCTTTTCGTTATTCGTGGGCGGCCGATCATTTTCAATACCTCGCCAGCATGGCCGTACTCATCCCGTTAAGCTCTTGGTTGACTCTCGCAGCCAGCCGGCTGTCGTTAAGCAAGTCCACCAAGATCGTGATCGCGGCTTCGGTTTTGGTTTTGCTGGGCGCGCTGACATATCGCCAAAGCGGCAATTACCGCGATGACGAAACACTGTACCGGGAAACGTTGGCGCGGAACCCGTCCAGTTGGCTGGCGCACAATAACCTCGGAACCGTACTCGTGTCCAGGCCCGGCGGCTTGGAGGAAGCCATTTCTCACTATCAGGCCGCGGTGCACCTCGCGCCGGGTTATGCGATGCATCACTGCAACTTAGCCAGCGCCCTGATCACGCTGGACGACCCCGGCCAATTGCCCCGCGCCATCGCCGAGTACGAAACGGCCCTCCGGCTGAAACCTGACTACGCGGAGGCGCACTACGATCTGGGACGCGTGCTTTCCCGCCTTCCCGGCCGGATGCCGGAAGCGCTGGCACATTATCGTTTGCTGGTGCGGCTTCAGCCCAATCTGGTTCAGGCGCACGCCGACTTGGGCAGTCTGCTGGCACAGATGCCCGGACAGCTTCCGGAGGCCATTGCGGAATTCAAAACCGCAATTCGTCTCGATCCCGGCATTTCGGAATTGCACTGTAATTTGGGCGCAGCCCTTTCGCAGGCGGGGCAGTTGGCGCCGGCTATCGCAGAGCTCAAGGTGGCGCTGCAGATCAATCCCAATCTGGCGTACGCGCACTATCTACTGGGGGTGACCCTGGCGCAAATACCCGGCCGTATGCCGGACGCCATTGCCGAATGCCAGGCCGCATTGCGGATCAATCCTGACCTCGACCCTGCACGGCATTTGCTCCAGGAACTGGCGGGCGAACAGAAGTAGTTCCCCTTTCCGCAGGCTCACCGAAAGGACACGGAGCAAGCGAAGCCAGCTCTTTCTTCGCCACGTCGTGGAACGGGCCTTGGAGGGGTGTGAAGAGATTAAGGAACGCTCCATCGGCGTCGAGGTCTTCGGACGCGATGCCACGTATGACCCCGGCGACGACTCGGTCGTACGCGGCACGGCCCGAGACGTTCGCAGCCGCTTGAGCTAATCCAACCGGGGGCCCGAGCGGGGAGCCATACGACTGGCTCGCCGCCCGGTTGTCTGACGGCCCGCCTGGAAAACAGGCGGGCCGAAGTGATTCATACGACCCGCTTAAAAGACCAAGCGAGCCGAAATTTGGGCGTGCCGTTCCACGTCGCCGGCAATGGTTCCGTTGATCTCCGAAACGTAGCCGAAAGTGGGATTCCCAAATTCAGTGTTATAGTTGTTCAGCCCGCGGATGTTCAAGGCGTTCGACGCCTCCAACCGGAGCTGGAGATAACGCTTGTTGGCTTCCGCCGCCAGCGGGAACTTCTTCATGAGCGAGAGGTCGATCTGGCCGTTCCCCGGCTGACGGATGTTGCCGTAGATCGGGGCCATGTTGCCGTAGACGAACGACGTTGCATTCACAAACTGCGAGCTATTGAAGCGGCCCGCCGAGGCAGGCAGCGGCGTGTTTATGCCATAGCCCTGCTGCACATAACCCGGATTCGTGATGTTGTTCGAGAGCTGGCTCCCGTAAATCTCGAGGATTCCGACGGAGTTGTCCACCTCGTTGTTGCTGACCCAGAGTACGGCCGGACGTCCGGAACGGTATATTCCCGTTCCCGCAAGTTGCCAGCCGCCGATAACGCCGTCGGCGATCAGTTGCGCGGCTCCCTTCGGGCTGCCGAGGAACTGGTGGCCGCGCCCGAACGGAAGCTCAATGCTATAGGTTGCCGAAATGCGGCTCTTTTCGTCGAGAGGGCTATAGCCGTAGACGGCGTTGATCCCATCGACGGCCTGTTGCGTCTTGCCTCCCGTGCCGGTCTGGAAGGGGTTGTTGGCAACGATTTCCGCTCCGCCGACATCGTCGAGCATCTTGGCGAAGGTGTAGTTGAACAGGAAGGTCATTCCGTGCCACAGCCGGCGTTCGGCCCTCAAATTCAGGCTATTGTAATTCGAACGGCCGACGTTGCTCTCCAGAACGTCGAAGGTGGCGTATTCCGGGTCAGCCATCTCCATCCGGGTCATAGGAACACTGGTGAGGCCGGTGCCTACGAATGGATTCTGGACATAGGTCGAATAGGTGGCGGCATCTTGCGGCACAAACAGGCTCTTCGGGAAGATGCTGGGGTAGGACGGTCCTACCAGGTTGCGCCCCTCGTTGCCGCTATAGGTGGCCTCGACCAGGAAGCCGTGAGGCAGCTCCCTCTGGATGCCGAAACTCTGCGTTATCTCATACGGCATGTGCAGGTCTTCGTTGATGGCGCTGCCACCCCCTTCATCGATCATGGTCGCGTTCGCAGGCGCGATCAAGGCGGAAGCGACGACAGGCGGGGTCGCCACGCCGACCGGCGTGGAGTTCACTCCGATATGGTACGGGTCGGCGAAACTGTTGATCATGTGGGCATAGGGGATGCCGGTGATGTCCCAGGTGTGCCACCCGCCATTGGCGTACGCTCCCGTCGAAACGTCCTGGTCCGTGGAGTTAATCTGCGGGTTGGCCATGGTGGTGATGTACATCTGGGCGAAGGAACCCCGGATCACCGTCTTGGGGGTGAGCTGATAGGCAAAACCCAGACGCGGGGCGAATTGGTACGGGTGCCAGTTGGTGATGTTTCTGCCCGGGTGCTGCGCGGAGCCGGGAGTCACGACCATGCCATTCGGTATGGCGCCATTGCTCGCCCACGCCGGCTCGACCACATTGGCCGGGTTCAAGCCGGCCGCGGCCAGCATATTGTTCCAGTTGAAACCGGGCGCCAGGCCGACCCCGATTGAGGATACGTTCGAGTTGGGATTCCACAGAAGGAAGTTGTTGTAGCGTTCCGTGAGCGGGCTCTCCATGTCCCAGCGGACGCCGAGGTTCAGGGTCAACTTGGAAGTGACGCGAACGTCGTCCTGGACGTAGCCGGCGTAATAGTTGAAGTTCGTCCCGCGGGCAGTGCCGCCGAAAGTGGGATCGTAATCCAGTATGCCCAGCAGGACCGCGGCATAGCCGTTGGCATATTGTTCGTTCGCGTTCGTGGACGCGAAGTCGCCGACCGCATAGCTGGTCGGATCCTGGTTGAACCTCCACCAGCCGCCGCCCTGCCAGCCGTTGGAAGCGCCTTTGGTGACGAAGTTGTCGTAGTAGCGGCGCGTTTCGAAGCCGACCTTGAGCGTCTGATGCGCCAGGATCTTGGTCAGCGATGCCGTTCCCTCGTAATTGGTGTAGTTGCTGATGCTATAGGTCCCCGGGGCCGACAGGTTAATGCCTGTGGGGCCGGTATACGGGTCCATGAGCGGCAGGTCCCCAGATCCCATAATTACCTGGGCCGACGGATTCCCAGGGGTGGCTGGATTCCAAGGCAGGGCGTCGATCAGGCTCGGGTTCGTATAGCCACTTCCCGAGGTGCCGGGGGTGAACGTCCCTCCCACGCGCGCGCTGAAGATCGTGGTTGGGTTAATGGTCCAGTCGTAGTCCAACTGCTGCTGCCAGGCGCCCGGGGTCAGGCCTAAGCCGCTCGTCGAAAGTGCCCCGTACGTCGGAGTCGACTCGTAGGTGGAACCCTGGTGCGTGAACCGGCCGAAAATGCGCTGGTTGTCGGTGATGTTCTCGTCGATGCGGACCGAGAAGGTGTTGGTGGACGAGGTGGTTTGCGACGTGCCCAGATAGGACTGCTCATCCGCGGAGAACTGGTCGCCCGCCCTGTTGGGCAGAGGATCCAGGGCCTGTAACCCCAACGCGAAGCCGGTCGGGTCGTTCTTGCTTTGCCCGCTCATCAAGCTCGCCGGAATGTGCAGACCATCGCCGAGCAGAACCGTTCGGATGATGCAGGGCGGCGAAGCGCAACCCTGATAGGAAACGCCGTTGATCCCGCCGGCCTGTACACTGTTTACCGTCGCGAGGGTGCTGTCGGGAGCGTTCTGATCGTACAGCACCGGAAGTACGCCATCGTAAGCGGCGCCCGAGAAATCGCCGGCCCTCATCGCCGCAGTGGCTGCGTCATTGGGTGCTGCGCCGCCGCCCGTCGAATACCGGACTCCCTCGTAGTTGGCGAAGAAGAAGGTCTTGTTTTTCCCGTGATAGACCTTGGGGATGAAAACGGGGCCGCCCAGGGCGAACCCGAAATCGTTGTTCCGGTAAACGGGGGACGTGAGCCCAAAGGAGTTGTTATACCAGGAACCGGCGTTCAACTCGTTGTTCTGGAAATACTCGAAAAGCTGGCCGTGCAGCTCGTTCGAGCCCGACTTGGTCACCAGCTCCACCAAGCCGCCGGATGCCCGGCCGTACTCGGCGGACATTCCGTTGGTGACCACCTTGAACTCGGACACGTCTTCCATTCCGGGCGTTACCGCGGTCACGGTGTGGGCCATACCGGAAGTCTGGCTGATTCCGTCCACCAGGTAGTCGATGCCGCTGGTGCGTCCGCCATTGATACGGGTGTCGTTTTCGCACGACCCTGACGTGCAAGCGGCGCCCGCTCCTCCATTCGCCCGCTGGCCGCCGCCCTGCACGTTGCCCGAGACGGTGAGCAGCTGCAGAGGATCGCGCTGGAGCTGAGGCAGGTTCATAATAAAGTTGTTGTCGACCACTTCCCCGGTTTCCGCGTCCTGCGTTCGCAGCAGGGGCGCTTCCGCCGTGACCGACACCACATCGATGTTCTGGCCCAACGTCAGGCGCAGATCAATCGTCAGGCGGTCGCCCACCTGTAACGTGATGCCTTCCCGCTTGAAGGTCTTAAAACCAGGCGCCACGGCTTCCACGGCATACGGGCCCGGCAAGAGGTCGAGAATTTCGTAGAAACCGGTCGAATTGGTCGGTCTCACGGTCCTCACGCCGGTGGCCACATCCGTGGCGGTCACTGTCGCGCCAACCACCACTGCGCCGGAAGGATCGGTGACTGTGCCGGCGATGGTGCCGAGTCCCGTCTGTCCGTACATGGTTGCGCAGAGCGCCAACAGAGGAAGTAGTATCACGAAAAGTCGTGCTGTAACTTCCCTCGTCTTCTTCATGCATTACTCCTTTCCAAGGATTCGAATTGGGGTCAAACCTGAGGTTCGCGGGGCTGGAGCATTATGAGCACTACAGATCGGTATGCTTTACGTTTTTTCATCTCCACACCTATGCGACTCCCTGATTCACCTAATACGTTTGCATTAGTCTACGCAGTCTCTCTGACTGTGTCCAGGTCCAAACTGTCTCACACGGTGCAGCATTGACGAAGTCGCTTCTTTGGAAGAGGTTACCGCATTCTTGGACGGCGCGCGCCGACCCACGTGCAGGGTTGTTGCGATGTGTGCGCGACGTGTGCGCGACGTGCTCGTGACGTGCTCGTGACCTGTTCGCGGCCTTACTGGCTGGCGATGTTTCTAACTTACTGATTCTTAACTTTCTTCTGGGCTAGTCTATGCCGAAACCAGGTGTATAGTAGCTATAATCAGGTGTATAGTACCGATAATCAGGAGTTTCTCGTTGGGTGACCAGGAAAATGGAACTTTGCTGAGCGGTTCTGAAGGACGCGTGCATCAGATCCGCCAGGAACTGGAGATTATCCTCAAGAGCAGCGCTTTTCGTGGGAGCAAGCGAAGCCAGCTCTTCCTTCGCCACGTCGTGGAACGGGCCTTGGAGGGGTGTGAAGAGATTAAGGAACGCTCCATCGGCGTCGAGGTCTTCGGACGCGACGCCACGTATGACCCCGGCGATGACTCGGTCGTACGCGGCACGGCCCGCGACGTTCGCAGCCGCTTGAGCCAGTTCCATCTCGCCCACAAGGATCGTCCCGTCCGGATTGAGCTTCCCCATGGCTCCTATATTCCCGAGTTCCACTGGCCCGAGGACTCGCCGGCTGCCGAAGTACGCCAAATTGCCGCCCAGCACGTAGCCGAGACGGAGCCGGCCAAGCCGGCCAAAGCGGGGCCGCCGCGGCAAAAATGGTGGCGCTGGGCCGCGGTTTGTGGGATCTGCACGCTGCTGGCGGGAGTGGTCCTGTGGGTTGCCGGCCAGCGCCAGACGCTTGCTCCGCCTAAGGTGCTGGAACGCTTCTGGTCGCCTCTGGTAAGCGTCCCCGAACCAGTCCTGATCTGCGCTCCCGCCCCGGTGAGTTATGATTTTAGCGGCCCGGTACGGAAGCGATTCGGCACCATGCCGCCATCCTCCCCCTTGCAGGTCGGGCCGATCAGATTTCCGCCGGATGGCATTGTGTACGGACGGGAGATCGCTACCTTCACCGACACCTACGTCGGCCAGGGCGACGCCCAAGCCATCGCCCGGTTCGCCGCCATGCTGGGCAGGATGGGCAAGCCGTTCGAATTAAAGACCTGCTTACGCACCTCCCTGGGCGATCTGCGGCACACCCCCGCCATAGTGATCGGCGCCTTCGACAACGACTGGAGCGGCCGCGAGACCGACGATTTGCCCTTCGTTTTTAGCTGTAACCCCAAACACTTGGTGCGCGAGACCGGCTTCGCCAAGCGCCAGTGGATCCCCGCCAAGGGCCCACAGGGACAGAATCTGGACGATTATGCCCTGATCAGCCGCCTGTGGGATCCCAGCATCGGCCAATATGTCGTGCTCGCCGCCGGCATCATGAACTACGGAACCGAGGCCGCCGGGGAGTTCCTGACCAATCCGGCATACCTCGCGGAAGCGTTCCGCAATGTCTCCTCCAACTGGTCGAAGCAGAACATTCAGATCGTCCTGCATGTCACCGTCATCGACAAATCACCCGGCGGGCCGCGCGTGGTCGCCATGCGCGTGTGGTGATTCCGGGCCGCAGATAAACACGGATTAACACCGATACATCCTTTGTTCTTGATCGGCGTCCATTCGCGTTCATGCCGCGGCCCAAGACATTTCGGACCTGGATTGGGTCGGGCAATTCCGGCAGCTCCTTGGTTCCGCGATGCCGTGTCGTCACTGCGAACACAAAACTTAGTCCGATAAGGGAGGAGACTTGTCGTTGCCTGGGGAATGACCAGGGAGGGGGGAGATCAACGGAGCGGTCGGGAGCACTGGGGTGTTGTTTCGTGACAGACGCCGTTCCAAACAGTGCGAACCATTGAATAAGTAGCTTGTTTTTAGACCGTTACATCCTCAGGGAAGGGTTCATTGCAGGCCCCTGAGCGGCATTGTTGCGGCGTGTTTCGCAGCCTGTTCGCGGGTGTTGCTAACTCCCGTAGTCTGTGGTAAAATTGCCCTCCAGTAGGTGGGGGAGATCAATCTTGGCTGTGAATGACCAGGGCAGTGGAGCCTTGCTCCGCGCCGATGAAGAGCGCGTCCGTCAGATTCGCGAGGAGCTGGAGACTGCCCTCAAAAGCGGCGCTTTTCGGGGCAGTAAGCGCAGCCAGCTCTTCCTTCGCTACGTCGTGGACCGGGCCCTGGAGGGGTGTGAACTGATCAAGGAACGCTCCATCGGCAGCGAGGTCTTCGGGCGCAAAGCCACCTATGACCCCGGCGATGACTCGGTCGTACGCGTTACCGCCCGGGACGTTCGCATCCGCTTGAGCCAGTTCTATGTTGCCAACAAGGATCGCCCCGTTTCGATTGAGCTCCCCCCGGGCTCTTATCTTCCCGAGTTCCACTGGTCCGACGCCGGCTCGCAAGTTGGAGAACCACCCGCACAATTGCCCGACCCGCGCTTAGCCGGGCTGGAGCCGGCCAGACCGGCCCAAGCGGCGCTTCCTCCGAGGCGAAAATGGTGGCGCTGGGCCGAGATCCTGACGCTCTCGGGGCTGCTCGCGGGAATGGCCCTGTGGCCGGCCGGCCGGCGCCCATTGCTGGGGCCTCCTACGGCGCTGGAACGCTTCTGGGCGCCCCTGGTGAACGTGCACGAACCGGTCCTGATTTGCGCTCCCACCCCGGTGACCTACGATTTTCGCGCTCCGGTGCGGCAGCGCTTCGGCACTCTGCCGCCGGAATCGTCCCCTTTGCTGGCCAGGCCGATTCCGTTCCCGCCGGATGGCGTTGTGTACGGACGGGAGATCGCGACCCTCACCGGCAGCTTCGTCGGCGAGGGCGACGCCCAGGCCATCGCCCAGTTCGCCGCCCTGCTGGCCAGGATGGGTAAGCCGTTCGAATTGAAGACCGGCTCGCGCACCTCGCTGGGCGATCTGCGGCGCACCTCCGCCATATTGATCGGCGCTTATACGAACGAGTGGAGCGGCCGCGTGGCCGGCGGTTTGCCATTCGTCTTCAGCACGGCCCCCACTTATTCGCTGCGCGAGAGCGGCGGGGCCAGGCGCCAGTGGATTCCCGCTAAAGGCCCGCAAGCGGAGGACCTGGACGATTACGCCCTGATCACCCGGGTGTGGGATCCCACCACCCGCCAACATATCGTGCTCGCCAGCGGCATCATGAGCTACGGAACCCAGGCCGCCGGGGAGTTCCTGACCAACCCGGTCTACCTGGCGGAAGCCTTCCGCGGCGTCTCCTCCAACTGGTCGAACCAGAACATCCAGATCGTCCTGCATGTCACCGTCATCGGCAAAGTACCGGGCGCGCCGCGCGTGATCGCCATGCGCGTGTGGTGATTGCTTGGGTGGGGCGGTCCCCCCGGACCGCGCGGGGGATCCCCTGATCCCGCCCAAGGCCGGCCAGGGGGCCTGCGGCGGACGGGGGCGTCCGCCCCACAATCGGGTATCTCACTTCGGCGGATCGATCCCGAGCTTGTTCATCCACTCCCGGTACTGGCTGAATTTGACCACGCCATTGACCGCCAGGTAGTGGCTGGCGTAGTGGCCGCCGTCCGCCAGGTCCCATTCCAAACGCCACATTTCCGGTTTGTCCGGGTGCGCAATGGATCCCACTTGAACCCTGCCGTTCGGCGGCGCCGCGAAGGCCTCCTCCAGAAGCGCGGCATTTTCGTCGAGATCGAGAACCCGCACTTTCCCGTTTACCGGCTTCAGCGTATCGTTCACGACAACGACAGGGTGGCGTCCCTGCTCCGCTTCTCCGCAGATCGCCTGGACGTCCCGCTGCACTTCGCGGATGTAGCTGTAGGCCAGCTTCGGGCGATTATAGTAATCGACCACGGCGTCGGAGATAATCGGCCAGCCGTCGCGCAAATTCCACCACAAAATACCCCAGCGGCGGCCCTTCTGCTGGCGCCAGAATTCCACAAAGAATTTCATCGCCTCGGCCTGAGTGACCTGGGAAGCGAGAATGAAACCGTCCAGCGATTCCGGGACTTCCCCCATAAATGCGCGAATTTGCTTCAACATAAAATCGTTGCGCCCCCTGGTGCCGGTGTCCAGGGGTTGGGCGCGCACCGACTTGGTAAGCCACTCATCGTTCCAGGTGTGGTCCCGCGCCCAGGGAGAGACGAATTGCGGGTCCATCATCCGTTCCAGGCTGGAGCGGGATGGGCAGCCGTGATAGCCGATTTCGCTGACGAAGCGCGCCGCTATATCGGTGTAGTAGGGAGCCTTGAAGTAGCCGCGCGGTCCCCAGAGGTGTACCTCGGACTGGTTGCGCGGATCATTGCCGGCGGCAAACATCTCGGGACTGCGGTAGGGGGAACTGGGCAGGTAGGCCCGGCGGGGGTCGAAGCGCCGGACCGCCTCGGGCAGCACTTCCCGGCTGATGCGGTCGAGGTTGGGGTCCAGGTCGCGGCCGATCCAACTGGGGACTTCATCGGTCTCATTGCCGCCGACCCAGAGCGCCAGGCTGGGATGATTGCGCAGGCGTTGGATGACGCCTTGGGCTTCCGCCCGCATCGCTTCGTAAAACCAGTTCGTCTGCGGATACAGGGCGCAGGCCAGCGCGAAATCCTGCCAGACCAGGATTCCCGATTCGTCGCACAGGTCGAAGAAACGGCCGGACTCGTAGACGTTGCCGCCCCAGCAGCGGACCATGTTGCAATTCAGATCGATGAGCATGGGGAAGACGCGATCCAACTGCTGGAGGTCGCGGCTGTGCAGGGCATCGAGGGGAACCCAGTTGGTCCCCTTGACGAAGATTCTCTCGCCGTTGACCACGAAGGCGAAGTCTCCGGCGCCGGCCGCGCTGATATCCTTGCGGCGCAGCTCCACGATTCGCACGCCTATGCGCGTTGTTTGCCGGTCCAGCAGCTTGCCCTGGCTGGTGGTAAGAGTGAGCTCGGCGTCATAGAGCGCCGGCTCGCCGTAGCCCCGCGGCCACCACAGATCCGCGTTCCTGAGGTGCAGAACCTCCTGGCCGCGCGTGCTCAGCACCGGGAAATCGCGTCGCAGCACGGTCTTGCCCTGGCGCCGCAGCGCGACCCCAATGTGCAAATCGTCCACGCCGGCGCGGTCCGTAACGATCTCCCAGTCCACGGAGAGCTCGGCCCGACGGGCTTTCGCATCGATCTCCGTGGTAGCCCAGTAGGGCGCCTGCAAGTGGGTGGCGGCGGTGACCTCCAACCGCACGCTGCGCCAGAGACCGGCGCTGACCAGGCGCGGCATGATGTCCCAACCATACATGTGCGGCGCCTTGCGTATTCCGAGGGACTCCCAGTGACCTTCGCCCGCGTACTCGCCGGGAGGGGAGCTGATCCGGCGCGCCGCCAAAACGGCAGGGTCGATGCGCACCACCAATTGATTCGGAGCTCCAACGCGCATCAGCGAGGTTACGTCCAGGCGGTGGGCAATCAGCATGTTGGCGGTTTGCCCCGCCAGTTGTCCGTTCAGCCACGCGGTCCCCATGCAATCCAGGCCGTCGAAGACCAACTCGGCGCGTTCGCCGGGCTCCAGGCGGGGACTTTCGAACTCCCGCTGGTACCACCATTGGTAGCTCTCGAGCTTGCGCGTCTCGTAGATGCGGTTCCCCACCTCCAGGTCCGGCAACCGGCCGGCCGCCATCAGGTCGAGTTCCACGTTGCCCGGCACCGTCGCCGGTATAGTGGGCCACTCCGGCGGCGGCGCGGATTTCCCGATGCCGCCCACTGCGGAAATGGGGCCGTAGGTCAGGCGCCACCTGCCATCCAGGTCCAGAGCGCGGCGGGCCGGCGTGATCTCCGTGCGGGTCGCCTCCCGGCGAGGCGACTGGGCGGGCCAGCCGGGCCACGCCAGCAAGGCGGCGAGCAGCGCCAAGCGCGCCATCATATTGTTAAGGTGCTTCATTAACTTTCCTTTTGGCAGTCTCGGCCCCGATATCGCCCTGGAAAAATGCCTCGGTTACGATTGCCGCGGCGGCCATCAGCTCGGCCCGCTCGACTAGCGGGGAGAGATACACCGGGATACGGTGAAGGCGGCGATTGATGGCGCTCTGGTTGATGAAGCGCTCGACCAGGGAGCGGAGCAGCTCGCCCCGGCAAAGAATATCCCCGGTCAGGACCACGGCCTCCAATTCCAACACGTTCAGCACGTTGACGATCGCGGTCCCCAACGCTCGGGCCTGCCCCTCCAGCAGCCGCTGGCAGAACCGGTCGCCCTCGAGCGCCAGATTCACGAACTCCTGCCAGGAGGTAATCCCCGGTTTCTGTTCGCGCGCCCGGCGGAGCACGTTCGGAACCGAGGCATACAATTCCACGCAGCCAGGCAGGCCGCAGCCGCAGACGGGACCTTGCAGATTCACCGAGGTATGGCCGACCTCGCTGCCGAAACCGTGCCAGCCGCGATACAATTCGCCTCTTTGCACGATGCCCGCGCCAATGCCGCTCTCCACCACCAGCAGCAGGAAGTTTCCGCACTCGCGTCCTTTTCCGTAGGCTTTCTCCGCCATCGTCAAAGCCGTCGAGTTATTTTCCAGGAATACGTTGTCCCCGCAAATCTCCCGGAATTCCGCCACCAGGTTGGCGCCGTGCCACAGGTCGAAGTTCGGCGGATTCAAAACGGTGCCGTTCCGGGTATCGATCGGTCCCGGGGCGCTGATTCCCAGTCCCAGCATGCGGCTTCCCGCGGGGCGGGGCGCGGCCAGGATTCTTCGCAGCCCCTGCTTCAGGTGCCGGAGAGCGGTACTGCGCGGGGCGCCGGCAATTTCCACGGACCGGTCGAGAAGCAGGCGGCCGGCCAAATCGATCAGGCCAACGGCCGCTCCTGTCCGGGACAAGGTCAAGCCCATGGCACAGGCATAATCGGGACGCAGTTCCACCAAGACCGGTTTGCGCCCCGCCGCACTCGACCGGCGGCCGCTTTCCACCAGCAGCCCCTCCTCGATCAGATCTCCGACAATCCGGGTCATGGCCGCCCGGGTGAGCCCGGTTTCGAAGGCCAGCTCCGATCGGGCTACCGGCCCCCGCCGGATCAAGCGCAGGATGCGGCGGCGGTTGGAGGCTTTCAAATAACGCGAGTTGTGAACGGGCATGCGGCTCTGCGGCAAACCGGATTGTATCACCGGCCCTCCGAAATTATCAATTGTCAATGCTATTGACAAAATGGCGCCGTTCGTACATAGTTGACCACATTAAGCAAATGAGCCCAGGATTCCCTTCGGCGCTCACGCGTCGCGCACCCTGCACGGCTCCGAGGGGAGATGTCACGCCGGGCCGCCTGCCGTTAACGGTTACTTGCGGGGGCGTTAACGGCTTTAACCTTGACCCCCGGGAGGCCCCGCTGTAACATCCCAACGGTCGTTCGCCTCCGCCGGGCACAGCGGCGGAGAAGCGGTCCGCGACTATCGACCCGCGTCGTACGGGCGTCGATCTATCCGAAGCACATTTGTCAATGCAGGAAAAAAATAGCAAAGGAGAACGAGATACATATGCGAAAGTGGATTACAGCCTCTCTCCTGGTGTTCGGCGCCTTCGCCTCTAGCGCGCTCGCGCAAGACACCATCTGGAGTTCCTCGACGGTTCCGACAAACCCCGACGCCGGCGCCGACAACCCCGTCAATGTGGGGGTTCGATTCCAATCCAGCGTCGCCGGCACCATCTCCGGCATTCGCTTTTACAAGGCCAGCACCAATACGGGCACGCACATCGGGACCTTGTATACCGACACGGGCACACAGTTGGCGCAGGCGACCTTCTCGGGCGAAAGCGCTTCGGGCTGGCAGCAGGTGAACTTCACCGCCGTCAGCATCAATGCCAACACCACCTATGTGGCCGCTTACCACAACACCGTAGGTCACTACTCGCAAGACAACCAGTACTTCGCCTCGTCGGCATACGTCAATAGCCCGCTAACGGCGTTGAAGGACAACCCCAGCGGCGACCGGAACGGGGTCTATGCGTATAGCAGCAGCGCGGTTTTCCCGAATCAGCCCTGGGAGTCCTGCAACTACTACGTGGACGTTGTATTCAACCCCGCGAGCGGGGACACCATCTGGAGTCCATCGACGGTTCCGACAACCGTCGATGACAACGACAGCACGAACGGCGTCAATATGGGGGTCCGATTCCAGGCCAGCGTCGCCGGAACCATCTCCGGCATTCGCTTCTACAAGGCCAGCACCAATACGGGCACGCACGTGGGCACTTTGTACAGCGACACGGGCACGCAGTTGGCGCAGGCGACCTTTACGGGCGAAAGCGCTTCGGGCTGGCAGCAGGTGAACTTCACCCCGGTCAGTATCAGCGCCAACACCACCTACGTTGCCGCGTACTTTGCCAACAATGGTCACTTCTCGCAAGATGACTACTACTTCAACTCGGCGTACGTCAATAGCCCGTTGACGGCGATGGCGGACAACCCCAGCGGCGACCGGAACGGGATCTATGCGTATAGCACCAACGTGGTTTTCCCGAATCAGCCGTGGGAGGCCTGCAACTACTATGTGGACGTTGTCTTCAACCCCTCCGGCGGCAGCGCGCCGGGAGCGCCCACCAACCTGCAAGGCACCGCGGCCAGCGTCTCGCAAATCAACCTGACCTGGACCGCCAGCACGGGCAGCCCCACGGGCTATTACGTATACCGCAACGGCGCCAAGGTGGGCTCACCCTCTACCAACTCCTATAGCGATACCGGCCTCACCGCCGCCACGCAGTATTCCTACTACGTCGCCGCGTACAACTCCTACGGCACTTCCGGCGACTCCAGCACGATCTACGTGACCACGCAGACGCCCGCGGCGCCCACCAACCTGCAAGGCACCGCGGCCAGCTCCTCGCAGATCAACCTGACCTGGACCGCCAGCTCGGGCGCGACGGGCTACGAGGTGTTCCGCAACGGCACCCAGGTGGGTACGCCCTCCACCAACTCCTACAGCGACACCGGCCTGGCTGCCAGCACGCAGTATTCCTACTACGTCGCGGCGACCGCCAACGGCTCGGCCTCCGCGGATTCGAGCACGATCTACGTGACCACGCAGAGCAGCAGCGGCCTGCCGGCCAACCTCCAGAACTTCTTCCCCGTCGGGCCGGACGGCCAGCCGACCGCCAACATTGCGACCTGGGCGGGCCGCAAGGCCAACACGCTCGCTCGTATGGGCTCCGGCGAGAATTTCACAAGCTGGAACAGCACGGCCAACGCCAACGGGATGCACTACATCCGCGAACCCGACCCCAACAACCCGGCCAACGACATCGGCAACACCAATTTGCTGACCTGGCACCAGAGCGACGAGCCGGAAGCGAACGGCGTCACCGCGGCCACCATCGTGGCCCAATACAACACCTGGAAGGGCATCGATCCCAATCGGCTGGTTTCGCTGAACTTCAGCGGCGGCACCCTGCTGGGCCTGCAGGGAAGTTGCAATGCCAGTTGCTATGCCGCGT
>Ga0326727_10005074_pt1 | contig 38213 bp, 20 predicted proteins | sample MB2enrmetagenome_FD_207643 | JGI IMG/M metagenome (GOLD analysis project Ga0326727, IMG submission 207643) | Lab enriched peat soil microbial communities from McLean, Ithaca, NY, United States - MB29MY | ecosystem: Environmental > Terrestrial > Soil > Wetlands > Peat | place: USA: New York... | reverse complement strand
TAATAGTGGGCAAGTGCATCGTAGTATTTGGGATTGACATCCTGGTTCTTCCGAACGTCGAAGAGCATCCAATCAGGCGGGTAATCCATCGGCGCTTGGAGCACGAATTTTCCATATTGGCGGGCGCGCTTGATGTAGGGGATGAGCCCATTCGGCCCCAGGTCGCGTTGAATGGAGAAATGCTGCATCTCCACATCGCCGGGGTTATCGTCGTAGGTGTACCACGGTCCCGCCGACATGAAATCCGTGCCCGCGATGGGCGTCTTCATCGCCGAAAAGCCGGCGCCGCGGTCGGGATCAAACAAGGACCGCAGGACCGCCTCCCGCTCGGCGGGGGGAAGATCATTGAGACAGATCATTCCCGCTTCCAAAAACGACGCGCCGAATCCCACCATGGGCTGAAGCATGTCGCCCGTCTCGATGAGAAAGGACGGGACGGTGGCGGGCTTCAGTGGCTCAAACCGAACCACGGGCTTGGAGGTGAGACGGTCTCCCGCCTTCGAGGAAACGTAAACCTTCACTTCCTGCCCAAATGCTGACCCCCAGACCGAGCCAGCGAGCAGAACCCCCAGCAGGCATAAGAAGAATTTCCGGAGTGCACGATGTGAAGAAAATATGCGGGTGAGTGGATTCAATGCCCAATCTCCTATCGGGTCGAAACCCGGCCTTTAGCGGCGATCTGCGATCGCCGAAGCTCTTGATTCTAAAAATCGGCGGTGAGGGACCGCCGCTACAGCGCAAGCCCATTCACGGCTTGTGCTGGAAGGCGCCGATGTCATACGCGGACCCTTGCGGGCGGGGCACTCCGGCAAAATCCGTCGTCACATCCTTCAAGAAAACCCCTGCGCTCACCAAGGGTGAATTCGGCAGCAGATGAAAGTCCTTGGCGGCCGCATTCACAAACCCCGGGTTGATGGCCCAAAGATCACGGGGGTACGGAGCCTGGCTGCCGCGGGTGCCCGGTGCGCGGCCGTCACTCATGCCGAACGCGTTGTAGCCCACCACAATTTCTTTCGAAGCCGGGCTCATGGTCAAGTAGCTTTCCAGGTGACTCCCCACATCGTAGAAGGCGTTATTCTCCACAGTGCCAGACGAATGCCCCTCGAACAAGATAGCCTGTTGGGTGATCTTATAGAACGTGTTATTGACCACTGTGACATCAGAGATATCGGGATTTGCCAATCGCTCGACGTGAATGCCCACGCGAACATTCATGAGAATATTGTTCCGGAACGTAATGTGGTTAACGACTCCGGAGCCATTCTCGATCTGCGCCGCTTGCACGGGGAGAAAGCCGGTGTTTTCGATATCGCAAATATTCTGTTCAAAGAGGATGTTGGTGGCCGGACCCCAGGTTTCAATGCAATCGATGTGGGGGTCCAGGTTGCCCAAATCATCAGACCGGATATCATGCACGCGATTATTGCGAAAGATGTGGCCTGTACCAAAGGGGCGCAGCCCGTCCGCGTCCGCACCCTCGAAGGCGGGACCCCCCGGCGGGTATTGGATGGTATGGCTGATGTCGTTACCCTCGATCAGGTTTTCCCTTCCATCGACGGTTATGCCGGAGCTGCTGGCGCGGTAGATCCGATTCCCTTTCACCACGTTATACGCGGTCAGCGGCGCATGGGGGCCTCCCCTGCCCTCCATCATGATCCCGTCGTGATAAATATCATGGATATAATTATTCAGGATCTCATCGTGCTGGCCGCGCAGGTAGATTCCATAACTCTCCCGGATAAGCCGGATTTGGCTGGTAATTTCGAACCCCACCACCCGAACATAGTCGGCGGTGATCGTGAACCCTTGCATCACCACCTTGCCGCTCGCCTGATAGGTAATCGGCCGGCCCGCAGCGCCGGACCGCGTCAGATGGATCCGCTCCGGATAACTCCCTGCTGCGACCAGCACGGTATCGCCGGGCGCCAAAGAATCGACAGCCTTTTGAATGGTCTTCCAGGGGGTGTCGCGGGACCCGGCATTCGTGTCTTGTCCTTTCCGGGCATCCACATAAAACGTGCTGGCCGATGCGGTGGAGATGAATAGGGTGAAAATTGCCGCCAAGGTGAGTCGCACGCGGGCTATCCTTTCGCAGTCGGTTGCAGCCGGGAATTTGCCTCCCGGCTGCCGGGCAGTATACACCCGCTCGCGCTTTTCATGCCGGGGGATTGAAACAATCGGGCGGAGCTATTCAAGGGTATACTCATCGCCAGCGCCGAAGGTGACTTTCGAGACGCTTCGAGAAGGGGCTTTTCCTATGAAACGATACGCTCCACTTTTGCTTTTCGTTATCTTACCGCTCGTGGCTTGGGGTCAAAGCGCGCCGCTGCCCAAGGTAACGCCATGGCCTGGAGACCGCGTGTCGGCCATATCTCTGACTTTTGACGACGCGCTCCCGACTCATCTCGCCAATGCCGGACCGATTCTGAAGAAGCATCATTTGCATGGAACATTCTTTGTGATCACGGGTTCGAAGACGTGGGCCGAGCGCCCTGACGACTGGCGGCGGCTGGCAGCAGAGGGAAATGAGATCGGTAGTCACACCGTGAACCACCCCTGTCTGCTCGATAACTTCAAACCCAACGCCAGGGATTACACGGCCCCCATGATTCGGGCGGAATTAGCGGACAGCGCCCGCGCGATCGTGGCGCGATTGGGAACCGAGCGAGGCCTGACGTTCGCCTACCCCTGCTGCAACATGACCTTCGGCCCTCCGGCCGACCAGGCTCGCAACCAAGCGATCTATTTGGGCATGGTGGCGGAGTACTATTTTGCCGCGCGGGCTGACAACGCCGGAATGCCGATGAACCCTCCGGAAATGAATCCCCTGACCGTGACCGGGCTCAGCCGTGCCGTCGGAGTCGACTACCCGGCGCTTTTGGCGATGCTTCAGACCACCCTGCATGATCATCAATGGGGAGTGTATACGTTTCACGGCATCGGCGGTGACGGGCTTGCCACCAGTGCGGAGGCCTTGGACGCTCTCGCCCACCATCTCGAGGAGCACGGCGAAATCTGGTGCGCCACCTTCGGAGATGCGGTTCGCTACATCCTGGAGCGCAAGGCGCTGGCCATCCGCGCCACAAAATCCGACAGCCGGCAAGTGGAGTTCGAGCTAAGCTGGCCCCTGGATGCGAAGACCTACGACTTGCCTCTAACCCTCCAATGGCAGGCGCCGAGCGATTGGACGGCAGTTCAATGCGAAGCAGACGGCCACCTTCTGGCGGAATCCTCGGGTCCCCAGGGGACGCTGGTGGACGTTCCTGCGCAGACGAAGGTGTTGCGGTTTGAGGCGCTCAGATGAGCGGGGAGGTTCTGACTTTGCGCGGATTGGCGGTGGCGGTGGTCACTCTTCAGACTCCGCTTTTCAGATCGCGGACGGCGGCGCGCACCTTGGGAATCAGCGCGCCGTAATCCTGGGGGGAAGCCTTTTCGAGGAACTGCTGGTAATAGTGCAGCGCCTGGGGCTTGTTGCCGTCCTTGTCATAGAGCACGCCGAGGTTCAAGAGCGGCTCAACCTGGGTGGAATCGAGTTCGACGGCTCGCTCGAAGTCGCGGCGTGCCGTGTCGGCATCGCCGCGCTGAATGGCCACCAGGCCCAGCCCGTTATACGCAACGCTCGAGTGATCGTTCTGGAGGGTGATGGCCTTGAAGGCCTTTTCCGCCTCATCGACACGCCCCAACTGCAACTGCGCGGTGCCCAGGTTCCGCAGGTTGTCGAGGTTGGTGGGATCAATCTCCCGGGCGCGCGTCATGGCGTCCACCGCCTTATCCAGTTCGTGAAGACGCAAGTAGAGCTTACCTAATCGTGAATAGATGACATCCGTGAGCATGTGCAGCTTGCTCGCGTCCTGGTAAACCTCGGCGGCCCGCCGGAACTGCCCGGCGCGCTCATACGCCGCGGCCAGGTCAACCCGCGCCCGGGGATTGCCGGGGTCGAGCGCGATCGCCTGCTCCATGGTCTGGGCGGCGCGCGCGTTGTCATGCGCATTCAGGAAATCTTCCGCCCGCTGGATGATCTTGAGAACCGGGATGCGGTCCTTGGGGTCAGCGGCGGCCGCGCCGAGCTGGATCTCACGCGACTCGCCCCCGTTGACATATCCCAGAGACGCCAGTTCCTGGCGCGTCTGTTCGTCCACCGGCACGGTGGCCACTTTCTCGGTCTTGGCCTGCGTTCCGGCAATCTCCCAGATCTTCTTTTGCAGTTGGTCGGCTTCGGCGGGATGGTTGGGGATGAGGTTCCGGGTCTCGCCGGGATCATGCGCGAGGTCGTAAAGCTCGGGGTGCGGCGCCAGGATAAACTTCCAGTCGTCCGTGCGCATGGCGCGCAGCTCCGACCACCCCATGTAAGTCTTCGGGTAAAGCGTCTCCCCATAAGAGTAATTCGACCGCACAGGGGTTCCCTGCTCGATGAGGGGCCAAAGGCTGACCCCCTGCGCTTCCGGGGATGCCGCGAGGCGCAGGAATTCCATCACCGTGGGGTGGAGATCGATAGACCGCACCTGCTCGGAAATCACCTTGCCGCTCGGGACGTCCGGGCCCGCCACGAGCAGCGGGACGTGCAGGGTGGCATCGTAAAGGAAGACGCCGTGGGTCGCTTCGCCGTGTTCGCCCAGGCTCTCACCGTGATCGCCAATGACCATGACCAGGGTGCGCGAAGTGAGTCCCCATTGGTCGAGGCCGGCAAGCAGGCGGCCGATCTGCTCGTCCATGTAAGCAATCTCCCCGTCGTAGAGGCTCTTCGCATACTCATGCTTGTAGGGTTCGGGAGGGTCATAGGGCTCGTGGGGATCGTAGTAGTGCGCCCAGAGGAAGAATCTCTTCTGGCCACTCCGCTTCAGCCATTCGAGGGCACGGTCGGTGACCACGCCGGCGCGCCGCTCCGCAAAAACTCCCGGAAGTTTTCCCTCCTCGGTTTGCGGTCCCATGTCATCGTCGTAGGTATCAAAGCCGTGGGCAAGGCCGAAACGGTGGGCCACGGCGCGCGAGCCCACAAAGGCCGCGGTTTGGAATCCCGCCGCCTGGGTAAGCGACGCGATGGTGGCGTGGGACGTGTCGAGAACGAAGCCGCCCATGTCGCGCAAGCCGTGAACGGTGGGATATGCCCCCGTCATGATGCAGGCGTGGGAAGGCAGGGTCAGCGGCACTTGCGCCGTGGCGTGGGCGAACCGAACCCCGCGCGCCGCCAGCGCATCCAGATTCGGCGTCCTGGCATGCCCCGGAGCGTAGCAGCTCAGGTGGTCGGCGCGGGTGGTGTCAATAGTAATGAGCAGGACGTTCGCATCGCGCGGCGCGGCGCGGGCTCGCTCCGGCACCTCGTGGCGGCAAGCACTGAGGCACAGAAGCAGCGCGGTCGAGACCGCAACAGTCAGGGTTCTTCCAGGAATTCGACCAATTAACTCGTTCTTCTCCGGCACACACATATTCGCAGATTATTCTAAACCGGCCCAGGGCGCCACGCTGAAGTAGCGCCCCCGTGGGGCAACGCGCTGTAGCGGCGCTCTATGAGCGCCGACGGCGGTCATAGACCGCCGCTACAGCAAGCGGATGAATCTCCCCCTGATACGGCCAGTCTTCCCACCGCTTCACCAAACCCGCCCGCACCGGATTTTCGCGGACGTAGAGCCATTTCTCTTCGTAAGACTCTTCGGACCTCATCACATGGTCAAAGAAGCCCTTTTCAAAATGCCGAGGAGCGATGTTCATGGCGCGCAGGGTTTTGGAAAGGGTGTTTTTCCATGATTTTATCCACTTATCGAGCGACGGGGACAGGGGGTTGAACACCGCGAAGAAGTGAGTGTGATCTGGCATGATGACGTACCGCCCCACGAAAACCTGCCAGTCCGTTGCGTTTTGGGCGAACCTCCGGAACGATTCATGGATCTGTTGGTTCGCAAGAATCGAACGCCGATCCTGAGTACAGATCGTCAGATAATAGACAGGAGAATCGGTGAAGAGCCATTTGAGCCGCTGCAAACGAGGTTTAAACAATTTGGGCATTGAGCGGTTCTGTAGCGGCGGTCTATGACCGGCGTCTTTTGCTTTTCCGACCAACCAGCTCGCTATGAGCGCGGACTGTAGCGGCGCTCTATGAGCACGGACTGTAGCGGCGCTCTATGAGCGCGGACTGTAGCGGCGCTCTATGAGCGCCGACGGCGGTCATAGACCGCCGCTACAAGGGACTCCCACACCGATCATAGACCCCCGCTACGGTGTACGTCACATTATTCGTTCGTCTGAATCGTTCCCGTCACCACGACTTCAAGGGCGCTGCCGGGAACTTTTTTGAGCTGGTCCAAGTCATTGTTATTCCACCCGGGATCGGGGGCGCCGGTGATGAACCAACTGCTGCCGTTGTCGGCCACGATCATGCCGTACTTCTTGAGCGCAGTCAGGATGACGAGGGATTGACCGGTGAAGGAGGAGATGTCGTAGGACGCTTTCAAACGCAGGCGCAGCCCCATCGGCGGCAAGGCAGGATTCGTCGAACTGCTGGCGAAGTGGGTGGCGGGGTGAATGAAACCCGCCTGCGATTGGGAGACGGTGAACCGCAAGGCGTGGGTGATTGCTCCCGCCGATACCTCATCATAGCGCGCCAGGCCGGGAAGAATTGGTAGGCCGGCGGCGTCGGCGGAAGTCCAGCCGTCGGGCCGCAGCTTGTCAGAATACAAGTTGAAAATAGCGCCGTTGGCCGCCGTCCAGTTGTTGTCGTTGGCGTCCTTTTGCGCTTCCCACACCTCGTAGAGCGTGCAGTTGTTATGCGTGGGATCGGCTTCGAGCGTCAGCACGTGGTGGTCGCTGCCGGCCTCTACAGGGGCCGTGGGAGGAAACGGATAACAGCCGCTGGTTGCGGTTACGGTGCAGTTGGGTCCGGAAGACCCAAAGTCGCTCTCGGTAGGATACTGATTGAAGGCAACCGTCACCATCGGCTGGGTGCCTGGCACCACGACATAAGGAATTCCGTCGCCGGGATCGGGGCCGAAGTCGGCATGCAGATACTGCTTCTCCTGGTTGATGCTCGCAATGTACTGGTCGGAGTTGGGATCAACACAGTAGTTGGATACGTCGGCGTTCCAGGGGTTATCCGTGGGAAAAAACGGGCAGCCGGAAATGGTTGGGCTGGTGCTGTAGTCGGTGGGGCTGCCGGTTGCGGCGTTGCTGCAATTCGCCTGGGGAGGAGTCACCGGCGGGGCCGGACTGGGAGAGGAAGAGGAGCCGGAGCCACAGGAGAGCAGGAAAATCGAGCCCAGAACGACGCCGGCGCAACAAAAATAGCTACGTTTTGCGGACTGTCCTGCCATGTTCCCTCCGCGCAAAATCGGATTGCTTCACCGCTGAGGCGCTGAGACGCCGAGAAAAGCAGGGTAGCGCGGACCTAAAGAAAAAGAACAGGTCCGCGCTACACTTGCTCCGCGGAACTCCCCTCCTGATTCAGGAGGGGTGGCGCGCTGAGCGCCGGGGTGGTTTCATCCTGAAGCCCAGAACATAAATCCGCCATCAGCACCACCCCTTAATCCCCTCCTCATCTGAGGAGGGGAGTTCTCTAAAAACTCCCCTCCTGATTCAGGAGGGGTGGCGCGCTGAGCGCCGGGGTGGTTATATCCTGAAGCCCAGAACATAAATCCGCCATCAGCACCACCCCTTTATCCCCTCCTCATCTGAGGAGGGGAGTTCTCTCGGCGGTCAGAGACCGCCGCTACAGGGTTGGAAAGAAACGGCCCGCCGCCGGGCGGGCCGTTTTGAGAACGTTCGATAACGCACAATCAGAAGGTCAGGTGCCCGCCGATTTGGATGAGCCGCGGTCCATTCATGGGCCCCTCAATCAACCCAAATTGGCCGTCGTTGACACCCGTATCCGGATCTCCTCGACCAACGCGGTTAAGGACATTTTGGAAGTCCGCGCGGACCTGTAATTTCACCCGTTCGGTGAGCGGGATGGTTTTGAGGAGACCGAAATCCTCCTCCTGGTGAGCGGGTCCCCGGACGTTCGGAAGCTCCCGGGGCGCCGTTCCGACCCTCAGCGGGAAGCTGTTTTCGGGAGACAAGGGTGGATCGGCAAACGCCGCGGGATTCAGGTCCGGGGTGTAATTAATAGCGTCCAGTCCGTGTAGAGGAACGGTCTGTTTTACTCCGGCAATGACGTCCGGCCGGACGTAGGGATTGATGATGGTACTGGCATTAGCATCAGTGAGGGACAGTGGATCCCCGGAGCCGTACCGTTGGCTGGCGGTAACCTGCCAGCCGCCGAAGAACCGGTCAACGGTGTGGCTCGAATTCAACCACCTCTGGCCGCGCCCTAAGGGTAGCGAGTATATCCAGGTCAGCTTCAGAACCTGGGGATAGTCGAAGGAGGCAATGGATCTCTCCAATCTGCGGTTATACAAATCCTGGATCGAGCTGTTGTTGTACATGACGGAGTCGCTGTCGGTGATGTCCTTGGAGATTGTGTAGGCAGCGATGAACGTGAGGCCGTGCGTCGAGTTCTTCCGCGCCTGGAACTGGAGAGCGTGATAGATGGACATGCCCATGTTGGGTTCGTCATTGATCAGGCCGCTGTACTGTGGGAAGTTCGCCAGGCCCGCGGCGATCGAATCAATGTAGTTATCACTTTCAAAGGTGGGATAAGGCAAGTGCGTAATGCCGTATTGCGCCAGGGTGGCCGCCGTGGCGGGGTTGCTCAAATCCGCCTGGAAGCCATCAACCAGCGTATCGCCCAAGCCCATGTACTTCGAGTTCACCTGGTCCCAGTTGCCATAGAAGCCACCGAAGCTCTTGTTTTCCAGGCGAGTTCCCCTCGACCCCACGTAATTCGCCTCCAGGAGGACCTTTTCCGGGAGTTCATACTGGAACCCGGCGCTCCAGTTCTGGATCAGGGGCATGTCGAGAGTGTGGGCCGGGAAGAAGTCGGGGGCCTGGCCGTTCATGGACGTGGGGTCCCGGTTCGGCAAGGGCTCGGTTGGTGGAACAAGACCCAGCGGGCCCGGCGCCGGACCGCCGGCGAAGTTCGAGAGGTAGAGTAATGGGTTCACGGTAGCCATTTCGCCAGAGGCACGGAAACGGGTATAACCCTGGTTGAAGCCAATTAAACCCAAGGGGCCCCAACTGTTCTGGGAGGGAGGCTGATAGGAGATCCCGTAGCCGCCACGGAAGACCAGCTTCGAATTGATCTGGTAAGCCACGCCGAAGCGCGGCGCCCAGTCACGGAAGTACCAATCCTGGAAGGAGGAGCGGTGGAGGCATGTCGAGCAACTGCCCAGCCAGACGATCGCGCCGGGAAGAACGGTGCCGTCGGGCAATGTCTGCGTAGCCGTGGGGCTGAATTCCGACTGCCGGTTGAAGGCTTCGGTCCTGGGCGTGGGGATTTCCCAACGCACGCCCAGGCTGAGCGTGAGCTTCGAAGTGGTGCGCCAGTCATCCTGAGCGAAGAAGGCGAACAGTCCGGCGCGATAGCCCGGCTCCGTGGTGAATAGCTGTGAACTTCCGCCGTTCGCGGCGCCCATAAGCCAGCTCGCGAAGGCGTCCCCGGTGTTCGCCTGGAAACCGGGGAGTTCGGTTTGAATGCTGCTGAAGCTGAAGGAGCTCGAGCCGGGCTCAAAGGTATCGTAACGATAGTGGAGGTATTGCCCCCCGAACTTCAGGCTGTGCTTGCCGCGCGTGGTGGCGTAGACGTCCTGGTAAGAGAAGCTCTCCACAGGCTCCCGGTTTGAGCACCCAATCCCGAACTGGGTTACCGTCGGAATCTGGTCCTTGTTCGACAACGTCTGCACCGGGAAGCAACCGGTGGAAATCCCCGGGATAGCCATCGCCGCCGCATATTTGGAATCGGGAGATTGGTTGTTGATATTGCCAAATCGGTTGTAACCTAGTGATAGCGTATTCACCGAGTGGTCGTTCACCGTCCAGGTATCCAGGATGCGCAATTGCGGACCGCCTACACTCTGCACCTTGTCGACAGTGAGGGGGTAATCGGGAAAGGGGAACCAGGAGTTTGACTTTGGATTGTTGCGAAACGTGCGGTGCCGGACCGCCTCCGTTAAGGAGCCCGACAGTTTCTGCTTCGTGCTGATTTCTTCATCGATCTTGACCGTTTCGGCGTTACGATTGAGAAGCGGGCAGCAAGTGGCGCCGACATAAGGCAAGTTCCTGAACAGGGTATCGTACTGCGTGGTGGGAAACTTGCTTAAGAGGGTCGAGGTCGCGGTGCTGAATTCTCCCGCCGGGATTTGGTTGTTGGGGAAGGGATCACGGATGACTGCCGCCGCCCCGCTGTTATTGATTAATCCCGTCACCGGATCGGTGCCGCCGGCCGGGATGAGCCTTGTCGTGGTGGGGTCATAGATGGCCCATTCGTTGACCGCTCGCCCCAAAGCATCGGTACCGACGACGGTCGGTGTCGGGTTGGTGTTCAGCACCCCTGGAGTGGCGCCGGAATTGGCCACGGGGTTGCTGGCGTAGAGGAAGTCGCTAAAATCCCCTTTGAGCATGCCCGCCGTCGGCACCGTGGTAAGGCCGCCCACGGCCAGCAGAGACTTGCGGTCACCCTCGTAATTGAAGAAGAAGAAGGTCTTGTTCCTGCGGATGGGACCACCGAGGGAGGCGGCGAAATTGTTTTCATGCTCGTTGGTCTTCGATCCGCCCACCGCGTTGTTCGTCCAACCGTTGGCATCCCAGATCGGGTTGTTGTTGAACTCATCGGCATTGCCGTGGAATTGATTGGTGCCCGATTTGATGGTGAAGTTTTCGATGCCACCACCCGTAGTTCCGTACTCCGCCGAGTAGTTGGACTCGTGGACCTTGAATTCACCAACGGCGTCCGTGCCGGGGCTTTGCTCGCCCAGATCGTTAGGAGAGTCGTAACGGCCGATGGTGACACCGTCGATCAGGATGGAGTTGCTGGAGTCCTGGCCGCCACTGATGGACTGGAAGGGCGCCCAGTCCGGGGTGGTTCCCGGCAAGCTGTTCCAGACGAAGGTGTCAATCTGCCTCCCGCCATCACTAATGAAAACGGGAAGGGTTTGAAACTCTTCCGGGGTAATCGAGGCCCCCACTTCCGCCGTGGAGGGAGTCAGGAGCGGGGCCTCCGTGGTCACGGTGATCGTTTGGGTGGTGCTGCCTATCTCTAGCGTCAGGTCTATCGTCACCACCTGCGCTACCGCAACCAGGACGTTCTTCGCCAGGGAGGCCTTAAAGCCTTCCCTGCGCGCTTCCACTTGATATGTACCGGGGGGAACGGGGACGCGATAGTAACCCGCGGTGGACGTTTTAACCACCGACTTATCTCCCGTGGCAGTGTTGGTAATGGTGATTTGCGCTTCCGGAATGACCCCACCAGAAGTATCGAGGACCGTCCCCGTCAAGGCGCCCAATTGATTTTGGGCGGAAACCCATTTCGGCACCAGCACAAGTCCTAAGCATAGGGCAATGATGCTTAAATACTTATACATTAAATTACCTCCTTGATTCCTGCATTCCCAAACCGACGCATGGAAAAGATGGATAAGAAAGTAAGTAAAAGCGCACACTACCAGGATGCGCAGATTCGAGCACTTCGAAGCATTTCATTTGCCACATTTCGAATTAATGCACACTTATTTCGAAATCTTTCGTTAATTGGCGTGCAATGATCGGATGCCTTCTCAGAAATGCCGGAAGGATCTAGCTCCTATTGAAGCCATTAGGCGCGCGGTTGGTCATGCGGTTTTGGTGATAATCCATTGTAAATAGATAAGATGTCGCAAGCCAAGGCCGGGTGGTCGTATCTGGATTTTTCCCTGCATAAGGACTAATCGCAAGGACAAAGAGTCATTGGCAAAGTTCTTAGTTAAGATGATTTTTTGGGGAGCGATTCAATGGTCCCCCCGACGGTAGCAAGTCATTCCTGACAAATGTCATTAAAGTTATGACGAGCGATCAAGGGCAGCGCTGAATCGAAGTTAGAGGGCTGTGGATTGTGCGAGTTGGCACGCATATAATCTCGCAAATCCCAACTTGACTGTGCGGATTTACGCGCCTATCCACTCGAGCATTTCCGATGACATCGCGGAATAGTCCCGAGTCCGATTCCATGAGCTCTATGAAAAATATAATGAATTGAAACCGTCCTGGAGAGTACGTGCCGTACAAAGCGATCGACAAAATGTCGCATTCCCTGGGTTTTAGGACCGATAACGCTTATTCGTAGGGAATGGTGCCCATTTGCTATCTATCCAGGACTGGTCACCGATTCGAAACCAAATCGCCAAAATTGGGCAGTAACTGATACTTGTTCTCCCAGGTGGTGTACATGATTCCCTCTGCGCCAGGCGTGCGGTCGAGTGATTCGAGCCAGCCTCTCGGATTCTCGAGGTTGTCGGCATCATAGTAGCCGGCGGCCAAGGTGCGGTAGCCAAGCTTCGAAAAGAAGTCGAGACTCAGGTTCCGCTTTTCGTAATACCAGCAGGCGATCACCAGGTCTTTGGGAATGTAATTCCATGTGTCGCGGAAGCTCCCGTCGATCAAGTAGTATTTCTCGCGGGCGTTGTGATTGGGATCGAACATGTCGGACCAGACATAGATCTCCGCCTTAGGGTTTTCCGCGCGAATCATCTCGTGCTGCCGCGTTAAGCAATTTCCGAGGATCTGGGCCATGGAGAGATGCCGGCGCTGGCAGGCTTCGCAGAAGCCGCCGACACGCACTTCATCCATGCTGAGGAAGTACTTCTTGGGCGCGAGATACTTTTCGATCAGCGGTATCTGACGCTGCCACACTTCGTACACAGCGGGCTCCGACATATCGATCGGGGTCTGATCGCGATAGATCGTGGTGCCGTGGAAATAGTCCACTCGCAAGCGGTCGCCCGCGCGGATCCTGCTGCCGGCTGGGAGCGAAATCGCCGGACCTTCGTGGTCCCAACTGAAATCGAGTTGCGGGTCGGAAATGGCCGCGAAGTCCCGGCCCTCTTCGTATACCTCCCCGGACTTCTCATTGCGAACCCTCACCGGTGTCCCTGGGCGGCGCAGAACGTTGGTGAGACCCACTTCCTCGACGGCGACATCGTCGACCCAGACCCTGCCGGTTTTCCCATCCGAAACGCCGACGCGAAATTCCACATGGTCCGCGTACCAACTATTGAAACCCCAGGTTATTTCGTGCCAGCCACTGGTCTCCGGCAAGGGCGGTTCCATGTAGGAAAGGTGACGCCCGTCGGGGGCGACGGCAAGCAGATGGATCGCCATGCGCGGCCCTGCGCCCTCGGTCTTCACCCAGGCACGCAAGCGATAGCAACGATAAGGATGCACGCGCAGCGGCTGCGCGAGATACACCTCGCCTTCTCGACCGCTGAAGTCCTCGAAGCGCACGGAAGCATGGCCAGAGTGAGAAACGGTGGTATCGAGCACCGCACGCGCTCCATGCGCCGTGAAGCCCGCCGGCACGCTTCCCTGATGTTCTTCGAAGCCGCCGTTCACAAGTTTCACGGTCGGGTCCGGAGCGAAGTGCGCCTCATGCTCTCCCGCCAGGAAGAACGCTCCGCGCACCGGTTGACCCGCCGCCAAGTTCTTGTCATGCGACATCACACCGCCCCCATAGCCGACGCCAAACCCCGCGGGAATAATCTCCACCCCGAGGCGATCGCAGGTCTGTTTCAGGCGCGTCAGGCGCTCGAGGGACTCAGGAGATTTCAAGTCCATGGCGTCGAAGCCCCCCGCCAGCAACATGCCGTTCACGCCATGCTCGCTCCCCGTGCACGCAATGCCTTGCACGCGCTCGAGCTCCTGATCGCTCCCCAGTTCCGTCGAGACATAAACCCAGCGGTCGGGATACACACGGGGTTGGCCCAGCAGCACCGCCGTCAAAGCAGCGAAGCAACCCAAAATGATAATGAGCGTGCTTTTCATCGCCATTCGCCTCCTCATGCTTCACCGGACTTCGATCGGCGCAAGATCGTACCAACCGTCGGGTTCGAAACCCTCGATGGCAAGCTTGATGGCCGGTCGTCCGGTGCGCGGATCGAGCAGCGCCACACGCAGGCGGTAGCTTCCCGGCTTCAAGCTGTCGGGAATATAAATGGTGCCGTCAAATACCGCATCGCCGGGCAGCCACTTGCGGACGTCCACGGGCAGCCGGATCTGCGCGCTGCTGCTCGCGGAAAGCAGTTCCATGGCCAGATCGTAAGGATGGTAAACCGGCGCCACTCCCGCGTTCAGCCACCACATGTGGACCGGTTGCATCGTGCCCGCCTTGACGGCCTGCGGATACTCCAGCCGCCGCAGGATGAATCGGTAACCCATTTTCTTCTGAAATTCGTCGAAGGCCTTTTTCCATTCGGGCGGAATCGCCGACGACTTGATGTTCACCGACGAGACGTGCCAGCGCAGCGCCTGGGCGATGATGTAATCCAGGTCGTAGCCTTTTTCCTTCCAGCCGCCCGGCACCCAACAGGTCTCGAGCGACACAGGACTGCGCTGCCACACATCCTGAATCCCCGCCCGAACGATCTGCTGCGGATAGAAGTCCAACATGTGGCACCAGTGCGCCCCCGTGGTGCTGCGCATGTCACCCCAACAGTCCAGCCGCCAGCCCGCGCCGTGTTCTGTTCCGTAGGCCAAGGCTTTTTCCTCGTCGAAGTTCATCAGCAGCGGCGTGCGCTTGAACGCTGCGAGCCAGATATCCACCAGTTTCTCCTGCACTTCCAACGCCGGCATGTAGGGGCTCCAGCCTTCGCCCCAATAACCCACCGAGGAGATATCGACGCTGTCTAAATCCGGATGCCCGTCGTAGCGCTCGCCCGCCGCCGCCACCAGCGCTCCCCAGAATTTCTGATACAACGGGTCGGCAAAGTCCGGCTGCCAGATCTCGCCGTCCTTGTCCGTGGCTTGGTTCGCTCGCCGCGCTCCCGACTGGCGATACCACTCCGGCAGCGGGTGCTTCTGGTCGTAGGGCATCAGGCGAATCGCCAGCGTCTGCTGATGCGCGCGCGCCTGCCGCAAGGCTTCGTCCAAAATCTCCCAACGGATTTTTCCCTGCTCCGGTTCGATCGTCTCCCAGAACCATCGGCAGTAAGCGATGGAGGACGCGGGGAAATCCACCGCTCCTGCTGCCGGGGCCAACTTTACGACGGGGCCTTCTTCCGACCAGCCAAGGCCGGGGTTGATCGCGTCCCCATTGAAACGCTGGAAAGTCTCGATCCCCATGTCCGGATTCACCAACACCGCGTCGATCTCCCTCGGGCGAACGATGGTCGTTTCACTCTGCGCATATGTATTGATTGCACATGCCAAGGTAAGAAAGGTGACTAGAATCAGTCTCGATAACATCGTGGTTTCTCGCCTCCTCATAACACCCACAAACACACTCGGAAAGCCCTTGTATCACATCAAGCGAACGGAAGCCATTAAATGTTGCGTTTACTTACGATACATTGCGCTAGAATCTGAATTGCGGTTTACGGCCAGCCGAGTATTGCGCCTATTTCCTGAAAGAGGATAATCCTCGCCGGGGGGCCCAATGAATCGAATGTTTCGCTGCGCAATTATGATAGGGTTTCTCGCCTTCGGGTCCCAGGCTATGCACGCCCAAGCGCTGCTCAGCCAAACTGACCTCCGGGTAATTCCAGAAACTTCAGAAATGCGGCAGATGCTGCCAGCCTATTTAAACAAGCTGGCCGAAGAGGCCACCGAAAAACGGTTGGCGCGCTTCAACCGAACCCAAACGGAAACCGACTTCCATAACTGGCAGGAGGCAAACCGCCGGACCTTTCTGGATTTGATCGGAGGCTTGCCCACGGAACGGTCGCCGCTCCACGCGCGCGTGACTGGTGAGGTTCCGCGCGAGGGGTACGTCATCCGCAAGCTCATTTTCGAGAGCCTGCCCGAATACTATGTGACCGCGAACCTTTATATTCCGACCACAGGCCAAGGACCGTTCCCGGCCGTGCTCGCGCCATGTGGCCATTCCGCAAATGGGAAAGCTTATGATGTGTACCAGCACCTCTTCATCGGGCTGGTAAAGCGCGGTTACATCGTTCTCAGCTACGATCCCATGGGGCAAGGCGAACGCTATCAATACTGGAACTTCATTCAACACGAGACCTTGTTGCGAGGCCCCGACAACCAGCATGCCATGGCGGGTTTGCAGGAGGTCCTGTTGGGACAGAGCCTGGCCCGCTATTTCATCTGGGATGGAATTCGCGGACTTGATTACCTTACGAGCCTTCCAGAAGTTGATCCCTTGCGCCTTGGAGTAACCGGCAACTCCGGCGGCGGCACGCTTACGACCTACATCTCGATGCTCGACACACGAGTCAAGGCGGCCTCCATCGTCACCTTCATCACTTCCCTGCCCAAGAAGATCGAAGCACGCAGCCTGGATGTGGAAGCCGACCCGGAACAGGATATTCCCGGCCTGCTGGCCGCGGGCCTCGACCACACAGAATTCCTGGGCATGATTGCTCCCCGGCCAGTCCTGATTGGGGCGGCCACGCGCGACTTCTTCCCCATCGAAGGAACACACCAAACCTTCGCCGAGATTCAATCTCTGTATAAAAAACTCGGCGTGCCCGAGCGAATCAAGATGGCGGAGTTTGACCACCGCCACATGTATAGCCAGCCACTGCGGGAAGCTACTTATGCCTGGTTCGACCACTGGCTGAAAGGCGTTGAGAGCGAGGCCCACGAGCCGCAAATCGTAACGGAGAAGGATGCGACGCTCCAATGCACACCCACCGGCCAGGTGATTACTTCTCTGGGCGGAAAGAGCGTTTACGATTTCAACCGTGCGCAGGCGGAGCAAGAACTGCATCTGCTGGACTCGCGGCGCCGTGCTCCTGACTTCTCCACGACTCTTGCCGGGAAAATCCGCAGTCATCTAGCCATACCCGCCGACATGACAGCGCCAGGTGCAAAGACCCTCGCCACGATCGGAGTGGGAGATTTGGTGGTTGAAAAGTTGCGGATCGAGACCGATCCTGGCATCGTGGTTCCGACTCGAGTGATTCACCGGAAGGGGTTCGAGGGGAGAGCACCGGCGGTGGTCTATCTGCGCGATCGCATGGGAGAGGGCGACAGCCCGGCTCTTTTCGCCTCGCTGGCCGAGCAGGGACACGTTGTGGCGGTGGCGGACGTCCGCGGCTTCGGCGAGACCTGGGCGCCTCGCGATGTGCGAGAAGAGACCGAAGACTACTTCCACCCCCGCGATTCGAAGGATGCGGACTTTGCCTACGCGGCTTTCTTTCTGGGACGCCCGCTTTTGGGAATGCGCACCGGCGACGCACTCGGGGTGGTTCGCTATCTGCGCACGCGCTCGGATGTTGATCCCAAGCGCGTGGCGATGGTGGGAAGAGGGTGGGCAGGAGTTACGGCACTCTTTGCCGCTTCTCTCGACCTCGAAATTTCGGCGACTACCGTGGAAGGCATCCCCGCCTCGTACGGTGCGATCGCGACGGCGGAACTCTACGAGCAGCCCGCCTACTTTCTGTTGCCAGGAGTGCTCGAAGACTTCGATCTCACGGACGTCTTTGCGGCTCTTGCGCCCCGGCCTCTGCTGGTGTTGAACCCCCAAGACCCGTTGACCCGCAAGATGGTTGACGAAGAAGCGCGCGCGGCCTTTGAGCCCGTTCGTGCCGCGTATGAAACGGCGAAGGCCTCGCAAGCGCTCACCGTCAAAGTTGCGCCGCTGGAAACGGACGTGGTGAAAGTGCTGGAGGAATGGCTTCGCGCGCACGAATGACCGTTGCGTTCTCGCGGTGCTGGGGGCAACTTCGCCTACGGCTCGTCGACTTCAAACTCCTTATATTCCATCTCATCCGGCTTACCGGGAGCCTGTACAGGGATTTTAATCCTGCCCATGCGCAGGCCCGGAGAGTAGGCGCTAATCGTTGCGTGGCCGGTGTGATCCGTGGCCCGAAAAGCCATCTGGGCCATGCCGGCGACGGAGTCGAGCGTCCATCCGGTCCCGTGCCCGAGCCAGGTTTGCCGCAGGAGTTCTCCCGGCCCGGCGGAGGTGAAAGTGATAGGCACCTCCGCCCACGGCTCGACCGTACCCTTCTCGTCCACGACCCGCGCCGTCACGTAGACAAGGCTCTCCAGATTCCCGGATTCAAGTCTCCGCGCATCGGCTTCGAGCACCAGGTGATGAGGGGCGCCCGCGGTTTGGCGCTCGTCGGTCACTTCCCTCCCCTCGTGCCGCGCCACCGCCTTGAGTGTCCCTGGCTGATACGGGACGGTCCAGGTGCGTGGAGGGTGCGCGAGTCCCGCCTCGCTCGCGTCGGACTTACTTCCCAGCGACTTGCCGTTGAGGAAGAGTTCCACCTCGTGGGCGTTGCTAAAGATTTTGACGCGGCGCGCCTGGCCTTCGGCTCCCGGCCACGTCCAATGGCCGCAAATACGAACCATGGGCGGGGCCGTCCACTGGCTCTGATAAAAGTAGTAAACGTCTTTGGGGATTCGCCACAGATCGCACATGCCGAAGCTGACGATGTGGGGGATGACGGTGTCGTAGGTCTCGCCCTCGTAGTCAAACTGATGCCAGATCGCGCCGCCGGCCATCCAGGGGCGCAGGTTCAACTGGCGCAGGTAGGCTTCGTGGCTCTGGCAGGCCCGATCTTCACTTTCCGGTCCGCCGCCGTAAATCCCCCGCCCCACGGTGGAGGCCGAATACTCCGCCGTGAGATAAGGGCGGTTGGGAAACCGGCGGTGCTTCTCATCAGTTTTCTTGCCCACGCCCAACCCCACCACATCCATCAAAGCCTCAACTTCGTCCCCGCGAGGTTCGTGCATGCCCACGGGCCGCGAGGGGTCGAGGCGGCGATAGCGCTCGGCCACCGCGGCTGTCACCCTTTTCGCGACCCGCGGGGGAGCATTCACCTCACCGGCAATACCCCATACAATGATGCTTGGATGGTTGCGGTCCCGGCGGATCATCTCATCCGCCATGGCGACGCAGTTGGCGATGTACTCCGGCGGATTGCCGATTTCCTTGAGAATGGGGAGTTCTTCCCACACCATCAGGCCCAGGCGGTCGGAGGCTTCGATCGTCGCCGGGTCGTGCGGATAATGCGAGGTCCTCCAGAAGTTCACGCCCATCGCCCGGATGATTTCCATGTCCTTCACATGCCGGGAATCGGGAAGAGCATTCCCCATTCCCGGATACACCTGGTGCCAGTTCGTCCCCTGCAACTGCACGCGTTTTCCATTCAGAAAAAAACCTTTCTGTGCGTCGAACTTGAACCAACGGAAGCCCAGGGGATTCTCGACCGTGTCCACCCGGCGCGGCCCGTCGAGCAGGCTGGTTCGAATGCGATAAAGGTGAGGAGAGTCCGGAGACCAGAGCTGAGGATTCGCGACGGCGCCGGCATCCTCGGTGATTTCGCGAGCGTCGCGAGGCGAGATCGCCATGGGAATTGACAGGCTTTTGACCAGTTTACCCTTCGGGTCGAGCACCTCATGCACAAGAATCAGTTCCACCGCCTGCGGCGTTTTGTTCACCACCCGGGATTCCAGCCGGAGTTCCGCCGCCTGCTCGCTTACACTGGGAGTGGTCCAGAATACGTCAGCGATGTACGCGGGCTCAGAAACGCGCAGCCAGACGTCACGATAGATTCCGCCGTAGAACGTGAAGTCGGTCTTGACCGTGGGCGGCAAAGTATCGCGAAACAGGTTATCGACCTTCACCGTCATAACGTTCTCTGCGTCCCCAAATTTCACGTAGTCGGTCACATCCCATTCAAAGCTGGTGTAACCGCCCAGGTGCTCGCCGACGCGTTGGCCATTGAGCCAGAACTCCGCGACGCTCGCGGCGCCCTCGAACTCAAGAAAAACGGCCTTGCCGGAATGCCGGCTCGAAAGATTGAAGTGCTTCCGGTACCAGCCAATCCCCCGCCAGTAGCCCGGCGCCTCGTCCATGGAGTCGTAGGCGTTCCAGGTATGGGGCAGGTTGATGGCATCCCAACCGGCGTCGTCGTATTCGGGGCGGGAGGCTTGGAGGAAGCGCGGCTCGACCTGGGCGGCCGCTTCGTTCTGCCGGTCGAATGAACCGAGCGCGCCAGTCCCCTGCGACTGCCGCGCAAAGCGCCAGCCGCGATTGAAGTTCTCGCGGAGTCGCGGGCTCGCATCCGGCATCGCTGTCTCCGCGGAACTGCGCGCCGGTGTAACACCGGCGGGCTCCGCCGGCGTTGAACGTGCGGCGAGAGGGGTCGTCCCCGGAACTACCGCTAGAGTTTCCAGGAATTCTCTTCTATCCATGGTTAATACCTGCCTGGAGCCGATCGGATTTTCTTCTGAAACCCTCCGACCAGGCAAGGAAAACCTTTGGAGAAGGGCTGAGCGAGTCACGCGCCCACCGTTTTATTCAGTAGACAATCTACTACCTCGCGTGGTAGATTACCTGCCACTATGGCTAAGCAACAGACCAGGGACCGCATCGAACTCGTTTATGGCTCGCTCGACATGCTGATTCTGCGCACCTTGCGCTGGGGACCCACGCACGGACATGGCATTGCGAAGTCCATCGAGCGGCAGTCCGAAGAGACGCTCAAGGTGGAACACGGGTCACTCTACCCCGCCCTCCAGCGCCTGCAACAGGAAGGTTGGATTTCGGCCGAGTGGGGCGTTTCCAAAAACCACCAGCGGGCCAAGTACTACCGCCTGACCGCGGCGGGACGGCGGCAATTGGTGGCCGAGACCTCGCGTTGGGAGCGCTTTGTGCGCGCCATCACCGGTGTCCTGCGGCCCGCCGAGCCCGAGGAGGGGCAGTGAGTAGCGCCGGCTTTCAGCCGGCCCAGGGCCGCCAAGATGGCGGCGCTACAATCGACTGTAGCGTCGATCTCCGATCGACGATTCGGCGGTCGGAGACCGCCACTACAGCGAGCGAGGCAACGCAACGTGGTGGTGCCGCAAAAGAAAGTCAAAAGGCAAAGCGTAAGGGAATTTAGGTTTTTAGCCCTCTCCGAGGGGAGAGGGTGGACCGCCGCCGCCGTTTTCATCAGCCGGGGCGGGACGGGGTTACTCCACCACCCGATGAGCGGACCCGCACCCGCCCACGGATCCGTCGACGCTGCCCTACGTGCTGAATGCTGAGAGCTGATGGCTGAGGACTTAGGATGCGCTGGCATCGCGAACTTGCCAAACTCGGTGCGCTATTTCGCCGGTCGAAGCCGGTGGACGATCTCGCGGAAGAGATTCGCTCGCACCTCGAAATGGAAGAGCAGGAGAACCTGGAATCCGGCATGTCGCCCGACGAAGCTCACTATGCCGCGTTGCGCCGCTTCGGGAACGTAACCCTGGCGCAAGAGAGGAGCCGCGAAATGTGGTGATGGAATTGGGCGGAGACGCACTGGCAGGATATTCGTTATGGCCTGCGCCAGCTTCGCAACAACCCCGGCTTCACCGCGGTAGCGGTCATCATGCTTGGTCTTGGCATCGGCGTGACCACCACCATCTTTACTGCCGCCAATGACTTTCTGTTGCGCCCACTGCCTTTCAGCAAATCTGATCGGGTCGTCATGCTGAAGCGGTACTTTAAGGATCTTCCGCAGAGCGGAACAAACGATCCACCCACCTTCGAATTCTGGCGTGAGCAAAACCATGTTTTCGAAGACATGGCCGCCTGGAGCATGATGCTCGACCACTTCAACCTGACTGGCGCAGAAGGGCCTGAGCGCGTACCGGCAAAGCAGGTCTCAGCGTCATTCTTCCGCGTGCTCGGCGTCAAACCCATTCTGGGCCGAACGTTCTCGGTCGCAGAGGATAAGGCCGGCGGGAATCGTGTGGCCCTCATTAGCCACTCGCTGTGGGAAACGCGGTATGGTGGAAACTCAGACGTCCTCGGCAAGACGATTATCCTCGATGGCAAGGATTACACCATCATTGGCGTGTTGCCCGCGGGTTTCCGCTTTTCCACAACCCCGGAGGAGGTCTGGACGCCGCTTGCTGAATTCCTCGATGGAGGGCACGGCGGCGAATTCCTGTATGTTATCGCTTTATTGAAGCCTGGTGTAACGCTGGCTCAGGCACAGGCAGACGTGGAAGGTATTACCACACCATGGGCTCGGCAGTTTCCCGATTGGGGGAATGGGGATCAGTGGGTTGCGGTCGAGAGCGTGCGCGACCGGTTTGCTCGGGACCTCCGTCCGGCCCTCCTGGTCCTTCTGGTGGCCGCGGCGCTGGTGCTGCTGATTGCCTGCGCCAACCTTGCAAATCTTCTGCTGGCTCGCGCTATGGGCCGGTATAAGGAAATTGCCATGCGCCGAGCCCTGGGCGCCAGCCGGGCAAGGATCATCCGGCAAATGCTGTCAGAGAGTTCAGTGCTGGCGCTTCTGGGAGGGTCAGCGGGTCTGCTGTTGGCTTTTGCCGGCACACATGTTTTCTATGCCGCTTTGCCCACTGGGTGGCAGCCGATCGCGCGCGGCGGGATCGACGCTCGGGTGCTCGCCTTTGCTTTGGCGACCTTACTTCTGACCGTGTTCCTGATCGGTATGGCGCCCGCCTGGAGCGCCACCGGCTTTGACCTGAACGAAGGCCTTAAGGAAGGCTTGCGAAGCCCGCTGTCCAGTATGAGCAGGCGGTCGTTCCGTGCTGTGCTGGTAGCTGGCGAGGTTGCTCTCGCGGCCATGCTTTTGACAGGTGCGACCTTGGTCATTAAGAGCTTCGCCCGACTTTCAGCGCTGAACCTGGGCTTCAACTCTGAAAATGTGTTGACCGTTGATCTGGCACGGACGAAGGGGGGAGAGGATACTTTTTACAAAGACGTGCTCGAACGCCTTTCCGCCCTGCCCCAGGTGCGAGCAGTGGGAGCCATCAACTTCAAACCTTTGTACGGCGGCCCCGCTTGGGGCCAGGACATCACCATTGAGGGTCGCCCACCCCGTGCTCTCAACGACTTCATCTATGCGGGCCACCGTTCGGTGAGCCTCGGCTACTTCCGCGCCATGGAAATTCCGCTCCTCAAGGGCCGCTCTTTCATTGCCACGGACCACGATAAGAGAGTCGCCGTCATCAGTGAAACCATGGCGCGGCGCTACTGGCCCAATGAGGATCCGGTAGGCAAGCGCTTCGGGGTCAACTGTGCTCGAGGAGGGTGTACTTGGAATTCCGTTATCGGTATCGTGGACGATGTGAGGGAGGATGGCGCGACCGGAGAACCAACCACCGCGATGTACTTCCTGGAAACCTGGCCCAAGATGACCCTGGTGGTTCGCGCGGCCCGGAACCCCACAAACCTCATCGCCGACGTGCGCAGCATCATCCGCTCCGTCGACCCCGATCAGCCCCTGGGCGGTATCCGCACCATGGAAAACATCGTCTCGGAATTCGTCGCGCCTCAGCGCCTCACGATGCTCATTTCGGGGCTCTTTGCTGCGCTGGCGCTGCTCCTGGCCATGATAGGCCTTTACGGAGTGCTCTCGTATTCTGTTGCCCAACGGGGTCATGAATTCGGTATTCGCATGGCGCTAGGCGCATCCGCAGGCGATATTCTCCACCTGATCATTACCCAAGGCTTAAGACTCGCGTTGGTAGGAATCATCGTGGGTATGGCGGGAGCTCTTGCGCTGACACGAGTCCTGACAAGCTTGCTGTTTGGGATAATGCCGAACGATCCGATTACGTTTGGCGCAGTCGCCATCTTCCTGGTTGGCGTAGCACTGCTGGCCTGCTATATCCCTGCCCGCCGGGCCACGAAGGTCGATCCCATAGTGGCGTTGCGGTACGAATAAGGCAGGGGTTAGGGGTTAACCTGTAGCGCGGACCTGTTCTGGAGGTCCGCGGCTCGTCCCCCAATGACCGTAAAAAGCCGCAGACCTTCAAAAGAACTGTTCCGCGCTACGCTTGCTCGACCACCACCATGAGAACCCACGCAGAACTGCACTGACCGGGGCTACCACCTCACCCATCCCGCGCCGACGGCCCACGCATCTACCAACTGACCGCGATGACCGAGTAGGTTTTCACCTCGGAAATCGTGAACGAGACCCACGAGGGTCCGGGCCGGAAACTGAGCACCCGGGGCGAGTCGCCCTCGACCTCGTAGAGGCTCACGTCCTTCGCCACTTTGCCCTCGGGAACGGCGCAGGTGACCGCCACGGAGGAAATCGTGGGGGTATTCCGCGCATCATAGTTAACCAGATGGATCATTCTCCGCTGCCGGCCGGCCTGTTCGACGAGATTGGCCACCAGAAAATCCGGCCCGGCGATTTCCAGAGGCGGGTCTTCGTTCGCCGCCCAGCGCACGGCGTCAATGATCTGCTCCCAATTCTTGGGACGTTTCCAGAAGCGATTGCCGATGTTGAAGTACGCTTCGGCTTCGGGAAGGGGGCCGTCAAACTCCACCGCGGGAAGGTAAACCACTCTTCCCTTCCCGGCCTGGTTTCGCCGCATTGTTCCCCCCGCCGCCGCGGTCTCCTGAACCTCCTCCTCGTAGTCGGGAGCCCGCGACTGTCCTTCGGCCAATCCTTTCAAGCCCGGCTCGACGCGCAGACGCCGCCACTCATCGTAGAGACCGGCTTGGCCGATTGCCACCAGGCCGCCGCCGTTTTCGACAAAGGTGCGAATACGGGCCAACTGTTCATCCGAAAGGCATTCCGAGTCCGGCAGAATCAGTACCCGGAGTTTGGAGAGATCGGGCAGCGGCTCGTCGAAGATCAGATGGAAAGGTACGCGCGACTGGATCAGCGCCTGCTCCGTCAGGATCGCGCTGAGCTGCGCGCGCGCGTGGTGGTAGGTGAGCGACGCGTGCGAGCGCAATACACCCACCGTGGCCACATCCTCCGTGCCCAGGTAGAGCTCGCGGTTTTTCCGGTAAAAAGCCACGTATTGAAGCATCGCCGGCGGTATCGGCGCCGTACCCGCGAAGCCCAGCGTCTGATTGAAGGCCAGACACTCGCCCATGGCGACGGGGTTGTCGGCGATGTAAGCCAGCAGGATATTGTGAAAAGCGCGCGCCAGCTTATAGCTCCGGATTTTGCTGATCAGGCGGCCGTCCGGCAGGTAAACGCAAGGATTCTCCTCCTCCGTCCAAAAGACATCGGTGGTAGTCAACAGGCGCGCGTGGTCAATGGCATTCTCCCAGGCGCGGTTTCCGCCGGTGATGCCGTGGGGATTAATTTCAATCGCCACCTGGGGGTTGAGCGACCGCGCATACTCGGCCATCTGGCGCAGCGCGTCGGCCATGACCTGGCAGCGGAAATCAATCCACTCCTGAATGGCAGGATCGAAGATGATGGCCATCTTCTGCGGCTGGTTCTGACGGTTCCATTGCGGAGGGTTTACGTAATCGACGTTTTCAAAGCCGAACCGCTCGCGGCGCTTTTCGGGAGGGTATTTGGCCCGCAGGAAGGCACGAAATCCCTCCACGCATGCCGGGCAGTGGCAGGAATCCGGCTCCGGGTTGAGGTCGAAATTATCGAAATGGATGAAATCCGTTTTGACTTCTTCCACCGCGTAGCGAACGATCTTCTTGAGGTAATCCAAATACTCCTGGTGGGTGAAGCACGGGCGGTAGCGATAGGACTGCTGAAAGCCGTACACCAGCAGGATGGGGAGGCCGCTCACGTCACGCTGGATCCAATCCTTGGCGCGCGGTTCCTCGGCAAAGAACGTCTCATACATCATGGTATTCCATTGGATATAACTATCCACTTTCATGCCATGACCATGAGCGAGGGCCGCGGCGCGTTTGGCATCTTCCATTTCCGGCCTCTCCGCCGCCATGCCGAAGCCTTTGTAGAGGTGGGTATGAAAAACCTCGATGCCCTGATCGTGGAGAGTGCGAATCAGCTCTTCACTCTGGTTCCATTCGTACTCCTTGCGGGCATCGAGCGATTCGCCGCCGCGACGAATCACGAAAATGTAAGGCTCATGGCTTCCCCCCGCGTCGATCAGTCCGTTGGCGAGCCACGTGGCGCGGAGGAGCGATGAGCGTGTGCTGCTGCCGATGGGCAGGGGCATCTTCAGAATCTGTCCCACGGCCGCTGCCGCGGCCATGCTTCCCATAAAGTCTCGGCGATTCATTGGGGCCTCCGCATGTCCCGAGATTTCCGTATTGCCATCCTGCGGCCCAGCAGTGTACACCCCACTGGCTCGTTCGCGACCGCAATTCAGCGGTCCAGAGGCCAGCGCGCGATCGGGCGTTGAAAGCAGTATACTTGTCCCCGCTCAAAAGGAGACCCGCCATGAAACGCCGCGAATTCCTCCAGGAAATGCCTGCTCAAGCCCTTGCCGCAGCTTCGGCTCTCACCGCCCTTCGCGATCGCGCCGCGTTCGCAGCCGTTGGCAATCGACCGGCCGATTGGATTGACCCCGCCACCGCCCAAGACTGGCAGGCGCGCTGGGAGAAATCCATTCTCGAATATTCCGCCCAGAAGCGTTACTGCGACACGGAAGTAAACGAGGGATTGGGCTGGCGGGTCAGTCCGTTCCTCGACGGCTACTACTATGGCTATCTCCTCACCCACGATTCGAAGTGGGTCGAGCGATTCGTCGACTGGACGGACTCCTGCATCAAACGGGCCGTCAAGGAACCGGATGGTTACCTGGGTTGGCCAGAACTCATGGATATGACGTTGGGTTTTGACCAGGACAGCATGCTGGGCGAAGGCATGCTGCTGCGTCCCATCGTCTCGATGGCGGACGTTATCTTGAAGACGCCGGCGCTCAAAACCCAATGGGGCGGCAAGGCTGAGAGCTATCTGGAACTGGCCGAGCGGACCTTCGAGAAGTGGGACTCACGCGATGCCTGGCGCGACTGCCAGGTGGGTGGGCTGTGGGTGGTGCAATACTTCGGCATCGATGCCAATGCCAACACCTGGACAGAGGGCTATGCGCGGCGCAAGACCGAAGGGTTCTCGCACCCCGACAATAAAGAGCACCAGATCGCGCGGTGGCTCATCACCCTGTTTGACGTAACGAAGAAGCCGATCTACCGGGAGCGGGCTGAGAAATGGTGGCAGCTCATGAAATCCCGCATGAAGACACGTGAGGATGGGAAGTACTTCGTCTGGGACTACTGGGATCCTGCCGGACCCTGGGATTACAAACCGGATGGCACAACCAAGCACTGGGTGGGCGTGCACCCCAACGGCGGCTACTACGCGGATGATCTGGAGGGCATTGTCGCGGCCTTCCAGCACCAACTGGTCTTCAGCCGCCAGGATATCGGCCGCTTGATTTCGACCAACCGCGATTACATGTGGAACCAACAAATCCAGGGCGCAAGGTTCCAGCGCATTGACGGCGGCAAACCCGACCCGCGATGGGCGGACTCACCCGGCGTCCTGTGGGATGCGCTCCTTCCCTACGACGAGACACTGCGGAAAATCTTCGTCGCCAACCACAATCCCGAGGAGAAATGGGGCGGGTTGAGCCGCACCCCCTGGTTTCTTGCGCTAGCGCGCGGCGCCCTGGCTTGAACAGCAAGCCTACCGCTGAGCCGCAAAGATTGAAAATCAATAACCCTTTCCTCTGCGTCTCAGCGCCTTTGCGGTAAAGACAGCCGGGGCGGTTCGCGAACCGCCCCCTTCACGGTTACGGCGTTACCTTTAAGATCCCCTGCGCGGGAATGTCCGCCGACGATTTCCCTATCATGATTTCAAAATCGCCCGGCACGACGCGCCATTGCATGTCGATGTCGAGCAACTGGAGATCCTCCGGGGTGAGGGTCAGCGTCACGGCTTTGGTTTCGCCCGGTTCGAGCGCCACGCGTTCAAAACCGTGCAATTGCTTGACGGGCGTGGAGACCGGGGCGAACTTCTCATGCGTGTAAAGTTGCAACGTCTCGACGCCCGCGCGGTTGCCGGTATTCTTGACGTCGACGGTGACGCGCGCCTCGCCTCCCAGATGAATCATGGGAGGGTCGATGCGAAGATTGCTATACTCATACTGCGTATAGCTCAACCCGTAGCCAAAGGGATAAAGGGGCGTGCCGGGCATATCCACGTAACCTTTAAGGTGGCTCCATCCCTGGGTGACCCAAAAGCCCTTGGAAGGCTTGTAGTTGTAATAGGCGGGTAATTGGCCGGAGTGGCGGGGAATAGTGATGGCCAGGCGGCCGCTGGGGTTGTAATCGCCGAACAGCACGTCGGCCACGGCGGTGCCTCCCAACTCGCCGGGCCGCCAGGCTTCGACAATCGCCGGCACGTGCGCGGCGGTCCAGCGCGTGGAAAGCGGACGGCCGTTGACCAGCACCACCACGGTAGGAGTGCCGGTTTCGAAGACCGCGCGGACCAGGTCTTCCTGGACGCCGGTCAAGTCGAGATTGGCGATGTCGTAGGCTTCCCCGTCGGTGGGCGGGTCCTTTTCGGGGTCCACATCATTCTGGCCCTGGTTTTCCCCTACGACCACAATCGCCACCTCGGCATTCTTGGCGGCGCGGACGGCTTCGGCGAATCCGCTTTTATCATCGCCCAACACCGTGCAGCCCTTTACCGCCATCACCTTGGCTTGCGGTCCGACTTTGGCTTTGATGCCTTCCAGAATGCTCACCACGTGCTGCGGAATCGCCTTGGGCGAATAATCGCCCAGTTGATTCATCAGGTTGTCCGCGTCCGGACCAATCACCGCCACCGACTTCAGGTTCTTGCTGAGGGGCAGCACACCCTTTTCATTTTTCAGCAGCACGATGCCTTCGCGGCCGGCGCGCAACGCCAAATCCTGATTCGCCCGGGAATGCACGATGCTAGAGGCGCGGTCCGTGTCGACATAGGGATTTTCGAAAAGACCCAGTTGGAACTTCAGTTTCAGGACTCGACGCACTGCCCGATCCACGAGCGCCATCGGCACCATGCCTTCTTCCACCGCCTGGACCAAGGGTCCCATGTAGGCGGGTTCATAGGTGATATCCAGATCGACTCCGGCCTTAAGGGCCAGCGCTCCGGCTTCCTTCTGGGTTGGAACGATGTCCTCGTATTGCAAAGTCGAGAAGCCGTCCCCTTCGCTTTCCACGACGCCCTCGAAGCCGATATCCTTCCGAAGAATATCGTTCATCCACTTCACCGAGCCGTGGGACGGGACGTCCTCGACCTCGGGATAACCCGCCATCACGCCCAACCCTCCGGCTTTGGTGATCGCCCCAATCCAGGGGAACATGTCGTTCTCGCGCAGAGAGCGTTCGGAGACCTCGATCGCTCCGCGCTCGAGACCACTCGCGGGCGAGCTTTGCGTGGGGAAATCGGTCAGCACGGCGATGACCGTATCCGGATTGGCGAGGTTGGTGCCTTGGGTGCCGTGGACGATCTCCTCACCGATACGCATGTAGAGATAGGGATCCTCGGTATAGGCTTCCTCGTTTCGACCCATGCGCGGATCGCGATCCAATTCCATGACCAAGGTGGAGAGCATATGGATCCCAATGGCGCGGGACTCCGCGGCCGCGGCCGCGTAAACCGCGCGCACCAACTCAAGATCGAACGAACTACCGATGGCCAGGCCCTCCGGGAAAATTGTTGCCCCGGGATACATGGCGCCGTGCGTGCCCTCCTCGTCTTGCAGTAGAGGGATTTTCAATCGGGTCTGGGTAACCGCGATCTTCTGTAGCTCATTGAAGTACTCCGCATAATGGCGCGGATTATTGTCACGCATCACTTCGTCGGCGAGGGTAAAGAATCCGCAGCCCGGACCGATTTCGCTGGTATAGGTTCCGGCGGCGAATCGCCGGCAGGCCTCGCGCTTGGCGGGAATGGTGGTACCCAGTTGTTCCGCGTAAACACAGGGTAAGTTGAGTTGCCCAACCTTTTCCTTAAGCGTCATGCGGTTCATCAGATCATTCACACGCTCCTCGATCGTCCGCGTCGGATCGAGGTAGATTGGCTTATCATTGCCGGCTTGCGCGAAAAACACGTTGCTCAGGGAGAGAAGCAGGCCCATCACGAGACTGCCAACCACGAGCAGCTTTTTCTGTAACATCGAACACCTCCGGGGGCCGAATTGGCCTCGCGCTAATTCTTAAAACAGCGAATGACACTGTTTCAGTCGTTGAGATTTAACTGCGGAGTACCTGCCTCTGTCTATAAAAATTGTTGTGCCGGGCAACGCCTCCTGAGACTTAACTGAACTTGCCCGACGTCGCGCGGCGGATTTTGGTGTTATATTAAGGCTGGTATTAGCGGGTGGCTGACGCCAGGGATACGAACGGGCGAGAACTTCATCCTCACCCATAAATTCAGGAAGCACCGAGCTTGGATTGGAGCAATGATCAATGATTCACACGGGTCGTCATTTCCTGCAAATTCCAGGACCTACCAATTGCCCTGACCGGATCCTCCGCGCCATGGATCTCCCGGTCATCGACCATCGCGGCCCGGAATTTGCGGAGTTAGCCTTGGAAGTATTGGAAGGTGTCCGCCCGATTTTCAAGACCAGCGGTCCCGTCATCATGTACCCGGGTTCAGGATCGGGCGCCTGGGAGGCGGCCATCGTCAACGTGTTTTCCCCCGGCGACCGGGTCCTGATGTTCGAGACGGGGCAGTTTGCCGATCTATGGCGGCGCATGGCGAAAAGGCTCGGATTGGAGGTTGATTACGTGCCGGGAAATTGGCGAAGGGGCGCGGATCTCCACCAACTCGAATCACGCCTTGCCGCCGATGAGGCGCACCAGATTAAGGCCGTCATGGTCGTTCACAATGAAACCTCTACCGGAGCGACCAGCCGCGTGTCGGAGATTCGGAAGATCATGGATGGCGCGCGTCATCCTGCTTTATTGATCGTCGACGCCATCTCGTCGTTGGGAGCAATAGACTTTCGGCACGATGAGTGGGGCGTTGACGTGACGATTGCCGGCTCGCAAAAAGGGCTGATGCTGCCGCCGGGCTTAAGCTTCAACGCGGTTTCCGAAAAAGCGCTGCGTGCCAATGAAAACGCCCGGATGCCACGGGCCTACTGGGACTGGCAAGACATCCTGAAACAGAACCAGGCAGGATTTTTCCCCTACACGCCGCCCACCAATCTCCTTTACGGTTTGCGGGAATCCCTTCACATGTTCAAGGAAGAGGGCTTGGAGAATGTATTTCGCCGCCATCAGCGTCATGCGCAGGCCACTCGTGCGGCCGTTTCCCGATGGGGTCTGGAAATCGTCTGCGAGGCGCCGGAAGAATACTCCAGCACGGTGACCACGGTGTTCACACCGGAAGGCCACAACGCGGATTATCTCCGCAAAGTCATCCTTAACAATTTCGATATGTCACTTGGGGCCGGACTCTCCAAGTGGCAGGGCAAGGCCTTTCGGATTGGCCATCTGGGCAGCTTCAATGATTTAATGCTGGTGGGAACTCTCGGCGGAGTCGAAATGGGACTTCGCCTCGCCGGGGTGCCGCATCGAGAAGGCGGGGTGATGGCGGCGCTCGAACAATTGGCGCCGTCGGCGACGGTCGAACAGAAAACGGTTGCGACGTGACGGGAATTGCTTCGACGCGCGGTGAGCCCCGCCGCGGGGCGAGGCTTAAGAGGCTGCGGGAAAACGCCCCACCGCGGACAACCACCCTGCGCCCAGGGCGCCAACCCTCCTGAATCAGGAGGGGAGTTATTAAAAATCTCCCCTCCTCAGTTGAGGAGGGGTAGCCCGCCGAGCGCCGGGGTGGTGCTGATTTCCATTATGGACAAACTACCACTTAGCTCACATGGAAAGCCGGTTGACGCGTTTCCGGAAGCTCTCGCCCTCGAAAGCGAGCTGCGAAAAAGCATTCGTGGAGAAGTCCGCTTCGATGCCGGGAGCCGGGCGCTCTACTCAACCGACGCGTCGAACTACCGCCAAATCCCCATTGGCTTGGTCGTACCGCGCGACGTCGACGACGTTATCGCGACCGTCGCCGCCGCCCGAAAGTTCGGGGCTCCCGTCTTGCCACGGGGAGCCGGAACGAGCCTGGCCGGGCAGTGCTGCAACGTCGCCGTAGTCCTCGACTTCAGCAAGTACATGAACAAGATCCTGGATCTCGACCCGGGCGCGCGGACTGCCCGCGTCGAGCCCGGAGTGGTACTCGACGTCTTGCGCAACCAGGCGGAAACGCATCGGCTCACCTTCGCGCCCGACCCTGCTACGCACAGCCGCTGCACGCTGGGGGGCATGATCGGAAACAACTCCTGCGGTACACACTCGATAATGGGAGGAAAGACCGTCGATAACGTCGAGGAACTCGACATCCTGCTGTATGACGGCACCCGGATGAAGGTGGGGCGAACGAGCGAGAGCGAACTCCAGTCGATACTCGGCGAAGGCGGCCGTCGCGGCGAGATTTACCGCGGTCTCATGGAAATTCGCGACGCTTACGCGCCGCTCGTGCGCGAACGATATCCTCGAATTCCTCGCCGGGTCTCCGGCTACAACCTCGATGAGCTCCTGCCTGAAAATGGATTTCATGTGGCGCGGGCGCTGGTGGGGACGGAAGGCACGTGCGCTACGGTGCTCGCCGCCCGGCTGAAGCTTATTGACAGTCCCCAACAGCGCAGGCTCGTGGGGCTCGGCTATGACGACCCCTATGTCGCCGCCGACGATGTTCCGAGAATCATGGAGTTCGGTCCCATCGCGCTCGAAGGGCTCGAAGGCAAAATGGTCGATACTCTGACCAAGAAAGGCGTGGCGGGCGTCGAACTGATGCCGAAGGGAGGCGGGATTCTCCTGGCTGAGTTCGGCTCCAACGACGCGAGCGAAGCCGAACACCGCGCTCGCCAGATGATGGAAGGTCTTCGCCGGGGGGCGGGCACGCCCAACATGCGGCTCTATAGCCAGGCCGAAGCCAAAGCCGTCTGGCAGATCCGTGAGGCTGGACCACGCGGCGCGCAGTTCATGCCCGGAGCACCCTTGTTGTGGGAAGGGTGGGATGACGCCGCGGTGGCGCCCGAGAAGCTGGGCGCCTACCTGCGCGACCTCCGAAAGCTTCTCGACGAGTTCCGCTACCAGGCGGGCTTCTACGGCCACTTCGGGCATGGTTGCATTCACATGCAAGTGAGCTTCGATCTGCTCAGTGAACCGGGCATTCGCAAGTTCACCGAATTCATCGGCCGCGCCGCCGATTTGGCAGTGAGTTATGGCGGGTCGCTCTCCGGTGAGCACGGGGATGGACAGGCGCGTGCCACACTGCTACCGAAAATGTTCGGACCCGAATTGGTGCAGGCCTTCCGCAAATTCAAAACTTTGTGGGATCCGGACGGAAAAATGAATCCGCACAAGGTCGTGGATGCGTATCTGCCCACCGAGAACCTGCGGCTGGGCGCGGATTACCATCCCTTACAAACCTTTACCGATTTTAAATTCCCCGATGACGAGGGTTCCTTTTCAAGGGCCATGCTGCGCTGCATCGGCATCGGTGCGTGCCGCAAAGGCGACGCCGGTACGATGTGTCCCAGCTACCGGGCGACTCTGGAAGAGGAACACAGTACGCGCGGCCGCGCGCGCATGCTTTTTGAGCTACTTCAGGGAGAGGTGGTGAAAGGGGGCTGGAAGGACGAGCACGTGAAGGAATCGCTCGAACTGTGCCTCGCCTGCAAGGCGTGCAAGGGCGAGTGCCCGGTGAACGTGGATATCGCTACGTATAAGGCCGAGTTCCTTTCCCACTACTACCAAAACCGGCTGCGGCCGCTCCGTGCCTACGCCTTTGGCTGGATCGACAAGTGGGCGCGACTGGGATCGATCGCACCGGGTATTTCGAACGCGCTGATCAATGCGCCCGGCTTGCGGCAGGTGTTCAAGAAGCTCTTGCACATTCCCGCGGCTCGGCAGTTTCCCCGGCTGGCGCCCAGAACCTTCCGCAGTTGGGCCCACCGCCATAGGATCCCGGTAACTGTCCATACGCTGCACCCGCCGCCTCCCACAGAAGCATCATCACCAAAAAGAGTTGTGCTTTGGACGGATACCTTCACCAACTACTTCCATCCGGAGGCCGGTCAAGCCACGGTGGAAGTGCTGGAGCACGCCGGGTTCCAGCCGTGCCTTCTCTCGCGACAACTGTGCTGTGGCCGCCCCCTGTATGACTTCGGAATGTTGGATGATGCCAAGCGCTACTTGCAGCGCGTCCTCGATGCCTTGGAGAACGAAATCCAAGGGGGCACGCCCGTGCTCGTTCTCGAACCCAGTTGCGCTTCGGTGTTCCGCGACGAACTCCGTAACTTGTTTCCCGAGGATCCGCGGGCGGATCAGCTTCGCCGCCAGACTTTTCTTCTCAGTGAGTTTCTCGACCGCTACGCCCCGGGATATGCTCCACCGAAGCTCGAACGCCGAGCGGTGCTGCACGGTCACTGTCACCAGAAAGCGCTCATGAAGTCGGCGGACGCTGGGGCTTTGCTGCGCAGAATGGGAATCGAACTGAGCGTTCCGGACTCCGGTTGCTGCGGGATGGCCGGACCGTTTGGATTCGATGCCGAGAAATATGAGGTGGCCCAGGCGATCGGGGAGCGCGTGCTGCTGCCTGCCGTCCGCGCCGCTGCCCCGGATACCCTGATTGTGACGGATGGGTTCAGTTGCCGCGAACAGATCCTGCAAAGCACTGGCCGGCGCGCCTACCACCTGGCTGAGGTGCTGCGGCTCGCGCTCGAACCCCTGCTGCCGGCTTCCCGGAGATAGGAACATGGCTGAACACCTCGTTGTCTTCACGGAAAGGCAGGAGGGGCCGGTACCCGGCCTCGACGAAGAGTTGATTCGCCAAAACGGCGGGACCGTCCGCTATGGGAGAGCCGTCGATGAGCAAGATCGCATCCGGCTGGCCGAGGGGGCGGAAATCCTCGTGGCGGGCGGGGCGCGGCTGTCGCGCGAATTTTTTACCGCCCTGCCCCACCTGCTCGGTGTGGTGCGTCTTGGAATCGGCGTGGACGGTGTGGATCTTGATGCCGCCACCGAACTTGGAATCGTCGTGGCCAACGTTCCGGACTTCTGTTCGGATGAAGTCGCCGAGCACGCCCTCGGACTTATCCTCGCCGTGACGCGCAAGCTCGTCCAGGCAGATCGCCAAGCTCGCCGGGGCGAGTGGGTCCCCGGAATGGATGCCTTCCTGCGGCCGATGCGCCGGCTCAGTGGCCAGACCCTGGGACTGATCGGCTTGGGAAAAATCGGACGAAGCCTTGCGCGCAAAGCCCAGGGTTTGGGACTCACGGTCATCGCCTACGATCCCCATGTCAGCGCATCCGTGGCGCAGGCCGCCGGCGTCCCCTTGATGAGCCTGGAAGGGTTGCTGCCCCAAGCGGATATCCTTTCACTGCACGTGCCCGTGACCGCGGAGACCAAGGGCATCATCAACGCGCGCACGCTGGCGCTCCTCAAGCCGGGGGCCATTCTGATCAATACGGCGCGCGGCCAGGTGGTGGACGAAGCCGCGCTCTCGGCCGCGCTCGCTTCCGGCCGGCTGGCGGGCGCCGGTCTTGATGTGCTGCAACAGGAACCCCTACGCCTGCCCCATCCGTTGACAGAATTTGAGAACGTGGTCTTTACCTGCCACTACGCCTCGCTGAGCGAGGAATCTTACGCCAGCATGCGCAAGCAGGTGTCCGAGCAGGCGGTCCAAATCCTGCGCGGGGAATTTCCGCGGAGTCTGGTAAACTTCAGGGTGAAAGACCTGCCCCAATGCCGTCTTCGAGATGACCACACTTAGGGTCGAACAGGGATCCGGCGGCGTGCGAAGAACCAAGTGAAAAGCATGGAGGCTAATTCACCCGCCCCGGCTGCGCTGGGAGCGATGGCTTGTGCCCTGCCGCCTTCTGCTGATACATGGCGGCGTCAGCACGTCCCAGCACCTCTTTCATGGTTTCGCCCGGTTTCCATTCCACCAAGCCGATGGCCGCGTCCATGTTGACCTTGGGCGCCTCCGTACCCGCTTGCAGCGTATACCCGCCGAAGACCCACTTCTGCATGCGCTCGATGTGGGAGTGGGCTTCGACCAAGCTGCCGTCGAGCACCACGATGAACTCATCGCCACCCCAGCGGCCAATAACATCGGTACCACGCGAAGCCGAGCGCAATTCCGCCGCGAACTGCTTCAGGAGGTCGTCACCCGCCTGGTGACCGTAAGTGTCGTTAACTTGCTTGAACCCATTCAAGTCGAGCACCACGACGCAGAAAGGTTTCTTTGCCTCAATACGACGTTCCAGCTTGACCTCGATGCCGTGTCGATTGTCCACACCCGTCAGGGAGTCTTGCGACGCCCGCTGCTCAGCCGCTTCGAGTTTGGTCTGGTAGGTGGAGACTTGCACCCGCAAGGCCGCGACTGATTCCTTCCCGTCCTGCTCCATCTTGTCCACGCAGGCCTTCAGGTCCTTGGACCCGCGCAGAATCGCCGCCCGGATCTGGGGCAAATCCTCAAGCTTCGCCATCGCCTGTAAGCGTTTGGTGAACTCGCCAAACTGGTTGGTGTAACGCTGATCGCGTTCCGCCACGGACTCAGCAGCGCGGGCCAGGACCATCAGGATTTCCTTAACGTCACCGGCGCGCTCTTTGAAATACTCCGCGGCCTGCCCACCCCATTGCTGCAATTGCTCATCCACCTGCGTTTCCGTCTCGGTCACGACGGGAGGCGTGAGCTTCTTAGCCAGGCCTTCCGCCAGAACCAGCAGACGGCGTTGCAGATCGGGGCCTAAGGTCGGACAAGCCTGCACTCCGCAGTTCCCCATGGCGCCCAGCGCCGAGCGGTACGCGCCCAGTATCAAAGCCAGCAGTTCGTCCGGGCTCGCCTCACGATGCTTGTTCAGCTCGTTCGGGTCCATATCCATGTACTTTTTCAGGGAAATCACGAGTTGCCCTTCCTTCCCGCCCTCTGCGCAAGTTGTCTGAACCAAAAGGTCCAAATAGCAGGTCAAGGGTGACGCCCCTTCGCCGGGCGCCATCCCTCCTGCCCACCTTGCCTATCGGCAATTCTCATCGGAAGGTTAACGCGGATTTCTCACCACCCTTGGTGGCAAATCCGGGTTAAAGGGTGGGACATTGAAAGGGCTATTTCGCACGCACCCAAACGATTGTGCGAGCCGGGGGGAGAAAATCCTTGACACTGCGTCTCGGCTTTCTTTAATGTTCGGCCCGACTTCATTGAAGAGGGAGTGCTATTTTGCTACTTACTCATCCTGACTGCGAAAGGATTCACCAAGCCGCACTGGACGTTCTCGATCAACTGGGCGTTCGTGTGGACGACCCCGAGATCGTGCGCTTATTGCAAGGCGCTGGTGCCACCGTGGAGAATGAGAACCGAGTCCACATTCCCGCCGACCTGGTGAAGTGGGCTCTCGGGCGAGCACCTCATCAAGTGAAGGTTGCCGATCGCAAAGGTCACGTCTGGCAACTGAGTCCCCAGGAAGGAACGATGGTCCTGACGGGGAACGCGCTTTACATCACGCGGGGCAAGGTCCGTACCGACCTGGGCTCTTCGGACCTTGCGCAACTCGCCCGCGTGGTAGATGCCTGTGACCACATCCACGCCATGGTGGGAACCTCGATGGCCGACTATCCCCCCACGAGCCGCGATTTCGTGGGCTTTCGCATCATGGCAGAGAACACGGCGAAGCACCTGCGTCCCTGCGTTTACACGCCCGCGGGCGCACGCACGCTGATGGAAATGGCGAAAGTTCTGTTGGATGGTGGAACTCTGCGTGAGCGCCCCATTGTGAGCACCGGCTTCAGCATCATCAGCCCGCTGCATTGGACTTCCTTGGCCTTGGGAGTATTCAAGGAAACGGCAGGTTTAGGTGTTCCCGCTACCATCAATTCCGAACCCTTGGGCGGCGCGACCGCGCCCGTGACCTTGGCCGGGTGTCTCGTGATCGGTGACGCGGATACGCTGAGCGGACTGGTCATCAATCAATTGCTCGAGCAGGGACGGCCATGCTTCTACAACGTGGGATTTGCGCATGTCTTTGACATGGCGGCAGGGATCGCACTAACCGGCGCACCCGAGAATGCCCTGCTCCAGGCGGCAGGCGCGGACATGGCGCGGTTTCATGGCCTGCCTTGCGCTTCCTGGATGTCCACCGAATCCATGTGCAACGATTCCCAAGCGGCCTTCGAGAAAATGATGACCGGCCTGGCCCATGCCGCGGCGGGCGTCAACTTCATCTGGGGCGCAGGCAACTTGGAATCGACGCTGGCAATGTCGCCGGAAGCTCTGGTCACCGACAACGAAATCGCCGGTTATTTCCTGCGCTTCCGGAGGGGATTCCCGGTCGACGAAGAAGGGTTGGCCCTCGACACCATCCGGGAAGCGGGCCGGTCCGGGGATTTCTTGAATTCGCCCCACACGTTGGAGCATTTTCGCCGGGTGCTGAGCCGGGCGCAATTAGCCGTGCGG
>Ga0326727_10005073_pt1 | contig 38215 bp, 23 predicted proteins | sample MB2enrmetagenome_FD_207643 | JGI IMG/M metagenome (GOLD analysis project Ga0326727, IMG submission 207643) | Lab enriched peat soil microbial communities from McLean, Ithaca, NY, United States - MB29MY | ecosystem: Environmental > Terrestrial > Soil > Wetlands > Peat | place: USA: New York... | reverse complement strand
CGATGGCCAGTTGTTTCGTCAAGGAGTTGACGCCACCCTTGCTGGCACAGTAGGCGTTATTGCCCCGGCCCATCCCGACAACCCCGGCGATGGAGGAGAAATTGATGATAGCGCCGTGGCGCTTCGGCACCATCACGCGTCCGGCCGCCGCGCAACACAGAAAGGTTCCACGAAGATTGACATCCAGAACCTTGTCCCAACTTTCCACCGATAATTCCAAAGCCGGGGTGTGCTGCGAGATGCCGGCGGAGTTGACGAGGATGTCGATGGTCCCGAGTTCACGCACGGTGGTATCCGCCATCGCCCCAATCTCTTGCGGATTGCTCACATCCACGCGGATGGCCACGGACCGCCGGCCCAATGCGGCCACCTTCCCGGCCGTCCGCTGGGCGGACTCCAGATTCAAGTCCGCGGCGGCAACGTCACATCCCTGTTCGGCAAAGCCCAAGGCGATGGCCTCGCCGAATCCGGCTCCCGCGCCCGTGATCAGCGCGACACGCCCGCTCAGGTCGAAAAGCTTCCGGGAGTTGACGCCTTCTGTGGCCATGGGCATTCCTCCTCGATCCGATTTCCGCCGCCGTCACCTCCAGTAGATTGTGGAGGATATTCTTGTCCCCGGGCGCGCCGGTTTGATGCGCAAATACGCCCTCGGCGCAGCATCTACCGCGGGTTCCGAGCGTGCTGGGAGCTAAGGGCGGATGCTATAACAAGCCTTCGGAAGTGTCAACACTATCACCGACAAATGTCGACGAAAAGACGAACACATTGCTTGACAACCCCTGTTATCGGAAGGATGATACGTCGCGTCTGCCCAAAAGCCAATGTGCGCCCCGCGCAATCAGCTGCGCTGTGGGGGGAAGCTGGGTCCAAACACTTGGGGCCGCTACAGGGCCGGAAGGCGCGCCCCGAAAGCAATATCAGCCTATCGAAGTGAGTGGGATTCACCATGAACTCCGAAATGATGACAGCCTTGGGTTACCTGGTCGTGGCCGGTCTTATCAACAGCGCCTACACCCTCCCGCTGAAGCTCAAGCTGCGGTGGAAGTGGGAGAACATGTGGTTGGCCTTTACCCTCCTGGGCGTTTGCATTCTACCTGCGGCATTGGGAATGGGGACGATTCCGGGTTTCTGGTCCATCTACAGTCAAATCGGAGTTCGTTCGCTGCTCATTGTGGCATTCTCCGGCGCCACTTGGGGCATTGGCATGTTGCTTTCGGGAGTGGCGGTAGACCTGATCGGCGTGGCCGCGATGTTTGCCACGGTCATGGGCGTCTCGTCCAGCGTCGGGGCTCTGCTGCCCCTGATTGTTCAGGGATTAGGAGGGCTCACGCTGCGGGCGGGCCTGCTCATCTTCGTGGGCATCGGGCTCACGATTTTGGGCGTGGTCCTCTGCGGGTTGGCGGGACGGCAACGCGAAAAAGATGAAGCATCAAAAGATGGCCCCAAGCGGTCAGCGTTTCTGCGGGGTTTCTTCTTCGCCGTGCTCGGGGGCATCTGCGGATCGATGCTGAACTTCGGTCTGGCCGCGGGCGCTCCTTTGATCGAGGTGGCGCGACAGCATGGATCGAGCGCCCGCATGGCCACCAACGCCGCCTGGGTTCCCGTCCTGCTGGTGGGCTCGGTTCCGGGGATCATCTACTGCGTGCGACTGTTGCGGAAGAACGGTACGGCGCCGAATTTCCTCTGCCTGGCATCATTTGCCTATCTGTTTCTTGCCCTGTTGATGGGATTACTCTGGTTTGGGAGCGTGGTCCTCTACGGATGGGCGACGCTTCGCATCGGGGATCTGGGCGCGGTGCTGGGATGGCCCCTCTTCATGGCCACGATTGTTCTGGGCAGCGCTCTGTGGGGCGCGGTTACCGGGGAGTGGAAAAACGCCAGCGCCCGGGCGCGCACCTTTATGGGATCCTCAGTTTTCGTGCTGCTTGTGGCCATTGTGGTCCTTGCCAGCGCCCGGGCCAAGGGGTGAGGAATGGGTGTTTGATGTAGGGGCGGCGAAATTTATCCCGATCTGATCGGGACGCCGCCATATGGCGAGGTAAACTCGCCGCTACAACATTGACCCAGTACCGAAATTTTGCCGGGAGGGCACCAGAGAATTTAACCAGGAGGGTGGTTATGTCGCGCGAGTGCATGGAATCGGTTCGGAATTTCAAAGTCGACAAAGGGTCGGCGGCCCTTTGGTGGCTGGGGCAGATGGGCTTTCTGCTTAAAACCCCGGCGGGCACGCTCTTCTCCGTTGATGCTTATCTGACGAATTCCTGCAAAAAGATTGGAGACTCACTGGGTCTGGACATGGACCGCCGGGTTCCCATCTACATCGAGCCGGAGGAACTCGACGTTAATCATTTTCTTTGCACCCACTCGCATTACGATCACGCTGACCCGGAGACGATCGGCAGGGTGCGGAAAGAGCGAATCGAGACGTTTGTGGGTCCCGGGCTGGCCTGTGAGAGCTTTGCCCGCTGCGGCGTGGAGGGCTCGAAGGTCCAGCAGGCTTATCCCGGCGGAAAATTGCAGGTGGCGGATTTAACCGTTCACGGGACCTTCGCCATGCCCACGGATGATTCCGATCTGAACCACATGGGATATGTCCTGGCGGTGGAAAATGGTCCGCGGGTCTACATTTCCGGCGACACAGACTACAGCGATCTGCTGGCGCACGTACGCAAGTTGGAGCCTGACATCATGATTAGCTGCATCAACGGTGGCTTCAACAACCTGAGCCACTGGGAGGCGGCGGAACTTGCCGCGCTGCTCAAACCGAAGGTCGCCATACCCTGCCACTACGACATGTTTCCGGATAACGCTTCCGACCCGCAACAATTCCGGGCTTGCCTGCGGTACAAAGCGCCGCAAGTGCGGTATGAACAACTCGATTATGTGAAGCCCTTTGTGTTCAAGTCCTGATGGCGCTGCATGAGCCTGCCATGTTGAGAATGCGCGAAGCGCTTTGGAGTGCGGTAGCAGCAGCTAGCGCTTTCCGCGATGGGTTCAAACAGCAAATGTGAGGAGGGTACGAAGTAAGGCGGTAGCTGCTGCTACCGCACTCCAAGGCGCCTTCGGCACAGCTATTTTCCTAGAAGCCGCAGGTGGTCATCAACGGTCGGATCATGATTTGGACAAGTTTGGGGAAGGACCCACTATGTGTGTGAAATCGCCAAAAGTAGTTGTTGGAGAATTTGGGCGTGGAATGGTTCGGTGCGTTATCGTTTTTACCCTGGGGTGCGGTTTAATTGCTGGTGTAGCGCCGGGCTTTAGCCCGGCACCTTCCGCTGTACTGCCGGGCTTCAGCCCGGCACGTGCCGCAATAAAACGTGCCTCTAGATTGGGCGGTGCCGGGCTAAAGCCCGGCGCTACGGCGGCGACCTCGGCACTGGCGGGGGTGACTAACTCGGGAGAGCAGGCGAATTCCTGGAAACTCGCTACGAGTGACACGGAAATCGCCCTGGCGGTGGTGGATGGCTGGCCGGTGGTGCAAACACTCCGCTCCGCCACTATCCGGCGGAATTGGCTGGCTACTCCCCTCCGGGAATCGTTGATGAAGAGTGTTGCAGTGGACGGCTCGCCGCGCGATCTCGACTGGATGTTCGTGGGGGGCGGGCTTGATTCCAAGGGCGAGGAACTGCATCTCCATTACCGCAATGACAGCCCCAAACTGAGCATCGACTCGGTGTGGCGGGCCAGACCCGGGCGAGGTCCGGTGGAACATTGGCTGACCTTGACCAACGAATCCGGCCGCACCGTAACCGTGACGCGGCAGGGAAGCCTGGACCTGACGAATCTTGCGGTTCCAGCGGTGGCCGCCGCGCAGGCGTGGTGGATCAACCGCGGCGGCAGCAATGCCAGCCAGGAGGGCGGCACATTCACCGCGGCCATCGACGCTGACTTCGACCAGATTCTCGTCAGTGACCCCGTCGGCGGCTCAGCCCCCGTCCCCTGGATGGCGATCCAAATCGGAGAGAGCGAAGGGCTGTACGTGGGTTGGGAGTTTTCCGGCATCGGGACCATTCACGCCAAGACCGATTCCACCGCTCCTACGCGGTTGGAATTGCAGATGGGCCTGGCGCCCGACTTCAAGACCGACGTCCCCGCCGGAGCAACTTTCCTGGCGCCCGCGGCTTTCGTGGGCTGCTATAAGGGTGATGTGGACGACGGCAGCTACACTTTGCATCGATTCATACTGGAAAAGCTTTTACCGCCGCTTCCGCAGGGGCAACCCTTTCCGACGTTGGCCTACAATCTCTATCTGGACAAGGGAGGTAACAAGGCGCATGAATCGGACGTCCTCAGCAGCGCCGCCTTCTGCAAATCGCTCGGTTTTGAAACCTTTGTTCCCGACGCGATGTGGTTTCCCAGCGACGGCGACTGGCGGTGGGACCCGGCGCGGTTCCCCCGCGGGGGAACTCCCATCGAGCAGTACACGCACGAGAATGGCATGAAGCTGGGCCTTTGGGTGGCGTGGACGCACGGCGGCGACTCCCTTGATCCGGGCGCCATGAATATCTTCCATCACCCCGATTGGTCGCTTGATAAATTGCCCCCGGATTGGAAGCCGAGAGACATCAATTGGAGCACCCTTATTGATGTGGGGTTTGATCCGGCGCGGGACTGGGCCGAGCGCTTGCTGGAAAAGATCGTGACCGATAATCACCTTGATTACCTGAAACACGATTACACCCCCGTCGCCACCCACTGTGTGCAGACTAACCACCGTCACCACTACGGCGTCGATGTCAGCTACTGGTCGACGTTGGGGTACTACCGCATCATGGAAGACCTGAAGGAACGCTTTCCGCAACTGGCGCTGGAAGGATGCTCCGGCGGGGGACACCTCAAGGATTTCGGCTACATCAAGCACGTGCATTACATTGCCACCACGGACACCCTCTCCGCCCTGCCTGACCGCCAGAGCTTTTACGATTCCACCTACGCTTTTCCTCCCGCCGTCCTCATGGCTTACACCTACGAGAACTTCTATAACCACGATGCGGACCGGCCCCGCCCCTTCTTCTGGCGTTCCGCGATGATGGGCGCGTGGCAGATCGATCCCACGCACACCGCGAGTTGGACTCCTGAGGATATCGCGGGCGCCAAGCGAGCCACGGAAATGTATAAATCCTGGGTTCGGCCGATCCTGGCAGATGTGGAGGTTCACCACATTCTGCCGCGGCCGGATGGATTCCATTGGGACGGAATGTTCTATTGGAGCCCCAGTCTGAAGCGTGGGACTCTGTACATCTTTCGGCCGAACAACGATCAGACGACGCAGCGCATCCGGCTGAAAGGTTTGGAGCATCAGGCTCGGTATCATCTCCGCTCGGAAGACGGGTCCCTTGCGGAACAGACACGCGGAGGCCAGGACCTTATGAGTGGAGGGCTCCTCCTCAAGCTTCCGGAGAAATTCAGCAGCGATTTGATTTATGTCGAATTGGCCAAATAGGTGGGTAGGAGGGTGGGGAGGCCCGACCGGCCAATCGGGGGCAAGCCTTATTCAAAGAGAACCCCCTCACGACGCAGCGCCTGCAGCTTTTTTCCCGCTGGTTGCCCCGAAAGAACTACATATTTTTGTGCTTGCCGCGCGTGAGAAAGCGATGAAGGTCCGGCCAAAACTCTTTCAACTCGTAACCGAGGGCATCGAGTAGAACCTGTGTGCCCTCAACGTCGGCGCTGCTGGCGAGCGTATGGGGGGCGGGATGGTATGCATTAGAGAGGCCTGCGGCCAGGCCATTACCGAGAAATTCGGAGAAGTTGAACTGCATCTTTCCCGAGTCCCCGCGCGTGACTAAAACCCGTCCGGCGGCGTACATCATCCGGTGGAAGACCTTTCCCGTCCCCATCTGGTAGTAGCGCGGGTCCTGGTGAAGCAAAGTGGGGAATATGGCGCCGGTCCCGAAGTTTCCGATGATGGCGTCGGCATAGTCCGTCCCAAAACGTCTGGAATAGCCCATAAATCCTTGGTGATAGGTCGGGTTGGCATTATCGGCTTGATCGATGCCGGCTTGTGTGCCTATGAAGGCGACTTCAACCGGGTCGAAGCACCCCTCCGCCACCGTCTTGAATTTTTGTCCCATTGTGAGCGGAGGCAGCGAGGAGGCATTTTCCACGGTCAGAAGGTTGGGCAGTGCAAAGAAAATCCGGTCATCTTTTGGACGTTGAGGAGTTGCAGCGGGTTGGCTTTGGGGGTTAGCCGCCGGGGCTTGTGATGTGCTCGAACCGGGGGCCGGAGCGGGTTGGGTTTGGGCAGCTCCTGGATCAATCGCAGTTTTGGCCTGTGTTTGCGAAGAGGCCGGAGGCGGGGGTTGCCCCGCCTGTTGGGCCAACATGCTGTGAGATAGCCCCAGTACGAAAGTCAATAGGGTGGCCAGCACATAGCCGCGTGGCCAAGGCTTTCGATTAATCATTAGTTCAATGATCTTCCAATCTTTGAGTCGGCGCCCGGGAACTTGCATTATGGCATGCTCTGCAGAATTTTCCAACACGCGATGGGATCGAAGGCATGAGTTTCCCCCGTCCCAATCACGCAAGGTTCCGGCTGGTGCGACGTATTGATCGAGCCCATTCAACTGCATGGCAATTACGTTTTCTGATGGTGGCGCACAAGATAGCGATGAATATCGGGCCAGAATTCTTTCATCTCGTAAGCGACGGCATCCCAACCAATCTGTGTTCCCCAAACGTTCACGCTGCTTCCAAACGTCCGCGGCCCGGGATGGTAGGCATTGGAGATGGCTGCGGCCGTGCCACTTCCGAGAATTTCCGAAAAGTTGAACTCCGTCTTCCCGGAGTCCGAGCGCGTGATCAAAACTCGCAGGCCGGCGTATGCCGCACGGTGGAGAAAACTGCCCTTTCCCAGTTGGTAGTAGCGCGGATCTTGCCGCAGCGCGGAAGGGTATACGGCGCCGGTCATAAAGTTCTCGACCGTGTTGTCGGCAAACGCCAGGGCGTAGCGTTTGCCATAGCCTTTAAGCCCCTGTCCAAAGGTGGGGTTGGTATTGCTGGCTTGATTGACCCCAGACTCAAGGCCGATGAATGCGAATTCAACCGGGTCGAAAGTCCCCTCCGCCACCAGCTTGAACTTTTGCCCGGTCGTAAGCGGAGGTAGCGATGAAGCATTCTCCACGGTCAATAGGTTGGGCAGGGCAAAGAAAATTCGGTCATCTTTTGGAGTCTTGGGATCTTGGTCGGGCTGGTTTGGGACGGCGCCAGAGTCATTCGCAGGTTTGCTTTGGGTTTGTGGTGTACTCGCAGGTGTGGACTGTCCCGCCTGTTGCGCCAGCAGGTGAGGAGAAAGCCCCAGGGTGCAAGCGAATAGGGCGGCCAAGACACCGCCGCGCGGCCAGAGGTTTCGGTTGATCATCAGATCAGTAATCTCCACTTTTACCTATCGGTACAGTCAGCCCTACCCTCTAGCGCACCTTGCAAATTGGCCACGATATCTCTTTGACGCAGAAAATCCCATAAGAGTTACTTATGGCTGTATCTTATTGAAAACAATTTACAATATTTAACGCATGGGGCAAAAACATCTACGGCCGGGGTCATAGGTGGCGCCCATACCACTGGACGGTGCGGGCAATCACTTCCTGTTCCCAGGGAATGGATGTATAGACGTGGTCCGCTCCCGCGATGATTGCGAGCTCCTTGGCGTCGGCGCCCGCAGCTTGGAAGAAGTCACGGGCATGGGAAACCGGCACCGCCTCGTCCTTTTCCGGATGGACGATCAGCGTTGGCCCCTGGAAGCGTGCGAGGTGGCGGATCGGCTCAACCTTCAGCACGTCCTCGATAAGGCGCGGGGAGATTTCCCGGGCGTCGAATTCATGGGCGCCTGGCTTGCCCGGAATCTTCCGCGCGGATTGTTTGATGAGTTGGCGCAGGCGAGACGTATGCGCGACGGCGCTCCACAGCACCACCACCTTTGCCTGCACGCTGGGCGCGAGGGCCGCCGCCACTGCTCCTCCCAGGGAAATTCCCAGCAGGCCCACACGCTCCGGGTCGATCTCTGTCTGCGCGCGCAAGAAGGCCACGGCGGCGCGCCCGTCAGCAATCTCCCCGCGGAGGGACATCTCACGGAATTCGCCGTCTGACTCCCCCGACCCATAGAAATCGAACCGCAAAGAGGCGAATCCCGCATGCGCCAGAGCGCGCGAGCACTTCACGAACATCCAATGCGATTCCATGCGATCGCCCGTGAATCCATGAAACATCACGACCCCGGCGGCGGGCCGCTTCGGCGCATCGGCGGGCAAATGCAGCATACCCCGCAGGGTTCTGCCCTTGGGGTTCGGGAACTCCACAAATCGCTCAATTCCGGGATTCTTCACAGGACCATGACCTCTTGACACCCTCGACTTTACCAGATTGTGCAAGGGATGGACTTCATTCGCCATGCAGCGCGGCAATTCAATCCCGATTATCGCTGAAGGGTTGCCGCACCCTTTCGACGTGTACAGACGTCAGTTGCTTTTCATGCATTCGCGATAGGGGCGGTCACAGGCGCATTCGCAAACTTCGTCCAAGTCGGTCGTCTCCTTGTCAGCATTGCAGTAATGTTGGCAAATGAACTTGTAGACCTTGGCCGCGGCGCGCGGTTTGGCGTCGCCGGTTTCAATCTTGTAGCCGCACTTTTTCCACGAATCGAGCGTGCAATAGGAAGCGGTATGATATCCCAACTTCTGGAGTTCCACCGCGGCGCGCGAGCTGCGGCCCCCATGCTCGCACATGGTGACCAGCGTGGTGTCCTTCGTGACCTTCATCTCCTCCAGTTTTTTGGCCAATTCGTCGATGGGAATATTTATCGCGCCGGGGATGTGCCCGGTCGCGAATTCCTGCGCGCTGCGCACGTCAATCACAAGAATCTTGGCGTCCTTGCCGAGCGCTTGCTGTAGCTGCTCGGCGGAAGTTTGCTGGGCGGCCTTTTCCACGGAGGCATGTTGCTGGGCCACCGCGGCGCCGGTGCTTGCCAATAGCAGACCGATGCAAAATGCTACACTTTTCATGATGACCTCACTCCGGGCTTCCGATTGTGGATATTCCACTACTGCCCACTACTGCCGACGATTGCCCAACCTCTATAGCTTACAGCCTAAGCGGGGATTCTGGCTAGGAGTGCGTCGAAAATAGCAGTCTCTGTAAAAGAATCAATAACCTACGGAAATTTATTTTGTTGCCAAGTTATTGATCCTTAGTAAAAGACATTTTATCCCTCTTAAAGGACATTATGTCACTATTCTTAAATCGTCATTTCGTACATTATGTCCATAACCTTTCTTCTCGTCGGGCCATCGGGTGATCGGGCCAATTTTCGATCTTCGCACTTCGATTTTCGATTCTCGAAGTCAGCAAATTGGCTCATCTTCTCACCGGAAAGTGTCGATAACCGATATGGGGGAGTACGTCACGCGGGGGTTGGGTCGCGAGCGCGGCCACTCTCGCCGGCGTCGCAGGAGCCTCCGGTGCTGCGGCTGAAACTTTTCCGACCTTTGTGGCGGATGACCGTTCGGCCTCGGGGGCAGCGTGGCGTAGGGGTCGCCGCGGCGACCGTTCGGCCAGGCGCAGGGCCGAACGACCGCCGACGCGCCAGAGCCGCTATGGCGACGGCGCGCCTTCGTCCGCTTGGGCAACGTCGCGGTAGGCGGAAGGCCGCGGTTGTTCACCAGGTGGTCAAGCGAGGGCTACGCGGGCCTTGCAGGGGCGGTTCGCGGACCGCCCCCTTGTGCTCCCGAATTAATGGCCTGTGCCCGTCAGCGAGACCGTCTGCGGGCTGTTGTTGGCGCTGTCGTTGACGTTCAAGGTGGCAGTGCGAGTGCCCGCCCCCGCCGGTGTGAAAGTCACGGTGATCGTGCACGAGGCCCCTGCCGCGACACTTCCGCTGCAAGTATCCGTCTCCGCAAAATCACCCGGGTTGGCGCCTGTGAACGTGATGCTGATCGGCAAGGCGGTGGAGAGGTTATTGGTCAGCGTCACGTTCTTGCCGGCACTTGTGCTCCCCACGGTCTGCTTGGCAAACGTCAAGGAGATGGGTGCCACCTTGGCCTGCACGATGCCTGTTCCTGCCAACGCGGCGGTTTGCGGGCTGTTCGAGGCAGCATCGGTCACGGTCAAGGTTCCCGATTCCGCCCCAATGATGCTGGGAGTAAACGTCACCGAGATGGTGCACGTGCTATTGGCTGGAACGCTGCTGCCGCATGTATTGGTCTGGGCGAAATCCCCGCTCGTGGTGATGCTGGAGATGGCGAGGGCGGAGTCCAGGGTATTGGTTAAGGTGAGCGTCTTGGCCTCGCTCGTCGTGTTCTCGGCCTGCTTGCCGAAACTCGGCGAGGCGGGAAGCAGCGTGACCGGCAGCACACCTGTTCCTGACAACGAAGCGGTTTGCGGGCTGCTCGACGCGCCGTCGGTTACGCTCAGGGTTCCCGCGTCCGCCCCTATGATGCTGGGCGTAAACGTCACCGAGATGGTGCACGTGCTATTGGCCGCAACGCTGTTGCCGCACGTATTGGTCTGGGCAAAGTCCCCGCTCGTGGTGATGCTGGAGATGGCGAGGGCGGAGTCCAGGTTGTTGGTTAGGGTGAGCGTTTTCGCCGCGCTCGTCGTGTTCTCGGCCTGCTTGCCGAAGCTCGGCGAGGCGGGAAGCAGCGTGACCGGCAGCACGCCCGTCCCAGACAACGCCACGGTCTGAGGGCTATTCACGGCACTATCCGCAAAGGTGATGCCGGCCGTTTCCGCGCCCGTCTGGCTGGGCGTGAACGTCACCGAGAGGGTGCACTTCACTCCCGGCGCCAGGCTGGCGGGGCAAGTGTCAGTTTCCGCGAAGTCGCCCGCGTTCGTTCCTGCAATCGTGATACTCGCAAGGTTCAGGTTCGTTGTGCCGGTGCTGCTCAGGGTGAAGGTTTTGGCGGCGCTCGTAGTGCCCAGCGCCTGAGCGCCGAATGCCCGCGAAGCCGGTGAGACGCTGGCCGCCCCGCTGGTTCCCACGCCCGCGAGCGAAACCGTCTGCTGGCTGCCTGCCACCCCATTGCTGTTGTCGATGATGGTCAACGTGCCGGTAATCGGGCCAGTGGCCGTGGGTGAGAAGGTCACATTGATCGTGCAGGAACCGCCGGCCGCCACACTGCCCGCGCAGTTGTCGCTCTCGCTGAAGTTGGCGCCGGGCGCGATGCTGGTGATGGTGAGCGCGGCGTTACCCGTGTTGCTCAGGGTGACCGGCAGCGATGCGCTCGTCGTTCCCAGGTTCTGGTCGCCGAATGTCAGGCTGGGCGGGGAGACGCTGGCGACGGGAGCAGTGCCTGTGCCGGTTAAGTCCACACTCTGCGTGCTGCCTGCCAGGCCGATGGTGTTGTCGGTGATGGTCAGGGTTCCGGTGAGCGAGCCGGTCGCCGTGGGTGAGAAGGTCACATTGATCGTGCATGAGCTGCCGGCCGCGACACTGCCCCCGCAGTTGTTGGTCTGGCTAAAATCCCCGCTCGCGGAAATGTCGGAGACATTCAAGGCCACGGCGCCGGTATTTGTCAATGTCACCGTCTGTGGCGCGCTGGTGGTGGCAAGGGCCTGATTGCCAAAGGCGATGCTCGTGGTCAGGAGGCTCGCAAACGGAAACGCCGACACCTCACGCACGCGATTGTTGACGGCGTCGCCAATCAAGAGGTCCCCGGACGTGTCAATAGCTATCGCATAGGGGTAATTCAAGATCGCATTGGTGGCAGCGCCGCCGTCACCGCTGAAGGTGCTGACGATTAAATACCCGGTGGGGCCGCTGCCCGCGACGGTGCTGATGATACCGGTCAACGCGTCCACGCGCCGAATTCGCTGGCCAAAAAAGGCATCTGCGATAAAAAGATTGCCGAGAGTGTCCACGGCTACGTCCTCCGGGCTGACGCCAGCGCTGGTGGCCAGGCCGCCGTCGCCACTGAACCCGGCAGTCCCGTTGCCGGCCACCGTGGTGATAATCCCAGTCTTGGCATCAACGCGGCGGACCCGCCCACCACCATCGCAGATAAAGATATCGTCCGAAGTGTCCAGCGCCACGCAAGAGGGCGAACGCAACTCCGCGCTGGTCGCTGCACCGCCGTCGCCACCGTACCCAGCCGTCCCGTTGCCGGCCACCGTGGTAATGATCCCGGTAGTAGCATCCACTCGCCGGATCCGGTTGTTGCCACGGTCGTTGATAAACAGCGTGCCCAGTGTGTCCACGGCCACGCCGTGCGGAAACTCCAGCTCAGCGCTAGTGGCCTGATCGCCGTCACCGTTGTAGCCGCAAGCACCGGTGCCCGCCACCGTGGTAATGATACCGGACGAGGCGTCCACGCGGCGGATGCGACAGTTCCAATTGTCGGAGATGAAGAGGTTGCCGGAGCTATCCACAGCGATACCGAAGGGATTGAAGAAAAAACTGGTGCTCGTGGCGGGTCCACCATCTCCTTCATACGGCAAGCTAAGGCCGTTGCCCGCTACCGTGCTGATCGCACCTGTTGTAGCATCGACGCGGCGGACGCGCGCTTCATGGAGGTCGTCGATGAAGATATTCCCCGAGCTGTCTAGCGCCAACGAAGCGGGAAACACCGTGAGGGCGCTTGTGGCGGGGCCACCATCGCCGCCCGATCCGCCGCCCGCGAATGTCGTAATGATGCCCGTCGTGCCGTCAACGCGGCGAACGCGGTTGTTGGAGAGGTCGGGAATGAAAAGATCGCCAGAGGGATCAACGGCGACACCGCCGGCTTGTCCGTAATAATATTCCACTAAATTGAGCGTGGCACTGGTGGCTGGACCGTTGTCACCGCTGTAGCCGGCAGCGCCCGTGCCGTTGCCCGCCACCGTGGTGATAATCTGGGTCTTCGCGTCTACGCGACGTATAGCGTTGTTCCCGCTGTCGGTGATAAAAACGTTGCCGGACGCGTCCAAGGCGATGCCTCCGGGCTGGTTCAGGGCGGCGCTGGTGGCCAGGCCCGTGTCACCGGAATAGCTGCCGCCTATGGAGTAATTCCCTGCGCTCGTGGTTATGATCCCCGTTGCGCCATCCACGCGACGAATTACATTATTGCCTTGGTCGGCGATAAACAGGTTCCCCGAGCTGTCCACGGCCACGTCCGTAGGGTAGCACAGACCTGCACCCGTCGCCGGGCCGCTATCGCCGGAATAAGCGCAGTTGACGCTGATACTGTAATTGCCGGCCACCGTCGTGATGATGCCCGTTACCGCATCTACGCGACGTATCACAGAGTTGCCGTCGGCAATAAACAGATTGCCCTTCGCATCGACCGCAAGCCCATCTGGGTAGTCAAAGCCGGCGTTAATGGCAGGTCCCCCGTCACCGCTGTAACCGACAGTGCCATTGCCCGCTACGGTGGTAATGATGCCGGTCGAGGCGTCCACCCGGCGAATGCGCTGGTTGATAGAGTCTGTGATGAATAGGTTTCCTGAGGAGTCCAGAGCAAGGCCGCCAAACACCTCCTGGAGGTACGGCCCCGCGAGGTCAAGGGCGGCGCTGGTAGCCGGCCCCCCGTCACCGCTGAATCCGCCATACCCGGTACCCGCTACCACGGTCACATTTCCAGAGGTATCGATCTTAAGAACCTCTTCCAATTCCAAGGCAGCAACGTAAAGGTTTCCGGATTTGTCTACCACCACGGAGGATGGGTAGACCATCTCGGCAGAGAGTGCGGGTCCTGCGGGCGACCCGCCGCCAGCGATGGTCGTAATGATGCCCTGCGCCGACGCATCAAGCGGTAAGAAACCAACTAACCCACAAAGGGCAAGTAAAATACCGAGTAGAACTCGAGCGGTGGTGCTGTGCAGGTTCTCTCGCATGCTGAGTCTCCTTGTGACGGGGGGATAACCGAAATATCAGTTAGTGGCGGGCGAAAGCCGGCGCCAGCGCAGAATACCGTGCGGTTTGTCGCTGGCTCCCACTGAAGGGGTAGACTAATGGGCCGGAACAGGACCGACCTCCAATGTGACTGAAAGTAAAATGACTGAGACGCATGTAACGCCCAATAAAAGCGTCCGTCAAGTCGCTTTGCAGTACACAGACGGATTGTCCCTTGATGAAAAGGGAAGCGCTTGAAGATGGGGAATTGCGAAGACCTCGGCAAAGGCGGGGGTGAAAGAGGACAGCTATCAGCAAGCGTCGCCCGGAACCATAAGACATGTCTACGGTACACTTGCACCGGGGGGAGCCCGATCCAGGCTCCCCCCAATGGCCGACAGCCCTCAGTTCCCTTGATCGTGTGGCACGATCACCGCGGTCGATACAGAAGCAGAATTGCCGGCGTAGTCGCTGGCACTCACCGTAATCGTGTACGTCCGGCCATTCTTATCATTCCCGTCACGGGAGGCCACCAGTAAGACTGTGAAGGAGTAAGCTCCTCCCGCTCCCAGGGAACCCACCGAACAAGCGGGGTGGACCAATCCCTCCGAGTCGACCACATTACAGACCAGTGTGCTGGGATTCACCCCGGAGCCGCTATCCGTAATGGCGCCCGAGACCGTCACCGGCACCGATTTGCCATTGGGCGGCCACAGCGACGAAGGGTTGGCGGAGATCGTTATCACCGGCGGCACCGTGTCGATGACGTTGATGTAAACCGTCCCGGAAGCGGCATTGAAGTCCGTGTTGTCCGCCGGAGTGAACGCCACCGAGAGGGCTTGGTGATTCCCGTATGGCAAATAGGTTCCCGCCGGCGGCGTGTAAACAAACGTTCCGGCCACGGCGAGAGTATTAGAGACGGCCATGGCATCCAGTTGGGTCGCACTCAAGGGAGTGGTGTAGTTGATGTTACCCGGCGTTGGCCAAACGACGAGCGGAGTGGCCTTGGCCGCGGCCGTGCTCTGGCTCAGGCTGGCCCCCCTGTAATTGGCGTCCGCACCCCAATTGGCCGTGAGGAGACAAGTGCCGGTGCCACTGGTCATGGTCACGATGTTGCCCGCGATGGAACAAGCACCGCTCGCCGTAATCACGGCGGCGGTGCTGGCGTTGGTGGTAGACGCGACAGTGAAGCTAGAGTTATAGACCGCGCTCGCGGGCGCACCCGTGAAGGTGACGGTCGGTGCGGCTGGATTGACTTGGAGCGTCCCCGTGGCCGAACTGGCGAGGAAGGCGCCCTGCGCCGCGTAGCTGGCGCTGAGACTGTGGCTGCCGCCACCCAGGCCGCTGATACTGAAAATGGCTGACCCACCGGAGAGCGGTTGGGTCAACGGGGAACCGTTGTCCACGCTGAGTGATACGTTGCCGGCAACGGTCCCTTGTTCGGAAGTCACGGAAACGGTCACCGGGGCAACGCCGCCATAGGTAATAGCAGGGGCGCTGACGGCTGTCGTGGTTGCTGCTGCGATTCCCGTTCCGGCGAGCGTGATACTTTGCGGGCTGCCCGCGGCGTTGTCGGTGAAATTCAGTGAGGCGCTACGGCTCCCCATCGCGGACGGCGTGAAGGTCACGCTGACTGCGCAGGTGCCGTTGGGCGTAAGCGTGGCACCCGTGCAGGTGTCCGCACTCGTCGCAAAGTCGCCGGCATTCGTACCGCCTATCGTGACCGTCGAGATGGTGAGGTTAGCTGTGCCGGTGTTGGTGACGGTCTCCGCCTGGGCGGCGCTGGTGGTGCCCAACTGCTGAGGCCCGAACGTAAAACTAGGGAGCGTGAGGTTAACTGCTGGCGCACCCCCGGGCGAGATCTTTGCCACAAAGGCGTCATAACTGCCGTGGTTAGTCGCCTGAAGCGGGTTGACGGTGGGGAAGTCGGTCGAGTCGGTCACCCCCATCACGTAGGCGTTGCCCGCCGCGTCGACTGCAATGCCGCCGACGCTTTCGTTGCTGCTGCCGCCCAGGTAGGTGGAATACACCAGGGCCGAGCCGGCTGCGTTCAACTCTGCCACAAACGCGTCGTAAATGCCTGTACTGGCATTACAGCCACCGCAGGTGGCTTGGAACGGGTTGACGGTTGGGAAATCGGGCGAGTTAGTGATGCCCACCACGTAGGCGTTGCCCGCCGCGTCCACTGCGATGCCGTAGCTACTGTCATACCCACTGCCGCCCAGGTAGGTGGAATAGACCAGGGCCGAGCCGGCGGCATTCAATTTCGCCACAAACGCGTCCCAGCCGCCGTAGTTAGTCGGCTGGAGAGCGTTGACGGTGGGGAAGTCGGTCGATTGAGTGTAGCCCGTCACGTAAGCGTTGCCGGAGGAGTCGACGGCGATCCTCCAGCCATTGGTATAGCCATTGCCACTGCCGCCGAGGTAAGTGGAATAGACCAGGGCCGAGCCGGCAGCATTCAACTTCGCCACGAACGCATTATAGTCGTCGCGGTTAGTCGCCTGAAGCGGGTTAACGGTGGGGAAATCGGTCGAGGAGGTGGCTCCCGTCAGGTAGGCGTTGCCCGCCGCGTCCACCGCGATGCCTAAGCCACCGTCGTTCATACTGCCGCCCAGGTAGGTGGAGTAGGCCAGGGCGGAGCCGGTCGAGTTCAGTTCAGCTACAAACACATTACCGCCTCCCACTCCTGTAGCTTTATTGGTCGCCTGAAGCGGGTTTGCGGTGGGGAAGTCGGTCGACCAAGTTTGCCCGGTCACGTAGGCGTTGCCGAAGGAATCTACGGCGATGCCGTTACCCACATCCTCGCTGCTGCCGCCCAGGTAGGTGGAATAGACCAGGGCGGAGCCGGCGGCATTCAATCTCGCCACAAACGCGTCCCAGCCGCCGTGGTTAGTCGGCTGGAGAGCGTTGACGGTGGGGAAGTCGGTCGATTGAGTGTAGCCCGTCACGTAGGCGTTGCCGAAGGAGTCGACGGCGATGTCGGCGCCAACGTCAGAATTACTGCCGCCCAGGTAGGTGGAATAGACGAGCGCGCTGCCGGTGGGATTCAGCTTGGTCACATAGACGTCCCAAGTACCGCCGCCGTATGTCGCTTGAAGCGCGTTAGCGGTGGGGAAGTCGGTCGAGGAGGTGAATCCCGTCACGTAAGCGCTGCCTGCGGCGTCCACGGCGATGGCGGTGCCTGAATCATATCCACTGCCGCCCAGGTAGGTGGAGTAGACCAGCACCGGATCAATCACCAGGGCTCGCTGGGGGTCGTAGCCCGCCACGCGGAAGGCCACCTGGTTGTTGCTCGCCAGCACGAACGCGCCGTCGAGTTCTGCTGTAGCGGCGGTCTCCGACCGCCGTCGGCGCTCGGAGAGCGCCGCTACAGGCTTGGATGGCGGTGAGGACACCGCCGCTACAACGGGCTGAGAAACAGCGGGCTTGTGGAAACGCACCTCGTCGTTGCCCACCTTCATCACCAGGTCGCCACTGGCCGCGTCGACGCGCATTCCGTCCGCGCCCGCGAAGCTCAGCTTGATCTGGTTCGGGTCGGCGCCGGGCGCCACCACGAAGTCATACTCAAGCTGGCGCTGGTTGCCGTAATAGACCAGGTCGACGCCCGGGTAGACGCCCTCGTACTTCACCCGGGCATAGCTCGGCACGTTCGTCCGCCACTTCTTGGGGTCGTTGCCAATGAAATAGTTGCTGCGGCCGGGAAGCTCGTCGAGGCCGACGACGCGCCCCTGGGCGTTGCCACCTACCAGCCTCATGCGCATCACCTGCTGGGATTCGATTCCGGTCTCAGCTTCTTTCCCTGCGTTCGGGTCGGGAAGCATCTGGCTGTGATCGGGGAGCAGCGACGGCCACAGTGACCTCATCTGGTCGGCAAGGCTCGGCCAGCGTCCGGCGCGGGGGCCAAACGGCCCAAAGGGACCAAGCCGGCCGGGAATTCCACGCTCGCCCCAACGGCTCATGCCGTGACGGGTTCCGGTCGGGGCGACCGACGACTGGCCACTGACAACCGACGACTTCTTTAAGGTCAGCACGGCCTCGTCATCGGTGAGAAAAATCGTGTAGCCGCTGCCGCGCGCCAGAAATCGCACCCGGGCGTCGGTCTGGCCCTGATTCGCCTCAAAACTGAGGGGCAGCTTGCCGTAGCTCGCGACGAGCTGGGGCTGAGTTTTCGTGGGCGCGGCAGAAACCTGATGCTTGGGAAGAGTGTTCTCTGCGGCTTGTATCTTCTGAAAAAGACCAAACCATGCCATTGCGACAAATGTGAGGCCAGCACATCCGCAGCAAAGCACGATGCGCTTTGTTGCAGTCTGCCGCTGATTGGAAACGCTGAGGCGCGGGAGCATGAGGAACCTCCACTGTGGCGAGAATGAGAATGAGTGCGCCGAATGTAATCTCCAAGAAAGTGAATTTCAAGTACGTAAACAGTACACGGACGGATTGTCCCTTCGAGAAAAGAGAAGAGCTTGCATAGAAAGTTGTGAGGGCCTCAGCAAAGGCGGGAGGGAAAGAGGAAAGCTATCCGCAGGCGTAGTGCGGACCTGATTTGTAAGTCCGCAGCTTTTCACGCCCTCCCATGGAAACTAGAAAATTTGAAATCAAGGGCAGCCCCGATTTATCGGGGCGCTACACCTGCACCCGCCTACTTCACCGGCACCGCGCCACGCCTCGTGGCTTGGCCATCTTGGCCATGACGGGACACGGACGGGACGCGCGCGCTACGGCTCGTGGTACGGCTGCTTCCGCCTCAGTGGCACCCGCACGGGTAGGTGGGGGAGACCAAGCCTTGGAGGATGCCGTTCAGCAGGCCTGTGGTGTTGCCTGATGACTGATTGGCGCCGTTTGCGGTGTTCAGCGCGTTGCTGGAATTCCTGTCGGCTCGTGGGAATTTACGGCGCGCGCAGGGCACTGGCAAGGTAGCGCAGAGAGGCGGGGGCGATGAGTCGATAGGGAACGACGCTTCGGTGTTTGACCTCCCGCACCGCGATGGAATCGGCAAAGACCACGTCTGCGGCCGCCAGCGCTTTAGGGTCGGGGAGGGGAAGCAGGAACTCTTGCAGCACGTGGCGGCGTCCCGCTGCCGTCGCCAGCACGCTGCGCGCGGTTTGCAGGAATCCTTCACTGACGGAAACCACCGCCACCACGGAGGGCTCGCGCCGCTTGCGGATCAGTTCCACGTGCTCGTCCGCCGCGCCGAAGTCCAGGGGAATGGCGGGACGGTCCTTGGGCAGGAGGGGATTGACGTCGGGAATCGCATAGTGTGCGGCCACCGCCAGCGCGCCGATTCCCAACCCCGGATTTGCCGCCAATTCCAGCCGCGAGCAGGCCTCCACCGGACAGTTGATCGCCGCGCGGATTTCTTCCCGCAGCAGGCGTCGCATGCCCGCATCGGCTTCCACCACCAGAATGTGATCGGGGGGCTGACCCAGCAAGCGCTCGCGCACGCGTTCGCGCAATGCCTGGAGCGAATAGCCCTGCTCGCGCGCCAACCGAATCAATGTGTTGATGAAGTCGTCGAGGCCGCTCGCCCCGCGGGCGCGTACCCCTTCCTCCAAGGCTCGAACCGTGACCCGGCTGCCCCTCCTTCCCACCAGCCACATGCGCCGGATCAAATCCTGGTAAGCCTCACTCACCGTGTTGTGATGGATCTTCAGGCGGCGCGCCAACTCGCGCACGCTGGGCAGCGCCTGCCCGGGTTGCAGCTTGCCCGTGGCAATGTGAAAGACAATCTGCTCCGCCAATTGCTGCCGGAGGGGAATTTCGCTCTCTTTGCTGATGCGAATGTCCATGGTTGGAACACGCCCGGTGTTTCCAACCCCGAGCGCCTTATGCCCTTCGTAATATACGCTGGCAAAGCGGCGTTGGGCAGAGAAAACGTGCGGAGCACCTTGGACTGCGGCGGCTCGACGCCGCCTTGAAATCATGCCAGGGACGATGACAAAGGCGGCGCCGAGCCGCCGCAGTCCAAAGGAGGAAATCCTGACACCAGGCACCTGACACCTCTTCCGCGTGTGACACTTCACAAACTGTAATGCCCGCTGTCGCCGTGGCCCCCCGCTCTCGCTTATTCTCGGCGCGAGGGTGAAAAACATGGGGACGGGAATGATTCTGGGGGTCGTGATGGTAATCCCGTTGGTCTTCAGCGCGGGTGCTCTGCGCTGGCTCCCCGGGGAATGGCTGGACGGCTTTGTGATCCTGGCGCGCTCGCTGGGGAGGCCGATATGAAAGGGGTGGTGAAACGGGCTTTTGTCGCGTCACCAATTGCTCTAGAATGGGCGCGGGCAAATGTCCACACCTCCTGCCCTTCCCGTGTTTTTCGCACCCGGCATGACCCGATGCGCGTGGCTCGAGCATCGGGCGTCGACCCGCATGAAGGTCGGCAGGAGGAAAAAAACATGGCAACTTCGCGAGGGTACTCAGAAGTTCTAAAAGAGCGGGGATTTGTTTACCTGCTGGCGGCGCAGGCGCTGGCGGTGTTTGACGACAACACTTTCAAACAACTCCTGATGCTCTTCGTCACCGCCAGTGTCGCTTCCCTGGCCACGCGGAACCTTTACATATCCTTGGGCACGGCGCTCTACGTGCTGCCTTACATCGTGTTCTCCTCCTATGCCGGCCAGGTAGCCGACCACTTTTCCAAGCGCCGCGTCATCATCTTCATGAAAGTGGTTGAGGCCACCCTCCTCGTCGTTGCCACCTTTGCCATGTACGTGGGGCACGTTCAGGCGATGCTGGCGGTACTGTTCCTGCTGGGGATTCACGCCTGCTTTCTCGATCCCGCCAAAGAAGGAATTCTGCCGCAGATTTTTCCTGACGAGGCCCTGTCGCGTGCCAACGGGCTGATGCAGCTTACCGTTTACACCATGATCGTGTCGGGACCCGTGGCCGCCGGGCTGCTTCTCGATGCTTATCTTTTCAAACCTTACATTCCCGTGGCCATGTTGGTGTGCACAGCTTTGCTGGGATTGGTGGTGGCCACCGGCATCACTCGCGTTCCGGCCATCGCCGCGGGAGAAGAATTCCGTTGGAACGCCTTCCGCGAGTTCTGGCAGGACTTCGCGGAAATTCGCCGCTCGCAACCGCTCTTCCGAACCGTTCTGGCCATCGCCTATTTCTGGTTTCTGGGCGCGGTCTATTTGCAAAACGTTATCGGTTACGGCCGCGACCTCTTGCATTTGAGCAACACGGGAATCAGTTACCTCACCGCTTCTGTGTCCATCGGCATCGGGCTGGGCGCGTTTGTGGCGGGGAAGCTTTCCGCCGACCGCGTGGAACTTGGCTTGGTGCCCATCGGTTCGGTGGGCCTGGGCGTTTTCGGCGTGTTTCTGTATTTCGGCCAACACTCTTTTGCCCAGGTTTTCATCGGGCATTTCCTGCTGGGCTTTTCGGGCGGAATTTTTATTATCCCGCTGCAATCCTACTTGCAAGCGAATGCCGGCGAGCACTCCAAGGGACGGGTCATCGCCACCTCCAACGTTTTGACCTTCACCGGAGTGTTTCTGGGCGCGGGTATTTTCGAATTCCTCTCCGGCCCCTGCCGCATGCAAGCGAACCAGATTCTCCTGGTCATGGCGGTGATCTCGTTTGGCGCCACGTGGCATATCCTCACCGTTCTGCCCGATTTCACGATTCGTCTCTGCTTCTTCCTACTGACCCACACGTTTTATCGCATTGAAGTTCGCGGCGCGGAAAACCTGCCCCGGCGCGGGCCGGCGCTGTTGGTGTGCAATCACATCTCCTTTGCCGATCCGTTCCTCATCGGCGCCTGCACGCCCCGCTTCATTCGCTTCCTGATGTACCGGCACTTTTACGAAACTGGGGGAATTCACTGGCTGGCAAAGCTGATGGGCGCCATCCCGATTTCGGAAGCTGACAAGCCGCGGGAGTTGGTGGAGTCGCTGCACGTGGCGCAGGACCGCTTGCGCGAGGGCGACCTGGTTTGCATTTTTGCCGAAGGCGCCATTACGCGCACGGGAAACCTGTTGCGCTTCCGGCGGGGATTTGAGCGCATTACGCGCGGCCTTACGGTTCCCATCATTCCTGTCCACCTCGACCGCGTATGGGGCAGCATCTTCAGTTTCGAGCGCGGGCGCTTCTTTTTCAAGTGGCCGCGCCGCATCCCCTATCGCGTCACGGTGAGTTTCGGCGCGCCGCTCGCGGGCGATGCGAACGCATTCCAGGTGCGGCAGGCGGTGATGGCGCTGAGCGCGGACGCCTTTGCGCGGCGCGGGGCGGTGCAGCGGCCTCTGCCGGAGCTGCTCCTGGACAACGCATGCCGCAATTGGCGGCGCTTCGCCATGGCGGATTCCACCGCCCGTCAGGTGAGCTTCGGGCAGGCATTGATTGGCGCACTGTTGTTTCGACGCCACGTGGTTAAGCAATGCCCAGGCGAAAAAATGATCGGCGTCCTGCTGCCGCCCTCGGTGCCGGGCGCGCTGATGAATTTCGGCATCAGTCTGGCGGGGCGCGTCCCGGTGAACTTGAATTACACCGCGTCAAAGCAGGCCTTGGCAGTGGCCATCGAGCGCAGCGGGCTCAAGACGATCTTCACCACGGAAAAACTGCTGAGCCGGTTGGGAATCGAAAAGCAGCCGGGCATGGTGATGATTGAAGATGTGGCGAAGACCTTCACCAAGCAGGACAAACTGCTTTGGGCCGTCATCGCCCGCCTTGTTCCCACCGCGCTGCTGCGGCGCTTCCTCATTCCGCGTGACGTGAAGCTCGACTCCCTCGCCACCATAATTTTTTCCAGCGGCAGCACCGGAACGCCCAAAGGCGTGATGCTGAGCCACCGCAACATCGTTTCCAACCTGGAGGGCGTGCAGCAGACCATTAACGTGAATCGAAGCGATTGCCTGCTGGGGATCCTGCCTTTCTTCCACTCCTTCGGTTTTTCGATTGGGCTCTGGCTGCCGGCCATTTCGGGATTCGGCGTCGCCTATCATTCGAACCCGCTGGAGGCGCGCAAAATCGGCGACCTCTGCCGGAAGTACCACGTCACCATCATGATTTCCACGCCCACCTTTGTGTGGGAATACGTGCGCCGCTGCGAGGCGGAGGATTTCGCCTCCTTGCGGGTGGCGATTGTGGGCGCAGAAAAAATGAGGCCGGAACTCGGGGACGCCTTCCGCGAGAAATTCCATCTTGACCTCCTGCAAGGCTATGGGTGCACGGAGCTTTCGCCGGTGGTGTCCGTGGAAAACTCCGGTTACAGCGGCAGGGACGAGAAACAGATCGGCGCCAAGCGCGGCACCGTCGGACACCCGATTCCGGGCGTCGCGGTGCGCATTGTGAATCCGGAAACCTTCGCGACGATGGGCTCCGGCCAGGAGGGCATGCTGTTGGTGAAGGGTCCGAGCGTGATGGTGGGTTACCTCGGCGAGCCGGAAAAGACCCAACAAGTCCTGTGGGAGGATGGCTGGTACATTACCGGCGACGTGGCGCAACTGGATGAAGACGGCTTTATCCGGATTACCGACCGGCTGGCGCGCTTTTCCAAAATTGGCGGCGAGATGGTGTCGCACGTCCAGGTGGAGGAGGCCCTGCATCGCGCGCTGGGCAGTTTTGAGCCGCGCATGGTGGTGACCTCGATTTCCGATGAGCAGAAAGGCGAGCGCTTTGTGGTACTCCACACGGAGTTGGGATTGAGCGTGGACGAATTGCTGAAACGCATGCGCGATTCCGGACTTCCCAAATTGTGGGTGCCGCGCAAGGAGAACTTTTTTCCCGTGCCGGCGTTGCCTTTCCTGGGCAGCGGCAAATTGGATTTGAAACAAGTGAAGGAAACCGCCATGAGGCTGGCCACCGCGCCACCCACCACCGCGGCGGAGGCAATACCGCAGGAGTAAACGTGGCGCAATTTGTGGAACCTCTGGCGCGAAAGGGGTATACTCCTTCGCGGCGCTTGGCGTGAACCTCCTGCCGGCGCTCGCAGGTCCATGTTTGGCGGCTCCTTCTGCGGGCCGGTGCTTTCAATTTCAACTTTTGCTTAAGACGCAATGCTTCTTTCCCGCTTGATCGTTCGTCTCTGCCTTTGGTTGCTGGCCCACACATTCTATCGAGTGGAAGTGCGCGGTGGGGAGAACCTGCCGAAGAGCGGCCCGGCGCTGCTGGTGTGCAACCACATTTCATTCATCGATCCCTTCCTGCTCGGCGCGAGCGTGCGGCGCTCCATCTGTTTCCTGATGCCCCGCCGCTTATATGAGGTACGCGCCATTCACTGGCTGGCGAAACGGATGGGGGCGGTTCCCGTTTCCGCCGCAGACCCGCCGCTGGAGCTGGTACGGGCGGACCAGGCGGCGCAAGACCGGCTGCGCGCCGGCGAACTGGTATGCCTGTTTGCGGAATGCGCCCTGATGCGCGATGGTGATTTGCCACGCTTTGCGCACTGCCTGGAAGCACTCACGCGCGGGCTCAATGTGCCCGTGGTTCCCGTGCATATCGACCGCCAGTGGGGAAACATCATCGGTCTCGAGCCGCGACGATTCTTCTTCAAGTGGCCGCGCCGCGTCCCCTATCGCGTCACCGTATATTTCGATGCCGCCCTCCCGGCAAACTCCAGCGTTTTTCAGGTGCGGCAAGCCTTGGCGCTGCGCGCGGCAGAGACCGCTGCCCGCCGCGACGCGGTGCAACTACCGCTGCCCGCGGCGTTCCTTGATACCGCCCGGCGCAACTGGGGCCGCTTCGCCATGGCGGATTCCTCCGGGCGCGAGCTTACCTTTGGAAAGGCGCTGATTGGCGCGCTGCTTTTCCGGCGCTTGGTGGTGGAGCGCTGCCCCGGCGAAAAGATGGTGGGGGTGCTCCTGCCGCCCTCGGCGCCCACGGCGATTGTGAACCTCGGCATCACCTTGGCCGGCAAAGTCGCCGTGAACCTGAATTACACTGCGCCTATTCAGGCCGTGAACGCGGCCATTGAGCGCTGCGAGATCAAAACCATTTTCACCTCGGAAAAACTGCTGGAACGTTTCGCCATCCCCAGGCGGCCGGGCATGATCCTGATGGAAGAGGCGGCGCAGACCTTTTCCAAATTTGACAAGCTGTTGTGGGCGGCCATCGCTCGCCTGGCGCCCGTCACGCTTTTGCGCCGGGCATTGATTCCGCGCGAAGTGTCGCTGGATTCCCTTGCCACGGTGGTTTTCTCCAGTGGCTCCACGGGGACGCCCAAGGGTGTGATGCTGACCCATCGCAACATCATTTCCAACGTGGAAGGGATGCTCCAAACCATCAACGTTGACCGAAACGATTGCCTCCTGGGAGTTCTGCCCTTCTTCCACTCATTCGGTTTCACGGTGGGATTGTGGCTGCCTGTCGTCGCCGGATTCGGCGTGGTTTTTCACACCAACCCGTTGGAGGCGCGCACGATTGGCGAGCTCTGCCGGAAGTATCGCATCACGCTCATCATCGGTACACCCACGTTCGTGTGGGAATATGTCCGGCGCCTGGAGCGGGACGACCTGGCCTCCGTGCGGGTGGCCATTGTGGGCGCGGAAAAAATGCGGTTGGAACTCGCCGACGCCTTCTGGGAGAAATTCCATCTTGACCTCGTGCAGGGCTATGGCTGCACGGAAACGTCACCGGTGGTATCCGTGGAGACTGCCGGGCGCAGAAGGCAAAGTCAGATGGGCAGCGTCGAGCCCGGAAGCGTGGGCCGGCCGATGCCCGGGACCGCCGTGCGCGTGGTGAATCCCGAAACATTTGCGACCTTGGGGCCGGGCCAGGAGGGGATGCTGCTGGTGAAAGGGCCGGGCGTGATGGCGGGTTACCTCGGCGATCCGGAAATGACGCGCCAGGCTATCTGGGAAGACGGCTGGTACATCACCGGCGACGTCGCGCAGCTTGACGAGGACGGCTTCATCACCATAACCGACCGCCTCTCGCGCTTTTCGAAAGTGGCCGGCGAGATGGTTTCCCATGTCCACCTGGAGGAGGAGTTGCACCGCGCGCTGGGCAGCTTGGAGCAGCGGCTGGTGGTGACGTCCGTCTCTGACACTCAGAAGGGCGAGCGCTTTGTGGTGCTGCATCTCGAGTTGGGATTGGAAGTGGACGAATTGCTGAAGCGCGTGCGCGATGCCGGATTGCCCTCCTTATGGCTGCCACGACGCGAGTACTTTTACCGGGTTGACTCGCTCCCGGTGATGGGAAGCGGGAAGTTGGATTTGAAATTGGTGAAGCAAACCGCGCAGAAACTCACCGCCGGAGTGGTAGCGGCGTAGTAATTTCTCCCCCTAGAACTCCACCCCCAGAATTCGCAGGTCGTTTTCCAACTGCCCCGCATTCAGAAACTGAATCGTGTGCAGGCCGAGCCGGTGCGCGCATTCCAGGTTCAGCGAGCGGTCGTCAATGAAGACGCATTCCTCCGGCTGCCGCTGCGAGATATCGAGGGCCAGGCGGTAAATCTGCGGGTGAGGTTTGGACACTCCCAGGTAGCAGGAGCTGAAGAAGACGGAAAAGTATTTGCGCAAGCCGAATGTCTCAATGCGGTGGAGGTTCAACTCGCGCGATTCGTTGTTGAGCGTCGCCAGGAAGACGTTGCGCGCTGCCGCGAGGCGCTCCATGAGGGCGAGCGAATCAGGGAGCGCATTCGACTGTGCATATATGAAATCCCGCACCGCTTGTTTGCGAAAGGCCCGCGGGCAATAGAAGATGGTACGATCGAGATACTGATCAAGGTCGAGTTGCCCGGCGTCGAATGCTGCGGCCACCATCTGGTGCCGGCCTTCAAAATCGCCGGCGTCCAGGCCGAACTGTTCCACCAGCCTGGCTCGCTCGCCGTGATCCAAGCCATTGGTCAGCAGGACGCCGCCCACGTCACAAAACACGGCGGAGATTTTGGGCACAGGGGCCTCCTAAACCGTGGGGCCTGAGTGTCCCCACCTTTAGCGAGCCATCAGATTGGGTACTGTTCACTACCCACTCGCCACTTACCACTAACCGCTGTCCTCATCTACCCTAGCCACTGGGGGCTGTGAACGGTGCCGTCGAACATGGTGGAAGTCTTGAAGGGTTCGAATTGGCCATCGTGGCCGGCTGCGGCCGTGCGCGCGGAGAGTGATGCGAGTTCCTTCTCCGTCAGCGGGCGGAAGGTGCGCGCCGCCTGCAATCCCTGTTCGAGCCGCGCGAGGGATTCGCAGCCGTTGATGACCACCGAGGTGGGCAAATTCATGGCGTAATGCAGGCACTCAATGGGCGTCACCGTGTTGCTTTTGAGGACCTGGCCATCGCCCATCGACTTCATTCCCAACACGCCGATGCCGTGCTCCACCAGCACCGGAACCACTTTATGGGCGAAACTCTTAAAGTGCATGTCCATCACGTTCAGCGGCATCTGCACGGAGTCAAATGTGAAGCCGTGCTGGAATGCGGTGTGGAGCATCTTCAGATGGATGTCCGGGTCCTTGTGGCCGGTAAAGCCGATGTAGCGAATCTTGCCGGCCTTCTTAGCAGCCAGCGCGGCTTCGAAGCTGCCGCCGGGGCCGAAGATACGGTCGGGGTCGCCGGGGCGAATCACTTCGTGAAATTGCAGCAGATCGATGGTGTCGGTTTGCAGGCGCTGGAGTGATTCGTCAATCTGACGCGTGGCGGCGTCCTTCACCTGCCCATCGATTTTGGTCATCAGGAAAACTTTCTGGCGGTAACCGTCGCGGAGCGCTTTGCCCATACGGATTTCGCTCATGCCGCCGTGGTAGTCCCAGCAGTTGTCCATAAAATTCACGCCGTTGTCGATGGCGGTGCGGACAATGCGAATGCTTTCCTGCTCGTCGTCCTGGCCGCCGATGTGATATCCCCCCAGGCCCAGCAGCGAAACTTTTTCACCACTGCGGCCGAGGGTGCGATAGGGCATTTCACCGGTGGCGGTCGCGGGCAGGGCAGTGAGGGCGTTTCCGGAGATAGCGGCGCCGGCGCCCGCCACCCCCAGGGTCACCTTTCCCAGGAATTCGCGGCGATTCTGCTTCGCATGGCTCATCGAAGTGCCTCCCCTTCAAATTAATTTTTGGCCGACCAGAACCCTGTCCCACCAATATCGAAGATTCATCATATCACGGGGAACACGGAGAAGGGATGGATGCGCCTTCCGATGCCGGGACATCCAGGTCTATGCGATCTTGCGCCGAAGCCGGGTTGTGGATCGTCGCCCCACAATGCGAGATCATTCGCCAACTCCCGATTCAAAATGCTAATGGCTCTGCGACCGCACATCATCCACGTAGAAGACGGCAGGTTGAGCAAGCGGGTGATCCGTGCTGGTGTCAATGTCTCCCACCAGTTCGCCATTTCCGTTCTGATTCAGCGCGACGGGCCGATAAGGTCCGGTGCGGAAGGAAAGGCGCTCGAGGGTCTGCGCCGGTTCCGCAAAGGCGGCATCGCGTACCGCCGCTTTCCCATCGAGGGTGAGCGAGAATGTTTGATGGGCAGTGTCGAAGTCGATCTGGAAGGACAGCCACCGGTCGCTCAAATAATTTGTGACATCTGTGATCGCGCTGCCCTTCGCGACCTCAACCTGCCCGCCGGAATTCAGAACGATACGGACGGGGCGGTGGCTGTGGGCGTCGGCCAACTCGATATCCAGTTCGCCGGTCAAGGGCCGCTGGGCGAGCACCTTGAAGGCGAGTGATCCTTTCCGGCTTTCCGGGAAAACGCGTATGGCGCGCGCGTAGTCATAGGGGTCGGCGTCCTGGAGTTGCAAGCTGCGGTTTTGAGCGCTGGGGAAAGGCACCACGGCAACCGGGGCCCACTTGGGACTATAAATATTCCAGTTGGTGACCACTCCGCCCGGCTCCAGGTTGTCAAACGTATCGTTGACGGGAGTCTCCACCGCCTGCCGAATGGGCACGGGAATGCGGCTTACCCAGATGTCCTCCTTGCCCACCGAGTACGTGAGCCACATTGCGCCATCGGGTGGTTGGGGACTGCCCTCTTCAATCCCGCGCACGTATTGCGGGCCGGGGTCCTTGTACAGTCCCGCATAGCGGCGCAGCGGCACCTCGCCGTGAACCACCAGCAAGTGGTCGAAGGTAATACCGTCGTCGCTGGTCGCCACCGCCAAAGGCCAGCGATAACCCAGGGGTTCGCCCTGCGGATCATAAGCAATGGCGAAGCGGCCGTCCGAGGTGCGCTGTCCCCAGAGTTTGGCAAAGGTTCGGGCAAATCCCGGGGCCACAACGGGAACGCTCCAGGTCTTTCCTCCATCCGTGCTGGTCGCCGCCCATGCCATCTTCCAGATTCCCACGGCCGCTCCATCCTGGCGATGGTAATAGGACAAGGCCTTTCGATTTTCGTCCGCTTCGGCTCCGGACTTTGCGGGGTTAGAGCCGGGAATCTGGATGTAAGCATCGGGCGGGTAGCCCTTCTCCAGCTCGTACCATTGATCGGTGACAAAGGGATTGGCCAGCAGGTCATCGCACGCCCGCACAAAATCCCTGTCGGGCGATTCCCGGTAAAACGGGTAGAAGGCATTCGAGGCATTCCAGCCTTCTCCGTAGCGAATAAAGTAAATGGGGCCGAGTGAGCCATCCTCATGAACCTCCCGCAGCACATGCCCCGGCCCGCCAAAAATATGGTTCTTCTGGTTGTCCCAAAAACCGTAATGTGACACGACCAACAGCTTGCCGTTGGGGGCGCCATAGAATCCCATGCGCTGGTGAAGTTGGGAGCGCCGCGGGCGCCGGGGGTCCTGGTAAGAGTCCCATTGCGGGAAGATAACCTCCGGCATGCTCCAATTGCGGCCATCGCGCGAGGTTGCCATCATGACCTCAGTGGGAATGCCGTTTTCCATGACCGGCGAAGCGATGAACTCCGCGTAGAATTTGCCATGCCAGTAGGCGAGCATGGGCGCATGGAAGAACGTCCAACCTTGGCCGTCGGATGAGGGATAAAGCCGCGACGAACGCAGGACCTGGTAGTTCTGCACCCCCACCGCCAGCGGCAAGCCTCCGTCGGCAAGTTCGGGGACGACGTGTTCCTTCCCGATGTAACGAATCGGCTCCGACGGGGAACCCGGGGCCACCGCGGCTTCCTGGGCCATCAAGGCGCATCCCCCCACGCCGGGCATCAGGAGCAGGGCGAGCCACGGCAGCCACCGGGTTAAGACAAATATCTTATGTATTCTCATAATATTCCCCCTCGATATAGGCCGCATGTTGTCCCGGCGTGGTGGCCTGGTCTCCGCCGTCCGGTGGCGGGGCCCGAACTAACTCTCCCGAATTCGACAAAGGCTTCCACGGCGAGGCAGAAGGTTTTCCAAAGGAAGAACCCGGCCGAAAGTGGACAGGCCTTGGCGCGCACAGTGTAACCAAGAATCATTGGAATTTCATCTCCGGGCGGATAAACGCCGGCTTTCGCCACTTTGTCGTGGCGATGTGGCGGGTGTGACGATTTTGACCGGACGCCCATTCCGATTATTAAGAGTTGCGCCGCGATACTCACCTGCATAAGATGGTGAGCCCATTAATTTCATTGGAGGTTGTAATGCGTCTTTTTCGAGGATTGGCATTGCTCGCAGTTCTATTCACCGGGCCCTCGGTGTGGGCCGCTGAAATCGCCCGTTGGGAAGCAGGCAAGGGGGGCCAGGCAGGAGGAATATCCCTTGTTAACGCGGAGGGGAACAAATGGACCCTTGCGCAGCAGCACAAATTCGAAGTCGCGGCCATTGAACCCACCCACGATTACTACACGCGCGCCGAGTTCATCGCGAAGATCAGCAAGCCGACGAGTTTCCCTGTGTGGCTGCAATTGGAGTACCTCGATGAAGGGTTCGGATTGATTTCCGTGGGCCCGGCCGGGAGGCGTGGCGCCCAGTATATCCCCATGACACATCAGTGGGGCGTGGCGAGGCTCAACACGGGCCGGTTGCGGCGCGCGACTTTTCGCATCGATGGGCCGCCTTCCCATTCCCCGGCGGGCGCGAGTTCCGAAGGGACGCTCGACTTCCATATCAACGGGGTTGAGTATCTGCACGGTATTTTTCTGGAAGATACCGAGCCGGCCATTGAACCTGTCCCGGACGTCAAACCCGCGATCCAGTTTCAGGACGCATTTCAGCGCGACATCAACATCGGCGCGGATTCACCTTTGGGCGGAGAGGCGGAGGCTCTGGCGGCGATTCGCAACATGGCTCCCCTGGTTCGTGCCCTGGGCTTCAACGGGGTGGAGAGCTACGTGCAATGGAATTACGTCGAGCACGACCGCGGCGTTTATGACTGGAGCCACTACGACGCCATCGTCAACGAAATTCAGAAGTACGGCTTGAAGTGGTTCCCCCTCCTGATTGTGGGCTCCGCCTACTCCCTGCCCGAGTGGTACCACGATTCCAAGGAAAACGTGCCGTTTGAGTGTTTGGAGCACCACATTCCATTCGACGTGCAATCGATCTTCTGCCACTTCCAGGACAGTCACGTCCAGCAATTCCTCAGCGAATTCGGAAAACACTACGGGGAGAGCAAGGCGCTGCTGGGTTTGCGACTGGGCCCCAGCGGAAACTACGGCGAGGCCCAATATCCGGCCACAGGAAATCTGGGATATCGCCGGGGGGCGGTGCACACGCACATTGGGTATTGGGCTGCCGATCCTTACGCCAGCCCCGCCTTCCAGAAATGGCTGGAAGCCAAGTACCACACCATCGATCAGCTCAACCAGGTTTGGGAAGACCATTTCACCTCGTTCAGCCAAATCCAAACGTTTCTTCCCACCAGCACTCCGGTGCCTCGCAAGCAGCTTGATTTCGTCAACTGGTACATGGGGGCGATGAGCGACTGGTGCGGCCAATGGGCGGAGTGGGCGCGCGCCGCCATGCCCAACGCTTCCATCTATCAATCCTCGGGCGGGTGGGGCCCCACGCAAATCGGCACCGACTACACCGCCCATGCGAAAACCATGGCGCAGCTTCACGGCGGAATCCGCTTGACCAATGAGAGTGACAACTACCCGCTGAATTTTGCCATCACCCGCATGGCGTCATCCGCGGCCCGATTCTATGGCGCGCAGCTCGGTTACGAACCGGGCGGATTTGCCACCATGCGGGGAGTTGTGGCGCGGCTCTACAACGTTATTACCAACGGTGGCGATCACCTCTTTTATTATTCAGGTAATCTCTTTGGCAATGACCAGGGGACGGACGCCTGGCGCCGCTATGCTCCGCTGATCAACCAGCGCGCCAAGCCCACCATTGACGTGGCCGCTTTTTACCCGGATACGTCGATCGCCCTCAACGACGAGGTGATTCGCTACCTCTATGCTTCCGCTTATCTGACGCGCGCCGAAGCGATGCGATCGGTCACCGACTTCGATTACGCCAGCGAGCAGATGATTCTCGATGGAGCCCTGGATCGCTACAAGGTGCTCATGTGTTTGTGGGGAGCTTACACGGAGAAGCCGGTGCTGGAGCGCATTGACGCCTGGGTGAAGGCGGGGGGAACCATCATCTGGATTTCCCGCCCGCGCGGGCTGCCGCAAACACCCGAAGGCGATTCCTCCCTGGCGCAGGGCTGGCAACGAGGGGAAGTGGGGAAAGGACGAGCGATCTTCTACAATGGGGACTCCGAGCCTCCCGATGAGTACGTGGAGTTTGTGCGCAAGCAACTTCTGGGGTTGAAACAACTGCGGCCGGAAATTCACACGGCACTTCAGATTGACAAACCGCGCGACGTGTATTGGAGCGTACTCGAGGGCGGCAAGCTGGCCCTGTTGAACTTCACCGACCATCAGGCACTCGTTCGTCTCCCGGGAGGGAAAACGATCCCTGTGCAGCCTTATGGAATTGTGATGACCACGTCCTGGCGGTAGGCACTCAACCTGTTCGGATTGCGATGTGCGGATTGCGCAGAGCAAAGCTCTGCGGTCGTGGCTTCGCATGGATTCGCGGCCATCGATTCGCAGAGCTTTGCTCTGCGCAATCCGGCCTTCAACAACCATCCAGCACTCGTTCGTCTCCCGGGAGGGAAAATGCGATTCACGTTCATCTGCCGCGCTAAAACGCAGGGCTTTGCTCTGCGCAATCCGAGATAATCCGGAATCCAATCCGGTCAGGTATCTTCAGACCTGGCGGAGGAGTACGATGGTCTCTGAGGAATTACCATGCCTTTGGAATTACACCAACTGAAGAAGCTCGATGATTACCGCTTTCTCATTCCGCGCGGCACGAAGCCGGGAATGTTGACGGACGCGCTCATCTACACGGACGAAACCCTGCTGAAGGACCTGATCAAGGACCTCTCGCTCGAGCAGGCCATCAACGTGGCGATGCTGCCGGGCATCGTGGGGCGGTCGCTCGCCATGCCCGACATTCATCAGGGCTATGGATTTCCCATCGGCGGCGTGGCGGCTACCGACCCGCACCGGGACGGCGTGGTTTCACCGGGGGGCGTGGGATTTGACATCAACTGCGGCGTGCGCCTGCTCGGCAGCTCGCTGACGCGCGGGGAAGTGCACACCAAAATTCGCGAGCTGGTGAACCAGTTGTTTCGCGATATTCCCTCGGGCGCGGGGCACAGCGGGAACATCCGGATTTCCTATCCCGAGCTCGACAAAGTGCTTCAGGAGGGCGCCGCGTGGATGGCCGAGCACGGCTATGGCCGCGGGGAGGACTTGACCCACTGCGAGGAGAGCGGGGCCATCGACGGCGCGGACCCCGCGATGGTGAGCGATCACGCAAAAAAGCGCGGCTTGCCGCAGGTCGGCACCCTCGGGTCAGGCAATCACTTTCTCGAGGTTCAATACGTGGAGCGCGTGTTCGATCCGAGCCGGGCCGAGGCCATGGGGCTTTATGAGGGCGAGGTGGTGGTGCTGATCCATTCCGGCTCACGCGGGTTGGGCCACCAGGTGTGCACCGATTACCTGCGCGAGATGGGTCCCGCCATGCATCGCTACGGCATCGACTTGCCGGATCGGCAACTGGCCTGCGTGCCGGTGAGGTCGCCGGAAGGGGAAGCTTATCTCGCCGCCATGCGCGCCGCGGCGAATTTTGCCTGGGCCAATCGCCAGGGGATTACCCACTTCACCCGCCAGGCGTTCAAGCGGATTTTCGGCGCGCAGGAGGAACTGCGCGTCATTTACGATGTGTGCCACAACATTGCCAAGCTCGAACGTCATCAGGTGGAAGGCCGCGAACGCGAGGTGATGGTGCATCGCAAGGGGGCCACGCGCGCTTTTCCGCCCGGCCATCGCGACGTGCCCGAGGTTTACCAGCACGTCGGCCAGCCGGTGCTGATTCCCGGATCCATGGGGACCTCGTCCTATGTGCTGGTGGGCGCCGAGGGCGCTATGCAGGAAAGCTTTGGCACCACCTGCCACGGCGCGGGCCGGGTGATGAGCCGCACGGCCGCCAAGAAATCGCGTTTCGCGCAGGACGCCAGGCAGCGCCTGGAAGATCTGGGCATCATCGTACGCGCCGACTCGCGCGACGGAATTACGGAAGAGATTCCGGAAGCTTATAAAGATGTGGACGCCGTTATCGACGTGGTCCATAACGCCGGACTGGCCCGCCGCGTGGCACGGCTCAAGCCCATGGGCGTCATCAAGGGGTAGCGGGAGGATAATCAATGGAAGTCATCCAGGTCGTGATGGAAGAAGATCTACTCCAGCGCCTTTCCCGCGAGGCGAGGGCTCGCCGGCTCACCCCCTCTGCACTTATCCGCGAGGCCTGCAAGCATTACCTCGAAACGTTTCGCGAAGACGAACTCGATCGGCAGTACACGGCGGGCTACCGCCGCCACCCCGAAACCGTTGCGGTCGGAAAGACTGGTGAAAGACTCGCGGCGGAAGTATGGCCCTGCGAGGATTGGTAATGAAGCGCGGGGACTGGAAAGCGTCCAGGCGGCGGAGGAAGATGCGCGGGTTGTCGTGGCGCACGGCGCGAACGAGGCTCCCAGGCGGATCACCCTCTACCGCCCCCCAAAGCACGTTCGCTAAAACCACTTCCAGTCGTCGCTATTGGTAATAGTACGAGACGTACACGCTGACTCGAATGGGAATCTCATCCAGCGACGAGGAGAGGTAGGGGAAGGGTATTTCCGGAATCGAGCTTTCGAACCGGGCTTGATTCATCCCCTGCTGGAGCGACACTGACGAGACGCCCGTAATCTGCACATGCATGTGATGCGCGATCACGTCGGCGAGGGGCCGGGCATTATCCACCGCCTGCTGGTAGGCCTGCTTCTCCAGCGCCGTGGGATCTTTCACGGTGAACGCCACTACCGACGTGCTTCCCATGGAGATTGTGGAAATCGGCACATTCAAGGGCGCGGCGCCCAGCTTGCTCAGTTCGTCCAGCAGTCCACCGAGCCGGGTGTTGAATTGCTGCAGGTCTTTCAAGTCGGAGCCTTCGAGGTAAACAAAAAGGTTGTTGGTCACATCGAAGCCCGTGGGGCGCTGGTCACCATAGGCAACAACCCGCCCTCCCGCGGGGGCGAAGCGGTTGCCGGAGAACTTAATCTGGTCCTCTTTGAAACCGAGAGCCGTCAAACGATCTCTCACCGCCTGCACTTTCTTGTTATTTTGATCGAGAGCGTCAGCCGCCAGCGGCGACGTGGAACGAATGGTCATGAAGACGATGGCCAAGTCCGCCTTGGCCGTCACTTTGGCAGAGGAGCTGACACTGAGGGTGGGTTTATGCTCTTGTGCCCTTAGCGCATTGTTCCCCAAAGCGACCAAGGTCATGCACAACAGGAATAAAGTTCTTTTCATGGCCGACTCCTTGAAGAAGGATTCAGGTACAGCGCACCGCGTAAGGCGCAACCAGGCGGACCGCAACCTCCGCCGCCTGCGTTCGCGCTGATGGGGGTTGACCGGAAAGTTCCCGGATGGGCGACTGCCCGATGGGCGCGTTGGCGGGGTCGCAATCCACCGAAACCAACTTCACCCGCTTTTCATACTTACGGGCGAGTTTTTCCGAGAAAGGGCTGACGGCGCGACAAGGATCGCACCAGGAAGTTGTGAAAAACAGGACGGCCAGGGCAGGCGGGCTTGGGGTTTCGGCGCGTGCCGAGGGGCAGGCCGAACCGCCGGCGGCCTGCAGGTGAATGACGATTGTCAGCGCCAGCACCGCAACAGTTGACATGCTCTTCACCGACCGCCGAGGTTAGCTGGGGAGTACTAAATTACAAAAGCCGGACAAGTCATGGAGCCGGCTACACCTGCTGCGCCAGATAATTCTGAATGCCAATGTTGTCGATGAGCGAGAGTTGCTCTTCCAGAAAATCGACATGCTCCTCTTCATCCGCCAGGATCACCTGGAGCAGGTCGGCCGAGGCATTGTCACCCGCTTTGCGGCACACGGCGATGACGGCGTTGTACTCGGCCACGGCATTCTTCTCCAGCGCCAGGTCGTTCTGAAATTGCGATTTCACGTCCTTGCCCACGACGAGTTTGGGCATGTCGTTCAGATTGGGCGTGCCTTCCAGGAAGAGAATGCGCTCGATGAGTTTTTCCGCGTGCTTCATCTCGTTGATGGACTCTTTCTTGGTGTGGTCGCTCAATTTCTTATAACCCCACGTCTCGCACATTTCGGCGTGGATAAAATACTGGCTGATGGCCCCCAGTTCTTCCTTCAGCATTTTCGCCAGAACCTCGATGACTTCCGGTTTGCCCTTCATAATCAACTCCTTTTATTTGCGGACTTCTTTCAATCGAGCGGACTACCAGTGATAAATGGAAAAAGGGCATTCGTCAAGCGGAATACGCACAAGGAGGGTTCGGAGTGGTGGGTCCCTTCTTTATCCCTCGTCGCTGCCGTTGTGTTTATCGCGCGCGTGGGCGATCAAGTCGCGGACGCTATCGGCGAGCTCCACCACTTCGCCGTCACCCTTCACATTAAACTCGATTTCGTAATTTCCCGCCGCGGCGTGGTCAACCGCCTGTTTCAGGTCGGTCAAGGGCTTCACCACCTGGCGCGGCAGCAGGAAGCTGACCCAAATGCTGGCCAGCAAGGTGATGATGGAAACGATCCCGCCGACCACCTCGGCGCGAATCAGCAAGGCGCGGGCGCGTTCGTGGTCCTTCTGCACGCGCTGCCAGCCGCGGCTTTCGAGTTCGCCGGAGAGGTTGATGATCCTCTGGCTGGCGGTCGTCAAGTCCCGGGAAGTTTGGCGAATTTCCGGGTCGTTTGCTTCCACTTTCGCCGCCACTTCCGCGTCAAAGGACTCCACGCGCGCGCGCAGCATTTCGATGAGGCGCGTGCGGCTTTCGCGGGGTGAATTCGTCAGGACCTCGTCCAGGTCCTTCTGATAATTCCGCACCACCTGCCGCAGGCTTTGAATGGGAGGCAGATTGCTTTCCCCCAGGCGCTCCACCGCGTGGTTAAAGCTCGACCGGTAGAAGGTGATCTGCGCATCCAAATCGTCGAAGGTGGGCTTTTCTTCCGGCTGCAAGGCGCGGCAGGCCTGAATGGTACTCTCGAGTTGCCTCAGGGATTCGCGGTTGCGGGCAATGTCGTCGGGGTCGTGCAGGAGGAAGTAATTAGCCTCGGCCCGGCGGGCGTCCAGCATCTCAATGGAAGCGCGCTCGGCGTTGGTGGCCACGGGAGCATCGATGTTGACGATACGGTCCACGATGGAGGCCATGGCGAACAGGTAATACACCGCCAGGAAAATGACCGGCACCAGAATCAAGCGCACCAACGCCAGGCTTAGGGCTACGCGCCGGCGCAGGGAGAAACCCTGAAGAAGGACGATGAACGAGCGCGGCGAACGCCAAACCATACGTCAGTTTCCCCGGCGGAGAGCAGGAGGGCACGCCTTTCCATAGCCTTATATGTGACCGCAAAATCTTACTCCAAAATCCGGCGAGGGGGGTGCGAATTCTACCAGCCATCCAGCGGCGAAGGGCACCCGCCACTATAGCTTGTACACGCGTGCGAATCATGGGCGCGGTCTGTCGAGGGAACTTTCCTGCCCCGGAAACCGTATACGGAGATAAGGGTGGTCATCATATGGGAGGAAGAAAAATGTTTTGTCCTCAGTGTGGAAAGGAATATGCCCAGCGCGTGAACTTCTGCTGCCATTGCGGCACGGCGCTCTCCATACCTGTAACCCACATCGAAAAAAAGCTCAGGCGCTCGCGCAAAGACAGCAAAATCGCCGGCGTCTGCGGTGGGTTTGCCGATTATCTCGATTTGGATTCGACCCTGGTGAGAATTCTCTGGCTGATGCTCGCCTTCTTTGGAGGTTGGGGAGTCATCGGCTATTTCATCGCCTGGATTGTGATGCCGGAAGAACCCCTGCCGCAGGCGGCGGCTGCCACGGCGGGGGCGGCAATCCCCCAGCCGGCGGGGAATCAGTAAGCCTCGGAGCAGGCCCCGAAAGAGGGCAACCGTCAGCAGTCGCAGGGAGACGTCAGCGCTCGAGAATATCCTTGTAGGCGTTGAGCGCGACTTTTTTGGGCTGGCGATCCATCATCAAGTCGACCGTACGCGTGGAATTTCCCACCATG
>Ga0326727_10005072_pt1 | contig 38226 bp, 32 predicted proteins | sample MB2enrmetagenome_FD_207643 | JGI IMG/M metagenome (GOLD analysis project Ga0326727, IMG submission 207643) | Lab enriched peat soil microbial communities from McLean, Ithaca, NY, United States - MB29MY | ecosystem: Environmental > Terrestrial > Soil > Wetlands > Peat | place: USA: New York... | reverse complement strand
TCGACATGGTGGTTTACGCTGTCCATGGCGGCGTGTTTTCTGGGCATGGCGAGCAAGGAAGTGATGGTGACGGCTCCCGTGATGGTGCTGTTGTACGACCGGACATTTGTCAGTGGGAGTTTTCGGGAAGCAGGGAGGCGGCATCGGTGGCTGTATCTTGGGCTGGCCAGCACGTGGGTGTTGTTGGGCTGGCTGATGGTGGGTTTGCATTACCGCGGCGCGGGCTATGGCCTCGGGATTCCATGGTGGGCTTATGCGTTGGTCGAGTGTCGAACGGTGGTGCAATACCTGTGGCTGGCGATCTGGCCGCATCCACTGGTTTTCGATTATGGCGAGTTTGTGCCGATACGACACATGGGAGATGTGGCGCCCCATGCGGTGATGTTGGCGGTCTTGGTCGCGGGCGTGCTGGTTGAACTGAAGCGACGGCCAGCCATCGGGCTTGTTGGCGCCTGGTTCTTCCTGATTCTGGCTCCGACCTCCAGCGTGGTCCCTCTCGTGGGCCAACCGATGGCAGAACACCGGATGTACCTGCCGTTGGCAGCGGTGGTGACGCTGGGTGTGATGGTGATTGACGCCCGGATGGTGCGGCGGCGCAGCACGGCGGTGTTTCTGGCGCTAGCCGTAGGGCTTGGATTTCTTACGACGCGGCGCAATGAGGATTATCGAACCGAATTATCCATCTGGAATGATACGGTTGCCAAATGCCCGGACAATGCACGCGCTCATACCCATCTCGCCGGGGCTTTGTTGTATGCGGGCCGCTTCCCGGAGGCGGTGTGGCACTACGAACAGGCGGTGCGCCTCAAGCCTGATGATGCCGAGGCGCACAACAACCTTGGGAGTGGATTGTTGAAAGCGGGCAGGGTGTCGGAAGCAGTGGAGCAACACGAGCAGGCGCTACGGCTCAGCCCCGATTACGCCGAGGCGCATGTCAACCTGGGAAATGCTTTGCTCCGAATGGGCAAAGCGCAGGAGGCAATCGAACAATACGAGCAGGCGTTACGGATCGACCCCGATTCTGCCGCGGCGCACAGCAACCTCGGAGCCATCTACCAGCAGATGGGAAAGCTGCCAGAGGCCGTCCAGCAATATGAACAGGCCCTGCGAAGCAAACCCGATTACACCGAAGCGCATTTCAATCTGGGGCTGGCTTTGGAGAATCTGGGCCGCACGCCAGAGGCCATCGAGCACTACGAGCGGGCCGTGAAGCTCCAACCGGACTTCATTCCGGCCACAAGGGCGCTGGCGCGACTGCGAGCAGGTCAATAAGTCCTATGAGCTTGCACCACAAGGGCTGGACGGTTCCCAGCGTGTATTAGACAAGCTCAAATCTCCACCCTGTTGGCGGCTTTGGCGCGAACGCCATCTTGCCCGACTGCACGTTGCCTGTTACAAGAAGGGATAGTTACTGCTCTCGACTTAGAAGAGGCCACCCGCACGATGAAGAATGAGTGGAAATCACCCGCTGCTGGCGCGACTCTCATCCTCCTGCTTACCTTTGTGGCGTACCTGCCTGCTCTGCGGTGCGGCTACATTTGGGATGACGATGTCTACGTCACCCGGAATCCGTTGCTGACCGCACCGGATGGGCTCAACCGCATCTGGTTTACGGCGCACCCCTATACGGCTTATTTCCCGATGGTCAACACCACCCTCCGGTTCGAGCACATGTTGTGGGGCTTGAATCCGGCTGGCTATCACTTTGTCAATATCCTGCTGCACGCCATAAATGCGTTGCTTGTCTGGGTGGTCCTGAGAAAACTCGGGCTGTCCGGCTCGTGGTTGGCCGCGGCGATCTGGGCCGTTCATCCCATCAACGTCGAGTCGGTCGCGTGGATTACCGAGCTCAAGAATACGCAGTCGACGTTGTTCTATCTGCTGACATTGTTGGCGTGGATGAAGTTCACAGATAAACAAACCACGCGTCCGTGGCGATTGTACGCACTGGCGTTGCTGTTGTACGGGCCAGCGTTGTTCAGTAAGACAACGGCCAGCACACTGCCCGCCGCGATGCTGCTCGTGCTCTGGTTGCGGAGGCAGCCGATTGGCTGGCGCAGATTCCTCCAAATTGTGCCATTTTTCTGCTACGGCGTCGGGATTGGCTTGCTATCGATGTGGTGCGAAGCTCACTCGGGTAATTACGGCGAGGCACTTCGTTCCTCATACGGGGCTGTGGGGCGGCTGCTGATTGCGAGCCACGCGCTGTGGTTCTACGCCGCAAAACTCGCCTGGCCGACGCAGTTGACATTCATTTATCCGCGCTGGGAAATCAACCCGCACGATCCACGGCAGTACATATGGCTGATCGCCTGCGTCGCTGTCGCACTGCTCCTGTGGTGGCGACGCCAGGCGATCGGGCGTGGCCCGGTCGCCGCGGTCGTTTTCTTTGGGGCGACTCTGTCCCCGTTATTAGGGTTTATTCCTGTTTACACGTTCCGCTATTCGTTCGTGGCCAACCACTACCAGTACGTAGCCAGCATTGGCCTGATCGCACTGTTCGCTGGGGGCGTATCCAGGCATGCCGACGCGTGGCAACTGGGCCATGCTATGCGACGCACGCTGTCGGGCGCGCTTCTGGTTGTGCTGGGTGCGTTGACCTGGCAGTTGGCGCGCATCTATCAAGACCCGGAAACGCTCTGGCGGGACACCGTCGCCAAGAACCCTCAGGGCTGGCTGGGGCACACCAATCTCGCGGAGGAGTTATTCAGACAGGGCAGGGTGGCGGAAGCAACGGTTGAGAGTAGTGCGGCTTTCCGACTCAAGCCGGACATCCCCGAGACGAACTGTAACCTTGGGAGCGCGCTGCTCGCAGCGGGCAAAGTCGATGACGCCATCAGCCACTTTGAGGAAGCGGTGCGGCTCCAGCCCGGGTTCGCGCCGGCGTACATCAATTGGGGGGTGGCGTTGGTCAAGATGGGCAAGCCCAACGACGCCATCCGACATTACGAAACGGCGCTGCGGATCAATCCCGACGACGCCGGGGCACACTACAACATGGGCGTCGCGTTGGAGAATGTGGGTCGAGCGGCTGAGGCAATCGACCACTACGAGAAGGCGTTGCGGACCAATCCGGATTATGTCGAGGCGCATGTGAATTTGGGAAGTGCCTTCCTTCGAACGGGCAAAGTGCCGGAGGCAGTCGGGGAGTACGAGCAGGCGCTGCGGATCAACCCCGATTATGCCGAGGCGCACAGCAATCTCGGGGCTGTTTTGCAACGCACGGGAAAGTTGCCGGAGGCCATTGCGCAGTATGAGCAAGCCCTGCGCATCAAACCCGATTACGTCGAAGCCCATTTCAATTTGGGACTTGCATTGGAGAAGCTGGGCCGCACGGCGGAGGCCATCGAGCACTACCAGCAGGCACTGAAGCTCCGCCCGGATTTTGCCCCGGCGAGAAACGCGCTGGCGCGACTGCGGGCAGATCAATAAGTCCCATGAGCGTGCACCACAAGGGCTGGACGGTTCCTGGCGTGTATTAGACAAGCTCAAGTCTCCAGCTTCTTGACGGTCTTGCCGGGAACGCCGGGGAGCCGGGCATGCTGACAGCGCAATTGCGCGAGCCGAAACACAGGGAGTGTTCTCGATTGTGTGTGGGCGACGCCGTGTGGTTCCGTCAAAGATTCATGCGAAATCTTGCTAGACTCCACTTCGCCTGTTACAAGAAGGGGGAGTCGCTGCTCTCGAACCAGAAGGGACCGCCAGCGCGATGAAGAATGAGTGGAGAGTATTGGCCGCAGTGTGTGTCGTGGTCGTTGGAGTCTATGCGTATGCGGCCTATTCCGGCTTCATGGCAACGCCGGACCAACAGGCTGCCGACGCTCACTACAATCAATTGGTGGAGGGCTTCCAGGCCGGCCAGCTCAGCCTGAAAAAAGAGGTGCCGCCCGGACTCACGCGCCTCGCTGACCCCTACGATCCGGACGCTGGTGAACCGTACCGTTTTGGTCCCGACAGGTTACATGACCTGAGCTACTACAAGGGGCGGCTCTACCTGTACCACGGGGTCACGCCCGCCTTGATATTGTTCTGGCCGTTCGTCGCGCTGACCGGCGAGTACCTTTTTCCTACACAGGCTGTGATGATCTTCTGTGCCATCGGCTTTCTGGCCAGTGTTGCGTTGCTGCGTGCGGTGTGGCGGCGGTACTTTTCCGAAGTGAGCGTTGGGGTGGTGGCGGCTTGCGCGCTGGCGCTCGGCTTGGCGACGGTCGTGCCGGTAATACTGCCGCAGTCCGATGTTTACGAAGTCGCGATCAGTTGCGGGTATATGCTGACGATGTTGTCACTCGGGGCAATCTGGTGCGCCCTGCATGAGACGGAGCGGCGGTGTTGGTGGTTGGCAGCGGCAAGCGCGACGTACGGACTGGCGGTCGGAGCGCGCCCCTCCTTGCTATTTGGCGCGATTATCCTGTTGGTGCCGGTGGCCCAGACGTGGTATGAGCGGCGGCGGATTGGGGTCTCGCTACTGGCGGCAACGGGCCCGATTATACTCATCGGGTTGGGGCTGATGCTGTACAACCTCCTGCGATTCAATAATCCGCTTGAATTCGGAGAGCATTACCAATTGGCCGGTGAGCGCCAGGTTACGCGTCAATTGTTCAGTCTGCGTTATCTCTGGTTCAATTTCCGGGTCTATTTTCTGGAGCCGGCGCACTGGAGCAGTCGGTTTCCCTTTGTACATGACATCACTGTGCCACCTTTGCCCGTGGGCCATGCACGCGTCGAGCATCCGTTTGGCGTCTTGACCAGCATCCCGCTGGTGTGGGTGGCGCTGGCTGTCCCGCTGGCATGGCGGGGCCGGTCGGACCAGGCGGCCTCGACCTTGCGCTGGTTTGCGACGGCCACGGCCCTGCTTTTTGGGATCTGCGCGTTGACCATTGGCCTCTTCTGGAGCGCGATCATCCGCTACGAGGTGGACTTCCTGCCCGCATTGGTGTTGTTAGCGGTGATTGGAATCTTGAGTTTGGAGCGCGCACTGGCTGACAAGCCGGTCCGGCGGCGTGCGGCACGCTGTGGCTGGGGCCTGATGCTGGGCTTCTCGGTAGCGTTTAATCTGTTAGTGAGCGTCGAGTATTGCGCCGAAGCGCACTTCAATCTAGCCTACCTACTGCTCAGGCGGCGGGGGCAGCCACAGGAGGAAATAAAGCAGTATGAGCAGGCCCTGCGCTTCAACCCCGATTACGCCGAGGCCCATCTCAATCTCGGGGTGGCATTGGAAAAACTGGGCAGGGACGCCGATGCCATCCGACATTACAAAGAGGTGTTGCGGCTCAGGCCCGATAATGCCGAAGTGCACATCAACTTCGGCAACGCTCTATTGACGCAGGGCAAGGGACCGGAGGCGATGGCCCATTACGAGGAAGCGCTGCGGATCAACCCCGATTATGCCGAGGCACACAGCAACCTTGGAGCCATCTACCAGCGCATGGGAAAACTGCCGGAAGCCATTGCGCAATATGAGCAGGCCCTGCGCAGCAAACCCGATTACGTCGAAGCGCATTTCAATCTGGGGCTTGCATTGGAGAAGCTGGGCCGCACGGCGGAGGCCATGGAGCACTACGAGCAGGCACTGAAGCTCCGTCCGGATTTTGCCCCGGCGAGAAACGCGCTGACACGACTGCAGGCAGGTCAGTGAAGCCCACGAGCTTGCACCCCAAGACTGGCCGCTTCCCTCCCACGCATTCGCCCGGCCCCAATGTCCTTATTTCCTGACGGCGCGCGATTGGGCAAGCGCGAAACGACGGAAGCGTTCTCGATTGCGTGTGGGCAGGACGTGTGATTGGATTCGTTTGCATGACTGTCAGCCGGAAAACGTTGGTTGGAGTGGCTCTGGTGGTTTTTGCTGGAGCGCTCTGGCTGCACTGGCCAAGCGTGGAAGGCGAGTTCCTGCGATGGGATGATGCCGAATACCTGCAGCAGTCGGTGCGGTGGAATGGCCTGACTTGGAGCGCGGTGAAGTGGGCGTTTACGTCCACGAACCCGTACTATCACCCACTGCCTCGCTTGTCCCACGTTCTGGATTACCAGATTTGGGGAAAGAATGCGGCGGGGCACCACGCGACGAGCGTGTTCCTGCACGCACTCAATGCCGCACTCGTGTTCGGGTTTCTGTGGACGCTGTTGGGAGCGACATCCCTGACAATCGGTGAACGGCTGTTGATGGCGTTGTGGGTTGCGATGGTATTCGCGGTTCACCCCTTGCAAGTGGAGTCGGTGGCATGGATGTCGGGACGGACGCAACTGCTGTGCGCGACGTTTGGAATCGGCTGTCTGTGGGCGTACGCTGCGGGCCGACGGCGGTGGGTCGTATGGGTATTGTTCGTGCTGGCACTGTTGTGCAAACCGATGGCGGTATCGTTTCCGTTTGTCATGCTGGCGATGGACTATTATCCGCTCCGGCGCGCCGGGCAATTGGGTTGGGGCCGGTTGGTGTGGGAGAAGGCAGCGATGATTGCCCTCGCGGGCGCGGCGGGCTTGCTGACGATGTTCTTCGAGTCACGTGAGGGCGGTCTGATGGCTCCGGTGGCGGCGGTCCCGCTGTCACTACGTGTATTCCTGATGTTCGAGAGCCTGACATTTTATCCGTTGAAGCTGCTTTGGCCGGTGTATCTGTCGCCCAACAACCCGATTCACGGGGGCTTGTCGCTCGACCAGTGGCCGGTATTGGGGTCGGTACTGAGTGTTGTCATGATGACAGCAGTGGCTGTGATTGAAAGACGACGCCTGCCGATGCTAGCAGCGACTTGGGGAGCCTACGTGATGTTGGTTCTTCCCGTCTCCGGGCTGATACAAGTGGGTGCCCAAGCGGTGGCACAGCGGTACGCGTACGTGGCGATGCTACCGTTGCTGCTGTTGGCAGGCGGAGTGGTGGTGTGGCTGTGGCGGCATTCGACAACGACCGTCGCACGCACCGCGCTGATCGGCCTGCTGGCGGGCTCCCTGTGCGCGCTCGTCGTTCGCACCCGTGGCCTGATACCGATTTGGCAGAGCGACGAAGCGCTGCTGCGAGTCGTCGTCGCGGCGCAACCGGACTCGGAGGAGGCCAATCGGTTTTTCGCAATGATGTTGTTGGATCATGGGAAGGCCGGTGAGGCATTCGACTATGCACAACGGGATGTCAGAATCGCGCCGCGAATGTGGCGGGCCCATCTGACACTGGGGCTTGTGTTGGACCGGTTAAGCCGACTGCCGGAGGCCATCGCGCAGTACCAGCAAGCGCTGCGAATCAACCCGGATTCTGTCGAGGCACACCTGAACCTTGGAAACGCTCTGTTGAGACAGGGCGATGTGCGGGATGCGACAGCGCAATACGAGGAAGCGTTGCGGCTCGACCCCGATGACCCCCAAGCGCACGTCAATTTGGGGGTTGCCCTGGCCCAAGCGGGGAGGGTGCCCGAAGCCATGCAGCAGTGGGAGGACGCGCTGAAACTCAAGCCCGATGACATCGAGGCACACATGGACCTCGGATACGCTCTGCGCGGACAAAGCCGGATACCGGAGGCCATCGAGCACTACGAGCAGGCTTTGAAAATTCGACCGGATCTAACGGCCGCCAAAGATGCCCTCGCGCGATTGCGGAACCGTCAACAAGAGGGACGGGATCGCAGAGGGGGCGATTGACCGTATCCACTTGACGGAGTACGAATGTTGAGATTGGTCCCTGAGGGGACGGCTTAAACAAGGATGGCAATGCTGAGCCCGCCCGCTGCACCGCGTGCGGCTGGTGGCCTGAGCCAGAAAGTGGTCGGCCACTCATTCTGGTAGGAGAAGGAGCGAACGAATACCTGACGGGAGGAGTTGGCTAAAGGAAGGCGAGATTGGACGGACAGTACACAAATGCGGAGCTCGGGAACCAAGAGAGCGAGTCGGCGGAGATGGAGCAAATAGCCAAGATCAGGCGACCGGATCGCCAAGCTTTGGGGATCGCTGGAAGAACTGCGGATGCGGTTTCCCGGTATTGGCGTCATCACCGAGGCCCAATCTTCCGTCGCGAAAACCGAAGCGGCCAATAACACGATGATCAAGGCCAGAAAATCACTCGTTGATGCCGTCCTAATCGTGCTCCTGACGATCGTGGTGTACCTCCCGGCCCTTCGCTGCGGGTTCATCTGGGATGATGACGACCATTTCACAAAGAATCCGGCGATGCTTTCCGTCGAGGGTTTGAAGCGGATTTGGTCGTCGCTGGCCGTATCGCGCTACTACCCGCTCACGCTCACCACATTCTGGGTCGAACGCCGCCTCTGGGGGTTGCATCCGCTGCCGTATCACGCGGTGAACATCGCGTTGCAGGCAGCCAATGCCGTGCTGTTGTGGACCCTGCTGCGGCGCTTGCGGGTCCCGGGCGCGTGGCTCGCCGCCGCGCTTTGGGCCGTACATCCCGTCGGCGTCGAGTCGGTGGCGTGGGTGACCGAATTGAAAAACATCCAATCCGGTTTCTTTTTTTTCCTGTCCATGCTGTGCTTTCTAAGGTTCGAGGCCGACAACAAACGGGGTTCGTACGCGCTCGCGTTGGCGTTCGGCGCTGCTGCCATGCTTAGCAAACCGTCCACCGTGGTGCTGCCGCTTGTTCTGCTATTGTGTACCTGGTGGGAACGCGGACGCTGGCGGCGTGGCAGCCTCCTCCGGATCGCCCCGTTCTTTGGGTTGGCTGTCGGGATGTCCCTGTTGACGATCATCGAGCAGCGTGGCCATGTCATGAGGGCCGGCATAGCGCAATGGCAATTAGGACCGGGGGATCGGCTGGCCGTCGCCGGGAGAGCAATCTGGTTTTACGCCGGGAAGGTGCTGTGGCCGGCGGGTTTGACATTTGTGTATCCGCGTTGGGATGTGGGCGCGTTATCCTGGTCATCGTGGGCCGCATGGGTCGGACTGGTGGCGGTCAGTGTGACGTTATGGAAGTTCCGCAGGCGGGTTTGGTGTCGACCAGTGTTGTTTGGAGGCGGGTTCTTTCTCGCGGCCTTATTGCCCGTGTTGGGATTCTTCGACGTATTCTACTTTCGTTACTCTTTTGTCGCCGACCACTTTCAATATCTGGCCAGCATAGGGATTATCGCCCTGGCCGCTGGTGGTGGAACCGTTCTGTGTGAGCGCACCGGTTCCGTGGCCCGATATGCTGGCGCGATGGTTGCGGCGATCGTGCTGCTGGCACTCGGAGTATCCACGTGGAAGCGAACCTATGTCTATCAGAACCTGGAGACGCTGTGGCAAGATACCGTGACGCGGAATCCGGGCGCGTACATGGCACACAACAATCTCGGAGTTGCCTTATCGCTGGCAGGCAAGGCACAGGAAGCCATCGGGCAGTTCGAGAAGGCGGCGCGGCTCAAGCCGGATGATGCCGAGGCGTACGGCAATCTTGGAAATGTCTCTTTGCACGCTGGCAAGCTACAGGAAGCCATCGGGCAGTACGAACACGCGCTGCAGCTTAACCCCAATTTCGCGGTGGCACACACGGGTCTGGGCCTCGCCCTGGAACGAACGGGCAAGATACCGGAAGCAGTCTGGCACTACGAGGAGGCGTTGCGGGTTAAGCCTGATGATGCCGAGGCATACAACTACCTGGGGCTCGCCCTAAAGAGGATGGGCAGGGTACCCGAGGCCGCGGGGCAGTACGAGCAGGCGTTGCGCATCGACCCCGATTATCTCGAGGCACTGAATAATCTCGCGTGGCTGTTGGCAACGCAGGCACCGGTGGAAGGCGCGGATCCTGTTCGGGCGGTGGCGCTGGCCGAGCGGGCGTGCAAGCTTACTGACAATCGGGTGGCTACGTATCTGGATACTTTGGCCGCCGCGTATGCCGCTGCCGGCCGATTCGGCGATGCTGTCGGCACGGCAGAGAAGGCCATTCCATTGGCTGATTCCGCCGCGCAAACACAGTTGGTCAGCAGGATCGAGATGCGGTTGGAACTCTACCGGGCGAATCGCGCCTATTACGAGCCCAAGAATGCGACGGATTCCCGCAACCCATGAGGGAGGAATCCGTCATGGGCGTGTGGAAGCGATGCTCACGGCCCCAAGGACGAACCACGATCCCCGCAGAGAGTTCTTCCGAATGCTTTGAGGAACTCGCTGCATCCAGGTGTTGTGCACGAGTCCTCGCGCACGGACGGGTCTCGCGGAGATCGATGCACATTGAGAAATCTGCCATTCTTGACTTGACGTGTGCCATACAGCGCGGGCTATTACGGGTCTGACGAAGGCAATGAAGAACATCTGGAAATCCCCCGCCGCAGGCGCCGCCGCCATCATCCTATTGACAGTTATGGTCTACATTCCCGCAATGCGCGGCGGGTTCATTTGGGACGATGACACCCTGATCACGGGCAACCGGATGATCCAAGCCGGTGACGGGCTTTATCGGTTATGGTTGACGACAGAATCGGCGAATTACTATCCGCTGACCTGGAGTTTGTGCTGGCTGGAGTGGCGGTTCTGGGGCAAGAGCGCGCCGGGGTACCACGCGGTCAACGTGCTGTGGCACGCCATCAATGCCGTCTTGGTGTGGATGGTTCTACGGCGCCTGAAGATTCCGGGAGCCTGGCTGGCCGGACTGGTGTTTGCGATTCACCCGGTGAACGTGGCTACGGTAGCGTGGATCAGTGAGCAGAAGAATACACTCTCAATGCTGTTTTACGCGGTGGCGATCCTGCTGTACTTGAGGTTCGACGAAGACGGTCGCTGGCGATGGTACGGTTTATCGTTGGGGGCCTTTCTGCTGGCGCTGTTCAGCAAGACGGCGGTGGTCATGCTGCCCGTGGTCCTGCTGGGGTGTGTGTGGTGGTTGCGCGGCCGGGTGCGGCGGCCAGACCTCCTCCGCAGCGCACCGTTCTTCGTCCTTTCAGTGGTCATGGGATTAGTGACGATCTGGTTTGAATACAATCGGGATTTGGGGGGACACACGACCCGAACGGATGGCTTTCCTTCTCACCTGGCACTGGCTGGTTGGGCGCCTTGGTTTTACCTGTACAAGGCCTTTCTGCCGTTCAACCTGAGCGTGATTTATCCGAAGTGGGACATCGACCCTTCAGTTTGGATTTCCTATCTGCCGGGAATGGCCCTGGTGGGATGTCTGACGCTCTTCTGGTGGAAGCGCCAGGCCTGGGGACGTCCCTTGTTATTCGCGTTGGGGTATTTTGTGGTGATGTTCTTCCCCGTATTGGGGTTCTTCGACCAAGCCTTTTATCGGCAGTCGTTCGTGGCCGACCACTGGCAATACTATTCGATCGTCGGCCCCATCGCCTTGGCGATAGGCGGGGGGGCGGTGGTTTGCCGCCGAATGGGCAGCCAGCGCCGTTATTGGGGAACGGTGGCCGCCACGGCGGTGCTGACGGTGCTGGGAGCGGCAACATGGCAGCGCAGTCGCGTATATGCCGCCGAAGAAACTCTCTGGCGAGATACGGTGGCACAAAATCCGAATAATTGGCTGGCGCACTACAACTGGGCGGTCGCCTTGGCCCGCGTTGGCAGGCTGCAGGAGGCGGTCGGGCAGTACGAGCGCGCGCTACGAATCGAGCCTCATAACGCTGAGGCGCACCACAATCTGGGGCTCGCGCTAAAGCAGATGGGTAAGGACCCAGAGGCCGCGGAGCAATACGAGGAGGCGCTCCGTATCAAACCAGATTATCCCCAGGCACTGAACAATCTCGCTTGGTTGCTGGCGACACATGTGTCAACTGAAAGCGCCGACCCTGCTCGGGCGGTGGTGCTGGCCGAGCGGGCGTGCAGGCTTGCTGAGAATCGAGTGGCTACATATCTTGATACCTTGGCTGCCGCGTATGCGACCGCCGGTCGATTCGACGATGCCGTCGGCACGGCAGAGAAGGCCATTCAACTGGCTGATTCCACCGCGCAAACACAGTTGGCCAGCAACATCGAGATGCGGTTGGAACTCTACCGGGCGGACCGCGCTTATTACGAGCCCAAGAATGTGACGGATTCCCGCAACCCATGAGAGAGGAATCTGTCATGGGAGCGTGGAAGCGATGCTCTCGGCCCCAGTGACGGCCTGCTGCATGAAGGGGCATTTGGCACCGGAATTCTTCGGGAAGCATGGACGGGGCACCCGCAGGGTATCCAGATGTGGAGCACGCAACCGGTACGGCGTATCAGTTGGAAACGGGAGTTTGAGATCGACTGTCCGCCGACTTGTTTAAGCTGGCAGAGCAATCATTTTCCCTTTCGCTTTCGCTCTGGCCCAGACGCGCGGCGTGAACTACCCGACCTGTGTGGTCTTCGCCGAAGGCAGGCGCGTGAACAAATCCTTCAGATAATCGAATGGATTGAGGCCCTTGGCACCATTGTTTCACAATTTGACGCGCGAAACTACCCGTACTCCGTCAACCCTATACGATTGACCGGCCCGCGGAAAGGCGCGAATCCAAGAACGCGACCAGTCCGCCGCACGCTGGAAATCATGGGTATTTCCTCGGGCAGAGACGGGTACGTGAGCAGGATCCACCGGAAGAGATTCTTTTCGATCTGTGGAGAATCGGTATCCGGCACTCGAAAACTGGGCAAATTGAGGCTACCCGGCCTAGAAACCCATGATTTTACAGGAAATCAGGCAGGTTACCACCTTGGAACAGGAGTGGTTGACACACAGTCGGCACATGTTTGGCGCGGCTTCTTGACGCATTTTGTGAAAGAAAAGTCTTGCAAAAAAAACGCGGTTCTATATGATCGGGGCCATGGGATAGGGAAGGTTGCCTCCTTAGCGAGGGGGGCGCGGTGAGAGCTGAAGAACAATAGCGAGAAGAAAGGGTAGGGAATGAGGATTTCTAAAGGCGAAACAACCAAATCCACGAAAGGGTATATCATGAGGAAAAGTGTATTATTTCTGGGAGTAGTTGGGGTGGCGGTGGCGTTATCGGGCGTGAAGGTGTACGCCGAGTCCGCCAGCGACATCGAGGGACAGGGCTACAACACGCCCGCCGTGTACAACAACTCGGACGCAGTGGGCTACGATGCCAATAACTATCCGGTTATCACGGCGATCTTGTCAGCGCCCGGCTCGGTCGGTGGGAAGAATTACACCGCTTGGGTGTTCACGGCTCAGGATCAAACCGGGTCGATGGTAACTTACGTCGCGAAGAGCGCCCTTGCGGGCTTGGGCACCCCGTACGGCCCCACCGATACGACCCCCACCGTGGGCGATGGTATCGCCGTGAGCGGCGCATATCAACTGTATCACTCGCTCCCGGAGCTTGAGCCATACGGTTCCACTAACTACGTTCAACTGACCTCCCAAGGGAATTCGACGGCGTCATTTGCGCCAACGGTTCTCTCGATTAATGCGCTCAACACTGCCGCGTTGGCTTCGAACGTGTCGGGCTATTATATCGAGCTCGCAGGCGTCACGTTCTCGGGTGGCGGCACCTTGTCGACTGTCTTCCCCTTGGAAACGCAGGGCAACGGGAATTACACGCTCACGGACGGCACGGGTTCCATAGCGGATTATGACTGGACCTCGTCCTACTCGACAGCCGCCGCGTTGGGTGGCCAAGCGGTTCCGACTGGCCCCGTGAATGTTTATGGATTCGTGTCAGTATACCCCAGCACCGGTCTGGCTGGTGGCGGACTTCCGGAGTTCACGGTGACATCGATTGTTCCCGAGCCGTCGGCGTTCATGCTGGCTGGTATGGGATTGCTGGGACTGTTGGCGATTCGTCGCCGCCGTTCCTAGCGCGTAGTTGAGATTGGTTTCATCCTTACGGGTCGTCCCGGTTTCGGGACGACCCGTTTGTTTTTGGGCGAGACGTTGGACCGGGGGCTTTATTCGGCCTATTTCGGCTTAGAACCCCTAACAAAACCAGATTCTGTAGCCACGCCGCTCTGTCGGCGTGTGTCGGAAGCCCTAAAAATCCAAGGTGGCGCGGCGACAGAGCGCCGCGGCTACAACAAACAGTGGGTTTTGTTAGGCGCTCTAAGCCAACGTCACCTCACGGGGAAACCGGTGTCGAACATGGACACTTTCTTGGTTGCTCTGCCGCTTACTGGACTACTGCCCGCAGCCCCAGCAGCCGCGTCAGGGCGTATCTTGCCTCGGTCAGATCGGGCTTGAGTTTCAGTGCCTGCTGGTACTGCTCGATTGCTTCCGGTGCCCGTCCCGCCTTCTCGAGCGCGATCGCCAGATTGAGATGCGCCTCGGCGAAATCGGGATAGATCCGCAGGGCCTGCTGGTAGTGCTCGATCGCCTCTGGTATCTTTCCTTGCCGCAGCAAAGCATTACCGAGATTGTTGTGCACCTCGGCGAAGTCGGGATTGATCTGTAACGCCTGCTCGAAGTGACGGATCGCCTCCTGGTCTCGGCCGAGCTGTGCCAACGCATTCCCCAGGTTGCCGTGGGGCTCGGCATACTGGGGCCTGATCCGCAACGCCTGCTCGAAGTGACGGATCGCCTCGGGCATCTGTCCCTGTTGCCGTAACGCATCTCCGAGATCGTTGTGCGCCTCCGCTGAATCCGGTTGGAGGCGCAGCGCCTGCTCGAAGCATCCGACCGCAGCTTCCAGTTTACCGGCCTGCTTCAGGGCGGCCCCGAGGTTGATGTAGGCACGCCATGCCTGCGGGTTCTTGGACACGGTATCCTGCCAGAGCGTTTCCTCGGAGGCGTATACGCAACCGCGCTGCCAGGTTGCCGCACCCAGCATCGCCAACATCCCGACGGCGACGGCCATTCCCCACCAACGATGCTGGTCGCCGATCCGCCGGAATACCTCTTCCCCGGCGGCAACCGTCAGGGCAATGACGCCGACGATGGAGTAGTACTGCCAGTGATCGGCCACCAGCGAGTAGCTGTAAAAGCCTTGATCGAAGAATCCCAACACCGGAACAAGCGTGGCGACAAAATACCCCAGCCCGAATAACAGCGGACGTCCCCACGTCCTGCGCTCCCGCCAAAAAACCAGGAAACAAAGGAACAACAGCGCTCCCGGCAGGTACGAAACCCAGCGCGAAGCGTCGATCGACCACTTCGGATACATCAGGGTCAGATGGACCGGTAGGAACGTCTTGTACAGGTAAAACCACGGGACCCATCCCGCCGCGGCCAGGCGGGCAAGAAAACCGTCACTCCGAACCAGATGCCCCTGCAAAGCCCGATGGTGCTGAAACCAGATGGTCACCAATCCCAACGCCAGGGAAAAGACGAAGAACGGCGCGCTGCAGACCAGGTCCTTCCACCGCAGCCGCCCCCGCACCCACCACACGCAACCCAGCAGCACCACGGGTAGCATGACAACCGCTGTCTTGCTAAACAACGCCAGCAGAAACGCCGCCAGCGAAAAACCATACCACCGCCATCGACCATCTTCGTAAAATCGCAAGTACAGGAGAATCGCCACCGCGGAGAACAGCATCGACAGCGTGTTCTTCTGTTCGCTGATCCAGGCCACCGTGGCCGCGTTTACCGGATGAAGCGCAAAGACCAGTCCGGCCAGCCAGGCTCCTGGGATCTTCAGGCGTAACAAGATCACCCACACCAGGATGGCGTTGGCGGTGTGCAACAAGATATTGACCGCGTGGTACCCGATGGCATGGTAGCCAAATACCCGCCACTGGAGCCACCAGAAGCTCCCGGTCAGCGGATAATAATCAGACGCTTCCGTCGTAAACCAGAAGCGATAAAGTCCGTCATGCGCCCGCACCAGCCGGTTCATGATGATGAGCGGGCCATCATCAAAAACGAACCCGCCGCGCAGGGCCGGCAGGTACGCGATGAACGTGAGCCCCACCAACAGTTTGACCAACGTCAGCCAATCGGCGTCTGTGCGCAGTTGTTTCGTCTGGGGTCTCCCCACGTTTCGGTATTCTTCGAGCCGAGTGTATCCGACAGCCGTCTGGCTGACAAGAAGGGCGATTCCGCGCCGCGGTAAGGAGCGATTACAACAGCCGACAAGCCAAACAATGCTGCAAGGACCACCTCATTATCTATCTTTGCAGATGCTGTAACGGGGAAGGTTTTGCGAGTAAGCAAGACTGGTTCTTGCGAAACGAGCGTGAATGGGCCGTCGCAGAGTGGCGCGTTGATCTGGTTGAACGACAGCGAGTTGGAGAGCACAACATCGCGATCGTGCCTGGAAACCAGTGGCATTTCACCACCGACGCTCTTGGGCTGGTTTCACAATAACCGATCGCGGGAGGCAACCGCCTTTCGACGCTGCTCCCGGTTTCGTCTTTGTCACCCGCACAACGTATTCGACTTGCGGCCGCGTTTCGGTTACAAGACGCGCCATGTTGGTCAGGTTTCACCCCGCCATCGTTTTCGCCTTCGCTGTTGCCGGCGTTCTCGCACCACCGAAGGTCATCGCCGCTGACCTACCCCATTCCACCTTCGACGTGACTTCGTATGGCGCAAAAGGCGATGGACAGACCAACGATGCCGCCGCCATCCAAAAAGCTATCGATGCCTGCACGCAGGCCGGGGGCGGCGTCGTCTATCTTCCGCCCGGTAATTTCCTGGCGGGAACAATTTTTCTGAAGAACAATGTGACCTTGCATCTTGCGCCGGGCGCGACGTTGTGGGGCAGCCGGAATATAGCGGACTACAGCACCAATCATCTCATCTTCGCCCAGGATGCAGAAAATGTCGCCATCGAAGGCGACGGCACCATCAACGGTAATGGTGACGCGTTTTGGGATGCGAAGTTCAAGGCGAAGGAACCGCGTCCCAGCCCGTTGATCGAACTCATCGGCTGCCACAATGTACATATTCGCGACGTGCGCATCCGCAACCAGCCGGGATGGGGGATCCGACCGTGGGAATGCGACGGGGTGTTCATCCATGGCGTGTCCATGATCACTGACCTGCGCGGCCCGAACACCGACGGCATCGACCCTGATTCCAGCCGGAACGTGATGATCTCGGATTGCTACATCGAAAGCGGCGACGACACGATTTGCCTCAAGACGGACAAACGCCCGGGGGAGTCGACGGCGCTGCCTTGCGAACGGGTTACGGTGGACAATTGCGTCCTCATCAGCGCCCAATCGGCAATCAAGCTCGGCACGGCCAGTTGGGGTGATTTCCGCGATTGCACGTTCGCCAACTGCGTCGTCTCGGGTTCGCATTACGGCTTGGCGATGTATATCAAGGACGGCGCGCTGGTGGAGGGGATCAATTTTGCCAACATCACCATCGACACCTCGATCGCCTTCAAGAACGAAAAGACCGGTGGCCAGCGCGACTGGGTGTCATACCCGATTTTCCTCGACCTCGAACAGCGCGGAGAAGGCTCGGCGTTGGGCCGGATTCGCGACGTAAGCTTCAGCGACATTCACATTCGTGGCAAGGGCCGCGTCCTGGTCGGCGGACCGCCAGAGCGTCCACTGGAGAATATCAGCTTCCGCAACGTTCTGATGCGCATGACCGGATTCGAGGCTATCGACAAGGAACACAAACCGCGAGGAGTGAGCGCAAGCAAGATTCGCCGCACCACGCCCGAGACGGATTACGCCGAGGTACCGTCCGCGATGATTTTCGATAACGTGCACGGACTGAATCTGCGCGACATCCACGTTGTCTGGGACACGCCGGAACCGCCACAGGACCGACACGCCATCTACGGTGGGCGGGTGGAAGACCTTTCCATCGAAGGTTTTGCTGGGGGTTCGTCGGGCGGGAAGCTGGGAGCCATCGGCCTTGAGAAATGCCGAAATGTGTACGTCGCCGGTGCGCGGCCGGATGCGGGGACAGCGGTGTTCATCGGCACGAGCGGCACGCCGGCACCGGAGATCGGGCTGACCGGGAACGACTTCAAGCCCGGCACGACGCCCGTCCAAGAGGGCGCGACCTACGTGCACCTGCCACAGCCCTGACGTGGCTCTCCGTGACTGCCAAAACAGGGTCTGCAAAACGCATTCGACTTGTGCAGTGTGTTTGTTTATTAATTGAGGATGCTTGCCAAAGTTCATTCGGCGGCGGTTCTGGGCATTGATTCCTATCCCATCGAGATCGAGGTCAACGCGGGTTGGGGGCAGCCGGCGGTGATCATCGTGGGTTTGCCCGACGCGGCGGTGAAGGAGTCGCGGGACCGGGTGAAGACAGCGATCGAGAACAGCGGGTTCAAGTACGTGATGGGTCGGACGACCATTAATCTGGCGCCCGCCGACGTGAAAAAGGAGGGTCCGAGTTTCGATCTTCCCATTGCCATCGGGATTCTCGCGGTGAATGAACAGATTATCGCGCCGAATCTCGAGGAGTTCGCCATTGTGGGCGAGTTGGCACTGAGCGGCGAGGTGCGGAGCGTCAACGGCGTGCTGCCGATTGCGATTTGCGCGCGCGAGCAGAAGAAGCGCGGGTTGATCGTTCCCGCCGACAATGCGCCGGAAGCGGCGGTGGTGCAGGGTGTCGACGTGTATCCGGCCAAGAACCTGCGCGAGGTCGCCGAATTCCTCGCGGGCAAACGCGAGTTACACCCGCTCCGCGAAGATCCGTCGCAGATTTTCCAGCAACAGCGCAATTACGACGTCGACTTCATCGATGTGAAGGGGCAGGAACACGTCAAGCGGGCGCTGGAAGTTGCCGCGGCCGGCGGCCACAACATTTTGATGATCGGGCCGCCAGGCAGCGGGAAAACGTTGTTGGCGAAACGCGTGCCAACGGTCCTGCCGAACTCGAATCTCGAGGAGGCGCTCGAAACGACGAAGATTCACAGCATACTGGGGTTGCTGCCCAAAGGTCAGGCGTTGGTGGCGACACGACCGTTTCGTGCGCCGCATCATACGACGAGCAACGCCGGTCTGTTGGGCGGCACGGCGAATCTGACGCCCGGCGAAATCAGCCTCGCGCACAATGGAGTGCTGTTCCTGGATGAACTGCCCGAATTCCACCGTGACGTGCTCGAAGCGTTGCGCGAACCGCTGGAAGAAGGGCGGGTGGTGATTTCGCGCGCCACGGGGACGATGACGTTTCCCGCCAACTTCATGCTCGTCGCCGCCATGAATCCGTGTCCGTGCGGATTTTATGGCGATCCGAAACGTGAGTGCCGTTGCTCCCCAAATATGATCACGAAGTACCGGAACAAGATTTCCGGGCCGTTGCTCGACCGCATTGATATCCACGTCGAAGTTCCGTCGGTGAAGTACAAGGAGATGGCGGGCGAGGCGACCGGCGAAACGTCGGAGAAGATTCGGGAACGGGTGGAGCCCGCGCGGGACATCCAGCGGACGCGGTTCGGTCACACGAACGCGCGGATGGCGCCGAAGGAGATCAAGGAATTCTGCAAGCTTGACGGCGAATGCCAGCAGTTGTTGAAGATGGCGATGACGGAGTTGAATCTCAGCGCCCGCGCTTACGACCGCATCCTCAAGGTCTCGCGCACCATTGCCGACCTCGACCGTGCGGAGGGCATCCAGTCCCAGCACATTTCCGAGGCGATCCAGTACCGCACGCTGGATCGCCAGCTGTGGGTGTAGAAGCCTGGCGCGCGCGAATCCCGCACTCTCTTTGGCGACGGGACTGTGCCGCAACGATTTTTGAATCCAAATCGCTACTTCAATGCGTCACACTGGGAAACAAGCGGAGGAGCCAATGAAGAAGACTTACACATTTATGAGGATCATCGCGGTCGCCCTGATTGCGCTGGCGATCGGCGCAGCACAAGCGCGGGCGGCGGTGACGGTGTACGCGGATGAAGTGCCGAGTAACGGCGTGGTCGCGGCGTCCGCGCCGGTGGTGGAAACCAATGTTCCCGCGGCGCAGACCAACCTGAATGCGAAGAGCCGGTCGGGCGGTGGAAATTCCGATGTGCGGATCGACGAGACCGGCGTTCATATCGGCGGGCCGAATCCTGTAGACGTTGAGTTGCCATCGTACCTGCGACATCGGGAGGGAATGAGGAATGTGATGGGAATCGTCTCAATCCTCAGCCCGTTCGTCATGGTCGTGGCCATTGTCGCCCTGGCCGGGTATTTCGGGCATCGCCGCACCAAGCTGGCGCATGAAACCATCCGAGCGATGATTGAGAAGGGCATGCCCGTCACTCCCGAATTGGTTGCGGAATTGAGGAGCAGGCGTCCCCCTGGCATTGCGCAGAACCTGACGCGCAAGAGCGGTTTGTTCCCCGGACTGGTTTTGGCGGGAATTGGCGCGGCCCTGTTGATAGCGGGTCACGGCGGTGACAAGAAGGGCGGATGGATCGTGTTGTTTATCGGCGTGGCGTTTCTGGTTACTTGGCTGGTCGAATGGCAACATCAGAAAAACACACAACCGCCCAAACAATAACGCGTGTCCGTGACCGACGCCGATCTCATTGCCCGGGTCCTGACGCGCGAAGACCAGCACGCCTTCGCCGAGTTGGTGCGGCGGTACCAGTCGCCCGTGCGCGCGTTTCTGGCGCGGATGACGCGCGGGGACATGCATTTGGCGGACGATCTGGCGCAGGAGACATTTGTGAAAGCGTGGCGAAAATTGCATACCTATCGCGGCAGCGCGCAGTTCTCGACGTGGCTGTTCGGGATTGCCTTCAACGAGTTTCGGAGCGTTGCCCGCCAGAGGAAAGAGCTGGCGTTGGACGAGATCGAAGAATCGCAGGCCGGAGCGGCGCAACCCGCCCGGGAGTCGGTCAGCCAGTTGCGGTTGGACTTGACCGACGCGTTGAAGAGGTTACATTCCGGTGAGCGGGCGGCCATCGTGTTGTGTTGCCAGAATGGTTTGACGCATGAGGAAGCGGCGCAGGTGTTGGAGTGCCCACTCGGGACGGTGAAGACCAACGTGCTGAGGGGCAAAGAGAAACTGAAACGGTGGTTGGCTGGCTATCAAGATTATGAACGCGCCTGAAGAAAAGGACCCGCTGGACACGCTGTTGCGCGAGCAGAACAACTACGTGGATGATGGCGGTTTCACTGCCCGGGTGATGGCCGCGTTGCCGCCGCGTCGCCGTCGTTCCTGGCTGCAACCCATAGTTTTGCTTGGGGCCGCGGCGATTGGGGCGGCGCTGGCGATCCGATGGCTGCCGTGGGAGAGCTTGCCGCCACTCGACGCATCCGCCCTGCTTTCGCTCGATCCCAAAATCACGATGCCGTGGTTGTCGGTGCTGCTGGTCGCCGCTTCCATCGCGTGGGCGGCCGTGGCGGCCGTTCAATTGGATGACTGATCCCTCCTCTCGTTCGTAAGAGCTCTCCTGATCAAGCCCTGCTGCTCTGGTTGTGACGGCGGGAATTTGATTGACGGCAACCGCCTTCTGTGGCAGAAAAAACCAAGACGGGCGGTCGCAGCGGGTAAGGCTGCGGCCGCGAGCAGCGACAATGTAACGATTCGCAACCCAGGAGGAGTCATGAACAAAGCGCAGTTGGTTGATGTCGTGCAGAAGGAGATGGGGAAAGAAGTCAGCAAAGCGGCAGCGGAACGGGCGCTGGATGCCGTGCTCCGTTCGATTCAACGCGGATGCCAGACGGGCGGGCCGGTGCAGATCGTTGGCTTCGGCACATTCCGTGTGAGCAAGCGGGCCGCACGCGCGGGTCGCAATCCGAAGACGGGAGCAGCGATTCAGATCAAGGCGTCCAAGACCGTGCGTTTCAGCGCGGGACAGGGACTCAAAGAAAGCCTGTAAACGGACACAAGTCGTTTCAGTTTTGGAAGGGCCACGCCAACCGCGCGGCCCTTTCTATTTCCCCAAACACCACGAGGCAGTTACAATTCCGCGGACTCGGCGAACTCGGGGACCCGCACATTGGCCTTGGGGTGCAGCGTGCGCAACGTCTCGGCCAGCGCCAGCGCGGGGGTTTCTTCACCGTGGATGACAAAGATGCCGCGGAGCGCGCCGGTCACCTGTTGGGCCCAGGCCCGCAATTCATTCTTGTCGGCATGACCCGAAAACGCGTCGATGGTTTCAATCGTGGCGCGGACTTTGTAGGGATCGCCGAAAATGCTGACTTCTTTGTGGCCGGAGGCGAGTTGCGCGCCGAGTGTATGTGGAGCGCACCAACCGACGATGAGGATGGTATTGCGAGCGTCTTCGATGTTGTTTTTGATGTGATGGCGAATGCGGCCGGCGTCGGCCATGCCCGAGGCGCTGATGATGATGCAGGGCTTGTGGAAATCGTTGATGGCCTTTGATTCGTCGACACTTTGGACATAGTGGACATTGGCGGCGCTGAAGGGATTGCTGGCGTTCATCATCACGTCGCGGAATCTCTGGTTGAAGCTCTCGAAGTGATGCTTATAGACTTCGGTCGCTTGCAGTGACAGCGGACTGTCCACGTAGACCGGCAACGGCGGGATGCACCGGCTCTGGATGATCTGGTAGGCCGTATAGAGCAACTGCTGAGTGCGTCCGACGGCAAATGAGGGGATGATGATCTTCCCGTTTTTCTCCAGGGCGCGATTGGCGATGGCGCAGACGCGGTCGTTGACGTCGTCCAGGGACTCGTGGACGCGGTCGCCGTACGTGCTTTCGGTAATCAGGTAATCGGCATCGTGCGGGTGATCGGGGTCGCTCAGGATATCGTTGTGGCCGCGACCGAGGTCGCCGCTGAATGCGAGGCGCACCTTGCGTCCGGCTTCTTCGATGTCGATGACGATCATGGCCGAACCCAACATGTGGCCAGCGTCCAGCCAGGTCGCGGTCACGCCGTCGGTAATGGCGGTGGGCTGGTTGTAGGAGCCGATCGATTGGAATTGTCCGAGGACAGCGGTTGTGTCGGCAGTCGTGTAGAGCGGTGCGACGGGCGGCAGACCTTTTTTCGCGTTTTTCTTGGTGATGTACGCGGCATCCTGTTCCTGGATGTGGGCGCTGTCCATCAACATCACGCGGCAGAGATCGGCGGTGGCGTCGGTGCAATAGATTTTGCCGTGGTAACCGCTGCGGCCAAGGACGGGGATGATGCCGCAATGGTCGATGTGGGCGTGGCTGAGGAGCATGGCGTCGATGGTAGAGGCGTCGAACGGCAGATGGCTGTTGCGTTGTTTCCAGTCGGCATCGCGGCCCTGGTACATGCCGCATTCAATAAGAATGTTTTTGCCGTTGGCCTGGAGGACGTACTTCGAGCCGGTGACGGTGCGCGTGGCGCCGTAGAAGGTCAGTTTCATTATGGTCTCAGGCTAACGGTTTCGGTGTGAGAAAGAGAGGGGTGAAGCATTGAGCGCACCGCGAATTGTTTATTGAGGGACCGGCAGGACGAGGATGCGCTCCGTGGTGCAGACGATCGCGCCGCCGCGATCGACCGAAGCAACGAAGTAACCTCCCAGCGTCTGGCCTTCGACCACCGATTGCCAATCAATGCGTTCGGGCACCAGAATGACCGCGGCGTATTTGACGGTCTTGTCGTCCACGCGGGTCGTGCCGCTGATTTTTGGCGAGGTCACGTAGAAGGGTTCGGACGGGAGCGACGCCAGATCGTAGCGTTGATAGGAAATGGTGGGCGTGAACTGGATCCCCGTCGGGGTATATCGGAAGAGACGGCCCTCGGAATCGTAGATGTCTCCCATATCGACGTAGTTGAAGATGGCGAGTTTGACAAGCGATTCGGGGTACTGATGGTAGCGGGCCTGATAGCGGCCGAGGGCGTCGCGGACACTCTGAAGGTGGAGGCGATCGATTCCGCGTCCCACGGCGCCGAGCAGGGCGGTGCGAAACACGGCGGCGCGCTCGGCGTTCCCCTGGAAGTACGGCGCGTTCTCGACGCGTTTGCGCAACACGTCGTAGTCCTGCGCGGCGACCTGGGGGTTCGACGCTTCGTTCAATTCTGCGTGCTTGAGGAGGGCGATCTCAAACCATGGCGAAGTGCTGAGGTTGCGCCAGAGCAAATCCATAATGACCGAGGCTTCCTGGCGGGCATTTTGGCGGACGAGATCGGTCGCTTTGGCGTATTGACTGAAGAACCGCTCCGGGTCAGTGGGTTGCGCGGCGGTGGTTGGAAGGTTTGTTGTCGAAGCGGAGGCGGTCGCGGGCGGAGTCGCGATCACGGGTGGATTGGTGTCGTCGGCATGGGCAAACCAACACGGGACGAACAGACAGCCCGCAGTTAACAGAACACGCCAGATGTTTGCCCGGACGGACATGACGAATTACGGAATGAGCATACCGGCCTGCGGGCCAAAAAGCAACGGGCAAAGACGGCGATCTGCGAGAGGTGACCTACGGCAGGCCGAGGGTTTTTTTGCCGTCGGGGGTGACACGGGAGAGGGACCAGGGCGGATCGAAGACGACTTCGACATTGGCTTCGCCGACGCCGGGGAGTTCGAGGAGTTTGCGTTGGACCTGGGAGGAGATCTGGGCGGCCAACGGACAACCGGGCGACGTGAGCGTCATCTTCACATCGATACGCGTGTCGGGAGTGCCCTCGACGGGCAGGCGTTGCACGTCGTAGACGAGGCCGAGATCGACGATGTTGCACGGGATTTCCGGGTCGTAGCACTCCCTGAGCTTCGCGAAGAGTAGTTCGTCCGTAACGGCCATACCTAATGATGTAGTGGTGTCTGGGGCGTCTGTCAATGCTAGCCAGCTAGTAGGGCGAGACTACCTTGTAGTCGCAGGCTTTAGCCTGCGCACCCTAAAAGGGTGCGGCTACACAGCAGATGAAGGGTGTCGCTATTTGGCGGTTGCAGGGTTACGGTTTTGTGAGGGAGGTTCGGACGAATGAAGAAAACAGTTCTGATTACCGGAGCTTCGTCCGGTTTTGGCAAAATGACCGCGAAGTTGTTCGCAAAGAATGGCTGGAACGTCATCGCGACGATGCGCGAGCCGGGGAAGGAGAAGGAATTGGTCGGGGTCGGCGACGTGTTGGTGACCCGGCTGGATGTGCAGGATCGCGACAGCATCGGCAAGGCGATTGAAGCGGGGATTGCTCGTTTCGGAAGAATCGACGTACTGATCAACAACGCCGGCTTCGGCTTATTCGGCGTGTTCGAGGCGACGTCAAGGGAGAAAATCCGGGAGCAATTCGACGTCAATGTTTTCGGCGTCATGGATGTCACGCGAGCCATTCTGCCGCATTTCCGGAAGAACAAGGGCGGATTGATTATCAATGTCAGCTCGGGTGCCGGCATCTTCGCGCTGCCGATGATATCATTGTATTGCGCCAGCAAGTTCGCGCTCGAAGGCTTTTCCGAGTCGCTGTCCTACGAACTCGCGTCGCAGAACATCGTGGTCAAGATTGTCGAGCCGGGCGGGGTGGTCAGCACCAACTTCGGGAAGAGAAGCGGTCAGGAGGCGCTGCGGAACGCCTCAATCGCGGACTACGATGCCTTTGTGACCCGCATGAACGCGGTGTTTGCCGGCCTACGGGAAGAGCGCCGGGCCACGGAGTCGGACGTTGCCAAGGTCATCTTCGAGGCCGCCACCGATGGGACGAATCAACTGCGGTACGTGGCCACTGCGGACATCGTGCCACTGGTGAAGGCCCGACGGGAGACGTCGGAGAAGGAGTATATCGAGTTGATGAGGGCGAGGTTCAGGCAACGCAGATCAGAGTGAGATGGCGAGGCATCGAATCCGGTGGGGATTGCATAAAGAATAGGCTTGGCCCCATGTCGTTCAGTACCGCCGCAAGGGACAGAACGCCAAGTTAGCCGGGAGTTTCATTCGCCGCTGACGCTGCCGACGCTCCGGCGGCGAAAAACGAGCAACGCCGACAGACCGAGGCCGACCAGCGTCCAGGTCGAAGGCTCGGGAATGGCCTCCTCAAAGGCCAGCCCTTGAGGGATAGACAACCCGGAGGCAAACATGCTGACGCCTCCGTTCGGCGGGAATTCCCAGATGTAGCCACTGGTATCCGACATAAACAGATCGCCCGCACTGTCAAAGGCCAGTCCCATAGGATGACTGGACCCGGAGGCAAAGGTGCTCATCATTCCGCTAAAGGTGAATTCGTAGATGTTGTCGCTGTAATCGGCCACAAACAAATTGCCGGCGCTATCAAAGGCCAGTCCATGAGGGCCACCCAATCCGGAGGCAAAGGTGCTCCTGACACCGTTCGTCGTAAATTCGTATATCTTGCCGCTCATTTCATCCGCCGCAAACAGGTCGCCCGCGCTGTTAAAGGCTAGTCCCCAAGGCCACTCGAAGCCAGAGGCAAAGGTGCTCCTGACACCGTTCGTTGTGTATTCATAGATGTTGCCGCTGTCCACATCCCCCACAAACAGATCGCCGGCGCTGTTAAAGGCTAGCCCCATCGGGTAGGACAACCCGGAGGCAAAGGTGCTCCTGGCACCGTTCGTCGTGAATTCATTGATGTTGCCGCTGTCCACATCCGCCTCAAACAGGTCGCCCGCGCTGTTAAAGGCCAGTGCAGAGGGCTCCTGCAACCCGGAGGCAAAGGTGCTCCTGACACCGTTCGTCGTGAATTCGTAGATGCTGCCGGTGCCCCAATCTGCCTCGAACAAAATCTGCGCACCTGCGCTGACAGTCAACAGCAGGACGGCTCCTGCGCCGACCGCTCCGGCGAATGAATGACACACGCTTCGTCTCATCTAATTGTCTCCATGCGACCCAAGACTGGATGCCAACGGAGGCACGCAATCGCCGAATGCGGAGAATCTTCGCAAACGGTTCGACTACTTGCAAGCCTGAAAAGTCCTGACTTGGGCGCGCTAAGGCAGCCCATTTCCAACCCTTGCATCGGGCAACCCGAATCGCTGATCAGGACAATTTCGGGCGGGCGGACACTTAGGATGTTCCGCTGGGTTGCGCCGGACAGCGGTACCGCCGCAAGGGACAGATCGCCAAGTTAGCCGGGAGTTTCACTCGCCGCTGGTCTACCGACATTCCAGCGGCGGAAGACGAGCAGTGCCGACAAGCCGAGGCCGACCAGCGCCCATGTGCAAGGCTCAGGCACGGGCTGAAAGGCCAGTCCAAGGGGGCCACCCGCCCCCGGGGGGCCATTTACCAATTGCAGGGAGGCAAAGGTGCTCCGTGTTCCGTTCGGCGTGAATTCGTAGATGTTGCCGCTTTGGTTATCGGCCTCAAACAGATTACCTGCGTTGTTAAAGGCCAGAGCCCAAGGGTTGCTCAACCCCGAGGCAAAGGTGCTCCGTGTTCCGTTCGTCGCGAATTTATAGATGTTGCCGCTGAAAATATCCGACGCAAACAGATTGCCCGCGCTGTCAAAGGCCAATCCATCAGGTCCACCCGCCCCGGAGGCAAAGGTGATTGACGCTCCGTTCGGCGTGAATTCAAGGATGTCGCCGCTGAACTGTTCCCCCACAAACAGATTGCCCGCGCTGTTAACGGCCAATCCATCAGGCCCATTCAACCCGGAGGCAAAAGTACTACTACCTCCGTTCGGCGTAAATTCGTAGACGCTGCCGCCGGTGCCAGCGCCGAGAAAATCTGCCACAAACAAATCGCCGGCGCTATTAAAGGCCAGGCCCCGAACGCTATTGAACCCGGAGGCAAAGGTGCTGCTACCTCCGTTCGGCGTAAATTCGTAGACGTTGCCGCTACCTTCATCCGCCTCAAACAGATCGCCCGCGCTGTTAAAGGCCACTGCATAAGGGTAATACAGCCCGGAGGCAAAGGTGCTCCGGGTTGCGTTCGGCGTGAATTCGTAAATATTGCCGCTGGAATTGAAAGTCGACACAAACAGGTTTTGCGCTTGTGTGTTGGCGGCCAGCAGCAGGAGAGCGGCGATGGACAGCGTCCCGCTGGCGCGTTGGCGAATGACTTTGGTGAGACTGGTTTTCACGGTGTTAACTCCCTCTGCGGATTTGGTCGAACCGGATGGCTCGACGGGTTTGGCAGACTGGTGGAAGCAGGCAGAAGCGTGCTGGGAACTGCGGGGTACAAAACTTCCTTCATCGTGCGTATGTTACACGAGCGGCTCCTGAGGCACAGCATTCTCAGCATCGTCTATGTCCCCTATGCGACCCAAGACTGGATGCCAACGGGGCACAGCATTCGCCTAAAGGAGGGGATTTTCGCCTATGGTTCGATAATTGTCAAGCCTGAAAAGCCCGGACTTGGGCGCACTCAAGTAGCCCATTACCAAACTTATTACATCGAGCAGCCCGAATCACTGATCAGGACAATTTCGGGCGGGCGGACACTTAGGATGTTAGGTCCGCTGGCCGCGTCGGCTGGTTGGATTGGTGATGAGGCAGCACGACAGAGATTTGCCGTCACGGCACGACAGACGGCCCGGGGCGGTCTCGACAAGCTCGGAATGACAACCTTACGAACGTCGAACGAAAGCGCCGCGTGAGGGCACGCGGCCTACAACAGCAGGGACGGATTTACGCAAGCTGTTTGAGGACGGATTCGGCGCATTTGGTGAAGGCCTGGGCGGGTTCGCTGGTGGGTTCGGCGACGACGATGGGGACGCCTTTGTCGCCGCAGATGCGGATGTCGGAGAACAGCGGGACCTCGCCGAGGAACGGGACTTCGAGGCGGGCGGCCTCCTGTTTGCCGCCGCCGTGGCTGAAGATGTCGTCGTGCTCGCCGCAATGGGGGCAGACGTAGTAGCTCATGTTCTCGACGATGCCGAGGATCTTCACGTTGACCTTCTCGAACATGGCGATGCCGCGTCGGGCGACTTCGAGGGCGACGTCCTGGGGCGTGGTGACGATCACGCCGCCGTCGAGCGCGATGGTTTGAACCAGCGAAAGCTGCGCGTCGCCGGTGCCCGGCGGCAGGTCCACGACCAAGACATCGAGTTCGCCCCAGTTGACGGCGAGGCTGAACTGTTGAATGGCCTTCATGATCATTGGGCCGCGCCAGATGACGGGCGAATCGTTGTCGAGGAGCAACGCCATGCTCATCATCTTCAGTCCGAAATTCTCGACGGGATCGAGTTTGTCGCCCGACATCGTGGGGCGACTGGTTGCGCCCATCATTTTGGGGACGCTGGGCCCGTAGATATCGGCGTCCATGATGCCGATGCGGTGCTCGAGCTTGGACATCGCGCAGGCGAGGTTGACGGCGACAGTGGATTTGCCCACGCCGCCTTTGCCGCTGCCGACGGCAATGACGTGTTTCACGCCGGCGATTTGCGGGCGGGCCGGCGCGGCGCCGGCACCGGCCATGGGCACCTGGCCTTGTTGCGGCGGCTGCTGCGCGGTCATTTGGACGTTTATCCTGCCAATGCCCTCGTGTCCCCGGAGCGCGGTTTCGACGTCGCGCTGGATTTGCTGCGGGACGGCCTGGTCGCGCGTCATGACGTGCAGGGCGATGGTAACGTCGTTGGTGTCGGTGACGGTGATGGAGCGGACGATGCCGAAGCTGACGATGTCGCGGCTGAAGCCGGGGAACTTGATGTGCTTGAGGAGCTCGCGGACGTGCTCGTCGGACAGGGGATGATCAACTCGGCCGGACATGGTCTCTCAATTCAGCGACGCGGTGGATTTGATGGGTTGGGCGACCTGCGGTTTCGGGTGGAGGAGATCGGCAAGGGTGGTGCGGGCGAAAACTTCGTTCACGCGGTTCTGGGCTTCGGTGAACACGGCGCAGAGTGTGCAACTGCTCATGCGGGTGATTGAGACGACGCATTCGGGGTCATCAGTGACGCATTTCTGAAGGGCTAACGCGCCTTCGACGCATTGGAGCACCTGAAGCACGGTGACTTCAGCGGCGGGTCGGGCGAGGCTGAAGCCGCCGCCCGCGCCGCGGTGGGAGCGGACGAACTTGCCCTTGGCGAGGGACTGGAAAATCTTCGCGAGGAAACTCTTCGGGACGCCCTCGGCCTCACTGATTTCGTCGATCATGATGGTGCGATCGGCGGGCTGTTTTGCGAGGTACAACAGCCCGATGATCGCATATTCGCCTGCCCGTGTGACTTGCATAAATCAAATCGGAGTAAGATTGTCTTGTTTGTCTGGGCCAATATAGGGATGGCGTGGCAAAAAGTCAACGGCGGGGCGGGGAGGCTAATTGTTCGGGGCCGGTTTGGTATGTTTTTGGATGAATGTTGCGACGGACTCGTTGCGGAGAACGCAGATCAGAGACAGGGCGAGCTCCACTGCTTCCGACAGGATTCTCGTTGACCAATTGGGAGCGGTAACGACGCCGACCACTTCGGCCACGTCCCACACGAGATGGGGGATAATCGACAAAACGAAGTAGAGCCCCAGAATGCGGACCCAAAGTGACAGGTGAACGTGCGGAGATGGAACGGTTCGTTGCTGGGGGCTCGGAACCGCTGATCCGCCGAATGTCTGGGCAATGAGATCGCCCTTGTACAACAGAACCAAGGCGAACGTGAGGCGCAAGAGTATTTCCAGGCAAGCGAAGGAGATATACATCGGCTTGTTATGGATCTGGCCAACTTGTGCCGAAGACAAGGCGATTCCGAGGGTGAAGATGCCGCCCAGGAATGTGAACAGCAAGTAGAGCCCCATTAGCTTGATGGCGATTTCAAGAACGTCACGTTTATTCATCGAGTCCTCCCTGTGCGTGCATTGGACAGAAGCGATACCACATTAGACGGTGAATGCGCGAGGTTTCATTTTACGGCGGCGGTGTCCCGATGCGCCCCCCCGCGGAACCTAAAATCAAAAATTGATTTGCGCAAGGGGGCCGGAGATGCTATGATCCGCGCGTTCGTTGAATCAGCGAACCGGCGCGAAGCGCGGCTCGCCGCAGAGAGCCGATTGAGTAGCCGCTTCGCACGCCGCCAACATTACATAGTGTGCCGCGGAGCGCCCGCCCGTCGAGTTGCACTTTTCCGCCCCGCGACCTGGCGAAATCCATATTCCGGATTTGCCAGTGACCGCGTGTTGCTACCACGGTGAAAGAGGGGACCGGCCCAGAGGATGGAGGAATTTGGATGAGAAAGACGACGAGTCGAATCGCGAGGCTGCCGGAGACGGTACGGACGGAAATCAACCAGAAGCTGGAGGAGGGCTGGCCGTACAAGATGATTCGGGAATGGTTGTTTGGGCAGACGGCGGGGCGGGACATGCCGGCGTTGGAGCTGAAGGCGGGGGATTCGTATTCACTGGTCTGGTCGCGGACGGCGAAGTCGGCGGAGCATGCGGGCGACGCGTGCGAGCAAGCGTTGTCGCACTGGTACTGCAAGCGATTCCCCGACTGGGTGAAGGCGAAGGAGGCCGGACGGGACGATTCGGTTCGGCTGGTGGAACGGGTGGAGGAGATTGGGCGGGCGGCGGGAGAGAAGGCGGTGACGGGGTCGAGCGGGGGCGCGAATTTGGTGATTCGGTCGCTGTTGTTTGAGGCGATGGGGAAAGTGCGCGAGGGCGACAACGATCCGAAAGAGATCGCGCGGCTGGCGCAGGCGTGGGCGCGGATGAGCGACGCGGGAGTGGAGATTGAGAAGTTGAACCTGCGGACCAAGGAAGCCGTCGACGTGGGATTGAAAGCGCTGTGGGAGGACGTTAAACAATGGCCGGAAGCGGTGGAGGCATGGCAGAAGTTTTATGACTTGGTGAAGAGGTTGGAGGCAGGAGGCAAAGGGCAACCGGTAGCCGGCAATAGTTAGGGTGTGGTTATATATTCGCCGTATAGTTCGAGACCTCGATCAGGTTTTGATCCGGGTCGCGGAAATAGACCGATGTGATCGGGCCCAAGGCTCCCGTGCGTTCGACGGGACCGGCGACGATCGCGACGCCATGCTGGCGAAGCTCGGCGAGAATCGTGTCCATCGGCGTATCGGCGATGAAACAGAGATCGGCGGAGCCGGGGGTGGGTGTTGCAGCTTTCGGGTCCACCTCGTGGCCGACTTCGTGGAGATTGATTTTTTGCTGACCAAACGACAGCGCTTTGCGCCCAGCGCCGAAGCTGACCTCGCTCATTCCCAGGACTCTTGTGTAGAAGTCGATGCAACGACGCGCGTCGCGCACGGTCAGTACGAGATGGTCGAGGCGTCGGATCTGCATGATTACGGATGTTTCGTCAGGGGCTTGCCGATTTCCCAATGGTGACCGAAGGGATCGACGATTCGACCCAGCCGCCATCCGTGTCGGTTGTCGACAGGCCACACCATTTTGGCCCCCGCGGCGACAGCCTGCGCGAAGGCCGCATCCGGGTCCTCGACGATGAGAATCATCCGGACCGAACCGCCGCCAAGAGACTCCGGGCTGAAGTTGAGATGCTCCGGGGATTCGTCGGCGAGCCAGAACTCGGCTCCCGCGACGGACAACTGGGCGACGACTGTTCCGTCATCGGCATCGAAGCGAAACACCACGTCGGCTCCGAAGGCGGCCTTGTAGAACTCGATTGCCTTCGCGCCGCGTCGGACGGACAACAGCGGGGCGATGGCGGTTTTTAGTTTCGTGGGATTGGGTTTGTCGGGGGCCATTCGATGTATCCTCTCACGTGCTTAACAGATAGGGTCATTAAACAGCTGATGAAACGGCGAGGAAAGTAGAAAAAGTGACGCGAGAGGCTGCGGCGGCAACCGGGCCGGTTGCCCTACAACAGAGATCCGCTGGGACAGCGGACGCTACACCAATGGTGGCAACCGGGCCGGTTGCCCTACAATAACGAAGGTTGCGCCGCGTCGGGGGACGCGGCCTGCAACGGCAGAGGCGAGCTCGAAAAAGTTGGCGGAAGGAGGGCGGGGGTTGTTAGAGTCCTGCCGGGACGACTATGAGTGCGCGGCGGCTGGTGATTACCAAACATACGAAGACGCTGGTCCTTTTCGATGGCGAGGAGGAAGTGCTGCGCATTCCCGTGGTGATGGGCAAGAATTCCGCCGACAAACGGCGCGAGGGGGATATGGCGACGCCGGAAGGCGAGTTTTACATTTGCGATAAGAATCCTGCCAGCCAGTACCATCGGTTCCTCGGATTGAGCTATCCGAACATTGAAGATGCGGAGCGCGGGTTGCGGGAGAAGATCATTACGCAGGCCGAGTATGACCAGATTCGCGGGGCGATTTTCGCCAGGAAATGTCCGCTGTGGAAGACGGCGCTCGGGGGCGAGGTTGGGCTGCACGGGCCGTGTCCGAACGTGACGTGGACGCATGGGTGCATCGCGATGAGCGTCGAGCAAATCGAGCGGTTGTATGATTTGATGGAGATCGGGGATGAGGTGACGATCCTGCCGTGAGGGCCGGGCACGGCGACAGAGCGCCGTGGCTACAGAGGCGTGGCGACTCGGCAAACATCTGACATGACCCAACGTTTCTTTATCTACCCGGTGTTGTTCCTGGCGCTGATGCAGCTGTATCCGCTGCTGCGGGGGGACCGGCGATGGTATGCGGCGCAGATCGCCCAGTTGGCGCTGACGGTGCTGGCGTGCGGCGGCGCGTTTTATTTCGAAACTGATTTTATCTGGGTGGTGATTGCGTGGGTGTTGTTCGGAGTGTTTGTGGTGGCGCCGCCGGTGCTGGCGTCGGCGGCGTCGGCGCGGGAACAGCGCGGGCACTGGCGCGGCGCGGCGATGTTCTGGCGGTGGGCGGGCTGGTGTGCGTGGGGACAAACGGGAAAGTTGTATCGTCGGCACGGCGCGGCGCTGCGGTTGATGGCGCGCGGGCATCGGGAGGAAGCGTTGGCGGCGCTCGATGAGCTTGCCTACCTGCCGATCCCGCTGGCGATGTCCGGGTTGGTGCGGATTTGGGAATTATCGTTGTTGGTGACATTGCGGCAATGGGAGCCGGCGCTGGCGTATTACGAGAGCGTGTACGACTGGGGGACATTGGGGCTGGCGACACAGGCACGAATGTTCGCGGCGCGCGCGTTGGCGGAGACGGGCCAATTCGAGCGGGCGCAGCGGAGTTTGCAGTTCGTGTTGTTGTCGCCGCGGACGCTGGGCGCGCGGCAGGGTCAATTGTGGGCGACGCGGGTGTCGGTGGCGGCGCTGGCGGGTGACCGGGACACGTTGGAGGAATTATTGCGGGAGAGCGAGTATGCGCGACCGGGTCGACGGTTTTCGAGATTTGCGGCGTATTGGCGGGGTCGATGCGCGCTGGCGCGGGGCGAATCTCAACAGGCGGTGCGGATGCTGACGCGGGCGTATGGATTGACTCATCCGCGGAACCGGTTGTGGCGGGAGGCGGTGCAGGAGCAGTTGAAGCTGGCGGAGGAGGCGGCGGACGCGCGGGAGCGCGTCCCTCCAACGACTGGATTTCCGGCGCAGGGCCCGGCGTACGCGCATGGGCAGGAATTGTTGCGGCGGGCCGAGAAGGATTCGGCGGGCTGGCGGGCGCTGATGCACATGGGGCGGCCCGAGCGGGTGACGTTGTCGCTGCTGCTCGTGCTCGCGACGGTGCATCTGGTGAACGACGTATTTCTGCGGGAGGAGATGCAGGAGAAGTTGTTGATGTGGGCGGGCAACAGCGCCGACACGGTGAAGGACGGGGAATGGTGGCGGTTGTTCACGGCGTTGTTTTTGCATGCGAACCTGCTGCACCTGGCGATGAACGGCGTGGCGTTGTGGTTGTTCGGGTCGGCGGTGGAGAAGACGATGGGGCGGTGGCGGATGCTGGTGGTGTTTCTGGTGGGCGGTGCGCTGGGGAATCTGGCGAGCGCGTATGTGACGCATTACGATGTGGCGATCGGGGCGAGCAGCGGGATTTTTGCGGTGATCGGGGCGTTTGCGGTGGGGGTGTGGCGGTTGCGGTCGCCGATGTATTTTGCGTTGCGGCGGAGGTTGTTGGTTTTGCTGGCGCTGATGGTGGCGGCGGATTTCACGATTGGGGGATTGGAACCGCAGGTGGACAACCTGGCGCATATCGGGGGATTTGTTGCGGGGATCTTGTTGGCGGTGGTGCTGGGGGGTGGAAAAGAAGGCGAGCCCCTCGAGACTCGGGACAAGCGGGGAGCGAGTTGAGTCAGGCCAATTCCAACACGGTCACCACGCCGCCGGCGGCGCTGAGCGAAACCGTGAAGCGATTGTTGCCGTGGCTTGTTGCCGTGGCGTTCTTCATGGAATCGCTGGACACGACGATTCTCAACACGGCCGTCCCCACCATCGCCAAGGCGCTCGCCGTCGCCCCGCTCAGCATGAAGGCCGTGCTGTCGAGCTACACGTTGAGCCTGGCGGTATTTATACCGATCAGCGGCTGGATGGCGGACCGCTTCGGGACGCGCCGGGTGTTCTCGTCGGCGATTGGACTGTTCACATTGGGGTCGTTTCTCTGCGGCATTTCGAGCAATATCCACGTGCTCGTCGGGTGCCGGATCCTGCAGGGCTGCGGCGGGGCGATGATGGTGCCCGTGGGCCGGCTGACCATGGTGCGGGCGTTCGCCAAATCGGAACTGATCCGCGCGATGAGTTTCGTGGCGATCCCCGGTCTGATTGGTCCGATGCTCGGGCCCGTCGCCGGCGGACTGATTGTGGGGTACTTTCATTGGCGGGTCATCTTCTTCGTCAACCTGCCGATTGGCCTGCTCGGGTTGTATCTGGTCTATCGGCATCTCCCGGACTATCGGGAAGAGCACAGCCATCCGCTCGATACCGTCGGACTGATCCTGTTCGGCTCCGGCATCGGGCTGCTGTCGTATGTGCTGGAAGTGTTTGGTGAGCACACGCTGAGTGGGCGGGCGATCCTGGGGTTGTTGGTGATCTCCGCCGGTCTTCTGACGGGTTACGGACTGCGGGCGACCCGCACCGAGTTTCCGTTGCTGCGGTTGGGGTTGTTTCGGATTCGGACGTTTCGCGCGTCGGTCAGCGGCAGCTATTTCACGCGGTTGGGCATCGGCGGAATCCCGTTCCTCCTGCCGCTGCTGTACCAGGTGGGCCTCGGGTTTACGCCGATTCAGTCCGGGCTGCTGATGATGCCGCAGGCGATCGCGTCGATGAGCCTGAAGGTGGCGATGCCGGCCATTTTGAGGCGGTTTGGTTACCGGAGCGTATTGATTTCCAACACCGTGATGCTGGGGCTGCTGATTGGCCTGTTTGCGACCATTGGCGCAAGCACGCCGGTGTGGGTCATCGTTGCGCTGACGTTTGTGCTGGGGTTTTTCACGTCGCTGCAATACACGAGCATGAACACGCTGGTGTACGCGGACATCACCGAGGAACAGACGAGTAGCGCCAGCACGATTGCGAGCACGATGCAGCAGATGTCGATGAGCTTCGGCATCGCGACGGCGTCGCTGGTCACGGCGTTGTTCATTCCCGACCGGTTTCACACGAGCGGGCCGGAAATGATTCACGGCATCCATCGGGGGTTCCTCGTCCTGGGTGGAATGACCGTGCTCTCCGCGATTGTGTTCCACGAATTGAAGGACGATGACGGCGAGAGCGTCAGCCTGCACGAGGTCCTGCCGCATGCGGGGTGAGGGGGGAGGACAGGAGACAGAATTCAGGGGACAGAATCCAGAAGTCGGGAGACAGAATCCAGAAGATGAAAGAGGAGTCAGGCTCACTTCGCCGGATCGGCTGTGGAGGACGGGCGGGAGGTCAGGATTTTTTGGGATCGGTGGCTTGGAGGTCTTGGAGGAGGCGGGCGAAGGTGGGGCTTGTCTACAAATGTATCAATGTTGAGACCCGACCCCAATTCCTACTCTTACCCGCTAGAATTGTGGCCTCGACAGCCCACACCCTCAGCAGGGGTTCATCAATTGCGTCAGGTCGGTAGGGTCTGCAATTTCGTGTGAGGTGGGGTGAGATTGAGGACGGGGCATGGCGCACGGCGACAGAGCGCTGTGGCTACAGAACGACGGCCGGCACGACGGGACGGCCGGCTCCGCGCCCGGCGGACGAGTTGCAGGGGAACAGGGCGCACGCAAAAAGGCGCTTGGCGGCGCTCTCTCCCGATCACGCCGCCCTACGGGCCTCGAAACGACTCGACGCCTTCTCGGGTTTTCCCAAAACCCTCGATTTTTACGAAACGAACCCAATGGTTTCGTGACAGGAAATGCTTGTGGATGGGCTTGTGGGACAGGTTGTTGGGGATGTATGGCAGCGGCGATTTTGGTTGGGTTCGTCCCCCCCAGAATTGGGTTCGGTCGGGCCTTTGTGCGATGGTCTCACCCCTCGATTTTGGGTTGGGTTGGGCGATTTCGCGTCAGTTTTGCCGGGGTCGAGTATGAGGGAAACGTTGCGGGAGGGGTGCGGGTTGAGTATGTTGGGGGCCGGACGCGGGCGTGGCGGAATTGGCAGACGCGCAGGTCTTAGGAGCCTGTGGAGAAATCCGTGTGGGTTCGAGTCCCTCCGCCCGCAGTTTTTTGTGGGGATGGGGGAGTGGTTCGGGGCGGTGGATTTTCCGTATTGCAGTCCGTGGGATTTTTGGTAGTTTCGGGATGTCTCAACGGAAGCGAGCGTAGCTCAGTCTGGTAGAGCGTCACGTTGCCAACGTGAATGTCGAGGGTTCAAATCCCTTCGCTCGCTCCACTTTTTTCTTTACAGACGCGAACGGCTGGTTGCCAGGTCACGGACCTTTCGCAAGTCGAGTTTGCCAGTGCCCAGATAGGGCAGTGCTTCGATGTGGAAGAACTGGTCGGCGCGCGGTTTCCAAAGGTTCGGCAGGTCGTGGGCGGCGAGTTTTTCGAGGACGGGCGCGAGCCTGGCGTCGTCGAGAGTGTGGAGCACCACGAGACGTTCGCCTTTCTTCTCGTCGGGCACACCGGTGACGACGAAGCAGTGTTCGGTGGCCCCGGCCAGTTCATGCAGTTTGTCTTCGACCTTGATATGGGGGACCATCTCTCCGCCGATCTTGCTGAATCGCGTGAGGCGATCGGTGATCGTGAGAAAACCATCTTCGTCGAGTGTGGCAATATCGCCCGTCACGTACCAACCATCGCGCAGCACCTCCGCCGTCTTTTCCGGTTTGCCCAGATAACCCTTCATCACATTTGGGCCGCGGATCAGCAGCAGTCCCGCCTGTCCGACAGGCAAGGGCTGGGAGCTATCGGGATCGACGATGCGCACACTGACAGCGGGCAACGGATGGCCAATCTTGCCGCGTTTCGCGCCGACCTGACGGAAGCCGGCGGCACGGAAATCGCGCGTGTTGACCGTGACGGCGGGCGAGCATTCGGTGAGGCCGTAGGCTTCGAGCGGGCGGATGCCGAACTTGTCCTCGAACGCCTGCGCGACGCGGTCGGGAAGTTTCTCAGCGCCGGTCATGACGAATTGCAAGCTGCCGAAATCTTCGGGTTCACAGCCGCGGATGTACATTTGCAGGAACGTGGGCGTGGCCAGCAGGAAGGTAACACGGTAGTGGTTTACCAGCGCGCCGATGGCTTTCGCATCGAGGGGACTGACGTGATAGACGACACCGATCCCGAGCACTGCCGGCACGATGAGGGTGCCCGTGAATCCAAACGAATGGAAGAACGGCAGGATGCCAAGAATACGGTCGCGTCCGCTGAACGCGAATGTTTGTCCCAACTGTTCGGCGTTGGAGATGATATTGTAATGTGTGAGCATCACGCCTTTGGGATCGCCC